>Ga0208507_1002105_pt1 | contig 10498 bp, 10 predicted proteins | sample CryBogCBH12Aug01_FD_184626 | JGI IMG/M metagenome (GOLD analysis project Ga0208507, IMG submission 184626) | Freshwater microbial communities from Crystal Bog, Wisconsin, USA - CBH12Aug09.1 (SPAdes) (version 2) | ecosystem: Environmental > Aquatic > Freshwater > Lake | place: Crystal Bog...
AGCCGCCCCCGATTTGCCCAGCACGAGGCGGATTTCGCGCGGCTTGGCAGCCGGATTGATGGTGACCAAAACAATCCCGGCCAGCGCGCAGCCATACAGCAGCGGGATCCATTCCACGATGTTGGGCGCACACACCGCCACCCGGTCTCCCGGCGCGAAACGCGTGAGCAGCGCCTGCGCGGTGCGCTCCGACCAGTCGAACAGCTCGGCGTAGGTCCAGCGACGCGCGGGTTCGCCCTGCTCGGTGGCCTCGATCAGCGCGGGCCGATCGGGCACCGTCCACGCCGCGGCCCGCAAGGCTTCGCCCAAAGAGAGGTCGAGCAAGGGCCAATCGCGTGCCGCAGGCCAGTGCGATATTGTCAACGGCGCGCTGTTCCTTGGCTCCGCTTCACGCATAATCATCCATCCCGCCGCCTCTGTGTGTAAATTCGTGCATTGTTCAGGCCGGTATCAACACGGCCCGCCCGCCGATCTGGCCAGCTTCGAGGCGGTCGAGCGCCTCCACCGCGTCATCCAGCGAGAAGCGCTGCAGATTGGCCCGCAAACGCCCTTCGCGCGCCAAGGCGATAACCTCGTCGAGATCGCGATAGCTGCCGCTGTAGGGCTTCATCAGCGTCACCCCCCAGGGCAGCCCAACGGGGGAAACATCCGAAGCATCAAACGGCAGCGCGCCACCACTCAGGCCAATGGCCTGAACCGCACCAAAGGGAGCGACGATGGAAGCCGCTAGGCGCAGGCTGGCATCGCTGCCCACGAAATCGATCACCGCATCAAAGCCGCGCCCGCCCGAGAGCGCCAGCAACCGCTCGGCCGCATCGGGGGCATCGGCGCGCAAGGCTTCATCGGCACCCGCCTCGCGCGCGGCGGTCAGCGCGCCATCGGCGATGTCGAGCGCGGCAACCCGCGCCGGGGTCATCACCTTGAGCAGTTGCACCGCGAACTGGCCCAACCCGCCCAGCCCGATCACCGCCACCCATGAGCCGGGAACAAGCCGCTCGCGCAGCAGCCGCACCGAGTGATAGGGTGCCAGTCCGGCATCAGCCAGCACCGCCGCAAAGGCCGGATCGAGATCGCCGATGGCGATCAGGGCGCTGGCCGGAGCCACCGCGAAATCGGCCATGCCGCCGTTGCGGGTAACGCCCGGCGTTGGCGGGGGCACGCGCATCATGCCATGCCCCTCGCAATAATTCTCGCGCCCGGCGCGGCACTGTCGGCACGACCCGCAGGCCCAGCAGGGATGCACCACCACCCGATCGCCAACACGCCAGCCGCTCACGCCCGGCCCGACTTCCACTATTTCGCCCGCGATTTCGTGGCCAAGAGTGGTGTCGGCAGGGGTGGCGAAAGGATGACTGCGGATGTGGCAATCGGTGCGGCACACGCCCGCCGCCAGCACGCGCAGCAGCACCTCGCCCTGCGCCACCTCGGGCCGGGCAATCTCTTCAACCGCAACAACGCCAGGACCTTTTAGTCTCACGGCCTTCATATCCCGCTCCCATCGCGGCAAACCAGCCTAGTGGACCATCTCCACCACAATCTGGATTAGTTCTACGTAACTCTTTGCTAGAAAATAGAAAAATGGCATGGCGAGCAGCGGCGCAAACCAGCCCGCCGCGCCAAACTGGCTCACCAGCAACCAGGTAATCGCCGCCGTGGCTACCAGCGCCACCAGCAAAGACCACAGCCGCCCAAAGCGCAGGATCAGCCGCAGCGCGGGAAAACGTTCCATCCCCCGCTCCCTCAGAAGTGCTTCTGGATCGCGCCCATCACCGACTTCAGCTTGCCCACGCGGGGGGCGGGCTCGGACGTTGCGGCGGGCGGCGCGGCGACTTTCGCATCCACGGGATTACCCTTGCAGCCGGTTACACAGGCCTTGTCGAACGCCATCTGCGCGTCGACGTCGTAGTCTTCCTCGCGCTGCACCCCATCGCGCCCCAATTCAAGCCGCCATTCGTCGAGCCCGATCAGCGCCGCGCCCAGCGCGCCGGCGATCTGCGGCGTTTCGGGCAGAATCAGCGGCATACCCAGCGCCTTCTGGATGTAGTGCACCGCCGCCGGGTTCTTGGCCACGCCGCCGGTCATCACCACCGGGCCTTTCTTGCCAACCCGGTTGACGAGGCCGACCGTGCGGGTGGCAATCGCCTGATGCACCGCGCCCAGCACATTGGCCTTGGAATGTCCCTCGGCGCGCAGGGAAATTACTTCGGTCTCGGCGAAAGTGGCGCACATGCTTGAGATCTTGAGCTCTTCCTCGGCCTCCAATGCCAGATCACCCATGTCCTCCAGCTGGATTTCCATGGCGCGGGCCAGCACTTCGAGAAACTTGCCGGTGCCCGCTGCGCAGCGATCATTCATGGCGAATTGCGCGACAAGGCCGTTGGCATCGACCGAGATGGTTTTGCTGTCCTGCCCGCCGATATCGATCACCAGCCGCGCATCGGGCACCATCGCCACCGCGCCACGGGCGTGGCAGGTGATTTCGGTGAAGTTGCGATCGGCGATATCGAGCATGCGGCGGCCATAGCCAGTGCTGACCGTGCGCCCCATATCCTCCTGCCGCAGCCCGGATTTGGCAAGGACTTCGCCCACGGCCTGATCCACCGCCGCGTTGCTGACCGCGCCCATGTGAGCGACCGACCAGGCCACGATATTGCCATCCAGATCAAGGATCACCGCCTTCGCCGTGGTCGATCCAAAATCGATGCCCATCACGTGTCGTTTCATCACATTTTCTCCGTGCCACAATCTGGCGGCAGTCTTATCGCGCCGCTGGTCAGGCGGCAGAAAGGCGGCGCGCGTCGATCGCTTCCAGCATGGCCTCGACGCGGGTATTGACCAGCTCGTCCTTGTAGAAGGACTCATCCACCACATCGCCCTCGAACATCGACGTCTGGATGCCCAGACGCTTCGAGGCGGCGTCGGCGATCAGGAACTGCGGGTTGGTGAAGGCCCGGCAGGTGCGCGAGGCGTGGATCACCATGCCATCGACCTGATACTTGCTGCAAAGCCCCATGATCAAATCGACCAAAATCGGCGAGCTGTGGTTGTTGGGGCAGATGAGATAATTCTGCGCCATGCCCAGCACCGGATTGTTGGCATCGATCAGATCCGGCTCCTGCCAGAAAGCCATGTGGGTGTAGCGCCCGGCCACCACCGTGGCATCATAGCGAGCGAATTTCTCCGCCAACCAGCCAACCTTGTTCCAATTCATGATGCCATCGAAGAACAGGCGGTATTTCTCGCGCGGCACCGCGCCCTCGCCCGTCCGCACCCGCTCGGCGACCTCGTCGCGCACCGAGGTGAAATAATCGACGATCGACTCATTGCAGGGCAGCTGATTGATCGGCGCGATGCTGACCACCCAGTCGAAGAAGCTCGCCGGGGCGGGAGTGGCGGTGCACATATCCATCGCCTCCAGCCGAAGCTCCGAGGCGCGTTTCACATTGCTCATCAACCAGCGCAGGCGATCCCAAGGATAGGGCTTGCCGGTGCGCTCCTCGATGAACTTCACCATGTCTTCCAGCTGGCGGGCGACATAACCCGAAGTTTCTTCCCACTCCGTGCCACGGCAATAGCCGGCATCCTTGCCTGAGGCCCATATCCACGGGATCGAGACGTTGAAGATGGGGATCTTCTTGCCAAACAGGCGCGAGGTCATCTCGTCCCACTGCTGGCCGGTGCTGCAATAGGCATAGGCGCTGATGATCATGTCGGGCGCGGGCAGACGGGCGGCAATGTCATCGTCCTCGGGGATATCGGTAAAGCCCGCGTCGGCGTCGTTGCGATTGCGCTGGTTGCTCACCGCGCAGCCAAGGTGAGTGCGGGCATAGGAGCACAGCTCCTGCATATAGCCGCGCGCCTCGGCGGCGGCCTGCGCCGGGCCTTCCTGATGGCGGGCGGCCAGCATCGCCGAATAGGCCTCGCCATGCACCCACACGATGTCCGCCGCCTCCAGGAAGGGGTTGATCGCAGAGCCTTCATACCAGCAGACGAGCTTGCCCTCCTCCTTGGCGCGCCACACCATTTCCCAATACTCGTTGACGAGCTTTCCCGCCTTGCGGGTGGATTTCAGCTTGTTGGCGACGCCGGGTAGTTTGGGCGGCAATACGGGCGCGTTCATGCGGGTTCTCCCTCAACTGGATGGACGGGCGCGGGCTGGGCAACACCCCGGCGGCGCTTGACGAGTTCGAGAAAGCTTTCAACGCGGGTGCGCATATATTCCAGCGCCATCCCCTCGTGCTCCGTCTCGATTAGGAGGTGCGGAACATTGGCGCGTTCGAACGCCTCCTTCACCTCAGGATAGTAATACATGTGCGGCTCGCAGAACTTGGCCATCAGCACGATCATGCCTTCGGCCCGCTCTTTCCGCATCGCCTCGATCAGGAAGGCATCCCAATCGACATTGTTCTGTACGCGGGTGGGGCACGGAACGCCGGTATTGCGATCCATATACCAGCGCGCCAGCCCATCCATCGGGTCGATACCCTCGGGCACGTCGGTCGAGATGTAGCGGAAGCCATGGTAGAGATCATCGCCCACCACCACCGCGCCGCATTCCTCAAACATATTGAGCAGCTCGGGCTTGGGTGCCTGACAGAAGTGCCCGGATAGATGCACCCGGATCGGCCCCTCGCCGGGCTTCGCGGGTTGTGAGGCAGCGGCTTCGGCCAGCAGGGTTTCGAGCAAAGCGGTATGCTCCTGCTTGTCCATCACCATGCTCGATTTGACGATGCTCTGCATCTGCGCGGCGGTGAGCACGATGCGCCCCTCCACCCGCATGGTGTAGAGCTGGCGGATCAGGGTGCGGTTGTGATTGAACAGGGCGATGCTGGCCACCAGCGCCGCATCCTCCACCGGATGCTCGAGGAAATCCTCGAGCTCGGTACGCAGCTTCTGAAAGCTCTCACGCGCCCGACCAAAGGTCCAGGGGTCGCACATCGAAGAGATCAGCTGGAAGAAGATCACTCGCGTATCGGGCAACGCCACGCGCACGGCATCGGCCGCGCCCAACAGCTGCACGCAGTGATCGCCGAACATGATCGCGTCGAGCACGGCGAGATCGCCCTTCGCCGCCTGATCAACCGCGCTGCGGGTGTAGCCGCAATAGAACGGATAAAGCAGGCCGTGGCCCACGGTGATCGGGGCGTCGTCCTCCTGGATGATCAGCGGCAGGGCTCCCGCCGCATGCACCATCTCGGAAGGGAAGTTCATGGGGAACGACCCGATCACGGACCGTCCCGTCCGCGCTTTCCAGGCGCGCGCGTAACCCAGCGGATCGGCGCTAACTTCGCTGAATCGGGCAAGTGTGTCCGAAAATGTCATTCCGCGCCTATCTCCCATGCTGCTCATTTGTACGGATGAGTATCGCTCATTAATATTTCCGGTCAAGGGCAAGTTGCGATGTGGCGGAATTATTTTCGCTATATACATATTATATATACATAATTAATCGATAAACCAGCCCACCCCCCCGCCCCGACGGCGCTTCGAGGGGTGCGGACTTGCATCGAAGGCCCCGGATGTTATTGAATGACTCTCAACAACGATTCGGGTGAGAAAATGGGACCACTGGCGGGCATTCGCGTTCTCGAGATGTCAAATATTGGCCCAGGCCCGTTCTGCGGGATGCTGCTAGCCGATCTTGGGGCCAGCGTGCTGCGCGTCGATCGCCCGGTTGCTGGTGATCTCGGCCTCGCCATTGATGTCCGCTTCGACCTGCTCAATCGTGGCAAACAGGCGGTCGCGATCGATCTCAAACACCCCGATGGCGTGCAAACGGTGCGCGATCTCGCCGCCCGCGCCGATCTCCTGATCGAGGGCTATCGCCCCGGCGTAATGGAGCGGCTGGGCCTAGGCCCCGACCTGCTCCTCGCTGACAATCCCCGGCTGGTTTACGGACGACTGACCGGCTGGGGCCAGCATGGCAGCCAATCCGCCATGGCCGGACACGATATCAATTACCTCGGGGTTACCGGCGCGCTGGCCAGCATCGGCGCTCCGGGAGGCGATCCGGTGCCGCCGCTGAACCTTGTTGGCGATTTTGCGGGCGGCTCGCTCTATCTTGCCATGGGCCTGCTGGCCGCACTGATCGAGGCCCGGCAGAGTGGGCAAGGACAGGTGATCGATGCGGCGATGGTCGATGGCGTAACCAGCATGATGGCGATGCACACCGGCTATCGCGCCGGGGGCATCTGGAATCTGGCTCGCGGCAGCAATCCGGTTGATGGCGGCGCGCCCTACTACACCACCTATCGCACGAAAGACGGCCTCTTCATGGCGGCGGGGCCGGTCGAGCAGCGCTTCTACAAGATCATGGTGGAACGACTTGGTCTCTCGCTTGCCGACCTGCCCGATCGCGACGACCCGGCCTGCTGGCCCGCCTTGCGCCAAACCCTGCAGGATCGCTTTGCCACCCGCACCCGCGAGGAATGGATCGAGGTTTTCGCCGGCAGCGATGCCTGTGTCACCCCGGTCTACGATCTCGACGAAGCACAAACCTCGGTTATTGCGCGGGAGCGTGGATTGTTTGCCAGCGTAGATGGTGTCCCCATGCCCGCCCCCGCTCCGCGCTTCAGCCGCACCGCGCCCTCCACACCCGACCTCGCCGCCGATCCGGCCGGTGTGACGCGTGCCTCGTTACTGACGTGGGGCATCGCCGAGGAGAAAATCGCCGATCTGGCCCAAGCGGGTGTGATCGTGGGGCAATAGCCGGGTCTGCTACCTGATACGGCAAACCCTCCCCCATCCTCAGCTTCACGTCGAACAGCCATTGGAAATCGCACTAATGGATGGGGGCGGTCAGATGGCGATCATCTGACCCCTTGGACGAAGGCGCACAAGGCTACCTGATTGTCGACCACAAGAGCAACTCCGTGGCCCGATCATGCCACTCGCTTTGCTACCTACCCCCGCGGCGGCGGGCAGTGACACACTGACCCTGAGCGCCAGCGACAATCTGGGCGGTGCGGCCAGCGCCAGCGTGGCGCTTAATGTCACCGGCACGCCCAGCATTGTGGCGCACCTCGGTATTGACCGATGCCGGCGTGACAGCAGCAATCCCCGGTGTTCAGGTGAGTGAGGTTGGCTCCACGAGCGGAGAGACCTTCACCGTCACCGTGTCTGATACGAAGGGCACGCTCTCGGCGAGTTGCACCGGGGTCAGCGGGTCTGGAACCGCCAAGCTGACTATCGCCGGCACGCTGGCGCAGGTCAACGGGGCGCTGGCTTCGCTCACCTATCTGCCGGTTGGCCTCGCCAGTGATGCGATCACGATATCGGTGAAGGACAGCCTTGGCGGCGGCGCCGGCCCTGCCTCTGTCTCCATCCTCACGCCAGTGTATGTGGTCAATGCGGGGGCGGCTCAGAGCTATCCGTTCGGCGGCTCGGCCGTGGCGGTGATGCCCTCGGCGACGGTGAGCGACGCACAATCGGCTACGATAAAATCCGCGACCATCAAGATCCAGAACGGCTTTATCTCGGGTGACCTGCTTGCCTTCCCCACCCATACCGCGACGGTATAGCGATCGGTAAAGCCCAGGCACCAGTTGTCGCGCCTGCGGTTCTGACGCAAGCCACTCTCTGTTATCTGCCTGAACCATCCCTGATATGCACCTGTTCTTTCCCTGTTATGGGCGTAAAATTTCCCTGCTCCGCTCACAGGGAAACTCTCCCAAAACTAGAGATTTCTGCCATTTTTTGGCATGGAAAGCCTCACCGAGGGCCTGAAAAGCGAAAAATTCCCTGTTAATTCCCTGAAAGCAGGGAATATCAGGTATAACAGGTGGCGAGCGTGGTTAGCCAGACACTGCGCCATTCACCACACATTCCTGCCAGCCGGAGCGGACATCGGGATCTCCCGGACATCGGAAAAATATCGCGCTATTCCCGGAGCTTTGCGCCGGTCGTGTGGTAGCCTTGGCGGTGTGGAGACGCACTGACCTAGCGTTGGACGCGATTTCTCGCCCAGATTCTCCCGGCCCCAAAAAGTGACCTATTGTTGTGTTTGGGGTTAGGCGGCGCTGACACGCAGGGCTGCGCGCTGGTCGGCCCAGAGCAACGGTAGCGACGCCATCCGCCACAGGGCCCGCGCCGACAGATGGCGCGGCTGGGTGCCGGTGAGGATAGGGCGGATGATCGCGGGATCGAGATAGGCAAGGCGAGCGATCCGCTCGAGATGGCGATGGGTGGTGGTGGGCATCGCAGCCAGATCCTCTACCGTCATGCCCATCAGTTGATCGCGCGCGGCAAAGCCCCGGGCGATAAGATGAACCAGCTTCTCGTCACGGATTGCGGTGGGTCCGGATGGTGGGTCGAGACGGAGACGAGGCTCGTGCCCGAACCAGGCTTGGATGGTAGGCAGGTCGAGAGTGACATTCTTGTCGCCTGGGCTAGGCAGTTCCAGTGATGCGAACAATGCTTCGGCCGAAAATGTCAGCGATGCTGCGGTTGTCGTGACGGTGACACTAGCGCCAAGTGAGTGAAACAGATCGCGCAGTTCGTGCGTCGAGTCAGTTTTGACCTTCCCGGAGAGTGCCGCGCAGCCGGTGATCAGTGAGCCAAGTTGAACGGCGTCGAGATGACGCCCGAGCTGGCGCAAGTAGCTACCGTCAGTCAGATATGTGGCGAGCACCCCGTGCACGGCCGCATCAAGCTCACCCGCAGGCAGACGCTGCGCCGGTGCCAGCGCATCGCTGGCAAGGTTCGAAGCATAATAGCGGTACCGTCGCCCATGGTTGCTGGTGTGGCTCGGTGACATGGGCCGGCCGCGATCATCGAAGATGAGGCCCGCGAGCAGGCTGACGATCCGCCGGGATGTTCGCTGGGTCTGGATGCGGGCAACGCCCGATGGCGCTGCATTGACCGGACGCGGGCAACTGGCGTGGGCGGCAAGCTTGGCCTGCACGGCGTCGAACAGATCCTGATCGACGATGGCCTCGTGCTCACCCTCGAAAAGCTTGTCCCGGTGCCTCGTCTTGCCGATGTAGATGGGGTTGGAGAGCAGCCAGCAAAGCGAACCCCGGCGGAAGGGAACACCGCCCCGGATGGTTCCATTTTTCATCGTGGCCCGCTTGCTGACAACGCCAGCCACCTCAAGTTCGACCAGAAGGGTGCGGACAGATTCGCTGACAAGGTAACGCTGCATGATCTCCCGCACCCTGGCGGCCTCCTCGGGCACCACCACCAGCTTGCGATCCTTCACCGCATAGCCCAGCGGCACCGGCCCACCCATCCACATGCCCCGGGCCTTGGAGGCCGCGACCTTGTCGCGGATGCGCTCGGTGATGACCTCGCGCTCGAACTGCGCGAAAGAGAGCAGCACGTTGAGGGTGAGGCGACCCATCGAGTTGGTGGTGTTAAAGGCTTGGGTCACGCTGACGAAGGATGCGCCGCCTGCGTCCAGCACTTCAACGATCTTGGCGAAGTCGGCGAGGCTGCGGGTCAGCCGGTCGATCTTGTAGACCACCACCACGTCAACCCGCCCTGCCCGCACATCGTCCAGCAACTGCTTCAGGCCGGGTCGTTCAATGTTCCCGCCGGAGAAGCCACCATCGTCATAGAGGTCCGGGAGCAGGATCCAGCCCTCATGCTGCTGCGAGAGAACATAGGCGGCACACGCCTCGCGCTGGGCATCGAGGCTGTTGAACGCCTGCTCAAGGCCCTCCTCGGTCGACTTGCGGGTGTAGATCGCGCAGCGCAGGCGCGGGGGGCTAGCTGCCATCGGTGTTCACCCCGAGTTTGCCGAGGCGCGGGCTCTTAAGGCCGAAGAAGCGCGGGCCAGACCATTTGGCACCGGTGATGCGGCAGGCGATTGCGGAGAGCGAGGCAAAGCGCTCACCGCGAAACTCATAGCCCTTATCCAGCACCACGAGCTGATGAACTTCGCCATGCCAGGTGCGCGAGAGCCATGTGCCGGGCTTGATGGTGGAAGGGGCCTTCCCAGCCCGGATCTTTTCGTCCTTCACCGCCAACGATGCCAATTTGCGCAGTTCGTCCCGTGTCAGCCCGCCTTCCGCCTTCTCCTGCCAGCGATAGGCGATGGCGCGGGCCAATAACCCGGCGCCAAAGGCAGACGGCGTAGGCGTGCGAAACGCCTCGCGCCAAGCGCCTTTCTTGTCTGCCGCGCTCATCCGTTCGAGCGCCTCGATACGGCTCGCGAGGGTCATGCCTTGCCCCCGTCTGCGGCGGCGCCTGCCTTTCTGACAATATGATAGGTCCGTTGGCCATCTCCCACCTTCTCACTGACCAACGCATGCCCCTTCTTGCGCAGGCCCGTCAGTGCCGCGCGGGCCGAATGCGGCAGCCAGCCTGTCGCCGAGACCAGTCGCTCGAGCGTCGCGCCCTCGGGGCGGCGAAGCAGGTCCAGCACCATCGTCGCCTTGGTCTGGGGCCGGACAGCGGTTTGCGATGTCTCAGAAGCACCTGGCTGGTTCACCCCTCAGGCACGCTCAGTGCCGTCGTTACGATCTTCGCGTCGCGGGCCATCTTGCGAGGGCAGCGG
>Ga0208507_1002107_pt1 | contig 10493 bp, 6 predicted proteins | sample CryBogCBH12Aug01_FD_184626 | JGI IMG/M metagenome (GOLD analysis project Ga0208507, IMG submission 184626) | Freshwater microbial communities from Crystal Bog, Wisconsin, USA - CBH12Aug09.1 (SPAdes) (version 2) | ecosystem: Environmental > Aquatic > Freshwater > Lake | place: Crystal Bog...
ACCAGTTGAAGCAGACGACGCCCATCAGTCACGATCCGGCGGCGAATGCATTGGTGCAAAAAGTTGGCAAACGGATCGCGGCGGTCGCCAGTGCGGATATGCCGGGCGCGCAATGGGAATTCGTCGTCTTTGAAAGTCCGGTGGCGAATGCGTTCTGTTTGCCGGGCGGAAAAATTGGCGTTTACACCGGCATTTTGCCGATCACAAAAGATGAAGCGGGTTTGGCCACGGTCATCGGCCACGAAGTGTCGCACGCGGTCGCGCGGCACGGCGCAGAGCGGATGAGCGAGGCGATGTTGGAGCAGATGGGCGGACAGATTTTGGGCATGTCATTGTCCGGCTACAATCCGCAGGTGCAACAGATGGCGAGCGTGGCCTATGGCTTTACGACGCAAGTGGGCCGCGAATTGCCACACAGCCGCGCGCAGGAATCCGAGGCGGATCACATCGGTTTGATTTACATGGCGCGCGCCGGTTACAATCCGCAGGCGGCCGTGCAATTCTGGCAGCGCTTCATGCAATACAACCAGCAGCACGGCGGAAATAGCACGCCGGTTTTTCTGCGCACGCATCCGCTGGATGAAACGCGCATCCGGCAACTACAACAGTGGATGCCGCAGGCGGAGGCGCAGTATCATCCACAAAATTAAAAGCGTTGCGCGATTTGCATCGCAACAACGCCTTGATTGGTTCGGGTGAAAATCAGACCGCGCTGTCGCCCTTTTCGTCGGTGCGGATACGCGTGGCTTCTTCGATGTTCGAGATGAAAACCTTGCCATCACCGATTTTACCGGTCTTCGCGGCCTTGATGATGGCGGCGACGGCGGCGTCTTTCAGATTGTCGGCGACGACGGTTTCAACTTTGATTTTCGGCAGGAAATCCACGGTGTATTCGCTACCGCGATAGATTTCGGTGTGACCTTTTTGGCGGCCAAAGCCTTTGACTTCGCTGACCGTCATGCCTTGGATGCCGAGTTCGTTCAACGCGTCTTTGACGTCCGTGAGCTTGAACGGTTTGATGATGGCTTCAATTTTTTTCATAGGTTGCTATTCATTATACGCACTTTCACCGTGTTGGGAAAGGTCTAGTCCAATACTTTCTTCTTCCTGATCCACTCGCAGGCCGATGACAGCGTCCACGATTTTCAAAATGATGAACGTGCCCACACCGCTCAACACGGCGGTAAACAGCACGCCGATAAGTTGATTGAAAAATTGATGCGAACTGCCCGCGAGCGAAACCGCCAGGCCGTTGGCCTTGAAGGTCGTTGCGATGGCGGGGTTCACTTGGGCACTGGCAAAAAAACCAAGCAGCAACATACCGATGATGCTGCCGACGCCGTGCACGCCGAATACGTCGAGCGAATCGTCGTAATTGAAAACGGATTTGATTTTGGTCACCGCAAAATAGCAGACCACACCCGCCGTGAGGCCGATGCAAAATGCCGCGGGAATTGTTACGAAGCCTGACGCAGGTGTAATCGTCGCCAGTCCCGCGACCATCCCGGCCGCTGCACCGAGCACGCTGGGACGACCTTTCAATTTCCATTCCACTGCCGCCCAACTTAACGCCGCCGCTGCCGCCGAAAAATGCGTCGCAGCAAATGCGCTAGTGGCGAGCGTGCCAGCGTTCAGTGCGCTACCGGCATTAAAGCCAAACCAGCCGACCCACAAAAGCCCGGTGCCGATTAGTGATAATACGACATTGTGCGGCACCATCGGTTCGCGCGGGAATCCGGAGCGCTTGCCAAGCACGATGGCAAATACCAACGCCGACACGCCGGAACTGATGTGCACCACCGTGCCGCCCGCAAAATCGAGCACGGGAATTTTGCCGCCGAGCGACCAATTCAGATAGCCGCCTTTGCCCCAGACCATGTGGCACAGCGGCAGATAAATGACCGTCATCCACGCCAGCATGAACACCACATACGCCTTGAACTTGACGCGTTCCGCCACCGCGCCGCTGATAAGCGCGGGCGTGATGATGGCAAACATCATTTGAAACAACATGAACGTCTCCGCTGGAATCGTCGGTGCGTAATCCGCGTCCGGCGCGGCTCCGATGCCTTTCAAAAATAAATGCGTCAGCGGATTGCCGCAAAAGGCGTTGCCAGCGCCAAACGCCATGCTGTAACCGAAGAACATCCAAAGCGCCGAAATCAGCGCCATCAAAATCAAACTGTGCATCATCGTGGACAAAACATTTTTCGTTCGCACCAAGCCGCCGTAAAACAGGATCAAACCGGGCGCGGTCATCATCAGCACCAGCGCGGAACTCACGAGCAGCCACGCGTTATCGCCGTTGTTAATGGTCACCAAGGGAGCAACGGACGACTGAATTTGAGGCGTCGCATCGGCTCCAAAAACCGAAAAACCGCAGGAAATCAAGCATGAGCAAAGCAAAATTAATCGTCTCGTAGAATGAGCAGGGTTCATGGGCGCGAAGTTCACCAAAAAGCTTCTTCGCTGTCAACTTCCAGCTTCAGTTCAAGAAACATTTCGACGCCGCCCGCTTTCATGTTTAATTTTCCCGTCGCAATGTCCGCCGAAGTTCAACTCACTCCCATGATGGCGCAGTATCGCCGCATCAAAGGCGAACTGCCGAAGGATGCGCTGCTGCTTTTTCGCCTCGGCGATTTCTACGAGATGTTTTTCGACGACGCCCGAGATGGTGCGCAACTCCTGAATCTCTCGCTCACCGCGCGCAACGGCATTCCCATGTGCGGCCTGCCGTTTCACGCGGCGAACAACTACATCTCCCGCGTCCTGAAAGCTGGACGCAAGGTCGCCATCTGCGAACAAACGGAAGACGCCAAACCCGGCAAGCTCGTCAACCGCGAGGTCACGCAAATCCTCTCGCCCGGCACGCACTTCGACGAACGCATGCTCGTCGCGGAGCGAAACAACTTTCTCGCTGCCGTCAATCCCTCAGGAAAAGTCTTCGGCCTCGCGCTGGTGGATTTGACCACGGGCGATTTCATGACGACGGAACTGGAAAGCGAAGCCGCATTGCTCACCGAGCTCGAACGCCTGCGCCCGGCGGAAATTATTTTTCCCACCGAGGCCACGCAGTTGCGCGAATTGTTGCGCGGCGCGTTTCAGATTTTGAGCGGCTACGACGACTGGACCTTCGCACCGGAAACCGCGTTCTTCACGGTGAAGGAGCATTTCAAAGTCGCCACGCTGGACGGTTTCGGACTGAAGGACAAATCCGCCGCCATCGGCGCAGCGGGCGGCGCGCTGCATTACCTCGCGCAAAATTTGCGGCGCGACGTGAAACACCTCACGCGCATTTCGTTCTATCGTCGCAGTGATTTTCTCACGCTCGATTACACCACGCTGCGGCATCTGGAGATTCTCGAACCGCAGCATCACGATGCGCCGCGCAATTCTTCGCTCTACGGTGCGCTGAACCGCACCGCCACGCCGATGGGCGCGCGCCTGTTGCGGCAATGGCTCTCGCAACCGCTCGCCGGTGTGGAGCCGATCCGCCGTCGTCAGGAAGCGGTGCAGACGTTTCTGGAAAACACCTTTGGCCTCGACAGTTTTCGCCAGCAACTCGCCAACGTCCGCGATTTGGAACGCACGATTGGCCGCTTGAGTTCTGGCAGCGGCAATGCCCGCGATCTCGTCGCGCTGCGAACGGCGTTGGAACAGATTCCTGCACTGAAACAAACTTTGGCGACCGTCAATTCCGCAGGCACGGCGTTGATCGCTAATTTGAACGGCCAGGTTTCGGAATCGCCCGACCTCGTTGAATTGATTACTCGCGCCATCGTGGATGAACCGCCGCTGCCCATCAAAGAAGGCGGCATGATTCGCGACGGTTTTGACGCAAACCTCGATGAGCTTCGCAATGCCCAGCGCGGCGGTAAAGATTGGATCGCCAAATTGCAGGCCGACGAAATCGAGCGCACCGGCATCACGTCGCTGAAAGTGCGGTTCAATTCTGTTTTCGGTTATTACATTGAAGTCACCAAGTCGAACCTCGACAAAGTTCCGCCACATTACATCCGCAAGCAGACCGTTGCGAATGGCGAGCGCTTCATCACGCCCGAGCTGAAAGACATGGAGGGTAAAATCCTCGGCGCGGAGGAACGCAGCGTGAAGTTGGAATACGAAATTTTTCAACGCGTGCGCGAAGAAGTGCTCGCGCAGATGAATCGCATTCAGCAGACCGCGTCCGCCTTGGCGCAGCTCGATGTGCTTGGCGGCTTCGCTGAGACTGCGCGGCTCCATAACTATTGCCGGCCGCAAGTTGCCGATGAAGGTGTGTTGCAAATCCGCGATGGCCGCCATCCGGTTTTGGAGCAGCAGCTCGTGGAAGAACGCTTCGTGCCGAACGACACGGCATTAGGAATTGCCAATTGCCAATTGCCAATTGAAAACGCTGCGGTGGTTCCGTCCAAATTGGAAATTGCAAATTGCAAACTGGAAATCCCCCAGATCGCGCTTATCACCGGGCCAAACATGGCGGGCAAATCCACTTACATCCGGCAGGTCGCGCTGCTCACGCTGCTCGCGCACACCGGCAGTTTTGTGCCGGCGACGGAAGCGCGCATTGATCTCGTTGACCGCATTTTCACGCGCATCGGTGCGAGCGATGATTTGTCGCGCGGGCAATCCACGTTCATGGTCGAGATGACCGAGACGGCGAACATTTTGAACAATGCCACGTCGCGCAGCCTCATCGTGCTGGACGAAATCGGGCGCGGCACGAGCACGTTCGATGGCTTGTCACTAGCGTGGAGCATCGTCGAGCATCTGCACAATCAGGTCGGCGCGAAAACGCTGTTCGCGACGCATTACCACGAGTTGACCGAACTTTCGGGACGGTTGCCGCGCATCAAAAATTTCAACGTCGCCGTGCGCGAGTGGCATGACCAGATTGTTTTTCTGCGAAAAATCGTCGAGGGCGGCACGGACAAAAGTTACGGCATCCAGGTCGCGCGGCTGGCGGGCGTGCCGAAGGAAGTTTTGGAACGCGCGAAGCAAATTCTCGACAACCTCGAAGAATCCGAACTCACGCCGGAAGGCAATGTGCGTCCGCCGCGCCGCGCGCAAGACCGCGAGAAATTAAAAAAACTCGCGCCGCCGCCGGAATTGGATTTGTTTGGGTGAGGACGAGTCTCAACGGGTTAAAACCTCTGCTTTGCCCTTGATTACATCGACATTGAGGCCTTTGCCTTCTTCGCCAAAGAACTCATCAATCTCCTGAACCTTTTCGTATGACAGGTAACGCACTTTGTCGCTGATACCCAAATGACGGAAACTCGGACGAGCGAGTTGTTCGCGTAGGCGATTACGCTTGCTCGATGGTGCAACGATGAACATCGGATAAACTGTGTTTGGCGCAACCATTGTCAGGTCGGCAAATCGCAGAAGGCCAGAATAGATAGATGTGCTGTTTTCGATTTCAAACGCAGCATCGATTCTGAATTCTTCTTTCCAGACCACATCAATGTTTTCGACATACTTCGTTTGCGTGTCTAGTCCGGCAGCAAATGTTTCCTCGAAGTCACTAAATTTGTATTCAGCCGTGATTCGGGACTGGTCATTTCGAGGTGACCAGACTTTTTCACCCGCTTGTATTCCCAGCTTCAAAAGCAGCCATTGCATTCGCAAATGGTCTGACGGGAAACTACTATCCGCGTCTTGTCCTTCTTCACTGGAGGCTGGCTTTGGCACGCTGGGCTCGACAAATGTTTCTTTCAAAGCATCAGGCTCGGCGACTTGATTTACTGCTTCGCCAATTTTTAGGCGCAAAAGAATTGAATAAAGGTCGTCATATTTGCTGTAAAATTCTTCCAGCTTTTCTGACGCAACGGATGTAAAACCACGAAGCTGATAGTTCCCAGCATATCCAAACAACTCCGTAAACTTTGAGAACGGCAGTTCAATCTCCTTTGGATTGGCGATGAAATAAATCAAATCCCAACCATCAGTCGTTCCACCGTGAATATTTTTCCATAGTTCTTGGGATAGGCGTGGGTTGACATCTTTGCAGGCTACGCGTCCCAAAAGCTGGATTTGGTCTCCTTTGACAATAAGGATTTCGTCTCCCTCCTGCATGCGGTCAAACTTTGCCCGATTGGCTTTGGAATCCCTTGACCCCCAAACTGCAACCGGACGATTTTGAAAAACCTGTCCGAGTTTGCGGCTTACACTCGATGAAACGAGTGGAAGAATTCTTTCGGAAGCGACTTTTCTGCGAATCGTATCCTCATAGTGCACCATCGCCTCCATATTGGCGGGCGGCATATACAGGATGAAGATATTTCGCATACCCTATTTGAGCACAGGCTAAACGGCGTATTTGATTTGTAAAGCGCGCCGCACGCCTTCTTCACAAACTTCTCGCGCCACGCGCCAGTAAGATTTATTTTCCCGCGCAACTGATGCCGCCCGCTGCTGACACCGCCGATTCCAAGCTAAAGAATTTTCTCCAGAAATTTCTCGTGCTGCGAAGTGCACCGCGCGAGCTGTGGATCATTTACCTCGCCTACATCCTCGAAAATCTGGCCTACAAAGTTGGCGCGGCGGGCGTGCTGCCGCTTTGGCTTTCGTCCGACCTCGGCTTCAACGACGTGAAGGCCGGCGCGATGATTGCGACGTGGTCCGCCGTGATGACACTCATCACGGTGATGATCGGTTCGCTGACGGATGCGCTCGGCATCCGCCGGACTTTTCTGCTCGGCTTCTGCGTCTGTCTCGTGTCGCGCAGTGTCATGGCAATGACGGTTGAAAAATGGGTCGTGCTGCCGTTCGGCCTGTATTTGCAGGCAATCGGCATCGCGCTCATGGTGCCGGTGATGGTCGCGGCGGTAAAAAAATATTCGAACGCGGCGCAACGGTCAGTGGCGTTCTCGCTGTATTACGCGCTGATGAATCTCGGTTACGCCATTGGCGACGGCATCTTCGACCGCGTGCGCGGCGCGCATGGAATGGGCGAACACGGTCACTGGCTGCTGCCAATTTTTGGCACGGACTTGAGCAGTTATCGTGTGCTGATTTTACTCGGCGTGTTTTTTACTATGCCGGGATTGATCATCGTCTGGTTCTTCTTGCGCGACGGCGTGGAGATGACAGAAAACGGCGTTGTCATTGCGGAAAAACCGGCGGCGCGGGCGAAATCAATTTCGTGGCTGTCGGCGCTGCTGACCAGTTGCCGCGCGACGGCGAAAAAAACCGTCCGAATTTTTGCCGACCTGTGGCGGCAACCGGCGTTCTACCGTTTTTTAGTTTTCATGACGTTGGTCGTCGGTGTGCGGATGATTTTTTATCACGTCTTCTACACGTTTCCGAAATACGGCATCCGCGAACTCGGCGACGGCGCGCCCATCGGCCAGTTGAGCGGAATGTTGAACGAGATTTTGATCCTCGTTTTTGTTCCCATCTGCGGTGTGCTGACGCAAAAAATCACCGCGTATCGCATGGTGACGATTGGCAGTTTGATTTCCTCGCTGTCGGTTTTTTTTCTCGCGCTGCCGGCGGCGTGGTTCAAGCCACTGGCCGACGGTTGGCTCGGAAATCTCATCGGCCATCAATGGCTCGGCGTGGTTGGCGCGGTGAATCCGCTCTACATTTCCATTTTCTTTTTCATCACGCTGTTGTCGGTCGGCGAAGCGCTGTGGTCGCCGCGCCTTTACGAATACGCCGCTGCCATCGCGCCGAAAGGACAGGAAGCTTCCTACATGGCGCTTTCGATGTTGCCGTATTTTCTCGCGAAATTTTTTGTCGGCGGCACGTCCGGCTGGCTGCTGGCAAAATTCTGTCCAGCAGAAGGCGCGCGCAATCCGGAAATCATGTGGTTCATCATCGGCTGCATGGCGCTCGTGACGCCGATGGGAACTTTTCTTTTCCGAAAATATATCCAAGTCCACGAAGATGGACGCTAAACCAAAATTAATATGTTAAACAACCTTGTTTCTGAAAAAATCCGGCGACTGGAAATTTCCGGTCGCATCGCAATTGTCAATGGCCACGGCGGTTTGCCGCTCGTCAAAATCAACACGCCGTGGAGCACGGCAGAAATTTATCTGCACGGCGCACACGTTACGGCGTTCCAGAAAAACGGCGAGCCGCCGCTGATTTTCATGAGCGCGAAAAGTTTTTTTGCGCCGGGCAAACCGATTCGCGGCGGCGTGCCGATTTGTTTTCCGTGGTTCGGCAACCGCGACGGCGAACCATCGCACGGCTTCGCGCGCCTCACAGAGTGGGAGCTCGTCAACACCGCCGCTGCGCCGGACGGCACGGTGACGCTGACGCTCGCGCTGCCGGGAATTTCCGGCAACTCCAAATGGAATTCCTTGCGCACCGAATTTGTCGTCACGGTTGCCGACAAACTCACGATGGAATTGACCACGACCAGCGAATCGTGCGACGGCGCGTTGGAGATTGAGAATTGCCTGCACACTTATTTTCACGTCTGCGACATCAGCGCTGTTTCGCTCGCCGGACTGCAAGGTGCGCCGTTCGATGACTTTGCTTTTGGCGCGGGTGGTGCGCGGCGCGCGGCGGACGCGACCGCACTGCGCATCACGCAGGAGACGAATCGCGTTTATCCTGACAACGCTGCGACCGTTGAAATCATTGACGAAAAACTCCAGCGAAAAATCCGCGTGGAGAAATATAATTCCAACTCGACCGTCATTTGGAATCCGTGGACGACGCAAAAAATGCCGGAAGATTGGGGCACCAACGAACACCTGAACATGGTTTGCGTGGAATCCGGCAACGTGAAGCAGAATAAGATTCTCCTCGCGCCCGGAAATTCGGCGGCGTTGAAAGTGGTTTTGAGCAGCGCGCCGCTGAAATGATTTCGCTGTCTGAAATTCAGCCCGCCGGCGTGGACTTGGTCGCCCAAGTGGAAGAAATCTTTTCACCGAGCGGCATTCTGTCCAAGGCGAGCAATTTTGAATTCCGCCCGCAGCAGCAGGAAATGGCCGTGGCCGTGGCGCGCGCGTTGCAAAATCGCGAGCATCTCGCGGTCGAAGCCGGCACGGGCGTCGGAAAAAGTTTGGCGTATTTGATTCCGGCAATTCTTTTCGCCATCGCGCAAAAGAAAAAAGCCATCGTCTCGACGCACACGATTAATTTGCAGGAACAGCTCACGGAAAAAGATTTGCCAATGTTGGCGGGCGTTTTGGCCGCATTGCCGGAGCCGGTGAAATTCAGTTACGCGATGCTGAAAGGCCGCGCGAATTATCTCTGCACGCGCCGTTTGCAAAAGGCGATGCAGCAATCGGGAAATCTTTTCACGTCGTCCGAGGCCGAGGAGTTGCAGCGTATCTACGAATGGTCGAAGACGACGAAGGACGGAAGTCTGTCGGATTTTTCCATCGAGCCGGATCAAAAAGTTTGGGCGCAAGTCTGTTCTGAACGCGGATTGTGTTCACCAAAAACCTGCGGACATCAGTCGGATTTTGCGCGCGACCACGAGCCCTGTTTTTTTCAGCGCGTCCGCAATCGCATCTTGTCCGCCGACGTGGTGATTTTGAATCACACACTTTTTTTCACGCTGCTCGGCGGCGTAGATGAGGAGCTAGAGGGCGGCATTCTTTTCAAAAACGATTTCGTCATTTTCGACGAGGCGCACACGATGGAGAGCGTGGCATCGCGGCACATCGGCTTGAGCGTTTCGAGCGGGCAAGTGCGCTATTCGCTGAACCGCTTGTGGAATCCGCGCACGGAAAAAGGTTTGCTCGCGACGCTGCGAAAAGGCGCGGCGGTAAAACTTGTTGCCGACATTTTGAGCGAGTCGGACAAGTTTTTTGAGAATGTCGAAGGCGCGTGCGAAGATATTTCGGCGGCGACGAAGCCAAAATTTGGCGGCGAAAGCGGGCGCAAACGCGCGTGGACGGAATTACGGATTCGCCGCGCGGAACTGGTAAAAGATAATGTCACGCTACCGATTCAGCGTTTGCGCGAGGCAGTGAGCGAGTTGGTGAAATTGAGCGATGACAAAGACATCGGACAGGAACTCATCGAATGCAACCGGCGGCTGGGCGAGCTGAAAATTGAAGTCGCGGAATTTTTGAGCCAGCAGGCAGACGACCATGTTTACTGGGTCGAGCGCAGCGGTAAGACGCAGCGAAATCTTTCGCTCAACGCGGCACCGGTGGACGTGGCCGAATATTTGCGGCTGCGGCTTTTTGAAAGCGATACCAGCGTGGTGATGACGAGCGCGACGCTCGCGACAAATTCAAATTCGCAATCCGGCTTGAATTATTTTTCCAAACGCGTCGGCTGCGAATCCGCGACGATGCTGCAGGTCGGCACGCCGTTTGATTATGAGCGGCAGATGAAATTGTTTGCCGTGAAAAAAATGCCGGATCCGCGCGAGGCCGGTTATGCAGATGCGCTGATTCATTGGGTGGAACATTTTGTCCGGCAGACGCACGGCAAGGCGTTCGTGCTGTTCACGAGTTACAAGTTGATGCAGGAAGTTGCGGATCGCATGCGGCCGTTTTTTGAGGAATTGAAACTGG
>Ga0208507_1002112_pt1 | contig 10484 bp, 2 predicted proteins | sample CryBogCBH12Aug01_FD_184626 | JGI IMG/M metagenome (GOLD analysis project Ga0208507, IMG submission 184626) | Freshwater microbial communities from Crystal Bog, Wisconsin, USA - CBH12Aug09.1 (SPAdes) (version 2) | ecosystem: Environmental > Aquatic > Freshwater > Lake | place: Crystal Bog...
GCAGGATTGCGCGTTTGACGGCACTGATTTGAGCCAGGTATATACAAATTCACTGACATATTGTGATTACTGTGCAGTCGTCACCAATCTGACAACTTTGCCAGTTCCAGGAGCTCATGATGTCATTGTCACAAACTGCAACTGGCAAAGCAGCTGGTTCGGGAACTTCTATCTGCCTACAAACAGTCCATTCATCAATGCCGGCAACACCACGGCAGATCAATTGGGCCTCTACCATTTCACCACGCAAACCAACCAGACGGCAGAAGCCAATTCCATTGTGGACATTGGCTACCATTACGTGGCCACAGATGCCATCGGTAATCCTCTGGACTCGAACGAGAATGGAACCCGGGATTACCTCGAGGATGCCAATGGCAATGGGGTGGTGGACAATGGTGAAACTAATTGGGCGTTGGCTATTCTGACACAGCCGACAAGCCAGACAGCTTACGTCGGAAATGATATCGCATTTAATATGAATGCAGTTGGCATCGCCACCGTAACAAATCAATGGTATATCAATAGTTCTAATCTGATTGTTGGAGCAACAAATGCTTCTTTGCCAATCTATAATGTTCAGCTCTACAATGCGACAAACTATTTCGTTGTGGTTTCAGATGCATTTGGCTCGGTTACCAGCACGCCAGTGACGCTGTCCGTGGTATATCCGTGGAACTATGTGGTGCTCAACGGCGCGCTGACAAACTTTACATTCCAAGGAAATACAACATACTATGTCAATTCGGCCGTTCAATTGTATGGTGTGACTACGGTCGAAGGCGGTACGGTAATTAAATATGGGCGCCATACGCAAGCCCAGCTGACCCTAAACGGGCCAATGGTAAGCCTTGCTAGTGCCTATGCCCCGGTCTTTCTAAGCACAATTGATGACAATACAATGGGGGTAATAATCAGCCAAAGCACCGGCAACCCAATAATCAATACCAACGCATCATACCTTGTCTCTGGTTCCGGCCAAACAAACGGATACAAATGTCTGCGAGTCAATTATGCCGGCACAGGCATATTGGGATTGTCATTGGCGAACGTATGGGACAGCCAATTCCTGAACTGCGGTACGGGGGTGGCCAGCGGGACGGGCGGGACGGTTGCATTGCACAATGTGCTCATTTCCAAAAGCACTAACTGCGTTTTCACTACGGGGAATGTGACGGCAGAGCAGGTAACAGCCGATCAATGCCAGACATTCTGCCCGGTGGGCTATGGGGGCGCGATGGTGACGAATAGCCTTTTGACCGGTGTCCAAAACACTAATGGAATAATCCTCTCATACAGCGTGTTATTGTCGAGCGGGGCAGGGATATACCAAAATGTAATTGGCGGTAGTTATTATCTGGCAACAAACACATACCAAAATGTTGGGACAACCAACATAAGTCTGCAAATGCTGGCGGATATTTCCGGAAAAACAACTTGTCCCCCATTAGTTGTGACCAACACAATTTCCACGGACACGGTATTCTCACCGGTGGCGACACGCGACAATGACGCGCCAGACATTGGGTATCACTACGATTCGCTCGACTATATCTTATCATGTCTTGTAACCAACGCTGCGATCACGATGACCAATGGTGTGGCCATTGGTTACATATATAGTGATTGGTCTTCAGGCGGGATCTTGTATGAAAGCGGAAAACCATTTGTGTCTCAGGGAACTGCGACCAAGAGAAATACAATTGTTCACTTTAGCTTTGTTGAAGAGGGAGTTGGTCCGCTTTGGACAAGATACAATTATACGTATTTGCAACTGGTGTCGTCGTCTGTGCCGCTAAACATTTATCATACGGTAACAAACCAGCTGCCTAGCATCTTCTTTCGAGACACTACAATTATCATTCCAGCCTGGGGTAATTCATTTCCATACGCTGGTATATACCCCGCATATGCAAGCTTTACAATGCGCGATTGCGAGTTGCTCTGCAATAACGTTGGTGCATCATTATCGCTAGGATTAACAAATATATTTCAGAATAATCTGGTAGTGTACCCGAGCTGGTACCTCGAAAATACAGGACAACTCTATACCTGCAACAATCTTTTTCGAGGAGATTATAGCAGTTATGTACAATTTGCAAACGATGGATTGCAGTTGTGGACGAACCAAAACAATGCCTTTGACAATTGCGAGTCATACATGGATGGGACAATTGGCCACAACGCTTATTTGAATGGGGCGACGATTGACTCAACTGTTCAGTCAAGCGATGTAATCACCAACCTGACCTGGCAAAGTGGTTGGTTCGGAAACTATTATCAGCCGACGAATTCACCACTAATAAACGCCGGCAGTACCACAGCTGATCAGTTGGGCTTGTATCATTACACTACGCAGACCAACCAAACGGTGGAAGGCAATTCCACCGATGACATCGGGTATCACTATGTGGCAACGGATGCGTATGGCAACCCAGTGGATTCCAACGGCAATGGCATTCCGGATTACATCGAAGACAGCGCTGGCACAGGGGCACCGTTCTCGATCAGTCTGATAGCACCAACAAACGATGCGTTTTTCGGTGAACCGGCAACCATACTGCTGATGGCTACGGTCTTTGACTGGAGGAACACGGTTACAAATGTAACATTCTTGAAGAGTATTGTTTCCATTGTTGCCACTACTAACGCGCCCTACAGTTACACCTGGCCGGTGGTGGCGGCCGGGGCTTACACTTTGACGGCCATCGGCCAGGATAATGGCGGGATTATGGCCACCAGTGCTCCTGTTTACGTAACTATTACCAATCTTTGCGGATATTAATCCATAAACCGCTACATTCGCATTTCTTTAAATCAAAAACCACCATTGGTTATGCGCAAATACAATCCACTCCGGTTTTTAATGATTCTCTTTATTTGCCTTGTTCTGCCGGCAGATCTAATAGAAGTCTATGCCCAAGTGACCGGGAATCCGCCGCAGACATCACTGCCTCAATTGGCTGACGGTGGGGCGCTCGGATCGGGAAAGCTTAACTTCCAGCCTGACCTGTTTACGGGCCGGTTTACGTATGGTGTGCCGATTGAGGTTCCGCCGGGACGTCAAAACAGCCAGCCCAGTATCGGACTGCAATACAATTCATCAGTGGGCAATGGCTGGTGTGGCGTTGGTTGGAAGCTTGAGCTTGGCAAGATTGAGCGGGAAACCCGTTATGGTGTGCCGGTGCTCTGGCCCACCAACGGATCGCCAACGCAATATGACGATGGCAAGTCGTTTACGGTGGATTTTGGAGGAGTGGAAGGGCACTTGGTCAAGGTGAGCACCAACGGCCTGTCGCCGGTGGAATATCGCCTGATGGTGGACAAGACCTATCTGAAATTTCTCTATTACAACAACGTCTCCAACGCTTATTGGATGGTGGCGGACAAAGGGGGCAAACAATTCTTCTTTGGCGAAGCTTCCTCCAACCGGGTAGACAATCCCAATCTCACGCGCGGATACGGAACCAATACGTTCCGCTGGGATATTGATCGCATTGTTGATGCCAACGGAAACGCCACATACGTGGTTTACACAAACATTACCCTTGTTAATGCACTGGACACCAATGCTGAACTTTGCCCGCTACAGATCAGCTATAATGCCAACACCAATGCAATGGCATTGTCGGCAACAGATACAATAAAATTTATCTATACAAACCGGACTGACCAGGCCGTCAGCTTTATAAGCGGATTTCGGCTGGAAAGCAGGGTTCTACTGTCTCAAATTGCCATACAAACCGGCAGCCAAAAGGTGCGCCGATATGTTTTTGGATATACCAATTCACCATCCACACTGCGGTCGCTCCTGACTTCTGTCATGGAGTTTGGCTCGGACGATGTCAGTTTATTGCCGCCGCTAACCTTTTCCTATCAGGTTGAACAGTTTGGATTCGGTCCGCTTCAGTCTTGGGGGGGGGTGAGCAGCCAGGGGCAGACTAACGATGCGTGGAACAGTCTGTCATACACCACCAATGGATATACTTATGTCAGCATGATTGACATTGATGGCGACGGTTTGCCGGACCGGGTGATGATCAAAACCAATTCCCCTTATAATTCGTTTGTAGTTCAACGAAATAACGGCACGAATCTTGTCGGAAAATATCAATGGGGCGGTCTAACCAACCAAGGAAATACCAACATGGTTTGGGGAAGCGTGATGGTGTTAAGCAACAGCATTACCAGTGTTGACTTGTTTGACATTAACGGTGATGGCCGGCCGGATCGCGTCATGGCTGATTTCAACTCGACCAACGACTGGAAGGTTCAGTTGAATGCCGGGGTGGCAGGCAACAATAGTTTCTCCACGTCGTCAAACTGGGCGACACTGGCGGGCGGATTTCCGGATATTCACAGCGAGTTATACGCCGGAATCTATTATGCTACCGAGGAAATGGCAGATCTTAATGGAGATGGATTGGTGGACCGGCTTTTTGGTCAGTCAGGCATGGTGCAATTCAACACAGGTCATGGGTTCGGGCCGAAACTAAGCTATTCGGGCATTACAAGTACCATTTATTATCCTGGAAACAGCGGGCAAGCTGCCACGCCTTCCTATTTGCCTCAATATAACGGCGGCCAGTCGGCGGCGCAGTCGTTGATTGATATAAACGGTGACGGCTTGCCAGACATTGTTGGTACCATCTACGCAAATGGTGCCTACTGCTACATTGTCGCCTATAATGATGGGACACAACTCGAATCCCCGAACACCAACTTTATTGGCAATCTCTTGGCGCCGCTTGGTAGTGAGGGTTTTACCAACCAAAACAATGCCTGGAACAGCAGTGATTATTCCGTGGATGAAAGCAGTGGCATGGGCAACATGGTTCAAATGGTTCGGTTGATAGACATTAACGGCGATGGTTTGCCGGACCGTGTTCTGACCAAGGCGTATGCTCCATATGACCGATTTAAAGTTCAACTCAACACTGGCACAGGGTTCGGACCTTTGGTCGATTGGACAAATGTCCTGTCAGAATTTGGTTCAGCTACCAACGGCCAGCCGTGGGACAGCATTAATTATATTACCAACGGTCAACTCACCGTGGCCATGATGGACATCAACGGTGATGGTTTGCCCGACCGGGTGATGCGAAAGTTGAACCCTCCTTACACGAATTATGAGGTTCAGTTGAATCTGGGGCCGTTTCCTGATCTGCTTTGCAAGGTGGACAATGGTACCGGTGGCAAAGTATATGTCACCTATGTCCCTTCCACCAAATATGACAATACCGACCGCAATTGGACAAATGACCCCTGGGCGGAGGGGGCCAAAAGTCTGCTTCCGTTTCCGGTATATACAGTCTCCACCATCGCGGTTGACGATGGTTTTGGAAACATTTCAACAAACACCTACGCGTATAAACATGGCATGTTTGACCCGGTGTGGCGGGACTTTCACGGATTCAATTCCGTGGCGGTCACCGACCCGTACGGGGCGAAGACGGTGACGTACTTTCATCAAAGCGGCGGCTTTGATGATTCGGCCAACGGTGAATTTCAGGATCAGGGCAGTTTTTCCAAAAAAGGCACGCCTTACCGTGTGGAAACGTGGGGCACCAACGGCTTGCTATATCAAATGGTGCTCAACAAGGTGCAGGAGTATGTGCTGAATACCAATGGCTGGTATTTTTCGTGCGTCACCCAAACCGTGGTGATGAATTATGAGGGGTTGAGTTCCTACCGGGCCATTGCCAAGCAATTCAGCTATGATACCAACACGGAAAACATGATTGCGGAAGCGGATTTGGGGGAGGTGACCAACATTGTCTTCAATGGCCAGACCTTTACGGACGTGGGCGGCGATTCGCTTTATCAATGGATCACGTACACCAATATCGGCAACATTCGCAACCGGCCGGTGGATACCAAAGTGACTTCAGACAGCGCCGGTGCCACCCGGCTGCGCGAGTCGGCCTTTGCTTATGATGCCAATGGGAATCTGAAATTGAGCCAGTCCTGGCTGGATACCGCCGGCGCGTTTGTGCTGACGGCGTCGAACAGTTACGACCAGTTTGGCAACGTGACGCAAACCGTGGACGCCGCCGGCGTTACCAATTCTTATGTCTATGACAGCACGCTGGAGCAGTATCCGGTTACGCAGACCAGCGGCTTATTTTCCAGCTCTGCCACCTTTGATCCCCGGTCCGGCCGGGAATTGACCGCCACCGACATCAAGGGGCTGGTCAGTTCCAACTCCTACGACGTTTTTTTCCGGCCGACGGCCAGCTACATTTCCACCAATGCGTACGGCTCGCCCACCTTGTGGCAAAGCCGGACTTATTATTCGCTGGGTGGCATCAGCAACGGGGTGTCCTACAATTTCGTCCACAGCCAGGTCAATGATGCGGTGGATTCGGTGAACGGGTATGAAACCTACGGTTTTAATGACGGGCTGGGCCGCAGCATTGAAAGTCGGGCGGAGGCGGAGACGGGGCAGTTCCGGGTGGGCAATACGGTCTATGATCTGCGGGGCAAACCTGCCTTCCAGACGCTGACGTATTTCAGTTCCGGTACCAACTACACAAAGCCAAGCGGCACATATCTGGGATCATCGACGGAATATGACAGCATTGGCCGGTCGTTTCGCACCACCCCTTCGGTGCAGGGAACCTTCAACAGTTCCGGTTTGCTTACCGGCACCAGCGCCACCGGGGGTGATACCGGGTCGCCGGTGGGCCCGGCCAGCATGACCTTTGTGGATGGAAGCAATCCGTGGGCGACGGTGGTAACGGATTCGCTGGGCAAAACCAAGAAATCGTATCGGGATGCCTATGACCGCACCGTTCGGGTGGTGGATGTCACCACCAATGGCAATTACACCACCACCTTCGGGTATGATGTGATTGGCAACCTGACCAATGTCACGGACAACGCGAATAATTCCACGCGGATGGGTTACGACAGTTTCGGCCAGAAAACCGCCATGTTGGATCCGGACATGGGCGCGTGGAGCTACGTTTATGACCACGCCGGCCGGATGACGCAGCAAACGGATGCCCGGACAAACACGCTCAAATTTTTCTATGCGGATGCACTGGGCCGCCTGACCTCCAAGCAAATTTTCAATGCCGCCAATACACTGGTTGGCACCATCACCTACGCCTACGACGCCAGTGACGACCCGAACTACACGGTTTATCCCGGCCAGGTGTACAAGGTGACGGATTTGCAGGGCTACCAGCGCAGCAGCTATGATGTGCGCGGGCGGGTGCTCAAGAGCGGGCGGTATTTGAACGCCAACACGATGGAGTATGTCACCCAGTCCACATATGACAACGCTGACCGTGTGCAACAGCTCACCTATCCGGGCGGCGCGGCGATTCTCAAATACTCATACGACACGGCGGGACATCTGGCCCAGGTCAAGAGTCTGGCGGGCACGGGCACGCAGGTAATATTTTACACACCCGGCGCGCATAATGCGCTGGATCAACTGGCGGGATACACGAATGGGAACGGGGTGGTCACCGCGTACGGGTACTTTGCCAATTCGGCCCGGCTGCAAAGCGTGACCGCCGCCAAGAACGGCACGAATTATCAAAACCTCACCTACACGTACGATAACGCCTCGAATCTGAAGAGCGTCAGCGATGGCGTCTATTCCGGTTCGGCCTCGGCGGCGTTGGGTGGCATCACCTACGATGACCTGTACCGGGTGGTGTCGCTGAGTTCAACGGCGCGGGGGGCGAAGGTTTACAACTATGACACGATTGGCAATCTGCTGACGAACCAGGATTTTGGTTTTGGGGGTTATCACTACGGGACTAACGGGGTGCTGCCGCACGCGGTAATGAGCGCGGACGGGGTGAGCTACGGGTACGACGCGTGCGGCAATATGACGACGCGCGGCGGGCAGACGCTGGGGTATGACGCGGAGAACCAGTTGGTGCGGGTGGCGACGACGAATGACACGGTGTTGTTTGGGTATGATGCGAGCGGGGAACGGCTGTGGCGGGCGGGGACGAACGGGTACAGCGTGTGGATCGGGGGAATCTATGAGATCAACAACGGGAAGGTGCTGTGCCATGTGGTGGCGGGCGGACAACTGGTGGCCACGTTCGAGCCGCTGTGCGGCGGGCTGTGGTCGAAGGCGCTGGGGGAAGATCGCTGGCATGCGGCGGCCACGACAGTGGATGCGGCACTCGCGTGGCCGTTCCGGGATGGTCGCGGCCGGATGACGGTGTTTGCCGGAACGTGGACGGGGATACTGGCGCTCTGCCTGGCCATGGGGCGGGGCGTTCGCCTGCGGCGGTACGAGTACCGGCGGTGGTGGCGGTGGGGCCAGGCCTGGCGGCAGTTGGTGACACTGACGGTGTTGGCGGCGTTTGTGGGGGCCGGCACCGGAAACGTGGAAGCGGCGACGTACAGTCCGGTGTTTTACTATTACCACGCGGATCAGTTGGGCTCGTCGAATGTGCTGACAGACCGGGCGGGGAACGTGGTGCAGCATTACGAGTACGGGACGTTCGGGCAGCAGAGTTTTGTGGACAATGGTTCGGCGTATCCGGTGTCGAACCGTTACACGGGGCAGGTGGCGGATGACGAGACGGGCTTGTATTACTATGGGGGCCGGTATTACGACCCGCAATTGGGGCGGTTCATCCAGCCGGATCCGACGGTGCCGGATCCGACCGACTCGCAAAGCCTGAACCGGTATTCGTACTGCCGGAACAATCCGCTGAACGAAACCGATCCGACGGGGTTTGATGACAGTGGCGGGGGGGATTTGTCGATGTGGAGCGCCATTAACGGGCCAAATTCATTTTCCGCCGGAGTTGGTAGAGGCCAAGACTTTCCAGTGGATTCACCTCCAGACGGCTTTCATCAGAGCGTGGATTTGCTATCAATGGGCACACCGATTGATTATAGTGCCATTAACAACGGGTTTGCAAATGGCAACCCGGATGGTATGTTTCCTGCGGCAAGCTTTGACAATCCGGTCTCGGCACCTCCGGGCGGCACTTGGAATTCATGGCTGAATGGAAGCAAGACGGCGCTGGATATTGCCTCCAATATACCGGGGCCGATAGGAACGGCATCGAGCCTGATTTCTGCGGGGATCAACTTGGTGCAGGGAAATTATGCGGAGGTGGGCACGTCGCTGGCGATTGCTGCGGTAGCAGGCATCGGGCTGGGGCTGGCCGCCAAGGCGGCGGTCAAGGCGATTGAAGCGGCTCGGGCAGCCAGAGCGGCTAAAATGGCGGAATCGCTCGCGGCGAGAGCCGCAAAAAATACAGCGGCTGACGGAAGTTTTTACAGCGTGGCGTTTGAAATGAAACTGAATCCGTCATCGTATCCAGGCGTTCTACGACCGGCTCATTTTCAAGAGGCAAACGAGGCACTTTTGACGGCAATGGAGGGGGATGCAAAGTTTGCACAGACGATGCAGGGTGCGGGAGTTAATCTTAGCCGAACTCCTACTGGTTTGGCTCCACGAACCTCACCTGCTGGTTGGACTTGGCACCATGCCGAAAAACCTGGGGTGATGCAGCTTGTGCCACGCTCGCAACATGCACCAGGAAGCATCTTCCAAGATGCGCTGCATCCGGGTGGCCAAGGAGGTTTCTCAATATGGGGACAATAATATGACGCTACTCGATGTTATTCGTGATTTGGAGTCCTTTGACAACGAAGGCATTATCTGTGCGACTAAACCTTGGACTGAGAGTTCTCAGGCTATCGTAGTTGTCGAACCGCAGGCGCGACGGATTCCCGCAGAAGCTGAGAAACTTGGCATGAATTACCTCTTGGACGTTTTCATTGCGCGCGAATTCTTGAATGATTGGATTGCGAACCTGAACATCGAACCAACATTGCAACAGAAATGTGCGAGAATAATTAAATATGCTATTACAGATGCGTAAAGGGGGTTCCATGAAATGAACTCGACACGCCAACCAAAGCTCGCGTGATGCCAACATAAATAAATGCCGGCGTGGCTTTACTGTTGCGAATATAAAGCAAAACTTACCTACCTAATGACACGATTGGCAATCTGCTGACGAACCAGGATTTTGGTTTTGGGGGTTATCACTACGGCACCAACGGGGTGTTGCCGCATGCGGTAATGAGCGCGAACGGAGTGAGCTACGGGTACGACGCGTGTGGCAATATGACGACGCGCGGCGGGCAGACGCTGGGGTATGACGCGGAGAACCAGCTGGTGCGGGTGGCGACGACGAATGACACGGTGTTGTTTGGGTATGACGAGAGCGGGGAACGGCTGTGGCGTGCGGGGACGAACGGGTACAGCGTGTGGATTGGGGGGATCTATGAGATCAACAACGGGAAGGTGCTGTGCCATGTGGTGGCGGGCGGGCAATTGGTGGCCACGTTTGAGCCGCTGTGCGGCGGGCTGTGGTCGAAGGCGCTGGGGGAAGATCATTGGTATGCGGCGGCCACGAGTGTGAATGCGGCGCTGGCGTGGCCGTTCCGGGATGGTCGCGGCCGGATGACGGTGTTTGCCGGAACGT
>Ga0208507_1002115_pt1 | contig 10477 bp, 17 predicted proteins | sample CryBogCBH12Aug01_FD_184626 | JGI IMG/M metagenome (GOLD analysis project Ga0208507, IMG submission 184626) | Freshwater microbial communities from Crystal Bog, Wisconsin, USA - CBH12Aug09.1 (SPAdes) (version 2) | ecosystem: Environmental > Aquatic > Freshwater > Lake | place: Crystal Bog...
GAATAAGAATAAGTGTTTAAACGTTTCTTCGTGAAGTTCGTATTTTTGAATAGAGTTTTTAAAAAAAAAATTAAAAATTTTTTCAGAAAATATAAAAATTAACAGTTGTTCTACAAACAATGTTTTATTTAAAAAAATGCTTTTATTAAAATTATTAACCCAAGAATTATTCCAATACATATATGTACCTAAACGGTTTAACATAGGTAAACTAGATTGTCCTATTACTACTTATCTTTTATCTTTTTTATTTTTTATTGGAAAATTAAATGGTTTTCTTGTAACAGAAAATTCACCTGATTTAAAACCTACGTGGTGTTTTGTAAATAAGATTTTTGTATAAAGATTACCTTTATAAATAGCTATTGTTTTTTTTAAAAAAAGTTTTGGTATTGTTGCGCTTCTACAATAAATTTTAACAATTTTAGATTGTTTAAATTTATTTAAAAAAATGTTTTTATAAATATTTGATGGTATATAATTAAATTTTCAACTAGATTGTGCCACTTAAAAATATTATTTATTTCTTTTTGCAACCCAACCCCAAATAGACACCTCTGGTTGATTGGTTTTTGTTCTACCACCGTGGGGGTGATCTACAGGATTTCTAGCAACACCACGTACTTTAGGTTTTTTACCTAAAATGTAATTTACACCAGCTTTACCAAGTCTATTGTATTTAAAATCGTTTTGTGAATTTTTACCAAGAATTACAAAATTTCAACCAGATAATAATTTTGTTTGTTTAGATGGTAAACTAATCTTAACTAAATTAAAATCCAAAAAGGAATCCAATATTTGACAAAAACTACCATTTGCTGATGCATATTTTTTTATATTATTTATAAACACATTTGAAAAAATAGTGTACTTAGATAAATATTTCAAAATGACCGAATGACCAGGGAACCTATTTACTCAAAATTTCTTTGGTAGGTTTGAACAAAAAAGTTGTTGCCCTAAAAACATTCCAGATACAAAAGGTTTTATGGAAAAGGAACCTGTAGTATGCCTTGTTATTGCTACAATTTTTTTTTTATTACGTGATATAGAAGTGACAGTAGATATTTTATTATCTCAACGTGATAGTAAACTATTAGGTATTGTATTGTATTTGTTTTTTATACCTTTACTAAATACAGTAACGCTTCCGATGTTGTTTCTACCAGCTTTATTTTTTAAAAATACTTTAAAGTGTTTATTTATTTTACAATACTTTATTAAAAATGTAGATTTTTTAAAACGTTGTGTTGGTGTTGTTGGATTGTGTTTTTTAGTAAAAATATATTTATATAAACATTAAAAGAATTTTTAAAAAATTGTTTTTTTTTTTTAAAAAAACCTGATTTTTAAAAAAACCTGATTTCTTATTTTGATTTGTTTGTTTTTTTAAAAAACCTAAACTTTTAAAATTTAAGTATAGTTTTTTTAAATTTTTAAATTTTAAAAAATAAAAATTTTTATTTTTTAAAATAGATTTGTTTAAATAATTTTTTGTTTTAAATTTTTTAAAGGTATTTATCAAATCCTTGTTTTCTATTAAGTTTTCTACCCTCTTCATTTATTTGTCTAAAAACTATTTTTTGTAAATGTATAACACCAAACATTAAAGCCTCTGCTGTTGGTGGACACCCAGGTATATAAATATCAACAGGGATTATTCTATTACAACCCCTAACAACACTGTAAGAATAGTGGTAATACCCACCACCATTAGCACAACTTCCCATAGATATAACCCATTTAGGATCCATGGTTTGTTCATAAATTCTACGTAAAGCTGGTGCCATTTTATTTGTTAAGGTTCCAGCAACAATAATAAAATCTGCTTGTCTTGGTGTTGGTCTAAAAATAACACCAAATCTATCAAAATCGTATCTAGCAACAGTTGCATGCATCATTTCAAGAGCACAACACGCTAATCCAAATGTTAATGGTCAGAACGACCCTTGTCTTGCTCAAGAAACTACAGCTTTTGCTGGTGTAACTACATAATCTACTCTCACTTCAAAAATAACAACAAAACAATAAAAATTTAAGATACGCGAAACCTTCTTCTTAACTTTTTTTTCAAAGAATCTGGTTTTTTTACACCATATATAGACCGTCTTCTAACTTTACCAACAACAGGTGATAAATCATAAACACCACGAATACACGAAAAATGCACACCTGGTAAATCTCTAGCACCTACACCGGAGATGAGAACCTCTGAATGTTTTCTAAGATTATGACCTTTACCTGGTATATGTGCAACTCTTTGTTTTTTATTTGATAATAAAACCTTGACTACAGGTCTTCTAGCTGAGTTTGGTTTTCTTGGTGTAGTAATACGTACTTTTAATACAACCCCCTTTATTTGTGGGTTTTTACTTAAAATAGGGTTTAGTTTTTTTTTTAAAACTTTTTGATTTAAAACTTTTTGATTTAATGTTGACAACTTTTTATTAAAATAATTCAGTTAATTGAGGTTTTTATAACTATTAATATTGTTAAAAATATACAAAAGATCTTCGAAATAAAGAATACCAAAAAAATTTAACAGGTTTAAAAAAAGTACAATGTTAAGTAGGTTTTTACAAAAAAACAAATAAAAACCGCTTATTAAAAAAAAATTTTGTTGGTGTTTACTTATTAAAAAACGAAGATTTTGTATATAAAAATATATTGAAAAAAAATTTAATAAACTGAATAGAAATATAAATATGTATTTTTGTGATAAAAATAAAAAATTAAATAGTAAAAATTTACCTACAAACCCGGCTAATGGTGGTATACCAGACATGGATAAAAGAGTTAAAACCACAGTAATTGAGATAAAATTATGTTTATTAAAGATTTTTAAACTACTTAGTGTTTTTATTTTTTTTAAATCATATAAAAACAAAACAGTAAAAAAAAGATATAATACGTATATGTATATGTATACATTCATATGTATTATAGATACACCACAATAAGGGTTTATATAAAAATCAAATATTATGTTTTGAAAAAACAAATGTATTACATGAATAGAAGTATATTCCAAATTTGGAAACCAAACGTACCAAGAGATATCACAAACATGAAAAACATTAAAACAATGAATATAAATTTCGGACCACAACATCCAGCTGCACACGGTGTATTAAGGTTGATACTGCAGCTCAACGGCGAAGTTGTTGAAAAAGCAGACCCTCATATTGGTTTACTGCACAGGGGTTCTGAAAAATTAATGGAAGATAGATTTTATTTACAATCGCTACCTTATTTTGATAGGTTTGATTATTGCTCTATGCTTGTACAAGAGCACGCATATTGTTTAGCTATTGAGTCTTTGTTAGGTACAACAAATTATTCGTCTACATGTTCACAAGTTCGTACTCTTTATGATGAATTAACAAGAATACTAAACCATATGTTGGCTATAGCTTGTCATGCACTCGATGTTGGTAGTATGTCTTCAATATTTTGAGCTTTTGAAGAAAGGGAGAAGATAATGGAATTTTATGAAAGGGTTTCTGGTGCTAGAATGCACGCTGCATTTTATAGACCAAACGATGTTAATTTAGATGCAATATCGCCATTTTTAATAGAAGATATTTTAGACTTTACAAGAAATTGTTTTACAACATTAAATGAAATGCACAATATACTCACTTTTAATAAAATTTGAAAACATCGTTTGGTAAATATTGGTGTTTTTAACTATCAGACTTGTTTAGATTATGGGTTAACAGGTGTCTTATCAAGGTCAATAGGTATAAAGAGAGATATAAGATTGAGTAAATTAGAAACATACTCTAATTATTATTTTTTAAATTTTAGGGGTTTTTTGGGTCAACATGGTGATTCATATGATAGATTTTTAATAAGAATGAATGAGATGGCAGAAAGTTTAAATATTATAAATCAAGTTGTCTATAAAATAATAAAATTCAAAAATAAAAGTAAAGTAAAGTATACCAACGTAACACCCCACAATATTATCAAGTACACAAACCCAAACTTTTGGAATAAAAATAATTTAAAAAATAATTATAACAGTATGGAAAATTTAATAAAACATTTTAAACATTGAAGCGAAGGTGATAAAATATTACCTAACTGAACGTACCAATCTGTTGAATCACCTAAAGGTGAGTTTGGTGTATCACTAATAGCAAATAACACAAATACACCTTATAGGTGTAAGGTTAGATCACCAGCATATCACAATATGCACGTGTTGCCTCAAATAGCAAAAGGTCATTTTTTAGCAGATCTTGTGGCATTAATAGGTACTATTGATGTGGTTTTTGGTGAAGTCGATAGATAAAAATATAAAAACAACTATGAAAAAAGGTATAAAAAACATACTAAAAGAAAAAATAACAAGAATAAATTTAAAAAGGGTGGATGTTTTAAAAAAAATACTTAAAAGTGTAAGTCAAAATAATAACATTATTAATAAAATAAAAATATATTCAAATTTCACAATAAATAAAAATATAAAAACAGGTTTTTTTTTTTGTAAAAAACACAAAGTTTGTTTATTTACAGGTAAAAGAAGTGGTATTTTAAAGGGTTTTAACTATTCTAGATATAAGGTTAAAAATTTGATTCTTTCAAACAAATTAACAAATGTGAAAAAACACAATTGGTAATGATGTATATAAAGTATATAAACTTATATAATTACAACTACTCAATTTTTAAAAAAAACAAAAGTATTTATTTGTACGTATATAATAATAATTATTTTTGTCTTATTAAAATAAGTAATTCTATTGAAATTAAAATAGTACAAGAAAAACAAATCAAATTGCTGTCAAAAAATAACAATTTAGAAAAAATGTCTATACATGTAATAATGTTTTTAAAGCAGTTTAATTTGTACGAAAATATAAAAATAAAATTTACAGGTAAAGGGTATAAAATTAAAAAAAATAGCAGTAGAAGTATGATATTATTATTCAATAGATCTCATATAACTACAATGTGGTGGAAAAATGTAGTTTTAAAAAAACTAAAAAAATATAAAATGTATATAAAACACATAAACAACCCAGAAGTTGTTAAATTGATACTAAAAATAAGACCTATAAATATATTTACTAAAAAGGGTTTACGTAAATCAAGACAAGTACTTTTAAAAAAGAAAGGTAAAAAATAAATAGTTTAAAAAAAAAGTAAAAAAGTAAAACCTAAGGTACCTGTAAAAGTTCAAATAGGTACCAATTTTAAATCTATTTTAATTTTTTTTGTTGTAATACTGTGTTTACCAAAATAAAAAAAATATCTTCTTTTTTTTGCACTACCACTAACACCAATTTTACCCTTTATATTAAAAAAAACACCAAGAACACCTAAAAACTCAAAAACAGGTTTAAATAAATCTTTTATTATTTTTCTTAAACCTAAAAAAACTTTTTTGTGTAATTTAACATTTAATTTTTCTAAAACCTTTTTAAGAAAATTAGAAAAAATAGAAGAATCTTTAAGAAGAAAAGAGTAATATAAAACACCTATAATTTGTTTACTTATTTTTAAATTTCTTTTAAAGTATTTTGTTGTAAATTTTCTAAAAGAAATTTGTTTTATTGGTAGTTTGTTAGAACCTTTTTTTAAATTAAAATAAATTTTTTTTTTAAAAAAAAATTCTAAAAAACTTAGTAAAAATTTATTTAAAAAAATGAAAAAAATAAATAAGTTTTTTTTTTTTAAAAACTTATTTATTTTAAATGTTGTTATGGATTTTTTTAAAAATTTTTTACTAAGTTTTTTGTTTTTAATTTTAAAATTAAACAATAGGTGTTGTACTTGTAATGCATTGAAATTATTATTTACAAGTACTTTAGTTGTATTGTTGTAGTTACAACTAATATTTTTCAAAATATGCAAATATTTTATATAAAATGTTGTGCTTTTATTCAAATTATTTAATGATAATTTTATTATTTATTTAACCATTTGTTGGTATTTGCTCTATAAATACCAAAATAGGATGATTTTTTAAATAAAGGTTTCCACCTTAATTGATTATTTTTGAATTTAAAATTATTGTACAGGTGGTATAAATCTTTTAGTAAAACGTATTTTAAAAAGTTAATAGTATTTATAACACAATAAGGTATATTTAAAAATGTAACTTTTCTTACCGTATAGTTTCTTAAAATATACAGTAAGATATAAAAAATTAAAAAAAATTGATTAAAAAAAATAACAATCAAAACATCGTTCAAAACTAAAAATAAAAACCACAACACTAAAAATAACATGATGTCCGGAATTGGGTTTGAACCAACGACCTTCAGCTTTTCAGGCTGACGCTCTACCACTGAGCTATCCGAACTAAAAATATTTTTAAAAAAATAATAAAAAATAACTAAAATTACAAACTAAATAACCAAGTCACACAAATATAAAGTGCTTTCAATTTAATTGTGTGATTTGATCAAATCTATATCTAGGTAATGTACCTCTAATTGCAATTGCAACCAAACAAATAATTAATGTTTTAAAAGTTATTACAATATAACACATAAAATTATATAAATTTTTATTTAAATTATAAAGAGTAAATTAAATAACCTACAATCAAGGATGTGAAGACGAATGTCTCCATTAAAGCAAAACCCATTAAAGTAGCATTGAATAAGTTTTCATTCTCTTCTGGGTTTCTAGCAACTGCTAAATTATAACAACCAAATAAAATTCCTGTTCCTAAAACACCAAAAGCAATAGGTGTCATACAACCACCAAGTACGTAAGTTTTAACAGCTAAAACTAATAACATGAAACAAAATAAACTAAAATTTAAAATACTTTTTAAAAACCATTGTTTTTAACTTAAACAAATAAGAACTTTTTCAATCCAAAAATGAGAAAATTAAAGATTTATACAAACGGGTTTTAAATTTACTGTCAGTAAATTTATTACTATAATAAAATAACTGTTTGAATGAGCTATTTAACCTTTTGTTTTCGTTTTTATAAACAATTTTTATTAAATATTTTTCTTTAGTTTTTTTCCTTAGTTTTTTAGGTATCAACATCGATTTTACAACAAAAGGTGGTTTGATTAAATCAGTAGTTAAATCAAAAAGTGACAAATAATTATTTTTTTTAAAAAAAAAATTTTCTAAAATTGATTTGGTATTTGGGTATTGATTATATATATAGTTTTGATTAAAGTATAAAAAAAAATTTAAATTTTTTAAAACATCGGATAAAATCAATTTATTTTTAATGAATTTGCCGTCTTTAGTTAAAAATTTGCTAAAATTTAGTATTTTAAAATCATCTAAAACAGACAAATTTGTCTGTTTTTGTTTAAACGAATTTGTCTGTTTTTGTTTAAAAAATGTTTTATTATTTTTATAAAAAAATTTCAAAATCTACAAAGTCTTATTTTACACCTAAAATTAATTATATTTATAATGCTGCTATAAAAGCCATTAAAAAACCAATTGTATTTATAATAGTACTGTATGTAAAAAATGCTTTTAAAAAACTAACGTCAAAAAGCAACACTATAACATAAATACAACCAAAACATAACATAAATACAAGCATTAAATAATATTGTATTATAAAACCTGCTAGAAAATCAGACAAAACATACAAAATGAAAATGAAAAAAATAGAAAAGTAATAAGTTGTATAAAAAAATATAGACATAAATGGTATACCTTTATATACTTCTATTTTAAATAAATGAAATGGTGTGATACCAAGTTTAAAAAAAATACTCACCAAAAAAATAATTAATAAAACTCTTATTAGATTAATGCTTATGCTTGTGTTCTCTATATTTAGACAATTTAAAAACTGTAACACAAACCAATCACTAGTACCGTATATATAAAATATATTTATATAAAAATATATAATAAATATTGTAGAAAAAAATGTAACCCAATATTGAAAAAACACCATGTTTATGTAATTTTGCGGTATGTTGTTTTGTATTTGTTTTGTATTTGTTGAGTTTTTAAACCAAATTTTTGATGATACTAATTTATAAAAAAGCAATACAGATACTAATTCAAGTAAAAATAAAAAAATAAAAACGTTTTGTACAAAAAAAAGATAAGGTAATATTACTAATAAGTTGTTTATAGAAAATAAGTAATCGATGGATTTAAACAAATTTACTTTTTTTGTTGTTTGTTTGATTAAAAAATACAAACAAAAACCCAAAAAAGTAAATAAATAAAATAAATTTAAAGTGTGGTTATTAATATTAAAATGGTTGAATCAGATTGCTGAGTTTTTTCCTTGAATAGTATAAATACTTGTAAATAACAACAACATTAAAAAAAAATAAAAATTTACCAAAAGACTATTTGAGTTTATTTTTAAAATGTTTATATTAGTTGAAACCTCGGTGGTTATTTTAGAAACATTGTTATTAAGTTTGAAAAATAAAAACCAAAGAAAAGATAAAAAAAGTATAGGGTTTAAAAGGAAGTAAAAATCATTAAAACTCAAAGAAACCAAGTTGTTTTAAAATAATTCATAGGAGTATAACCTAAAATTTTGTACGTTGTTACTAATTTTATTCCTTATACTGTGTATATTTAATAATAATTTATTAAAAAAAAAACAAAAACAAATATAAAATAAAAATATTAAAAAGGGTTTTTTTTGTTTTCTTAAAAGAATTTTTTTTTTAAATCAATTTATTTTTGTGTTTTTTAAATACAATGAATATTTTTTAAACAATTTTATTAAAATAATTCAAACATTTTAACTATAAATACAATCATGGTACAGGTTGTGTAATTTTCCTAAAGTATTAGACTTTGTTGCATATTTACAACAACTGTTGTTGTATATTTTATTCTAGTGAATATGTTGGAGCCTATTTTTTTAAATACATTATTTAGATTGTTATGTACGTTTATACAATTATTTAGATTGAATTTTTTAAAAAAAATAAATTTAAAAAAAATTTTTAAAAAAAAAGACTCAGAAAAAACTTGGTGGAAAAATTTTTTATGCCTTGATGGGGCTTTTAAAAAGCTTCTTTGCGTATCTTTTTTTTTTAAAAAATTTAAAACAACACAACAGTTTTTAAAAAAAATTTTTGAAAATAATAAAAACACAACCATGTTTTTTAAAAAAACAAATTTTTTTTTATTTTTTTTATTTTTTTGTATTTTAAAATGACTTTTGAATGTTGTTTTGATAATCAAACTCTACAAATATATTTAAATTAAATATTTTTTAAAAAAAAAATGTTTTTCCACAACAACACCTACCTTATAATTTTGATTTAAAAAAAAATTACTGTTTATTTTTATCGTCAGGTTTACTTTTTTTTTAAAAATTTTTTTTAAAAAAAGTAGATTTTTGAGACTAAACCCAACAAATTCAAATATATTATGATTTTGTAATATTCTAGAGCAATATCTAGCAATCGCACCTTTCCCCTTTCCCATTCTAGCGTTTTTAGATTTTTTTGTAAGTGGGTAATTTTTATGTAAAAATAACCAGATTTTTTGTGTTGTAGTTTTAAAATTGTGGTATTTTTTTAAACTTTTTTTAAAATTATATATGTATATATACTCTAAATTATAACTTTTTGTTACTGTAAAGGAAAAATCTCCAAAAACTAACACCGGTTTTTTAAACCCTACGTTGTACCTTTTTTTAAATGACGTTGTTTCTTGATTTTTTATATTAAATCTCATATAAGTAGAGCTTATTTTTATATCTTGTTACCTACACAGAATTTTATTTTTATATTGTTACATCTATGTTCTTTATTTAAAATTTATATGTATATGTGAAATATATTTTTTTTATTTAAATAAATAAATAAAATATATATGTGAAGTAAACATATACATAAAATAATGTTATTTGTTTGTATTAATTCTTGATTGTTAAAATTATAAAACTCATTAATATTAAAATTACTAAAAAATAATTTTTTTTCAAAAATATTTTTATTTATATTTGTGTTAAAATCAAAACTGTTTTTGAAAAAATCTTGTGTAACACATATTTTATTTTTATAATTAGCGTTTTCAAAACACTCAAATATTGTTGTCTGGTTATGACTAACTTTGATACTGCTTACACTATATGTATAAAAATCAGCAACAGGTGTATTAAATATATATATTTGGTAAAAGGATAAACAAAAAAATAAAAGTACTGTTGTATGTATGTATACTACACTTTTATTTTTTTGTAATACGCATATAAAAGGTATTATATATAAACAATAATATTTTATATTGACTAGTAATGTTATATAACACATACTTATAAAAATTATCTGTTTTTTTAAAAAACTGTTTATAAAAATTACCCAAAGTAATGATAAATATACCAGTATTTGTTTAATATTTGTTTGTGGATTATACTTAAGTAAAAACCAATCAATAACAACAATATTAAAAATATAAACTAAATAAAACAATAAAATAAAAATAAAATAAAACATATTTATTTTATTTTTTTTTATAAATACTAGCACTTTTATTAACTGTGTTAAAAA
>Ga0208507_1002116_pt1 | contig 10476 bp, 11 predicted proteins | sample CryBogCBH12Aug01_FD_184626 | JGI IMG/M metagenome (GOLD analysis project Ga0208507, IMG submission 184626) | Freshwater microbial communities from Crystal Bog, Wisconsin, USA - CBH12Aug09.1 (SPAdes) (version 2) | ecosystem: Environmental > Aquatic > Freshwater > Lake | place: Crystal Bog...
TCCGCCGCGGTGCCCGCCAACATGGTACTGGTGCTGCAGGGCGTCATCATCCTCTCCATCGTCAGCGCCCAGAGCTTCCTCCGGAACCCCTATGCCCAGGAGCGCTTCTTCCGGTGGTTCGCCCGGTTCTCCGCAGCGTCGACCAAGGCCGGGAAGGGAGCCAAGTCATGAGCGGCGGACTGATGATCTACAACGTGCTCTGCCTGGCCGTGCCCTTCTCGGTGGCCCTGCTGCTGGCGGCCCTGGGGGAGAACTTCAACCAGCGCGCCGGGGTCTTCAACCTCGGCTGCGACGGCATCATGTGCATGGGCGCCTTCCTGGGCTTCATGGTCCCCTTCACCCTGAAGGGGGGTCCCTGGGCCGCCTACGGCAACCTGCTGGGCATCGGTGCCGCCCTGGCGGTCGGTGCCGCCATGGGTGTGGTGTTCGCCCTGGTGACCGTGACCTTCCGGGCCTCCCAGGGCATCGCGGGCATCGGCCTGCAGATGCTGGGCTGGGGCCTCGCGGGCACCCTCTTCCGCCACTTCGTGGGCGGTGTCACCGGCGTGGAGGGCATGGCGGCCATCGCCATCCCCGGCCTCTCCAGGATCCCCTTCCTGGGGGGCGTGCTCTTCAACCACAACGCCCTCACCTACACGGCCCTGCTGCTGGTGCCGGCCTGCTGGTTCCTGCTCTACAAGACCCCCTGGGGTCTCAAGGTCCGCGCCGTGGGCACCCACCCCCGCGCCGCGGACACCATGGGCATCCACGTGGACCGCATCCGCTACCAGGCCCTCATGCTGGGGGGCGCCATGGCGGGTCTCGCCGGGGCCTACCTGTCCCTGTGCCAGGCCAAGATGTTCTCGGATGACCTGGTGGCCGGGCGCGGCTTCATCGCCGTGGCCCTGGTCTACTTCGGGCGCTGGAGCCCCCTGGGCATCCTGGGCGGCGCCCTGCTCTTCAGCATCGCTCAGTCCTTCCAGCTCTCCATGCAGGTCTGGGGCATCAAGTTCCCCTACGAGTTCGCCGTGATGCTGCCGTACGTGCTGGTCATCGTGGTGCTGGCCGTGGCCCGCAAGGCCCGGCAGCTGGGCCCCACGGACCTTGGCAAGCCCTACAACCGCGAGATGCGCTTCTAGCCCGTTCCCCTGAACTCCATCGCCCCCGAGGCAGCCATGAGCTTCTCCGTCGACAGCCTGCTGGACGCGCTCCGCAAGGCCTACCCCACCTCCCACGTGCGCCTGCTGGCGGAGCCCGCCATGTTCCTCCGCAGCAACCTGGGCCGCAGCTACACGGCCGAGGGGATGCAGATCCTGGGCGAGGCAGCGGCCCTGGACTACGCCAAGGCCTACATGAACGGCCTCACGGAGCGGGCCCAGGCTACCGAGGGCTTCGAGCTGGACCCGGCACATCCCTGGATCATCGGCGTCTACCCGGGCAGCGACTCGGCCTCGCCGCTGATCTTCATCTTCGGGAACATCGTGCGCTACGGTCAGGAGCGCTGGGTCGAGGTGGGCTTCCCCACCTACGAGCGGCTCGAGTTCTAGGCTCTAGCTCTTCCAGAAAGCCTGGTGGAGCTCGGCGATCTCCGCCTCCACTTCCGCGACGGGGCCGATCACCGGGATGTCCTTCTGGCCGTGGGCGAAGAGGTAGCGGCAGGGCACGTCCAGGGTCGCGTTCTCGGGGTGGCTGCCCGTGAAGGCCCGCAGCCGGCTCTCGTCCATGCCGTAGACCAGGCGCCCGATGTTGGCCCAGTAGAGCGTCCCCGCGCACATGGCGCAGGGCTCCACCGTGGTGTAGAGCGTGCAGTTCGCCAGGTAGGCCGCCGGGAAGTTCATGTCCGCGGTGCGGGCCAGGACCGCCTCCGCGTGGTTGACGGTGCTCACGTTGCCCTGCTCCAGCAGCACCGTCTCGTGGTCGGGCCCCACGAGGATGGCGCCGAAGGGATGGTGGCCGAAGCTCGCGGCCCGCTTCGCCACGGAGTTGGCGCGACGCAGATGCCGGACGAGCTGGTCGTGGCTGGGAGCGGGCATGGGGTCACCTCGGGAGGGCTGGCGGTTGCCGCGGGCTCAGCTCTTCCGGATCCGGCCCAGGCTGTAGGCCCCGGGCTGCATGGGCAGCCAGTGGTTCACGAAGAGCGGCTGGGCGACCTTGTCCGCGGCCTGCAGGCGCTTGATGGTGCCCGCGTGGTCCTGGGCCGCCAGCACGATGGCGAAGGCGTGGGCCAGGGCGGCGAAGGTGGTGATGCTGCAGCTGAAGAGCAGGTCCTCGCTGGGCACCGGGATGAGGATGTCCGCATAGGGCTTCAGGGGTGAGTCGGCGCGGTCCGAGAAGGCCAGCACCGGGATGCCGCTCTCGTGGGCGAACATGGCCGCGTCCACGGCCTCCCGGCTGTAGGGGGCGAAGCTGAGGACCACCAGGAGGTCCTTCGGGCCCAGGTTGGCCACCTGGTTCGAGAAGTCCGAGGGGATGGCCGCGATGCAGGGCAGGCCCGCCTGGGTCAGGTAGAGGCCCATGATCAGGCTCATGACGTGGGAGACGCCGCGGCCCAGGATCACGCGGTGGTGCGCGCCGGTGAGCAGCTTCGTGGCGGCCTCCAGGGTGGGCTGGTCCACCATCTGGATCAGACGGTTCAGGTGCTCGCCGTCCCGGCGGGCCACCTCGGCCAGGGTCCCATAGACGTCCGTGGGGGACTCCATGGTCTCCAGTTCCGCATCGCCGGAGCGGGTGTGGCAGGCCTCCCGGAGGGCGTCGCGGAACTCGCTGAAGCCCTTGTAGCCGAGCCGCTTGGCGAAGCGCACCACGGTGCCGACGCTGACTCCGGCCCGCTCTGCCATGGACTCGATGCCCCAGAGGGCGCCGAGGAGCGGATCCGACATCAGGGCATCGGCGATGCGTCGCATGGCCTCGGGCAGGTCCCGGTAGGCTTCGGCGAGGCGCGTCTGGATGGGCTGGGGGGGGGCGCTCTTGGGCATTTGAATGAAAAATTATAGCACTTGGAAGAAATCTATTGGCCTTCCTGCTGATTATTCTCGAGGCAGCGCTGGTCAGAGTTCCTTGAGCAGCTCCTGCTTCCGCCGGGCGTACTCCTCCTCGGTGATGAGGTTGAGTTCCCGCAGCCTCTTGAGCTGGATCAGCCGGTTTTCCAGGCTGGGCGTAAGCACCGGGGCGGGAACGGGGGGTGGGGGCAGCGGGACGGCCATCGGCGCGGGGGCTGGCAGGGGCTGGGAGAGCGGAACGGAGAGGGGGAGGATGAGCCAGTCCGGGCGGCGGTTCTCGGCCCCTTCGGCCCTCAGGGCCACCGCGCTCGCCCGGTTGCGGGAGCCGAACTCGAACCTGGGCGTCTGAAAGTCCAGGGTGTAGGCGTAGGCCACATCCCGGCGCGCGTCGTGGAGCAGGAGGTTCAGCCGGCCACCCACCAGGAAGGCCCGGGCCGTCACGGTCAGGGCGTAGGAGGAGATGCTTCCGAGGCGCTTGGATGTGCTGATGAACTCCAGATCCTCGCCCGGCTGGGCCGCCTCAAAGGCCTCGGACATCGATCGGCTCAGCCCCGCGGCCTCGCCTGGGTCGAAGAGGTGCTCCTCGCCCGCGGGACTGGCGACCAGCACGGACCCCAGCGCCTGTTCCAGGGCCTGGGGGCTCACCTTGAAGGGGTGGCTGTTGGCGGGAGCCCCGGGCTCCGCGGGGCTGCGTCGGATCCAGGTGAACTGCGAGAGGTCCCACTGCCGACGGGTGCTGGGCGGCGCGGCCTGCGTAGAGAGCTGTCCGGCCAGTGCGGCGAGGACCAGGGCGATGCGAAGGGCGTGCATGGGTGCTCCGGCTTGGGAAGAGGGTCACTCGCACCATGATCGCCCTGTCCCGGGAGGCCGCGCCACCGATGATTCGCGCGCTGGCCCGAGTCCAGCTGGGCGCTGGTGCGGGCGCCGACCCACTTGGCGCTGGCCTCGAACCGCATCCGGCTTCGCCGTCTGCCGGCCTTGCTGCGGCAGGGCATCTAGCCCTGCCTTCACAAGTCCACTCGCTGGCCCGAGTCCAGCTGGGCGCTGGTGCGGGCGCCGGCCCACTTGGCGCTGGCCTCGAACCGCATCCGGCTTCGCCGTCTGCCGGCCTTGCTGCGGCAGGGCATCTAGCCCTGCCTTCACAAGTCCACTCGCTGGCCCGAGTCCAGCTGGGCGCTGGTGCGGGCGCCGGCCCACTTGGCGCTGGCCTCGAACCGCATCCGGCTTCGCCGTCTGCCGGCCTTGCTGCGGCAGGGCATCTAGCCCTGCCTTCACAAGTCCACTCGCTGGCCCGAGTCCAGCTGGGCGCTGGTGCGCCCAGCTGGACTCGAACCAGCGACCTGCAGCTTAGAAGGCTGCTGCTCTATCCACCTGAGCTATGGGCACGCAGGGGTTAGTCTAGCGGGTTTTGGTCGCGGGCTTAGTGCGCGCCACCATCCGTGCTGATGCCCAGCTTGTCGAAGGACCAGAAGAGCAAGGCGAGGCAGATAGCGACGACGGTGCCGAGTTTCTTTGCCGGTTTAATACCACCCGCAAGGTGCCTCAGAAGCCAGTTGTGTCGCTGTTGTGTCGGACCGTCTCCAACTCCAATGAATGATCACGTTTGCTCGCCTCTCTCTGGAGGCGGTAATGGGAACGAAGACGCAAGGGCTCAACAAGGTCGGGGAGTACTGGCACTACACCCTGAGGGCGAACGGACAGCGCATCCATGGCTCCACCAGAGCCAAGGACCTCGCGACGGCTCGAACCGTACTCGAGGAGAAGCGGAAGGAGCTGCTGAAGGGTCAAATGAGGATCGTCAGCCGAATCCCGACCCTGAAGGAACTCTACAAGGAGTGGGAACAGGTCCACCGGCAGGTCCACAGCAGCAAGCACCGGGAGAACGTCGAGAGCACTACGAGGATGTGGCTGCTGCCAAAGCTAGGCACGACGCGTATCGATCGGATTACCACCATGGATGTGCTGGAAGCTCGGAATCGGGTGATCGAAGCTGGGAGGCGTCTCACGACCGCCAACAACGTGGTGCGGATCATCAAGCTCCTGGTGGGCTACGCGATCAAGGTGGACTACCTGGATAAGCTCCCGTTCAGGGTGAAGCCCCTGCGCGTTCAGAAGAAGCCCCGCCCCATCCTCGCCGCGAGCAAGGTCCATGCGTTCCTGGCATGTGTGGACCAGCACACCCGCAATCCCCATGCTCCCGTGATGATCCGGGTGATGGTCGGACTCGGGCTGCGGGAAGCCGAAGTCCTCGGAATGCGGTGGGAGTGGTTCGATCCCGAACAGCGGACCTACGTGGTGGGGAAAGCGAAGGGCAAGGAAGCTCGCGTGTTGCCCGTCCCCGACTGGCTCTGGCAGACGATCCAAGCCATACCCACTCAGACCCTGAGCGAATGGGTATTCCCGGCAGAGGATGGGCAGCCGCACCGTCCCAACTACTGCCGCAGGGTGCTCGATACCGTCGCGGAAGCCATGAACCTGGGCAACCTCACTCAGCATCGCTTGAGGGCGACCTTTGCATCACTCCATGCCGAAGCTGGGACGCCCATCACCGAGATCCAGGGGATGCTCGGGCACAAATGCATCACCACGACCATGCTCTACATCGAGCAATCCCTGGAGAACAAGCGGAAGGCGCAGGACACGCTCAGTCAGCGGCTGGGTTTTGCAGTCGGGGCGCCCAGCACTCCAGCCGCCGCCGTATAAGCGCATTACACGCCTTGCTGGACTCGGGTTGGGTTCTACCCTGCCTGAGTCCCCGGAGCGCCCCTAGGGGCATCCAGAGCGATTCTTTGATAACGCAATACCGTTATAGAAATGGACGCGGCGGGCGCTGTGGAGTAGCGTTTGCCGTGTAGTTCTTTCAATCCCTAGGCTCCGCTCATCGCCTCCGTGCTGGCGGGTTCGGTTCCTGGCTCTAAAAGGGTGCCCAATGCGAATTCGAGCATTTCTCATCGCGGCGACTTTTCTCTGCTTTTCCATGGGCGCTTTTAGCCTTCAAGCCTCGGAGCCTGTTCCTAGCGGTTTGTCTGTAACTATCTCCTTCTCACCAGCCCCATCCAACCCCGAAGCCTATACATGCAACGCCGAGATCACTGACCTTGCCACTGGCGCTACCTTGGCAAAGCCTCGAATCCTTGGACTCAAGGGTGAAGCAAGTAAGGTGCAAGTAGGTGATGACACCTCAGCGTTAGTGCTTGATGTTCTAGTCGATAAGACAGGCACCGAGGGAAGCTACCGCGTTACATACACCAAGGCTGGGAAACTCGTTGGCATCCAAAGGGGATCAATGTCCCTCCGGTGATCTTACAAACTTCCCCCACTTGGTCGCCCGTAACAAATTTGTCAAGGAGTCCCGCATGAAGGTTTTGCAGCTTGGTCTCTTGGGGATCTCTACTGTTGCCGCTAGCCTTGCCTGTCAACCAGTCCGCGTAATTGCCACTGTAGATAAAGGATTGCAACCCGAGGCAAGGACTTATCAAACTGGCGACCTGATCTTTGTTGAAGTGAAGGTCCCTCTTGTGTCCGGGGTAGATGCTTGGCAAGCCAAATTTGCAGGAGAAGAACCCAAGGAATTGATATCGAAGCGCACTAACCGCGAAACGGTTTTTACCTGGATCGTTCCAAAGGATCGGATCACTTGGTTCGGCACCAATGGTTACACTCTGAAGTTAACCGGGGCTGAGCATTCCAGAGAGTTGAACATCCGGGTTACCAAACAGGCAACCAATGTTGCTAATTGGGTCATTCATGTTTTTCTCCTAGGCGCATGACGGAGGTTTGTTTTACTTGCTATCTTCGCCTCCTCGGCTCCCGCTAGCGCTGTGCTTGTCGACTCCTTGCTGGGCTGGTGGTTTGCTCTTACTGGCAGTCATGTACTCGCCGTTCGCCATCTCGTGGCTGTATATAGTTAACCCTGAACCTGTCTCTAGAATCCGTGGGTTATGCCGCCTTGACCATGTGACGGGTAGTATTCGTTAACCCCGAACCTGTCTCTAGAATCTGGAAGCCGCGATACACCCGCTTACCAAACGGGGTCGCGGTCTTGATGCCCTTGGCGGCGAACACGGCTCGACCGAAGGCGGTAGCGTTCACATCAACGCCACCACGGTATGCGATGAAGGCGTGTCGGAGGTCGGTGGGGTTGCAGCATCCGCCAGTCTTGGTGCGCCTGCGTAGGAACCGTTTGATCTCCTTCTCTAGGTTCTCTACGGCTGTCCTCTGGGTCGCCTTGGGATCACTGACGCCTAGGGTCGGGTACATGCCACTGTCGCCTGCTCGTGTGTACTTGGTGTGGATTTCTTCAGCAGTCCAGGGACTCGGGTTCCCAGACTTGTCCGTGCAACGCGGGTTGTAGTACTCCAACACCAACACCACAGCGAGTTCGCTGGGCAACTGGAGGTAGAGCCGCAGGTTGCACATCACGATCAACAGGCTGTTATTGCGGTCCGCAGGGTTGGTTGGAACCCATGCGCGCTTGCCCAGGTAGTGCCGTGCCTTCTTGATACGCGTCTGGCGACTCCCGGTTGCCGTAACCGACCGAGGCGGCTTGCTGCGCTTCCTGGGCATGGCGGGGAGGGTGGTGCTGGGGCTGGTTTGCAGATTCATCAATGTTCCTCGGGATAGGGCGATCCACCCTCCACCGCACTCTGACGGGGTGACAAGGAAGGACCGGGGGTGATTGGCTGCGGCTGCCCTCGTGCCTGATAGCGCAGCGTCCAACAACGGGGTTACCCCAGAGGGCAGCGAACTAGAAGTGGTCTAAAAGGCTTGTGCTGATTGGGTTTGTATCTATGTCACCCTGCCGGGAATCGCGTCTCCTTGACCCCATTAGCGCCATCGCAGATGCTTCAATGGCACAGCGAGATAAGGACTTTTGAGTCCGAATAGACCCTGATGGTCGTGAGGCGCGTTCCCGGCGGAATGCTGCTGTCGGCTGTGCCCGGGGCAGAGCGAATGGACTCCACCCCAGGCGCCAGCTTGCCTACTTCGGCTCCACCCACTCCCAAGTCGGGTCGGTGGAGTGCCCATCGCTGCCAACGATCGTGAACCCCAGATCGCACAGCGCCTCGTTGAGGTATTCGGTGATCTCCCTGGATTGTTCACCATCAGGTTCGACACGCCGAAACAGGGCGGAGTAGACCTCCCGGGTAGTTCGGAGCGAATGAGTCAGCCACTCGAAATTGTCGTTGAGCAGCTTTCGCAGGGCGCGAGGTGTCAGGTAGTCGTCCAGAGTCCACCCGTTATCGAAGATTTCAGGGTCGATGGGATTGGGGCGGGGCACCCGGTAGGGGTTAGACATGGGCGACCTCCCTGTTCACGGACACCAGGAAGGCGTCCAAGTCCTCATGCCTGACGGTGCCCCAGGTTTGAGCGCCGACCTTCAGGGCGGGCAGCTTCCTACGGGTGACGAGGTACCGGACATGATCCGGGGTGCAGCCGAGGATGACGGCGACCTGTTCTAGGGTGTAGCGAGCAGCCGGGGCGACACTGCTGTCTGTAAGTGCTTGGTTAAGCATATTTTTAACTCCTTGTCGGAGAGGGAATTCTCACAACGAGGCTCTCCACTAACTAATTACCACCCGTCATCGAGTGCCACTTTTACGCTGAAATCGTGGTTGAAGTTCAAGGGTGGTAGTTACCCAGTAGGGCGTCGATTGCGCCCCTTCTAGGTAGGTCCACGCGCCCGCAAGCACCCATCACAGAGCGTCCACAGAGGTCCAGCACCATGCCAGCATCCGCCCGCCACACCTATTTCGAGTCGATGATGCGCCACGGCTTCACCATGCTGCGGTTGCACAAGGTGGACGCTAACGGGGTGTGCCAGTGTCGGGACGGGAAGAACTGCCGGAACCCAGGCAAGCACTTCGCGACCCGTTACGGTTGGCAGAGCGTCATCGCCAGCGTGGACGATGTGGAGCAGCACCTAGACGATGGCGGCTCCGTGGGACTTTCCCTCTGGTACGAGGACCCACGCATCCAGCAGTCACCAGGGCGGCTGGTGGTGTTCGACTGTGACGACCCATACGGCGAAGGCTGGTTGCGCTCCAAGGGCATCACCAGTCCGTTGACGGTCACCGGCAGGCGGGGCGTCCACATCATCTGTCGGATGCCTGCCCATGTGCCGGAACTGAAGACGGACACCCGGACGCTCCAGTCACCCAGGGTCGACATCAAGGTCTCTGGACTCGTGGTTGCACCCTGGAGTCCTGACAAGCGGCTGTGCATCAACGGGCAGGATGTGTCCAACGACCCCGCCGCCATCGCTGCCTTCCTCGGGGACTATCAGCGGCTGCTGGCGTCACTCCCAGAAGTGGACCCTCGTGTTCTGGTCCCCGACATGACTGAGCGGTATCCCCTGCCTGTGACCGTCACGCCCATGCCCACAGGCACCACGACCCCATCAACGGCTGCCGCCACCCTCCCCACCACTGCTGCCGCCCCTGCTGCTGTTCCTGCCACACCACCCACAAGGGCACCGCGCAGGCGCGTCAAGTTCAGCGAGGACCGTCCGACCACCTTCTACCCGGACTATGCGGGGTTGCCCTACAACCGCCGGAAGAACAACGCCACGACCCACGCCGGGAACTTGGACCCGTCCATCGAGGGCAAGGCACCCCGTCAGAAGCTGCTGAAGGTGGCGGCGGATACTATCCTCCACTACGGCATGAGCGATCAGGACACCTGGGAGATCATCCGGGACACCTTCAACCCACGCTGCCGGGGCAAGGATGGCGGGCGCTACCCCTGGCGCAAGGACGAGGTGGCGTGGGCGATTGAGATTGCCCATCAGCCGGACAGCTACTCGACCCTGGATCAGGTAAGAGGTCCAGTGGACATCACCAACGCCCTCGCCCATGAACGTGCCCGAGGTGAACGCGCCAACGCTCGGCGACTTGCTGCTCAGAGGTCGGAGCGTGTTCAGGACTACGGCAACGCCCGCGCGTTCCTCCAGACCTACTACGAACCAGACGCCACTGCTCGGTTGCCCTTCAGTGAACTGCTGGACGCTGTGAACCGTGCCCTAGTGTTTGAGGAGCAGGAGAAGGTATCTCCACAGCGGCTTGGACGGCTGCTTGCTGAGGACGGTATTCAGTCAGAGCGTGGCGTGGTTAGTGGACTGAAGGTGAAGCTGTGTGGTGACCCTTCTCTATGTAGTAACTCACTCCTCTACCGCGTCTGTCCCGCCGCCCCGTGTCCGATATATTACCAAGGGGGAGTATAAATCGAACATCGCCCCTTCTCTAGGGTTTATCCAGGAACTGGTGCGGCGGATTTCGGAGCGCGGGCAAGGGCATCACCGGGGCGTGGGTGGGTCCGGTTAGTAACTCGGGCACCCGTGGTCATGACGGCATCGAGGTGGCGTTGCTAGGAAAACAGTGAGCATTTCGTCGGTGGCGGGACCGAGTTGATGGTGTGGGTAGGCGCGGCGGTGCCCACCGGCGAAATGCGATGTTGAACAAGCCCGTAGCGGCGAGGGCCGAACTGACCGTTATGGGGA
>Ga0208507_1002118_pt1 | contig 10472 bp, 11 predicted proteins | sample CryBogCBH12Aug01_FD_184626 | JGI IMG/M metagenome (GOLD analysis project Ga0208507, IMG submission 184626) | Freshwater microbial communities from Crystal Bog, Wisconsin, USA - CBH12Aug09.1 (SPAdes) (version 2) | ecosystem: Environmental > Aquatic > Freshwater > Lake | place: Crystal Bog...
GATTACACGGGGTCGGGGGTGGGCATGGGGGATTATCTGGTGGCGGAATTCGGGGAATACAACCCGGCGGCGGACCAGTTCGGGAAGATTGAGCTGGTGACATTCACCGCGGGAAACAAGGTGGAGTTGTTTTCGAAGTTGAAGATGGCGTTTGAACAGAAGCGGGTGCGGATTCCGGTGAGCCGCGCGGTGCGGGAGGATTTGCATTCGGTGCAGCGGGTGGCGGGGTCGGCGGGGTCGGTGACGTATCGCTCGCCGCACAGTGAGGACGGGCACGCGGACCGGTGCACGGCGAAGGCGCTGGCATTGAGGGCAGCGGCGGCGGGTGGTGGGGGCGGGGGCGAGATTCGGGCGTTTGCCAGGACGCGGACGAGCCGGGTGAATGCGGGTCGGGCGGAGCGGAGCGTGGCGGGCTAATGGAAATAAACATCCAACACCCAATCCACCTACGCCAAGGCTACGGCGGACAGGCATCGAACGCCCAACATCCAATGAGGGCGAATGAAGCGAGGATGGAGGGTGGAGGATTGAGGATGGGAAAACATAACTACGAAAAAGTGAGGAGAATTATGTCGAGAGTTTCAGTTTTGTCGGCGGCACAGATTTATCAGCCGCAGCCGGGGGTGCCGCGCCAGGGGCGGGCGGCGGTAGGCATGACGGGCGGCGGGAAATCGGCGGCGGAGATGATTCGCAAGTCCAACCTCTGGCGGGATAATTACAATCCACTGCGGGGGCTGACGTTGGAGCGGCTGGTCGGGATTTTCGAGGCGGCGGAGCGGGGAGCGTATGCGGAGTTGCAACTGTTGCTGCGGAAGGTGGAGAAACGGTATCCGGTGCTGAAGGCGCTGAAGAGCCGGCGGCTGGCGGCGCTGGAGAAACTGGATTGGGACGTGAAGATTTTTGACCGGCTGCCGGTTGGGGCCACCGCGGCGATGGCAGCGCGGCAGCAGCAGTTTTTGAAGGCGCGCTACGAGCTGATTCGGAATTTGCGGGAGGCAATCGGGCAACTGGCGCTCGCGGAGTTCCGGGGCTACGCGGTGCTACAAAAACACCGTTACCGGCAGGGGGTGAACGACGGGTCGGTGGCGGAGCTTTACTGGCTGGAGCCGTGGTGCTGGGCGAAGGACGGCTATTACGGGGATTTCTATTACAACGAGGATTCCCGCGTGGGCATCGGGCTGGGGAGCTGCGCGACGATTTTGGGCGAGGCGAACCGGTTGGGCGGGCGGGCGCTGCCGCGGTCGGCGTTTGTCATCCGGGAAGTGGAGTCGCCGCTGTATGAGATCGCGCTGGTGGCGTTTGTGAACTGGCTGATGGTGCGGAAGGACTGGGCTTCGTTCGTGGAGCTGTTTGGCTTGCCCAACGGGGTGGTCATCATGCCGCCGAATATTGCGGTGGGGCGGGAGGAGGATTATCAGATGGCGGCGGAGAAGGTGGCCGGCGGGGTGAGTGGGGCTTTGCCCTACGGGAGCGATATCAAGTTTCCCACGGCGAGTCTGCGGGGCGAGGCGCCGTTTGAGAAACTTGGCGAAGTGCTGGACAAGGATGTGGTGCTGGCGGGCACGGGCGGGCTGCTGACGATGCTGTCGCTGCCGCACGGCCTGGGCCACGGCGCGAGCCAGCAGCACGCGGAGGTGTTCGAGGCGATTGCCCAGGCGGATGCGCTGAAGGTGAGCGAAGTGCTGCAGACAGATTTCGATCGGGTGGAATTGAATGCGGAATTTCCGGGCGAACCGGTGTGCGTGTATTTCGAGCTGGCGGCAAAGGACACGAAGGATGTGGGCGCGCTGGCCGACACGGTGGTGAAGCTGGCAAGCGCAGGCCTACAGACGGACGCGGCGGAAATCAGCACGCACACCGGGCTAAAATTGACCCGCATCCAGCCCCCGGCGGGACGGGCAAATAACGGGAGCGAACCAATTTGAAAACTATCCACACGATGAACCCACCCATTTTGAACCGGCCATTTCTGCATCCGGCCGACCACTGGTACATGATCGAGCCGCTGGGGGAGCATCCGCACCGCGCGCGCGGGGTGGTGCAGGTGATTGATGCCACGGCGATTCAACAGATTGTCCGGCAGTTCAACGCGGCGGCGGCGGCCGGGCGGCTGTCGCATGGTGCCGAGATGCTGATTGACCACGAGCATTTCAAATATGACCCGGCGAAGGAAAGCATCGCCTATGGGTGGCTGCAGGAATTGCAGCCGCGCGCGGACGGCATCTACGGGCGGATTCGTTGGACGCATACGGGCCGGCAAGCGGTGGACGGCGGGGATTACCGTTTTTTCAGCACGGAATATGACCCGGCGGATTTGGAGGAACTCAAACTCAAAGCCGCAAAACTCAAAGCCGTCCGGCCCCTCCGCCTGGCGGGTCTGACACTGACGAACGATCCCAACAACAAGGGCGGGCGGCCCATCACCAATCGCGGCCCGGAACCGGAGGCGGAGAACAATTTCGCCGGCGCAGGGGCGCCGGCGGCCAACCAAACTGAAACCAACCGAAACAAACACATGAATAACATTGCAGTGAAACTGGGCCTGGCCGCCGATGCCAGCGAGGAAGCCGTGCTGGCAGAAACGGCCCGGCTCCTGAACCGGAACACGGAACTGGAGGCGCAGAACCAAACGCTCCTGGGCGAGCAGGTGGACGGCATTCTGGCGGAATGCAAAATCACGGACACCAAAATCATCAGCCGCCTGAAACCGGCGCTGACGCCGCTGGCGAATCGCGTCGAGCGGCTGGCGTATCTGGACGACTTGGGATTCAAGCCAAGTCGCGCAGAAGGCGTGACCGCGCGGGTTTTGAACCGTGGCCGGGGCGAAGCGGTGGCGGCGGAAGCTTTCGCGGCGGGCGACGAGCCGGCGCGGGTGGAAAAAATCCGCAACCGGGCGAACGAACTGACGCGCCAGGGGCTGCGCTTTGATGCGGCCTGGGCGACGGCGGTGAATGAGGCAGGCCGGCACTGACATTGGGATAACATCCAACATCCAAACAAACAACCATCAACCCATAACCTAACAACCAAATATGTCTGATTCTTCATTACAAGCACGGGGCAACGCGGTGTTTCAATATCCGCCGGATGCCACGTTCACGGCGGCGGATTTCAGCGCGGCGCGCGGGCTGTTGCTCGCGGCAGATGCGAACGGGAACCTGTCGGTCAACACTTCCACCACGGTGCCAGCGGCGGCAATCTGCCTGGATGGCAGCGTGGCGGGCAAGCCCTCGGCCGTCGGGGTGCTCGGCGGCCTGCCGGGGCCGGTCTGGGTGAAACTGTCCGGGACGGTGAAGCCGTTCAACCGCATTCAACAAGCGAACGACGGTGGGGTGACGGCGGACGCGGGGCCGGGCACGGCGCGCGTGGTGGTCGGCACGCTGGGTTCGCTGGGCGGCAACGCGGGTGACATCGTCCCGGCGGTGCTGACCGAGGGCAACATCCTGAGCTAACGCGGACGCAAACAAACCATTCAACCAACCAACGATTCAACCAATAATAAATTATGTCCCTACCTTCTGTTCTCGGCAGTGCAACTTTGAATTACCAGCTCACGGCGTATGCCCAAGGCTTGTGGAATGACATTCGCGAAGTGATCCGGCTGGCGGAGCGGCTGGCCCCAACCACGCCGGTGCCCGGAGCTTCCGGGCAGTTCAAGAAATTCGACGACAAAAATTCGTTTCGCCGGCCCAAGACGGCGCGCGCCTTGGGTGGCGACCCCGAACTGATCGCGTTCGCGGCGAGCGACGACACCTACGCGTGCAAGCCGCAGGCGCTGGAGGTGCGCGTGGACCTGGCGGAAGACCAGGCGGCGGGCAGCAACGGCGGCGACGTGCAGGTGCAGTTGCTCGACCAGGGCAAAATCCGCGCGCTCATCAACCAGCAGGCGCTGGGGCATGTGGGCGACGTGGTTGATGCCGTGCTGGCCAATACCACGCCCGTAGCCAACCGGGGCAATTGGGATTCCCCGGACATTGACCCCATTGACCAGCTCGATGAACAGTTGCTGGCGCTCTCGCTGAACTGCGGCAGCACGCAGAACATCAAGCTGACGATGGACGCGGCGTCCTGGAACCTGCTGCGCAACAATCCGAATGTGAAGAAGCGCACGCAGTTCACACAGGTGCAAAACCTAACGGCGGGGCAACTGGCGGAGCTGCTGGTGTTCCCGGTGGATTTCATGGTGGCGAACATCGTGAACGACGTGGCCGCGCTGGGGCAGCCGGCAAACAAGACGCGCATCCTGTCCGGCACCTGCCTGCTGCATTACAGCGTGCCGAACGCGACGCTGTATGACCCGAGCGCGTTCAAGTCCTTCACCGTGGGCGCGGCGGGCGGGTTCATCGGCAACGTGCGGACGTATCAGGCGCCGAATCAGCTCTGGCGGGCGCACCTGGTGGACTGGTCGCGGGACATCAAGTTGACGAGCGCGCTCTCGATGCGGCGCATTGATGTGACGGCGGCCAAGGGCAAGTAAGGCACAGCGGTGCGGTCGCCGGGAGGCGGCGGCCGCACATATTCTCTCATCCAAACAAAAAGACAATTCAAGTAACAACTGACTATCCATATGAAAAACATGTTTCAATCATTCCTGAAGGTGGCGGTGCTGGCGGCGGTGGGCGGTCTGGCGAATCGGGCGGCGGCGCAGGTTTATCCGACGACGTGCTACGGACTGACCAACTTTCCGGCGACGCTCGCGCCGGCTTCGCTGTTGGTCACGACCAACATCGTGCCGCTGACCAAGAACTGCGGGCTGGCGTTGCAGGGGGTGTTCAATGTGAGTGCGGGCACGAGCAACGTGCTGGTACAGGGTTCGTTCAGCGCGGACGGCACGAACTACGCGACAACGCCGTGGACGTGGACGATTCCTGCGCAGGGCACGACCCGGGTGGTGGCCAGCACGAACTGGAGCAGCGCACAACTGGCGGGCTACGTTTCGCTGAACATCACGACGCTGACCAATCAGAATTCGGGCACGCTGACGAACGCGGGATTCCTGGTGAACCGCGTGGCCTATGGCGCGGCGTATTAAGCCCATACGGCGGCGGCAGCCGGTCACGGCTGCCGCCGTTTCAACCGCAATCTTTTTCCAACCCTTGCCATGGCCTGGATTTCCATAACCAAAGCGACACTCTACGACGCGAAGGCGGCGGCGCTGATTGACGCCTGCGACACGGCGGTGCTGGGCGCGGGGCAGACGGATCGCAGCACCGGCATCATTCAGAGCGTGGTGGATGATTTGCGCCGCAAGGTGGCGAGCTGCCGCCGCAATCAGCTGGATGCGGATACGACGACAATTCCGCAGGGGCTGCGCAATCTGGCGGTGGATTTAATTATCGCCCGCCTAAAAGTGGCGCTGGAACTGGATCTGAGCGAAGACGAACGCCGCACGCTGGCGCAGCATGAGCGCGATTTGAACCGCGTGGCCAACGGCGAGGATGTGGTGGATCAGCCAGACAATCCGGTGATAGCGCCGATGGAACCGACCGTGCCGCCACCGAGTTTCGGCGTCCGGTGTGCAACATCACGGTGGGGGAGCGTTGAGGGTTGACGAGGCTTGGCCTGAACCAGGCGTCCGATGATTTCCAATTATCCAATATTGCGGCTGAGCCGGGCGCCGGAGGCGGCGGCGCGGTTTGCGGTTCATGCGGATCAGATGGCCGGTCTGGCCGGGCCGACGAGCGGGTTGGTGCGGGTGCAATTTTCTCCGCGCCCGGTATATGGGCGCAGGTTATTGCGGAGGGGGCAATACGACGAGGCGACCGGGGCGAGGCCGGGCGCGGAGATACGGGATTATTCGCTGCGGCGGGGTACTGGGCTGGCTGGGTCACGACTGGCTACGGCGGCCTGAGCCGCGACGTTTGGCAGCAGATGGACACCGACAAACACGGACATGGATATGGCAACCTTGAATGATTTGACACAGGGGATTTACCACCGCATCACGGCGGCGCAGCAGGCGTCGGGATCGGCCCCACAACTGAACGGCGCGAGCGTGCTGGTGGAGGATGCGCATGATTTGACGGCAGAGATTGACCAGGCGATTGCCCGGATTGGCCTGCTGATTCTGATTGGCGAGCCAGTGTTTGAGCAGACAGCGAGTGAGTTCAGTCCCACCGCGACGTTGAAGATCAACACGGCGGTGGCCATCGGCGAACTGCCGGTGGTGTGGCGCACGAATGCGGCTCGGCCAAAGGCGCGGGATGTGGCGTTGCTGCTCACGCAACTGCTGCACCATCTGAAAATCCCCGGCTTTGCCAATCTCCGGGTGACGCACTGCCATTTTGTGCCGGACAAGAAGCGGCAACTGTTTGAGCTGTCTTTGGAGACCGTGATGAATGTGGGGCCGTTGGCATGAGCTGCGGAAAACATCCAACAACCAATCCACCTACGCCAAGGCTACGGCGGACAGGCATCGAACGCCCAACATCCAAGGAAGCGGCAGCCGATTACTGATATAACAAAGTCTTTTCAACCCAAACAATCAATCAACCAACCAACCAACCAATCAATACCATGCAATCACAACCTGCAGTTATTCAAACGGGCGACTTTCTCTATTTTGCGCCGGCCGGGCAAGCCTTCACGGTTCCCGCGAGCGGCACGGTATCCGCCAGCGCCAAGCCGGGTGCGGCGGATTCCATCTGGACCACCTTCAGTCTGGGCACGGTCAAGAAGCCAGCCATGGACAAGGTGATGGCGAAGGAAATCGAAATCAAGGCACCCATGCCCGGCACCGGCATCATCGTGACGCAAAACGTCGTGCGCCCCGAACGCAGCCTCAAGATGACCGTGGAGATGAACGAACTGAGCCGGCTCGGGTTGGCGGGCTTTTATAAGTCGCCGCTGATTCAGCTCGCGGACACGGCGTTTTATCCGCTCAGCGGCTCGGGCAGTTTCCAGGGCTGGCTCAAGCGTCAGCGCTACGACGCCGCCAATGGACTCTACGTCATTGACGACTGGTGGGTGGATTTGAACGTGACCGAGCTGGCCGTGGACGAGGGCAACATTCTCCACCCGAAGTTCGAGTTTACCTGGCTCTACAGCCCGCTCGCCGGGTCGGCGATCTAAACGAGGATGGAGGATGGAAGCTGGAGGATGGCTCAGACGCCTGCTCCGGCTTCCCGCCAACTCAAAACTTAAAACTCAAAATATAAAACTATATGAACGAACACCCTGCCTTTGATCAAGTGCGGCCCACCGGACTGGAACACAACAATCTGCCGAAGCCGAATCAGCCGACAGCCACGCTCGGCCAGCCGACTGGTTTCGCTGGCGAAGCTCCAAAAGAAATCTCTCCCGCAGCCGTCACCAAGTCGGCAGCCACGGCGGCGGGAAAAGCTGCCATTCTAATCATCCTGTGCCTCCTGTCCCGTTTTGCAGCGCTGGCACAGTTTGCCACGAATCGGCCGGAGGCGATTTCGCCAGCCACACCGTTTGGAACCAACGGGCTGACCATCCCGGCGGCGGCGACGGGTCTGTCGGGCGGCACCAACAATCCCAATGGTATCATTGCCGCAGGCTACGGCAGCCTCTATTTGCAATTCGATACGGCCACCGGCACCAACCTGGTTCAGGAATGGGTGAAGCAGTCGCCGGCGGGTAACACAAACTGGGCGGCGGTGTTCCTGGGCACGACTAACTTGGCGCAGATGGCGGGCCAGTTGTCGAGCATTGCAAACCTGCCGCCGGGGGCAGTCACCAATCTGACCGTGCCCGCCCTCGGGGGCACGAATGATGACACGGCCATCTTCAACTCATATTTCAATTCCCGCCAGCCGGTGGTTTGCCCGATGGGAGATTTCAACATCTCCCACATTCTGATCACCAACGACAACGAGACCATCTCCGGCTACGGTTGCCGCCTGCACATGCTGGCAAATATCCAGGGCTACGCGGTCTGCACGCGCGGCATGACGAATGTTTCCATGGTGGGGCTGTCGGTCTATGGTGGCATCCACCAGTCACCGGGTTGGACCTTCTCCAATAATATCGTGGGCACCGCCAACATGTCGGATTATGGTTGGATTACCGTTCCCCAGGGCAACAACACGCCGACCAATGCGCGCAGCGGTTTTTATTGCGCCATGTTTGGCTGGAACAAATTCAAGGACTTGACGGCGGATGGTTTTAACGTGGCCGGGTTTTATCTGTCCAACACCAATACACAATATGACCATGCGACGCCGATCGCCAAGTTTGAGGGCAACGAGTCAGACTGGTGCTATGTGGGCGTGGAACTGCCGGGCGGGCTGCATACCTTGGATTTCACCACGAACAACAGCTACCTCTTCTATGATGGCAGCGGGCAGATTCCTAACTTTGGTGATGCCCAATATTCGTTCATCAATTCGCCGATAATTCACAATTGCACTTTCGGTATTTCGGAAGGGGCGTGGAATGTGTCGATTAACAACCCGCAAATATCCGACAGTTTCATCGGCATGTATATCCCTGGTAACGTCCACGGAGAAATCACCGGCGGCTCGCTGAACCACAACACTGGGGTTTCCTATTATCTGAGCAGCGTGTCGGCGGGTGAGGAAATCACGGGCCAGCAACTGCGCGGGGGTGACGGTCTGTATATCTGCGGCGGCAACGCCGGCGTGACCTTCAATAGCTGCATGTTTGACGCGGCCAGCATCCTCGTAATCACGAACAACACCGGGGCGACCATCTTTAACAACTGCGCCTGGAATGACGCCTTCGCCTTCACCCTCGATAACAGCGGGATTGGGGTGGTCACCAACGGCTGCTATGCCGAGGTGACGTTGACCAATCAGGCGCAGATGAACTGGGTGGGCAGCGTGCGCGTGCCAACGAACATGGTCTGTCCGGTTCCCGTGCCGGGGATGGCTATTCTGTGGAACTCCAACGGCGCCTCGTATTGGGTCACCACTGCGCATACGAACTATGTCACGGGGCCGTGAGGGCAAGGCTGAAGGCTAAACCTCACTTAAAACCCAGAACTCAACACTCAACACTCAACACTGAAAAATGAACAACGAACACAAAACGATCACCCTGCTGGGTGGCAAAACCATCGGCGTGCAGTTTGAAAATGGCGAGCGCGGTGAACTGAAGCTCCGCCAATTCCGGCTGGCGGAATATGAAGATGCCTTCCGCGTGCATGACGACGAGTTTGCGCTCGTGGCGCGTGCCTGCGGCCAGCCCCGGGAATTGGTCCAGACGCTGGCGCCGGAAAGTTATGAGCTGGCCTTGGCCACGATGCGGGAGGTGAATGCCAACGGTTTTTTCGCCTTTGCCGCCCGGCGGCTGGAACGCGCGGCGGCGAACCTGAGGCAACTGCCGGCGGAGTTGGTCGAGAAAATCCTCGAGCGGCAAAAATCCACCTCGCTGACGCGGTCGCCGATCTTGCCGCCGCCTGCGGGCTGACGCTGGCAGCGGCGTTGGAATTGAGCTGGGAACGGCTGCAGCTTCTGGCGGCGGCCCACGAACGGCGTGCGGCCCGGCAAATGCTTCAATTTATGATTGCCGCGCAAGGCGAGCAGAGATGCTGGGCGGCACAGGTGGAAGCCCTCAAAGAAATGCTAAAGGCTAAAGGCTGAAGGCTAAGGCCCCAGAACCCAGAACCAATCCCCTAGAACCGATAATCGTGCATGCACCCCATTGTCATCAAAGTTACGGCGGAGACCTCGGAGGCGGCGCGGAGACTCGCGCAGTTTGTGGCGGAGACCGGTGACGGTCTCGACCAACTGGCTGGCCAGGGACGGCAGACGTTTGCCGCGCTGGCCCAGGCGGGTGCGGGCACGCAGGCGCTGGACGCCGGGTTGGCTGGGTTGGACGCGGACAACCTGTCCGGTCTGGCGCAGGAGTTGCAACAGGTGGTGGCGGCGCTGGTGGCAGCGCAGTCAGCCGCGACGCTGCTAGAGGCGGCACTGGCGGAAATGTTGCCGGGATTTGCCGCCGTGCTGGACCGGGTGCCGAGCGGGGATGCGGTGCCGAATCGGGTGGAGGAATCCGTTGCCTCGGGCCGGGGCGGCGGACCGGGTTCGCCGTCTGCCATCGTGGCCATGGGCGCGGCGCTGACGCAGTTGGAGCAGCGGGCACAAATCAGTTTCACCACGCTCGCCAATGTATTCACCAACACGTTCAACACGGCGGTCAATTCCATCAGCCACGGCATTACCGGGCTGATTGAGGGCACCATGACTTGGGGGCAGGCGCTACGATCCATTGCCAACAGCATTTTGAACGAGGTGATCTCGGCCATTGTGCAAATGGGCGTTCGCTGGCTGCTCACCCAAGCTATCATGGCGATTGGCGGCCGTTCAATCATGGCGGCGGCCATGGCGGCCAGTGCGCCGATTGCGGCGGCCCAGGCGCTAATCTGGACGCCGGCAGCGGTGATGGCCACCATCGGCACCTTGGGCGCGGCGGCGGTCGCGGCTCCCGGCTTCATCGGCGCGGCGGAGGCGATGTCCCTGGGCTTGGCGGCCTTCGACACCGGC
>Ga0208507_1002119_pt1 | contig 10470 bp, 6 predicted proteins | sample CryBogCBH12Aug01_FD_184626 | JGI IMG/M metagenome (GOLD analysis project Ga0208507, IMG submission 184626) | Freshwater microbial communities from Crystal Bog, Wisconsin, USA - CBH12Aug09.1 (SPAdes) (version 2) | ecosystem: Environmental > Aquatic > Freshwater > Lake | place: Crystal Bog...
CTGATAATTTATTAAAAAATTTAGAGTCGTGGGAAGAGATGGTGCGAAATCATTTCGTGCTGTAATAGATGGCCACTGAACTGAAATAGGTAATGAAGTTCCCCAAGGCACATAAGTACCATTTTGATAACTCATAAATGAAATTGAAAATGATGCTGATCCTCCATTGGTGCCAGTTTGCCCTGATTGTATAGAACCTGTTTTAGTCAGAGTATCTGTCCATGATAATATATATGAGTGTACATTTGGCTTTGCGTTCGTAGCATTCATATCGTTCGAACTAAATGTGTAATCCCCTAGCGTCGTATCGACGATTCCAGGGGAGGCTGCACTTATAGATAAAATCTGGCTAATATATTGAAGCTGCAAAGACGTGTTTGTAGCCGTCATTGCAAACTGAGTGACGGGAGTGTCCCAGTATGGAAGAGTGACATAACCCAATGAGGGACTTAGGGTGTTTATAGTGTATGAAAACGTAGGATCAAATAACTGAATTGTTAGAACAAGAGAACCAGATGATGTACTTGCCGACGTTACTGCATATAATACTCCCGTTGAGACATCTACGTAACCAGTCAGCGTTTTTGTTGGGTAATCTCCAGTAAATAATAAATTAAGAGCTGTCGAGCTCCCAGACTGTGCGACCCATGCTATACTTGTTCCAGTCGTTTCCAAGACGTATCCAGGAATAGCTGGAGATCCTGGAATCAAAATATTACTGACGCTTATGAAATTTGCAAACACATTCCCTGCGTACAAATTTGATAAAGTCAGGTTTGGCCCCACCGTTGCTGCAACCGGGGCTGCCCCATTCGTGATACTGTCGGAACAGTCACACATCTACTGTTTTAATGATATTTTAAGTTTAGGCTTGTGCCTCTTGCCAAAACAGGTTCACCTGCGCCGTGCACGCCACTCCAAGACTTTGGCAAAAAATGAGAAGAACATCCGGTCCGTCTGGGAATGGCCGGTTTCCTCCAATGCACGAGTTTGTCAGCTCTTTGATTCCTGTAAGATCCAGGTTATTCTGGTTATTCTGCTGAACGATGGTCTGGAAGATGCGCTCACCCGGGAGAGGATTGAATCCAGGAGCCAATAGGTCTCCGGTGTAGTACTGCGTAAAACTGGGCTGAGTTCCGTTGCCCTGGTTATTCACGTTGAGCCACTTGGTCGGATCGAAAACGACATTGGTCGGGTTGAGATAGCCAATCGTCTGTATACTCTGTGTTGAAGTCACCTCGAGTTTTTGAAGAAGAAGCTGTGCACGATTCACGAGTTCCTTGACTCCAATATCTCCTACGAGTCCGTTGGTTACAGAGGGAGCCAGGCGGATGGCAAAGGCGGAGGCGGGGGTTCCGCTTGTGGCACTGATGTTGACGGCAGTGTTTGAATAGTTGAAATAGTACCCACGCTCAGTATCAAACTGCCCGTCAGTCAGGAAGGATGAGCCCCAGTGAGTCATCGTGGGGGTTGCCGTGCAGCTGATGAGGTTTACAGATGTGTTGGCGAGATGGGTCGATGCAGCCTGCCCCGTGAAAGTCCTGTTGATGTCATTCACATTGTATACAAGAGAGGCGGCGCGCGTGCACCCAGTGAAACTCGTCGCCGTCGTTCCCGTGTAATAGACAAGCTCGTTATCGATGAGAAGTGTCCCTCCCGAGGCTGGGAATGGAGTCGTCGGGTCGTTGATGGGTATGGTTGTCTGCGATGCTGTTATATTGGCTGCTAGAGACGATACGGACGCTCTGGACTCTACGCTGAGCTCGTAGCGGACGGGCAGGTTGCCCGAGCGCATATAGGCCTCGTCATTTACGTTGTTGTTCTTGATGCGGTGACACATGATGAAGTTTCCGTCGGGCCCGCGAATCATAAAATCCACGAAACCGGCGCCGTACCACGTGTACTGAAGGGCAATCATCTGCTGACGACTGAGGTCAACCTTGTAGCCCGAGGGCCCCTTGCCATCTATGGTATCCCGATTGAACTGGGTCTGAGGAACGCGGAGTTCCTTGATCTTGCAGCACTTGACGGGGACAGAGGCCGTGATGGCCGAGGCACCTCTATAGGGTGGATTAAAGGTCAGAACTCCTTGGCCCTGGATACTCGTCACCTGGTGGACCATTCCGCGGATAGTGAAACGGTCATTGACCTTGAGCTGGTCCTGAAAACGGGTCGTCGGCGTGTAAAAGGCAGCCGCCAAAATCTGGGCCGGGGTGATTGTTATTGCGGATGTGGTTGGCGTGAATCCAAGGGTCACCTGGTAAAAGTCCGTGGGTCCCACGACCCAGGCGTATCCGAGGCCTGGAAGCTGACAGTATTGACCGGCTGTGATATTGTGCAGAGGAGACGCGCCCGTCATTGTGAAGATGTTTGAGGTTTCTCCAATGCCAGTGGTGAAGGCGGTGACGGTCGTCCCAGAGCTCACAGAGGAGTTGGTGGTTGGCGTTGTCCCTAGGAGAATCTGGCTCTGAGGACTGACTGTGACGTATCCAGCGCACGTAAAGGTGGACTGGCGCCGCACGACAGAGAGGGTCTGGCCGTCGTACTCCCAGAAGAGACCGTTGGGGTCTTCGAAGCAGCCCGCGCGAACAGTCGACCCGTGCCAGTTGGTGATGACGAGACGGGGCTGGTCTCCAAGATTTATTTGGCCCGATGTGAGATTCTGCTGCGTGAGGACATTCACGGTCCGGGAGTCGATGGCGGTCGAGATGGTATAGCCAGTTCCGTTGATGGCAGTCGTCGTGAAGTTGCGAATCGTCACTGTGGCTCCCGATGTGGGTATTCCGTGGCCCACGTCAGTCACGATCTGGAGGTTTGATCCAGCCGGAAGAGTCGCCACGGTTGTTCCGAGAGGAATGGGATTGGGAGTAGGCCAGGTGCCCGTAAAGTTCATGGCGAGGTTCGCCCCTGCAGGTGCGCTTGCGGGTGTGACTCCAGTGATGCTTATCGTACCCATATTGAGACCTAGGAGACTCGTGACGGTCTGACCGGCCGCGAACCCAGTGGTTCCAGCCACCGGGAGGGTGAAGGTTGTCCCTCCTGGAATGATATTTGAAGTCAGGGTGAGACCACTTGACCGGAAGGTGACGGTGTTTCCGGATGTTACATTCGAGTATGTTCCAAGGAAATTACATGAGAGAGTGGAGTTTGATGTGTATATGGCGTTGATAGTGACTGGATTCATTGCGCCAAAGGGCTTGAGAGTCGTACCGGCTGCATCGTAGGTGTTTATGGTCTGCCCCGGGAGGAACCCAAGAGTGCTCGCGACCACGAGGGAAAAGTTGTTGCTCGGGGTTTCGACGGGTGGGCCGTTCGAGGTTACTGAAGAAGTCAGTAAGACTCCGGCAGGAATAGTCAAAGGGGCGGCGGTGGCTCCTGTAAATGTCACGGTGGCGGTCGTGTCAGTGGCTGCGGTTGTTTTTACTAAACCATATGCGGAATTGAGACCTGTGAGTATCTGACCGCCTCCTGTGGCGAGCGTAGAACCCGATGCGGTCGTGAGAGTAATAGGGCTCTTGAAAGTGCTGGTCGTCCCGGAAGTCAGGATTGAGGCCGTTCCCGTGACGGCTGTTCCTGCGGTGATCGACCCTCCACCAGCCGTGTATGTACACTGCAACCCGCCCGTAAGTCCAGTTATAGTAACAGTTCCGTAACCCGACGGAAGACCAGTAATTATCATTCCTGCCTGAAATCCCGTTGCAGAAGTAACTGTAAGCGTTCCTGAAGTTCCAGAGAGCGTCTGCGTAATGTCAGTCGTGGTCGTCACGGTATTGGACAAAGTGAGTCCAGATGCTATACTCGGGGGAATGGCAGCGGTTCCCGCGTATGTGACTGACAGACTCGAAGCGCCAACAGAACTCACCGTCACTGTTCCAAACCCAGGGTCTAGGCCTGAGATAATTTGAGCGGCCGCAAACCCTGTCCCTGAAGTGGTCGCGGTTGTGATGGGGATAGTCGCCAAGTATGGAGAGTATGCTGTTGTGGTCGCGTTGGACAATGGTGAAGGAATCACCGTTCCGAAGGAAATATCCGTCGCGGGCCAAGATCCTGTAAAGACGAACTGGAGATTGGACTGACCAGTGCCTATGTTTGTAATTGTGGCGTTTCCAAGGCTTGCTGGGAGCCCCGAGATGTTCGAGCCCACTGTGAACACTGTCGTAGCTGTAACTGGGAGGTTCACGGCCCCGGAGAGGAGAACGGTTCCAGTCGTTTTCGTGGTTGCATTTGCGCTGATAGAGAGGCCGTTGCTCGGGACGAGAGTCTGTGGGTAGGTTCCTGGGAACGTGGCGGTGACGGTCCCCGCGCCAACTGCGCTGATGGTGAGGATCCCCATGGTGTTGCTGATGGCCCCAAGACCAGAAGATCCTGAGATGATCGGACCTGCGATGGTCTGGCCAACAGCGAGGTTCGAGGTCGAACTGACCTGCATGACAATGGGGCTCGTGAGAAAAGGAACGCCGCTCACCGTGGTCGTGGGACCAGATGGCGTCGCGGTCGCAATGTCCAGGTTCGGCGCGAATAGCGTTCCGGAAGAAAAGAGGATACCCTTGCCCGACTGGTACCGGAAAGCCTTCTTGGACTGACGGCAGACGGTCGACCCGTGAGCCGGACTCAGAGTGCTCAAGAGCACGCCCCCATCGTACGGGCGATGCATCTGGCTCGCAAACTGGGAAATATAAAGGGTGCAATTAGCCGGTGTGAGATTGGAATCTATGAAATTAACATTTCCAAAAGTAAATGTGTTTGCAACAATATTGAAAGAGATGGAGCTCGTCACGTTACTCACAAAGAAAGTTCCAAAAAAGTTTCCATAAATTGCATTCGCTAGAGCGGCGGATTTGCAAAAGTTATTCGCCGTCAGGGGAAACCCGGGCAAAAGGCCATGTGCGTTGCTCGTATAAACCTGGAGGTTCGAAGTTCCATCGGACAAGATACTCGTAAAAGGAATCGATAGCGTCCCGCCGTTATACACGTTAGCCCTACGCGAAAATGTAAAGTTTGACTGGACGTTTCCCGCTGGCACGACTCCCTTGGCAATATAGTTGGCGGTCGTCGAGGTGTTGGCCGTCACTATAAAGTATCCTTCGGCACGGTCAGCAAAAACACCCTTTTGATTTGAAAGTCCAAACATGGAGATGAATCCGTTCACGTTTGCAGAAGTGTTTGTACCAGTGTAATTTACAGTAATATTCGAGTTTGGGCCAGCGCCGTCCGAAACGACGTTACTCACGGGATAGTCGGTTCCGGGAACCTCGAAAAAGGATGGAAACTTGCGAACATCGACGTAAGACTGCCATTTGGTCGCCTGGAGGCCATACTCGAAATCAGCATCCATCATTGCTTGACCTAGGGACACACGCTGGCGTTCAATCGCGTCTGTGCCAAAGTCATAAGGCCGAGTCTGGGTCGGCGGCTGGGACCCCGCACGGGGTCCGATAGTTCCGTCTATATTCAGACTCATTTACTTTTAGTGTTTCTTTTTTTTCACCGGTCTGGACGACTGCGTCGTCCGTCACGTGTCCGCCTCAATTTCTAGTGTGAAAGACCAGTCGATACCGTTGTTATTTATGATATTTCCGTAACGGTCAAGGACTGTTATGTTGAGGCGGTCGAGCCTGACGCCTCGGTCAGTCACGAGGACCTTCTGAGTAAACTGGCTCAGCTCGGTCCACTGGAGGATACCTCCCGAGTTGACGTTCAATGGGAGCTTGAACGTAATCTGGCTCGGCTCGAGGGAAGACTGTCCTAAGTTTTCGATCCAGATGTTGATATACGTATCAAAATTTATAATGTACGAATTTGTCGCCGTGATGAATGTTCCCACCTGTCCATTCGTAAACCCCATAAAGGACAAGAGGCTGAGGGGCGTCACGGTGAACGTGACTGATCCCGAACCGGTCGTGAAGGTTATGAGATTCTGGGCCGCATTGATCGCAAAGACTCCTACGGAGTTTCCGATGGTTGTATTGAGGGTCGCGAGGAAGCTCACAGATGAATAGTTTCCAGGAGGGACGGTATACACGATCGAGTTGACATTCATAGTATTGTATGGTGCCCGAACGTTGTAGAAGCCGATGGGCACTTGGGCATTCTTCAGGCTGATGGATCTAATCTTACGGTGGCGGTTTCCAAGGATGATTGAGCACTGAAAAGGGTTGCCATTCACCTTGTTTACCGAGGGCTGACCTGCGTAATTTTGCGTGATGCCCGCGTTCACATATGACTGAGGGCTCGTCACAGTCTGAGATGAGCCTGTATCGATGTGGATAAGATACGTGTTACTCATTTCTACTACTCTTTACAAATAAAATAAGTAAAAGTCCTGCAAGAAGCAGAGCCCCGACGAGCATCATGTTCGTCCCTGGTGTCATAGGCACTGGGGGTGGGAGACCCAGAAGGGACTTGTACTCTGTGACTGGGGCAAACTCCAACTCGAATGTTGCAGACCAATCAAGACCGTTATTGTTCAAAATATTCCCAAACCGGTCAAGGACTGTTATGTTGAGGCGGTCGAGGCGAAACCCGAGATCGGTCAATTGAATAACCTGCCTATAGTGAGAAAGTTCAGAGTACTGCAGGATTGATCCCTGTCCAACCTCTATAGGTATCTTGTACGTCACCTGACCAGAGTCGGCCGAAAACTGGCCCAAGTTTTCAATCCAGATGATGATGTACGTGTCGAAATTTATTATGTAGGAACTCGTGGCCGTGATGAACGCCCCAGTTTGCTTATCCGTAAATCCGAGAAAAGCCAAAGCTGAAAGAGGGGACACATTGAGAACAGCACTTCCTGAACCGGAAGTAAATGTGAAAAAGTTGTTTGCCTGAGAAATGGCAAAGACTCCAACGCTATTTCCGACCGCTGCATTAAGGGCCGCTAAGAACGAGACCGAGTTATAGTTGCCCTGGGGGAGCGTGTAAGTCACAGAGTTTATAGATAACGTGTTGTACGGGGACCTCACGTTCCAAAAACCAATGGGAATCTGTGCGTCTTTCAGAGATATCGACTTGACCCGCTGATGCTGGTTCTCAAGAGTGATTGAGGTCTGAAAAGGATTTCCATTGATTTTTTTTACAGCTGATTGTGTTAAATATATATTCGATGTTGAAGCTGTATCAACATGAATAAGACATGAAGTCATTAATTTATACTTAGGTTTTTCTGCCTGGTTCAAATTATCATCGCCTTCTGATGCCCCACCCGAATCTTCTTATCGATATAGACCTGGTGTCCCGCCGCCGCCATCGCCTTGCACAGGGACACATCCTCTGAGCTCATATCGACCAGATCCCCGACCTGCTGAAGGGGGCTCCAGAACCAAGGGTACTTGAGATCCTCGATGACCCCCTTGCGAATAAGCATCCAGCCCATCCCTGCGTAAGAGACAGGGACGTACTGGGGCTCGCTCTCGAGATCTGTAGGGCTCAGAAACTTGAAGGTTCCCGTCTTGGCAAAGTGCTCAGTGTCCCAGTCCTTGACGACGGCCAAGTGCTGAAGATCCTCCATCATATAGATACCCGCCGTCACGTCGTGAGGGCTCTCAAGGATGCTGAAAAAGTCATCGGGCTTGAAGACCATGTCAGAATCGATCCACATCATCGCGTCGTACGCCACCTGGCCCTGGAACGGCTTCTGGTCGGGACCCTTGAGAACATCCCCACCGAGGCACCGGGCCCTGGCAAAGTGGACGACCGAAGAGTACTGCTGGCTAATCATGCACTCGTGCCCCTTGGCAGTCGCCTGCATGATGAGATCAGACCAGGCCAAGAGGAACTCGCGCGAGTAAGAACGCCCGGGCATACAGAAGACAACGCGGACCATTTTCTAATTTTTTAGAGTTTATATCTTTTATCTAGTTCTGGAGCAGAGAACCACCAATTCCGCTCTGGATTGACCACTTGCGCTGCTGGTCGTGGACCCAGTTGCCATCGCCACACAGGCCACCTGGGGTCAGGCCGCGCGTGTAATACGAAGCGTTCTTTGACGGGCCTGGAACACAGTTTAGGTCGGGGTTCATGTTGAAAAGAGCAGAGGGAGGGATACCCGTGCCGGTCGTCACCATCTCACTGGGGTGGAGAGCGAACATGCTGGGCCGGGACATCCGGTATATAATCAGAAGAAGCAGGCCAATGATGACCAGGTGCATAACCGTCTTCAGCTTCATGGGCATCATTTACTTTGGACAAAGTTTTTTTTTCGCCTGCGTTAAAGGTTCTGGTTTCATTTCTACAAAGGTCTTAGAACATGCTTTCTATTAATCCTGACGAGTCAAATGGTCTGGACTTTAATGACGACGAAGCTGCCCTGATGGATGAGATTTCCTTTGCGCGCCCCGAGAGAAAGACGGCCCGTGCCAGGCCCGTGCGCACCGTGCCACGCATGACACCCCGCCCCTCTGCACCCGTGCCTGACGATCCTGGGCTCGATGACTTCATCAACCCGGACAAGCGGTTCGCACAGAGCGCCCCGCAGACCGAGGAGTTTGATGGTGGTGAGGAGTACGAGGATGAGGAGCAGCAGGGTCAGCAGTACGGCGGGGGCGGGGGAGGCGGCGAGATGCCCTCTGATGGCTACAAGACGATCGAGGATGAGAAGGCGGACCTCCTGAACAAGATTAGCCGACTGATCAAAAAGGGAATTCAGGGAAACGCCCGCCTGAACTCTTACTCGCCCATCGAGGAGATTCGCACAGAGTACAAGCGGATGACGTATTCCATCGAGGTCGATCGCTCGATCAAGTTCCAGAAGCGTATGCTTGTTGCGACGGTGACGGGCCTCGAGTTCCTGAATAAGAAGTTTGATCCTTTCGATCTCCAGCTCGATGGATGGTCTGAGAATATGATGGAGCAGACGGACGATTACGACGGCGTATTTGAGGATCTACACAACAAGTACAAGAATAAGATCGAGGTTGCACCAGAGATCAAGCTGATCATGATGGTTGGCGGTTCTGCGATGATGTTCCATCTGACCAACTCGATGTTCAAGCAGGCGGTGAATGTTTCTCAGGTGATGAACCAGAACCCACAGCTTCAGCGTGATATGATGGATGCAGTCCAGAGGTCCCAGCAAAACATCCCCACGGGCGGCCCGCCGAAGCCCGGACTCCGCGGAGAGATGCGAGGTCCTGGAGTTGACTTTAGTTCCCTGATGGGAATGATGGGCCCGCAGTCAGCTCCGCCTCCTCAGGTTGACGAACTCTCCGATGTTGTCAGTGACGCCGGAGGGGACGAGGTTCGTGAGGTATCGGTCAAGACGACTTCCAAAAAGGGACGTAAATCTAGCAAGAAAGAAATTTCTATCTAGATAGTAACAGATGGCCTTGTGTATGGCCCCCCTCGCGGAGTGGGATGAGCCCTTGATCCTCAGGGCTCCTGTTCCCTCGGCGGCACCGATGCGCCCAGGACCAGATAGGACCGAGTGTAATTACTTGGTTATGTTTTTTGTCTTGGGCGTATTTCTCCTTGCCCTTATTGATTCGATGTAGAGACGAGTCCATAGGACTCAGATCAGGCACCTTCCCCCCACAACCTCCGTGTCTCGACTCGGAGGCGCTTTTTCATCATTCACAACACAAATACCCAGTTCCTTGTAGGTTGCGAGTCTCTTGCGCCACATCGAGTACAACACGGACCACGAGTCCACAATGTCCCATATAACCGGACGCGAAGCACCTCTTAGGATACGACCTATGGCCTGCTTCACGTCTGAGTGAGGAGTAACCAAAAATACAGTATCAAGAGTTGGAATATCCAGGCCCTCCTGGGCCAGACTAAAGGTTCCTATGACGATCCGAGCCTTGGCCGCCTCGTCAAGTGCCTTTTGATCCAGCCCACCAATATACAAGGCAGAACCAGGCAGGTTTTCCTTGAGCCAAAAGGCGTGTTCGCGTCGGTCCGTCAACACAAGTATATGTTGTCCTGGACTTTTCAGAATAATTTCTTTTAAAAGTTTATTTCTTTCTGGAATCTGAGTCAGCTTTGTCACAACCCCAGCAAAGTCCATCTTCCCAAACCTCGTGACGGGCGGGGCCTCGAGGAACTCCTTACATGTGAAAGGCACACGGTTCGCAGTCACCTGGGTCTGCTGGGTCCGTGCGAGTCTGAAAAACTCTGGACCCATGAACCAATAGAGAAGACGGGTCAGACCATCCTTGCGTTCAGGGGTCGCTGTGAGTCCGAGGGTGTATCTTGGGGCCATGAGGAACATGGCTTGAGAGAATGCCTGTGCGGCTATGTGATGGGCCTCATCGACAATCAAGGTCCCGAAGGACTTGAAGGCTCCCGGGGCAAAGGGGCGCTGGCACAGAGTCTGGATCATGGCGATAACAAAGTCCTTCTCAATGTCGAACTCGTCACACTGAACCCGGCCTATGGTTGAGCCCGGACAGAATTGCTGAATGCGTTCGATCCATTGTTCTCCAAGAAATCCCTTATGAACTATGATGAGTGTGCGCCGCTTAAACTCTC
>Ga0208507_1002121_pt1 | contig 10465 bp, 6 predicted proteins | sample CryBogCBH12Aug01_FD_184626 | JGI IMG/M metagenome (GOLD analysis project Ga0208507, IMG submission 184626) | Freshwater microbial communities from Crystal Bog, Wisconsin, USA - CBH12Aug09.1 (SPAdes) (version 2) | ecosystem: Environmental > Aquatic > Freshwater > Lake | place: Crystal Bog...
TCGGCGCGGTTTTCCTCCAGCAGGATGCGTCCGTTGGCCAGAATCCGAAACGTCGCGCCGTCTGACTTCGGTTTTTCGCCCGGCTTGGCCATGGCATCCGAGCGCATGGCCGTCGCGCCGGTCAACAATATTTGCGGCACGGCGCTGGCCGGCGGCAGCCGGAAACTGAATTCCTGAAACGTCAGCCCCAGGCCGCCGCGCCAGGGCGGGTGCATCAGAAAAGCCGCGCGCCCGTTTTGTTCGCCCGCCATTTGCAGCGACACCCCGCTATGTACTTCAAAAGTGCCGTTCCAGCCATTGGCAAAGCGCTGGTCCTTCTGGCCGCGATACTGGTAGCCCGCCGCATAGAGCCCGATATCATCCAGCGGCAACCGCGCCGCATCGGGCGTGATCAGCAGGGAGGCATCCGCCGGACTGCCGGCGTTCAGGGACTGGGCCAGACCCAGGGCGATTGACAGCAGGGAGAAACGCTGGTTCCGAAAAAATCTCATCATGGTGAAGCGCGCACTTTATCAGCGAAGCGGCGGGTGAGGCAATAGCCGTGCATGGGAAAATTTGGAAGCGGATGGCCGGGCAGGGGCGTTGGCATTTTTAGACACAGATGAACACAGGTTAAACACGGATTATCCCGAAACAAAGTTTGCGCTTTATACCCCGAACCACGGAGCGCCTCCTCTCTTGGCCTGCGGCCACCCTCTCCTCCATTCTGAATGGAGGAGAGGGACAGGGAGAGGAGGTGCAGGGAGGTGCTTGCCAGAAATCGCAGTTTTTCTATCCTTGCACCGATGAATCCCACGGCCAACGCCCGCCGTCTCCGCCGCGAACAAACCGACGAGGAAAAGGAACTTTGGCGCGCATTGCGGGCAGGACGATTTGCCGGCTTCAAATTTCGTCGCCAGCATCCGGTGGGAGAATATTGGCTCGACTTTTATTGTCCGGCAGCAAGGTTGTCGGTGGAATTGGACGGCTTTCAGCACGGGATGCCGGAACAACATCAGTGGGATCAGCTTCGCGAACAATTTCTGGCCACGTTGGGCATCGAGGAACTGCGTTTCTGGAATCGCCAGTGGCGGGACAATCGCGCGGGCGTGTTGCTGGAAATATGGTCGGCACTGCACCGGCGCACCGGTTGCGGGAAAGTTTTGCGCAAGATTCAAAACCACCGCTTTGTGCCGCCCGACCCGGCGCGAATGATTTCCAAGCCGTCCCCATAACCTGACCGCTCCTCTCCCGGCCTACGGCCACCCTCTCCTCCATTCAGAATGGAGGAAGAGGGACGGGGAGAGGAGGTGCTCCCGTCTTGCGGCCACCCTCTCCTCTCCTTCCGAAGGAGAGGAGAGGGCAGGGGTGAGGACGGACTTGAACAAACTCCAACGTGGCCCGCGCCCACTTGCCAAATGCCGCCGGCTGGTCGATGGTGTGATGTGGACAAGGATGCAATGGGGAACAAACCCCGGACCAGATTATGACCGAAGGTCAAGTCATTGATATTTTGATAGCCCAAATGAAAGGGCAGTTCCCGCGGGATTGTCCGAAGTGCGGGCATCACTTCGCGACCCTGCGCGACTATTGCCTTTACACCATCCCGCTGGAGAGCGCGATGGTGTTTGACCTGGAAATCGGCGGGGGAACACCGCAACAGCCCTTGGGCGCCATGGCGCTCTCCAACTGCCGATGCGGCACGACGCTCTCGCTCACGTCCAAGGGCATGGCGCCCTGGCAATACTGGCGGCTGATCAACTGGGCCATCCGGCAAATGACCCGGGACGGCCTGACGCGCCAGCAACTTTTGCAACAACTGCGCGATGCCGCCCACCAAAAAGTCGTTTCCGAACCGGAACCCTGCGCCGCCTGATGGCATGGTGGCCCTACGCTAGTAGTGGCCGTATGCTAATACTGGCCCTACGCATGATGGCTGTGCGCTAGCATTTCACTGCCGTTTGGCATTGCGGAGCACTTCTTCAACCTTGTCCGCCATGAAATCCGATTCCATGAGTTGCGATTGAAGGGCGATGACCTTCCCGCTTCATCCGATGATTGTGGGACGATGTCCGATGATCATGATACGTCGTGGCACGACCATAGAACATCGTCCTACGACCATAGAACGTCGTGGGACGATTATGGAACGTCGTCCTACGATCATAGAACGTCGTGGGATGACTATGGAACGTCGTCCTACGATCATAGAACGTCGTGGGATGACTATGGGACGTCGTCCTACGATCATAGAGCGTCGTGGGACGATTATGGGACGTCGTCCTACGATCATGGAACGTCGTGGGACGACAATGAAACTATGTCCGATGACAATGAAACTTAATTCTAAGGCAATGGAATTAAGTTCTCAGGCAATGAAACTTCATGGGAGAGTCCCAAAACTGGCCCAAAAGGCGATAAAACCCGGGTTTTTGATGATTTAGGCCAAAAAGTGGACAATCCGGCCCCCTGCGCCTTTTGAATCCTGAAAGGATTCGATCATCCAGCCCAAGGTTGGTCCGAGCCGGACGGGCGTGGAACTACCATGGGTAAAACCCCAAACCATCATCATCTACCCTGAAGGGGTTGGAGCAATCCCAAGGTGGAGGAATTCAAGGCGAAGGCGCCAAGGAGCCGGGTCGTGGCAGGGTAAGGGGAATGGCGGCGGGCAGTGGCAACTGGAAGCGGTCGGTGCCGCCTGGCTCCGGATTGGGCCACGGGTTAAAACGGGCATCGGCTGCAACACCCGGGATAACAAAATAAATGATTTAATCCTTCACAGCCGCAAGGCAAATGGGCAGATTGACCGCGAAAGGAATCTTATGCAGCAAACAATCAAAGCTATTCTGCTTCTGGCGCTGTTTGGGGCCCTGACCCTGCCGGCTTTGGGCGACACGGCGGCCGATTACATCAATCGCGGCGTGGAGAAAGCTCGGAATAAGGATTACGACGGAGCCATTGCGGATTATGACCGGGCCTTGGAACTAAATCCAGACACGGAAAACGAGGCGATTGCTTATTTTGATCGCGGCATTGCGAAGCGTAATAAGCAGGATTACGAGGGGGCCATTACGGACCTTAGCCATGACATTCGCCTCAGGCCCAATCATGCTGATGGGTACATTGAGCGCGGTCTAGCGGAATTACGCAACAAAGATTACGACGGAGCCATCGCTGATAACACCAAAGCCATTGAACTGAAATCCGATTACGCATCTGCCTACTACAATCGCGGCCTGGCGAGGGATTACAAGAAGGATTATGCCGGTGCCATAGCGGACTTTAGCAAATATATCAACCTCAAGCCCGATGATGCCGATGGCTACTTCGAACGCGGCTGGGCTAAGGATGATAAACTGGATTACGACGGAGCCATCGCCGATTACACCAGAGCCATTGAGTTGAAATCTGATTACGCGAATGCTTACCGTTGTCGCGGGATTTCAAAGGGCAACAAAAACGATTACGACGCAGCCATTGTCGATTACACCAAAGCCATCGAACTCAAGCCGGATTACGCAGATGCCTACTACAATCGCGGCCTGGCGAGGGATTACAAGAAGGATTATGCCGGTGCCATAGCGGACTACGGCAAATACATCGAACTTAAGCCCGATGATGCCGATGGTTACTTTGAGCGCGGCATTGCGAAGGATGATAAACTGGATTACGACGGAGCCATCGCCGATTACACCAGAGCCATTGAGTTGAAATCCGATTACGCGAATGCTTACCGTTGTCGCGGGATTTCGAAGAAAAACAAAAATGATTACGACGGAGCCATCGCCGATTACACCAGAGCCATTGAACTTAAGGCGGATTACGCAATTGCCTACTACAATCGCGGCAATGCGAAGCGTGACAAAAAGGATTACACCAATGCCATTAAGGACTATAACAAATACATTGAACTCGTGCCCGATGATGCCGATGGTTACTTTGAGCGCGGCCGGGCGGAATATGGTAACAAAGATTACGACGGAGCCATCGCCGATAACACCAAAGCCATTGGATTGAAATCCGATTACGCATCTGCCTACTACAATCGTGGTCTGGCGAAGATAGATAAAAAGGATTACGACGGAGCCATTGCGGACTACGGCAAATACATCGAACTCAAGCCCAATGATGCTGATGGTTACTCTGAACGCGGTCTAGCGGAATTACGCAACAAAGATTACGACGGAGCCATCGCTGATAACACCAAAGCCATTGAACTGAAACCTGATTACGCAGATGCCTTCATCAATCGCGGGCTGGCGAAGAGGTACAAAGAAAATTACGAAGGGGCCATTGCGGACTACGGCAAATACATCGAACTCAAGCCCGCTGATGCCGATGGCTACGTCGAGCGCGGCATTGCGAAGGATGATAAAAAAGATTGCGACGGAGCCATTGTCGATTACACCAAAGCCATTGAACTCAAGCCGGATTACGCACTAGCCTACTACAATCGCGGCGTGGCGAAGAATGCTAAACAGAATTACGACGGAGCCATTGCCGACTACACCAAAGCCATCGAGTTAAAACCGGATGATGCATCTGCCTACAGCAGTCGCGGATATGCAAAGAAAGCTAAACTGGATTTTGAAGGGGCTATCGCTGATTACAGCAAAGCTATCGAGCTCAAGCCTGATTATGCATCTGCCTACAGCAGTCGCGGCTATGCAAAGGTAGGGAAAAAGGATTATGACGGAGCCATTGCCGACTTTAACAAAGCCATCGAACTTGATCCAAAGTACTCATCGGCCTATTACAGCCGGGGTCGCCTGCATTACGACCGGCACGAGTTCACGGATGCGCTGGTGGATTTTCACAAGAAATGTGAACTGGATTTGACCACCGGTTCCGATTATGGACATCTTCGCAGCTGGCTGGTGCGGGCGCGGCTGGGCGAGGAAGCGGCGGCCACCAAGGAATTGCAAGCCTATCTGGCCACGCGCAAACCGCTCACCCCGGAGGATTGGCCGGCCAAAGTCGCCCGCTTTCTGGCGGGGCAGCTGACCGAGCCGGAGTTCCTGAAAGCCGCCGGCGACACGGACAGCAAGAAACGTGAAACCGAGCAAAGGTGCGAGGCGTATTTCTACGCCGGTTCCAAGCGGCTCATCGCCGGCGATAAAACCACGGCAAAGGATTACTTCAACCAGTGTCTTGCCACGGGAGTGAAGAACTTTGGAGAATACACCAGCGCGGAGGCGGAGTTGAAGTTCATGACCCCATAATTGGCTTGCCCCTTTATGATGCTGGCCTGGATTCTGACTTTGCCCCTCAATCTATTCAAGGGCACCTGGGCGGATTATGTCGAGCGCGGCAATGCGAAACAGGGCACCGGCGATTATGAGGGGGCCTTGGCGGATTATTCCAAGGCCATCGAGCTTGAACCTGCCAATGTCATTCCCTACCAATATCGCGCCCGGGCAAGGCTGGACCATAAGGATTGGAGCGGTGCCGGCGCGGATTACACCAAAATCATCGAGCTCCAGCCCTACGGGGCGCCAAACTATTTCAATCGCGGCTGCGTCAAGTCAGCCCAAGGCGACTTCGCGGCGGCCATCGCGGATTACACGAAGGCGGTCGAACTCGAACCCACTCTGGTGCGAGCCTATTACAATCGCGCCTATGCCCAGAAAAACCAAGGCGATCCGGAGGGAGCCATTGCCGATTACACGGAAGCCATCCGGCTGGATCCCAACTACGCAGACGCCCATTTCAATCGCGGCCTGCTCCGCTATGACTTGCAGGCGTTCCGGGAGGCGCTGGAGGATTTCCGCAAGTCCCTGGCACTGAAATTATCCGGTGATTACACAGATTTTGTGCATTTCCGCATCTGGTTGATCCGGGCCCGCATGGGCGAGCCGGAGGCAGCCACCGCAGAATTGCAAGCCTACCTGGCCAAACGCCAGCCGGAGGAGCCGGATGCGTGGCTGTATAAAATCGGAAGTTTCCTCGTCGGGCAATTAAGCGAGCCGGAATTGTTTTCCGGCACCAAGAATCCGGATAAAATCATCGAAGCTGGGCGAATCTGTGAGGCCTGTTTCTACGCCGGCTCCAAATGGCTCATGGCCGGCAATAAGACGATCGCCGGGGATTATTTCAGGAGATCAATCGCTTCCGGCATAACGCATTTCCACGAATACTGCAGCGCGATGGCAGAGTTGGAATTATTGAAATAAAGCCCAGAGTATGATTACAAAGTTAAAGAACTATAAAAGATTCGCCGTGGCGGTCTCCATTTTGTTGGGGCTGACGGCGTATATTTATGGGTTTGTCGTTGTCCACCAGTCGGGAGCCTTGCGCAAGCCAGCGGCGAACATGGCGTATTGGTATTACAGCGATAACCCAATCATTGAAAATATTGAATTCTACGGCTTCTGGCCTCTGCGCCAGATTGCCTATCACATCCCCGGATTCATGTCGCGGCATAACGATGAACGGGTGGTGCTGCCGATCTCAACAGAAATGTAGCCGCACCTTGGCCGGCGAGCCCGGCGGTTTTGCCCCCGTTGTTACATCGTTGTAAGTCATCGCAGTTTTCTGCTTTTGCTTTTTGTCTGAACCAAGCAGAACCGCCGTGCCCGCCTGCTGGGCCAGTCCCGCCACCTTCCGCCTTTGGGCGGCAATTGCAACCTGATTGCAGTTCATCGTCCTCAATCGGCTCCGGGCTTGGTTGCCTTGCCACCGGTGCCTTCCATAACTTCCCCCAATGCCACCCGGAAGTTTTTGAAGCGATGGAAGGTCAGGTAGTTTGCATCGTGCTGTCGCACCGGACCGCCCAGCCCATCCGGCCACGCCGTGCGCGAGAGGGCAATGAGGTCGTCTCCTTCAATGGCCCAATCCAGATATTGGAAGCCGTGGTATTGGACATCTGGATCATGCAGCAACACGCGCCGCATCGTCCAGGTACGCAAATCCGGCGAGGTGACGAGCGCGATGGTGTTCCGCCGCAGACTGGTATTTGGCCCGTAATCCTCCGGCAGCAGGTAGCTCGTTAGCGCGCAGTATAAATGCGATACCGGATCATGGCGGACCGTGAATTTGATCCGGGCACCCGGCATCGACACAAAGTCGGACTCGGAAAAAGGCAGGGCCTTCGTCCCTTCCGGGTTGAAGGCAATGACGGCCGCCTTGTCTTCGCCCGGCACGAGGTAGCGCACCTTCATGACATTGACTACATTGCGGTTCGGTGCAATGACCACGTTACCTTCCCCCCAGTCCTCAAAATGCCCGCCCAGCCAGTGCCGGTCGCTTTGCGGGCTGTCCGAAATCGTCCAGTTGGTGGCCCGCAATAAATCCGCCTCCACCGGGGCCGAGAGCAAGCGGTTGCTCACCGTCCGCCAAAGCCGCCCGGCATGCTCCACCGTTGGCGTGGGGGCTGCTCCATACTTTCCCGGGAACAGCTGTCCGGAGTTTTCATCCTGCGGGATGGTCCACGTCCGGCCTTCGTCCTTGGAGCGGCGGATCACAATATTCCCGTCCGCTTTGTCCGGCCCCATCAGATACAGGGCGCCCCGATGGGTGAACACGCTCGACCAAAAGGCCCCGTGGATCTCGCTCTGCTGCCGCCACGTCAAACCGCGGTCGGTGGATAGAAACACCCGGGTGATTCCCTCCTCTTTTTCGGCGGAACCGGGCCCGAAGAAGTCATGCGTCGCGATATAGTGGGAATTGGGCAGCACTTCGAGAGAAGGGCTGCCGATGTATTTCAGGGTCCAGATGGGCGAATGGGTGATGACCACTCCCGGCGGCGGCGCACCCCATCCCGCAGCCGTGGCTAAGCCCAGCCCCGACAGAATGAATAACCGGATGCCCTTTTCGCAAACGCTCCGGAGTTTTAACCAATGTCGGTCGCACGCCGGGGATTGAATTCGGCGCCCCATGCGGCTGCTGGGCGGGGCGGGAAATTGACCGGATGGGAACATGCGGGTGACACGAATAAGCCGCCTCCGGCACAAACGCAAGACCGAATCAGGCGGCACCAATCAGACGTAGCCGGGGCACCGGGGTTTGCTCGATCCGTGTCATAAATTTTCAAATTATTTTTCGCCTTGGACCGCCAATGTCCCACCCCTCCCGTAAAGTGTTGGCGTATGAAACTAAAAAAACCTGTTCTTTCACCTGTCCAATCCTTGAATCAAGGACACAATTATTTATTAAACTTAATTCTGACGTAGTTGGTCAGCCGCATACGATGTAGCCCGGCACCTTGGGCGGCTCTGCCCGGGGGAAAACCTGCCCTGAGCATGAGATGAGTCTCGTTAAGTCACCTCCTACGAAATTGAGATGCCGGCGAGCCCGGCGGTTTTGCCGCTGCTGTTGCATCGTGGTAATGCCGTTATCTGTTTTTATTTTATGTCTGAACCAAGCAAGACCGCCGTGCCAGCCTGCTGGGCCAAGCCGGCCACCTTCCGCCATTGGGCGGCATCGCGACCGGCGAAAATCCACAGGTAAGGCGCGTCGTTCGCATTCCAGCGCGCGCCGGGCGGCAATTCCTGCTCCACTGCCAGCCGTGCGTCGGGGTGAAATTCGGCGGGGACTTTTTTCCAGTAGGTTACCCGCCAGCCCTCGCTCTGGCCCACCGCGCCAAAACAGCCGCCCAGTTTTGAATCGGTCCAGAACTGCGCGGCACGATAATAGTTGGGCACGTTGCTGCCGCCCGCCACGTCATCCTCGGTCGAACCGCCGATGGCCGGCCGGCAGAACCAATAGACCTCGGCGAGGTTCCAACTCCGCGCGCCGGTGTTCTCCACCCACAGCGGCTTGGCGAGCACAATGCCGTCGTGCTTGAAGACCGCCAGGCGCACGGCCGCGCGAAAACTGTTCGCGGAATGCGTCTCGCCGGCACCCACCACCGCTTCCACGAGCCAGGCGTCGGGCTGTTCCTGCAGCCGCAGCGACAGGATGCGGTCGCTCTCCGTCCATAACTCGCGGCTGTCTAACTGCCGATGGACGGCAAATGTGAGACTGCCCAAAGCCAGTTCGCCGGCCTGGATGTGATCAAATATATTTCCATTCTTGCCGCTGCCGGACCAGGTGACGCCGTCGGTCTTGAGGTTGAGGTTTTCGGGTTTTGTCCATTGGCCGGCGGGCGGCTGAAACTTTTGCGTCTGCCCCGGCGCGAGCTGGCGCAGCCAGGCGCCCACCGGCTGCGGGCCGTCGAGCACGATGGGAACACCGGCAAGGGTAACTGCGGAACAATTGGCCGCTTCCAGCGGGCCGAGCGGTGAACCGCAGATGGCGCGTTGTTTGGTGCCGTCCCAATTTTGTAATTCAACGCAGGCGATTGAACTGGCAGCTAGCGGCAGCGGCTTGGTTTGTCCGGCCAGGAGGGAAACTTCCTCAATCTGGCTGCGGCCGGCGGCGGTGATGCGCACGAGTCCGTGCGCGGGAATGGGATTGGTGTTGACGATGGCAACCGTGTTTTTCGTGTTACTCAATAAGAGGTCGCCGGAAACGGCGCTGCGGGCATGGCGGCTTTCCGTGGCGCGATTCACCTCGGTTGCAGCCTTGACGAGGGTTTCGTAAGTCTCGTCCTTTTCGTTCACCAAGCCGTAATTGCTGTCTTCCGGGAAAGTTGAGCTGATGCCCGGTGCGGGTTCGTCGGCCCACATGAAATAGTGGTAGCCGATCAGGAACGGCAGGTCCGCCGTGGTGTTGGCGAAGATGCGGTAGCAGGCGGCTTTCTGCGCCTGCGTGTCCACCCGCATGCCGGCGCCATGCTCGCAGGGCAGGCCGCTGTCGAGCGCGGGGAAACTCCATTCGGTGATGATGATGGGCTTGTGCGCCACCGCGAAATATTCGCCCAGCTCGCGCGGCACGCGCTCAACCACGCCGCCGGTGCCGTCGGGCGACCAGGTGTTTTCAAAATCAACGCGCGGATAAGCGTTGAAGGTAAAGACGTCGTTGTATTTGCCCGCTGCTGCGAGCACCGGCTTGGGCACTCTCCCGGCAAAACGGCAGCCGAGCACGAGATGGTTCGGATCCGCGTCGCGCAGCGCTTTCGCCGCGATGCTGAAGTAACGTTCCGCGATCAGCGCCAGAAATCCGTCACGCACCTGGGTAAGGGCGAGGGAGGTTTTGGGCACATTGGTGGCGGCGAGAAACCCGGCTTCATCGGCATAGTGCGTGGCGAGCTGACGGTTTATTTCGGCGGCGTTGCCGTATTGCTGCTGCAGCCATTGCCACAAAACGTGTTTCGCCGCCGACAGTCCGTTGCGTTGGAAGACTTCATCCACGAGCTGGCCATGCTTGCCGAACCATTCCAGCTCGTTGTCGATGAAGGTGCCGATGCACCAGGGATCGCCCAGGCTGTCCTGCACGGTCTTGCGGGCGTTGAACCGGCAATGACTTTCCCAGCGCGGACTGAAGACATCGGGAAAGCCAGTCCAATTGACCGGTTCGCAAATCCATTCGTGCCGGGCAAAGCCGCTGCCCAGCGAAGCGAACAGGATGTGCGGCAGTCCGCGATGCCGCAGCGACGGGGTGTGGC
>Ga0208507_1002129_pt1 | contig 10452 bp, 10 predicted proteins | sample CryBogCBH12Aug01_FD_184626 | JGI IMG/M metagenome (GOLD analysis project Ga0208507, IMG submission 184626) | Freshwater microbial communities from Crystal Bog, Wisconsin, USA - CBH12Aug09.1 (SPAdes) (version 2) | ecosystem: Environmental > Aquatic > Freshwater > Lake | place: Crystal Bog...
TTTTCCTGCCGCTACCCGCCGGAACGAGCGGAAAAACTTCTGGCGCAACATGGGTTGGAAGTTCAGGCGCGGTGGATTACTAGCTCGGCGGAAGAAGGCGTTTTCCTCTGTCGCCGGATTTGAGCGCGCAAAAAAAGCCGTGCCCTTGCGGGCACGGCTGGAAAAGTGGCGGTGAAATTACATTCCCATGATCGAGTAGCCGCCGTCCACGTAAATCACCTGGCCGGTGATGCACGCCGCGCCGTCGCTGGCGAGGAAGACGCCGGTGGCACCAAGTTCTTCAGGAATCAAATTGCGTTTCAAGGGCGAACGCTCTTCGTAGGTCTTGAGCATCGCGCTGAAGCCGCTGATGCCGCGTGCGGCGAGCGTGTTGACCGGGCCGGCGCTGATGCAGTTCACACGGATTTTTTTTGGGCCCAAATCATAGGCCAGATAGCGCGTGCTGGCCTCGAGCGACGCCTTGGCCACGCCCATGACATTGTAATGCGGCACGACTTTTTCCGCGCCGAAATAACTCATGCCTATGATGCTGCCGCCGTCGGTCATCAGGGGTTCGGCGGCGCGGGCGAGCGCGACGAGCGAATATGCGCTGACGTTGTGCGCGACTAAATAGGCGTCGCGGCTGGTGTCCACGAAACGGCCTTCCAGTGCTGCCTTCGGCGCGAACGCCACGGAATGCAGGAGCAGGTTCAGCTTGCCGAATCTCGCGCCCACCTCGGCAAACACGCGGGCGATGTCCTCGTCCTTGGTCACGTCGCACGGCAGGATGAGCGTGTCGGCGCCGAACGTGCCGGCGAGTTCCTCCACGTTTTCCTTCACACGCTCGCCCTGGTAGGTGAAGGCGAGTTTCGCCCCTTCACTGGCCCACGCCTGAGCGATGGCCCAGGCGATGGAGCGTTTGTTCGCGACACCAAAAACAACCCCCGTTTTTCCTTCAAGCAATGGCATAATAGAAAATAATTGTCAGATTAACCGTCCTGTAGGATGGCAAAACCAGAGGCGGACGGCAATTCCTTTTGGCTTCCGTCTCGACGGCGGTGGATGGGGCGGCTAAATTTCGGCGATGGATTCGAATATTGCCGACGGACTAATCCAGTATCTGATGCTGGTGGCACTGCTGACATTCCATGAATTTGGCCATGCGTGGACGGCTTGGAAATGCGGCGATGACACCGCGCGCCTGCAGGGGCGCGTCTCGCTGAACCCGGTTGTGCACATTGACCTCATCGGCACGGTGTTGCTGCCGCTGGTGATGATTTTTATGCCGGGCGCCGGACGGTTTCTCATCGGCTGGGCTAAACCTGTACCGGTGAATCCCTACAACCTGAATCAGCCCAAACGCGACGACATCCTCGTGACGATGGCCGGACCGGCGATGAATCTACTGCTCGCGATGGTATTAATGGGAATGGCACAAATTGGTTTGGCGTTTCATTCGCCAAACTTTGTCTTATATTGCATCGGTGCGGCTTCCTTGAGCTTGATACTCTGTTTTTTCAATTTGATTCCGGTGCCGCCGCTCGACGGCTCGCACATCATGCGCGTGGCGACCGGAATGAGCCATGAGGCCTACGCCAATCTTGCGCGTTTCGGTTTCATCATCGTGATAGTTTTGCTGCAAATTCCTTTTGTGTCACAGGGCCTTCGACTGGTAAGGGACAAAACATTGCTGGCTTGCGCAGGACTCTATAGTTCGTCCCTGCATGACTTGACATTTCAACTTCTCTACTACTGAAATTCCGGTTGGGCTATAATATTTCACCGGCAAAACCCCGCTGCCGTAGCGCCTCGAACAGCACCAGCGCCGCGCAGTTCGACAGGTTCAGCGAACGTGAGTCGGCGTTGAACATGGGAATCCGTAGCCAGCTTTCGCGGTTCTGCTCCAATAATTGTTTCGGTAGGCCTGCCGTCTCGCGACCGAACACAATGTAATCGTGCGCGGAAAATTTTGCTTCGCTGTAAAGCTTCGAGCCGCCGCACTCTACAAACCACAATCGCGCATCCGCTGGCACCTGTTCCGCGAAGGCGCTCCAATTTTTCCAGCGATGCCATGTCACCTGCCGCCAGTAATCCATGCCGGCGCGCCTGAGCTGCGCGTCGTCCAGCTTGAAACCGAACGGCTCGATGAGATGCAACGTCGAGCGCGTGGCGGCGCACAACCGCGCCACGTTGCCCGTATTCGGCGGAATCTCCGGTTCCAGCAGGACGATGTTCATGGGACTAGAATTCGGAAGTCAGGAGCCGGAATCCAGAAGATTGCCGCGTTGCGAACCTTTATTCTGAATTCTAGATTCTGACTTCTGGCTCCTGCCGTAAAACACCTTCCACAGTACCAGCCCGTGCGCCGGCGCACTCATGCCGGCGGCGCGGCGGTCGGTCTTGGCAAGCATCACTTTAATGTCGCCCGGTGAAAATTTGCCAAAGCCGATCTGCACCAGCGTGCCGACGATGCTGCGGCACATCTTGTATAGAAAACCGTCGCCCTCCATGGTCACCGTGAAATTCGCCCCGGATTTTTTGAGGTCGCAGCGCGTCAGCGTTCGTACCGTGCTTTCCATTTCGTAATTGTGCGTGGCGGCGAAGGATTTAAAATCGTGTTTGCCGACGAAATATTTCGCCGCCTGACGCATGACGGCGAAATCGAGCTTGCGTGGGACGTGCCATGAGCGGCCTTGAAGCAGCGGATTCATCGCCGGATGATTCCAGATGAAATAGCGGTATTGTTTGCCAGTGGCGTCGAAGCGGGCATGGAAATTTATTGACGTTCGTGTGGCGTGGAGCACGCGGATGTCATCCGGCAGAAAAGCGTTAAATGCGATGGGTAGCCGGGCGACAGGCATCTTGGACTCCGCCTTGGGAATCTCAAAATGCGCCATCATGCCGAGTGCGTGAACTCCGGTGTCTGTGCGGCTGGAACTATGCAAACGCGGCTTGCTGGGAAAATAGCGCGCCAGAACGGCTTCGATCTTCTCTTGCACGCCTGTGCCGATCTTTTGTACCTGCCAGCCTTGGTAGGCCGTGCCGTCGTAGGCAATGACGAGTTTGAATTTCAGTTTATCCACGATTTTTCTTTAGCCACAGATGGGCACAGATGAAACACAGATAACTGGTGGAGTGGGCGTCCTCCCGAGCCGCAAAAATCCCATGGTCGACGGCTCGTGAGAACGCTCTCTCCGCCAGCTAAAATGTTTTTTTCAAATCTGTGTTTCATCTGTGCCTATCTGTGGACTCAAATATCATTGCCCCATGTCCAGATAGCTTTGCAGCAGGATGGCCGCCGCCATGGCATCCACTTTTTCCTTCCGTTTGTCGCGGCGCACGTTGCCTTGGATCATCGCGCGGTTGGCCATTGTTGAAGTCAGCCGTTCGTCCCACGTTTTGATGGGCACGGTGATGGCGGTTTTGAGAACACCGATAAAAGTTTCCACCTTCTGTGTGGCGGGGCCGTAGCTGCCGTTCATGTTGCGCGGCATGCCGATGAGGATGAGACTGATCTCTTTTTCGGTGAGAATTTTTTTAAGATGTTCCAGAAAATCGGCGAACGGTTCGGCGGGGATATATTCCAGCGGCTGCGCGATGGTCTTGGTCTCATCGCTTACCGCAACGCCGATGCGCTTGGTTCCGTGGTCGATGGCGAGGATTCGCATTTTCAAAAGTCTGGCAGCAATGGCGCGAAAACTCAATGATACGAATGGCCCGAATGTAGTTTGTCGGTAAATCTCCTCCCCCGCTCATTTCCAGTAATTCCAGTCCACATCGGGAAACAAATTGTCACGGGACTCAATGTCAGCGAGCCATTTGGCGTTTACGCGGGTGGTGGTGAGTTGCTTGTGCAGCTCGATGAAGCGAAGTAGGTGGTCTTTTACGCGGCGGCCCGCGTAGTCGGGGCTGGTGCCGGCGCGGAGGATAAATGGCCAGTCGCTCGCCTGTGCCAGCAGTAGTTCGCGTGCGGCCTGTTTCAGGGCGCGCGCTTTCAGGCCAGTCGCCTGCGGGTGCATCTGCGCTAGCTCGGTCATCCATTCCTGGGTGACTTGCAGGTGCGGGTAAATCCACTCGTTCGTTTCGTTCAGCCACACGCGCCAATAGCCTTCCTCGCCCCAGCTCGAAGCGGCGGGCGTGGCGATTTGATTGGTCGGATGGCGTTGCAAATATTCGCCGGGCGTGATGAGGGAAAGAACTTTCTGCTCATTGCAAAGTTTGCGCGCGAGGAAGTCGAGGAACTCCGGCCCTTCATACCACCAATGCCCGAACAGCTCCGCGTCGTAGGGCGCGACGATGATGGGCGGCCGGTCGAGCAGGCCGTCGAGCTGCCGGATTTGCGTAAGGCGTTCGTCAAGAAAATGCTGTGCGTGGGTGCTGGCGGCGTGCAATGCGTGATCGCGCTGATAAATCTCTTTCGGTCCCGCGCCGCCGGTGATGCGGTAATACTTCATGCCGGTGAACCCGCGATTGTTTGGCGAGGGCAGGTGGGGCTGGACGTAATCAAAATCGAGGTCGAAGCCGATGTCGCGGTAAAAATCGCGGTAACGTGGGTCGCCGGGATAACCTTCGTGTTTGCTCCAGACCTGGCGCGAGGAATCGTAGTCGCGCCCGAAAGCGGCGACGCCATTTGGCGTGAAAATCGGCGCAAAAGTGCCGTAACGCGGCCGGGGATTTGCATGGAGCAATCCGTGCGAGTCGAGCACAAACCAGCGGATGTTGGCCTCCTGCAAAAAGGCTTCGATGCCTTCGGCGTAGGCGCATTCCGGCAGCCAGATGCCCAGCGACTCGCGCCCGAAACAACTGCGGTAATGGTCGCGGGCGGTCAAAATCTGCGCGCGGATGCTTTGCGGATGCGCGGCCATCAAGGGCAGCAGGCCATGCGTGGCGGCGGTGGTGATGATTTCCAAGCGGCCTTCATCCTGAAATTTCTTGAAGGCGGCGACGAGGTTGCCGTCGGATGCCAGCCAGATTTGCCGCGACCGCAGGAAACGGTCGTGATACATCCCGGCAAGGTTGCGGAAGTTGTGGTCCCAGTTTGTGCGGTGAATTTCTTTTTCCGCGAGCTGAATAAGGCTGTCGAGGTGCCGCGCGTAGCGTTCCCGTAGTAGTGGGTCGAGCAGCATCGTGCAGAGCGTGGGTGAAAGCGAGAGCGTCAGCCGCGCATCCAGCCGGTCGTGCCGCCAGCCTTCAAGGGTTTGCAGCAGTGGTAGGTAGGTTTCGGTGATGGCCTCAAACAGCCAGCTCTCCTCTAGAAATTTTTCATGTTCCGGATGCCGCACGAATGGCAGGTGCGCATGGAGGATGATGGAAAGGTAACCTTGCATCGTGGGAAATTATTCGTCGAGCTTTTCCGAAATCCATTGCGCCGCGGCTTTTGATTTGACCATCAGGATGAGGCCAAGCGCCAGCGGCAGGGATTTGACGAGGCACGGAAATGTTTTCATCGGGAGTTGTTTCTGGTGGCACCCGAGCCAATCCAACGCTAGATCCACCGTCGTCCAGCCACTGAGGGCGACCCCAATTAACCAGGCGAGCATAAAGGCTCCGCGTTCGGGTGCATCCATGCCAATCAGAGATTTTCCGGCAATGGCGGTTGCAACGACGGATCCTGCGGGGTCGCGCCGACATCGCCGAGATATTGCGTTGCCCGGCTGAATTTTAAGCCGGCGGCGCGCGCATCGTCGCCGCTCGCCGAAACTGCGACGGCGGGCAAATCATACTGGCCGTCCGGCAACGCGAAACGGTAGCTGAACGTGCCGTCGTCGCGCAGTTTGATTTCGTGGCCGGCGAGCGTGACCTTGGCGCCCGGCTCGGTTGCGCCGTAGATGATCAGCTCGGCGTTGACGTTGAACCAAAAACCTTTCGATTGGTCTCCGCCCCCGCCGAACGGGCTGGTGGGGCTGGAAATTCCCGGACTGGAAATGCCATAGGCCTTTACCGGCGAGGTCGTGTCGCCAGCCAGTTCGAGGCGGCGGCGGATCAGCTCGGTGATTTCCAGCGAACCCATCCAAACGCGGCGGGTCTCGTCAATGTTGATGATTTTTGCCAGAGCGCGTTCCTGTTCCGGCGTCCATGTGCGCACCGGTCCCGGCTGGGCCGAAGGTGCCACCGCCATGGACGAAGCCCCCGACGATGAAAAGCGTGGCAGGTCGGGATGGCCGTGGCGGCGCAATTCCTCGATGGCGAGCGCCAGCGGCAGATTATCGCGGACGGCGTCCTCAATGATTTGCATCAGCTTGGCGAACGGATATTCAAACGGAATGGTGGCGTATTCCGCGCCGCTTTCGGCGGAGGCCGCCTCGGGTGGGGTGATGGTGCTGCTGGAGGCGGCGACCCGCGTCCATTTGCCGAGCGCGGAATAGTAGCCCAGTTCGGCGGCGTAAGAGTGGCCGGCGCGTTCGACATATGCGAACCAGTGGCGCGATTCCGGATGGACGTGGATTTCGCTGGCGGGATGCCCTTCGATTTTGCCGGAGAAGACGCGGAGGACGAGATGCCCGTCGGTGGACTGGCCGTTGAGTTTCACTTGCTGTTCGCGCGTCAAATCCCAGTGCGCATAAAGCCAGTGCGGGTCGCGGGCGGTGAGGAATAATTTTTTGGTGCCGTAGCTTTCGGGCAGTTCGCCGCCGGCGAAGCTCTGTGTTGGTGGCTGGGCGCCGAGGGAAAACTTTTCACCGGGGCCGCTGATGGGTGGCGCGGATGGCTCGTCGCCTTCCAGCAGGATCGGCGGCACGGCGGCCGATTTTTTCCGTGCGGCGGCGCGCTTGGGCTGGAGAAATTCCTTAGCGGCGGCAATGGCGGATTCCAAGAGCGGCTGGCGGGTGGCACGAGCCGTTTTTTCAGTAGCCTTGCTTTTAGGTGCTGGCGACTTTGGTTCAGCATTAGTTTTGCTGACTAGTCGCGATTTAATGGCGGCAGGTGTTTTGGGTTCTGGCGCGGGAGCTGGTTTCTTTTTCATGACAGCAGATCCTTGTTTGACGGCGCGGTTGATGCCGACAACCAAGTTTAAATGGGCGGCGGGGGCAAATGCAACGCATTTCTAAACGGGTTGGCAAGGCTGGTAATTACCCTTGCCAGTGGCGGCGATGAGGTGATAGCTTTTGGATGTAACCAAAACTTGGGATGATGGAAGCTCATCAAAATAACAGCACCACCAAAACCACCGTGTTCGTCGTGGACGATGAGCCTATGTTACTCGACTTGGCGGAGGCCATTCTTGGCGCGATCGGCTGCGAAGTCCGGACGTTCCGCGATCCCGAGCTGGCATTACAGGAATTTGCAGTGGACCGGCCCGACTTGGTGCTTACGGATTACGCGATGGGGCGGATGACGGGCATGGATTTGATTCGTGAATGTCGCCGGCTGAATCCCCAGCAAAAAATGGTGCTCATCAGCGGCACGGTGGATGAGCACGTGTTTTCTGACGCGCCGGTGAAACCGGACCGTTTTCTGACCAAACCCTATCAGATTTACCAGTTGACCGATTGTGTTCGGGAGTTGACGGCAAAATAAGGCCGAAAATTTTTCTTTTCAAGCCGCTGAGCTGGTGGCAGTTTTTTTAATTATGAAAAAAATAATCATTCGTATTGCCATTGTTCTTGTCGTTTTGATGGTTGTGGCCGTCGTTGCAGTCGGCTTTTTCTTGGGTGACATCATCAAGGTGGGTATGAATACGGTTGGCCCGAAAATCACGCAAACTGCTTTTACGGTCAATTCGGTCAGCGTCTCGATGCTGACTGGTTCCGCCGGCGTGAAGGGGTTGGTCATTGGCAACCCCGAAGGCTACAAGGGTTCCAGTGCCATCAGTGTCGGGAAGGCGTCCGTTGGCGTCGCACCGTTCTCGGTGTTGTCCGACAAGATAGTTATCAAATCTGTTGAGGTGCGGGATGCGGAAATCACTTTCGTGGGCAATCCAATTGGTGCCAACAACCTCAATAAAATCATGGACAACGTCAATGCCATGGCTGGCGCGCCCGCCACCAACGCGCCCGCGCAAACCGCCGGCGCCAAGAAGCCCGCCAAGAAACTGGAAGTGGATGATTTTCTCATCACTGGTGCCAAGGTTCAATTCAACGGCGTGACCCTGCCGCTGCCGCCCATTCACCTCACCGACCTTGGCAAAGGGCCGGACGGCATTACGGCCGCCGAACTCGTCAAGGATGTTCTAGGCGAAGTCACCACCGCCACGCTAAAGGCCGTGGTTAGTTCCGCAACCAATGTCGGCAAAGCCGCCGAAAAAGCTGTGGGTGATAACGTCAACAAAATCGGCAAGAGTCTCGGTGGCCTTTTCGGAAAATGACCCCGAATTTTTCACCGCCGCGCTGAACGATTTTCATTGCCAGCGCGGCGGTTTGCTTTTAGCGTCAAATCAAACCCGAGGAAATTATGTATTTTGGCGTTGATTATTATCCCGAGCAATGGGTCTTTCCTTTCGGCGGCACCGCCGAAAATCCCGAGGCGCAATGGCAGCGCGACGCCGAACTCATGGCGACCGCCGGTTTCAACGTCGTCCGCCTCGGCGAATTTTCCTGGGGACTCTGTGAACCCGAGGATGGCCGGTTCGATTTCGACTGGCTCAAGCGCGTGATGGATATTTTGGGTGAAAAAGGAATCCAGATTGTGCTGGGCACTCCCACCGCCGCGCCGCCCATCTGGCTCGCCAAAAAACATCCGGAAATTCTCCCGATTGACGAACACGGCCTCATCAAGCACGAAGGCACCCGCCGCGCCGTCTGCCTGAACAGCGATGTCTATTGGAATTATTCCAAGCGCATCGTGGAGCAAATGGCGCGTGTCCTTGGCGACCATCCGCAGCTAATCGCGTGGCAGATTGACAACAGTCTCGCCGGCAATTACACAGAAGCTTCCTTCAACGAAGACACCCGCCGCGACTGGCATCTTTGGCTGGAGGCCAAATACGAAACCGTCGGGCGGCTCAACGAAAAAATGGGGCTGCGCCATTGGGGCCAGGTTGTTTCCTCGTTCGACCAGGTGCCGATGCCGATGGCCTCGCCCGCCCAACACAATCCTGCGCTGGTCCTCAACTGGAACCGTTTTTGCAGCGACACCATCGTGCAGTTCGTCAAGATGCAGGCTGACATCCTGCGCGAACTCACGCCCGATCGGCCGGTCACGACCAACCTCCGTGCGCTACGTCACCGGTTTGACCATTTTGACATGGCCGAGGTGCTGGATTTTGTTGCCATCGAAAGCACGGCGGCCATCAAGTCCAAGCCCTCCGAAATCGCCTGCGAAATTGACATGCTTCGCTCGCTCAAGAAAGACGGCATCCGCACGCCGGACGGCGACAGCGGGTTCTGGGTGATGGAGCAAAAGGCCGGCAACGTCAACTGGCAGGATGTCAATTCTCTCGTGCGTCCTGGTGTGTTGAAGATGTTCACCTACCAGTTGATTTCGCGCGGTGCGGACGCCGTGCTGTTTTTCCGCTGGCGCCAGCCGCGCTACGGCACCGAAAAATTTCACGGGGCCGTGCTGCCGCACAACCTCGAGGGCAGCCGCCGCGTGTTCAAGGAAATCGCCCTCCTTGGCGAGGAATTCAAGCTGCTTGCGACTGCGCTTGAGAACACGAAAGTTCCCGTCGAGGCGTGCATTTTGTATTCGCACGATAATGATTGGACGCTGCAGCAGCCGAACCAGCCCAACAAATATTTCAGCCTGCGCGAACACATCCAGCTCATCCACACCGCGCTGCACAGCCGCAATATTCCTGTGGACTTTGCGCGGCCCAACGAGGATTTGTCGAAATATAAGATCGTTTTTGCGCCGTCCCTCCATCTGCTCACCAGCAACGAGGCCACCCGGTTGAAACTTTACGTCCAGAACGGCGGCACGCTCGTTGGCACCTTCAACACCGGTCTGGTGGATGAAAATAGCATTGCCCCCGAAAGCGGTTTTCCACACGAACTCACGGATTTGTTCGGTCTGGAAGTGCAGGAATTTGACATGCTGCCGCCCGGTGAGGTGAGTCCACTCATCTTCAAGGCGGCATTTCCCACGAGTCAGGCGCATCCGGCAAGATTGTGGTGCGATGTGATTGAGCCGAAGGGCTGCCAGGTTCTTGCGACCTACGCCAAGGATTTTTACGCCGGCAAGCCCGCCATGACTTTGAACCCGTTTGGCCTGGGCAAGGCGATTTACATTGGCACCCAAAGTCATCAATTCTTTTACGACGACCTGGTATTATGGCTGCGGCAGAGTTCAGGCTTGACGCCGCTGTTGAAAGTGCCGGATGGCGTCGAGGTGTCACTGCGCGCCAAGAGCGGCTCCAACATTTATTTCCTGCTCAACCATCAGAACCAGCCGGTGCGCATCCAGTTTTACCGGCCCATGCACGATTTTCTGACCGGCAACAACATCGTCGGCAATTACGAATTGCCGCCGCACGGGGTTCTGGTTATTGACGAAAAACCCGAAGCGCATCCGCTGTCTGTGGCGGAAACGAAACCGGCG
>Ga0208507_1002130_pt1 | contig 10452 bp, 8 predicted proteins | sample CryBogCBH12Aug01_FD_184626 | JGI IMG/M metagenome (GOLD analysis project Ga0208507, IMG submission 184626) | Freshwater microbial communities from Crystal Bog, Wisconsin, USA - CBH12Aug09.1 (SPAdes) (version 2) | ecosystem: Environmental > Aquatic > Freshwater > Lake | place: Crystal Bog...
ACGCGGGCATCGTCATCACCGCCTCGCACAATCCTTACACCGACAACGGCATCAAGTTTTTCCGCGCCGACGGCTACAAGCTCGACGACAAAATCGAGGCCGAGATCGAACGCCTGGTCTTCTCCGGTGAAGTGGAGAACATCCGCCCCTCCGCCGAGCACATCGGACGCGCCGTGCGCATTGACGACGCGCTGGGCCGCTACATCGAGCACGCCAAGGCCAGCTTTCCGCGCGGCCTGACACTCGAAGGTGTGAAGATTGTTTTGGACTGCGGCCACGGCGCCGCCTACAAGGCCTCGCCCTGCGTCCTGCGCGAACTCGGCGCGGAAGTCATCGTTTACGGCAACCAGCCCGACGGCAAAAACATCAATCAAAACTGCGGCTCCATGCACCCGGAGGCGATGTGCCGGAAAGTCGTTGAACACGGCGCGCACCTCGGCATCGCGCACGACGGCGACGCCGACCGCGTGCTGCTCTGCGACGAAACCGGCACGCTGATTGACGGCGACGACATCATGGCCATCGCGGCGCTGGAGATGCTCGCGGAAAATTCCCTAGCCGGAAAGACGCTGGTCGGCACCGTGATGAGCAATGCCGGACTCGAAGCCGCCATCAAAAATGCCGGCGGCACGATGCTCCGCACCGCCGTCGGCGACAAAAACGTGATTGATGAGATGCTGCGGCACGACTTCAACTTCGGCGGCGAGCAGAGCGGACACCTGATATTCCGTGATCATGCCAGCACTGGTGACGGGCTGGTGGCGGCGCTGCAAATCCTGCGCATCATGAAAGCCCGGGGAACGCCGCTTTCCCAGCTGGCGAAATGCTGGACGCGCTTTCCGCAACTCGTGACCAACGTGAAGGTGCGCGAGAAAAAACCGTTTACGCAGCTCGATGGCGTGAACCAGTTGGTGGCCGAGGCCGAAAACGAATTGTCAGCGCAAGGCGGACGCCTCCTGCTGCGCTACTCCGGCACGGAGCCAAAGGCGCGGCTGCTCGTGGAGGGCCGCGACGCCGCGATGCTGAAAGCCTGGTCGGAAAAAATCTGCGGCGCGATCCAGAAACAGATCGGTGAGTAGAAAACTCTGCTTAACGCAAAGTAATCTGATTAGTGGTCATGACCGAGATTTTACAACCCAAAACGACTGTGGCACCCAAGGCACCGCTGATCCGGCTGTGCCCATGGCCGGAGGGCCGGTCGTTTGCACTATTTCTGTCGCATGATGTGGATCAGATTCATGACCGCGAACTGTTCCGGGTATTGGCGGATGCCAATCATATCCGCCGCCGGTTGATGCAGGGCGAGACGGGTGATACTCGACTGGCCGTGATCCGGTTGGCGCGCTCATTGTTCTGGCCCAAGCCGGCACCAAAAGATTTTGCAACCCTGCTCGAAATGGAAGAACGGCATGGTTTTCGGTCCACGTTCTTTTTGCTGCACGATAAATATTGGGCGCGGCATGGCGGGCGTTATTCTCTGCAGTGCCCCGAAATCCAGAACATCGCCCGCATGATTTTAGCAGCGGGTGGGGAACTGGGGGTGCATGGCGGCTATTACCGTTTCAATGACGCCGTTCGTTACCACGAAAGTCTGGAAGCCGTCGAGTCCAGCTTTGGCGTCCGACCTTGCGGCATTCGCAACCACCTGCTGCGTTTTTCGTATCCGGAAACCTGGCGGGCGCAGGCCGCCGCCGAATTCGCCTACGATGCGTCTTATGGTCTGCCGGGGGAACTGGGGCCGCGCGGCGGCTGGCCGTTCCCTTTTCATACGTGCGACGCCAGTAAAGGCGAGCTTTTGAACTTGATGGCGTTACCCATCACGGTGATGGATGCCACGCTGTTCCGACACCTGAGGCTCGAGGGGGAGGCTGCGCTCGAAAAAGCATGGCGAGCGGTGGAGGGCGTGATTGGCGTGGGCGGGATGGTTTCGCTACTGTGGCACAACAATTATTTTAACGAGCCGGAATACTGGGACTGGCAGATGGTTTATGAGGAACTTCTCAACCGGCTCGCGCCGCTGAAGCCGTGGTGCGCCACCGGGGCGGAAATTAATGGTTGGTGGCGGGCCAAAGCGGCGGTCAACGTACAGACGCATCCGGTCACTGGGGAAAAAACCAGGGTCGAGATTCATTCACCACAGGAAATCAAAGATCTAGCGCTGGAAATTCGTTCGACCAATGAAATGCGAACTTCATTGCCAAATGTCCGGCTGGAGCCGGTTGAAAGTGGAACGCGAATTCATTTTCCGCGGTTGTCGGCCGGCAAAACGGTAACGCTGGAAGTTGCCACTAGCCATTGATCATGAATTACGTCCAACAATACACAGAAATGCTGACTGCCAAGCGGAAACCGTTTGCTTTGGTGGACGGCCAGTTGTTTGTCCGCCAGCAGCAGTGGATCGCGCCGGTTGGTCCGGCAGCGCAAAGGTATTCGCTGACGCGAGAGCAGGCCCGCGACTTGCAAAAAAAACTCGGCGGCTGGTGGGTCAGTTGGACGGAAGGTTTCCGCGCGAAGACCACGGCTTCGGAATGGTATGCCGTTATCTGCCGGCAATTTGTGTCGCTTGAAAAAATGCCGGCCAAACGCCGCTACGAGGTCAATCGGGGACTTAAAAACTGCGACGTGCGTCGCGTGGACGCCGCCGAGATTGCGCAGAATGGCTATGAAACTCATGTGGCCGCGCTGGCTGGTTATGCCGGGGGCAATTCGGCCGCCGTGCCGCAGCGGGAAGAATTCTCCAAGCGGGTCTTGACCGATGTGCCGTTTGCCGACATCAAGCACCACTGGGCGGCTTATCATCAAGGGCGCATGGTTGCCTTTGCGCAATGTTTGCTTTACGACCACACCGAGGTTGATTATACGCTCATCAAGTTGCATCCCGAAAGCCGAGAGCTATACGCTGGCTACGCTCTGGTGCAGCGCATGAACGAGTTTTACCTGCATGAAAAAGGTTTTGAATATGTTAACGACGGCTGGCGTTCCATTCTGCACGAAACTGCCGTGCAGGATTTTCTCATTGGCAAGTTCAACTTTGAAAAAGCTCTAACATTGCTGCGCGTCGAATTCTGCCCTCCTCTTGGCATTCTCTTGAATATATCCACGCCAATACATCCGGCATTGCGGCGGCTAGACAAACGCTTTGCCGCGCTACTTGAACTGCGGCGGTTAGCCGAGGCTCATTGATTCTGACCGTGATCATCCACTACTATCAGCAGTTTTTCACCGGACCGGATGCGCCCGGCACGCTTACGCCGCGCAAGCTCATGCGGCGGCTGGCACAAGCCGGCCACAAGGTTCATGTTGTGGCGACGGATTTCAATGTTTATAACGAGCAGTCCGAACCGCCGGAGCGGGAAACTTTTCCAAACGGCGGAAGCTGGACGGTGCACCGGGTGTCCTCGGCGCGTGGTCTGCGACGCGGCTTGCGGGCAAGGCTGCATACCTATCTTGGTTTCACGCTGCCGGCGTATCGTTTTGCCAGGACGCTGCCGCGGCCGGACGTTGTCATCGGCAGCATTCAACCGTTGTTCACCGGTCTGGTGGCACAGCGGATCGCGGGGCGCTGGCGCGTGCCGTTCCTGCTGGAGATTCGTGACTTGTGGCCGGATGCGCTGGAGGCCAAGCGAGCCATCTCGCCGCTGCAAGCCTGGCCGTTGCATAGGCTGGCCAATTTTCTCTATGCGCGAGCCGATCGCATTGTCAGTCTCACGCCCGGCATAAAGAAGGTGCTGGTCAAAAAAGGCATCAGTGCGGCCAAGATTGACGTATTTCCGAACGGCTTTGATCCGGTGATGTATGATTTGCCAGCCGGCACCCGCGAAAAAGTGCGCGCCGAACGCGGCTGGGACAGTCAGTTTATCGCCGTGTTCACCGGCACGCACGTCGAGGTGACGGCGGTGGAAACCATCGTGCGCGCGGCGAACGAACTGCGCGACCGCAAGGACATCCGGTTCGAGCTTTTTGGCAAAGGCCAGCGCAAGGCGGCCGCAATGCAACTCGCGCAGGAACTTAAGCTCAGCAACATCCACTTCAACGATCCGGTGTCCAAGGGCCAGATTCCCGGCATCCTCGATGCGGCTGATGTGGCGCTGATGACGCTGTTCAAAAGTCCGTTGATTGATATATATTTTGAAAACAAACTGGTGGATTACATGGGGGCCGGCAAACCCATCCTCGCGGCGATGGATGGCATGCAAGGTGGTCTGATTGAGCAACAGTGCGCCGGTCGTGTCGTCGGCAGCTTCGACCATATCGGCCTGGCAAAACTAGTGACCGAGGCGGCTGCGGCACCGGAAGCAACCGCGTCGTTGGGGCGCAATGGGCGGAAGTTCGCCGGCGAGCAACTTTTGTTGGAAAATATTTTGGATGGCTACATGAATCGCATCCAACACCTCGCGCAGGGTCGCGCCAATAATCTTTCCGCCACCGATATCGTTTAATGAACACCTGGTTTTATAGTTTCGCTGCACTACTGTTGTTGCCGGTCATCGCGGTCCGGCTGATCTTTCTTATTCCCGGTCGGCTGGGCTGGATCAATTATCTCGCCAACGTATTCAGTGAATTTTTCGTAAAGAAAATCCGCTGGTCGCGCATGGCGGTGGAAATTGTCCTGGCGCTGCTAGGGATGGTGATGCTCCATTTCGCCTGCAGCAGCTGGTCGATCAGCCTGTTAGCACTGGCGCTGTTGCTAGGACTGGAGCTTTATGTCAGCAAAATCGAACGCCATTTGCTCACTACCGCTTACACGCCGATTGACCCCATCGGACTGCGCCACGCCACGCCGGAAACCACGCGCGGACTTGCCGGCGGCTACCCAACGCCGTCCACTCAACCCGAACTTACCATCAATCTGGTGGGCCCGTTCATCGAGCGGATGCCGCGTTACGAGCTTGGCTTGCTGCTGGTGGGACGCAGGTTTGAACTGCGACTCATCATCGGCAATCATACTATCGTCCCGACGCAAACGGGAATCCGCGTTCGCGTCGAAGCACCAGATGCGCTGGCGTGCGAGAAAAGTTTTGGCGAAATGGTCGACCGGCTTACTTCCAGCGAGGTTCACGAACTGAAACAAATCTGGACGGTGCGCTCGGATGCGCCGGCGGGCAAAATCCGGTTCATTATCGAGTGGGGGCATTTTCGTCGCGAATTGGTAATATTATTCACCGGATGCGCCGCCGTGAATATTGTCGGCATCGCCAAAGCCGCCATCACACGTTATCCCGGCGGCTGCCGCTCGGCGTTTGCATGGCGCGGTGACATGGATTTGTATGACGATTCCACCTTGCAGTCCATCGAAGGGTTGGAAGTCACGCTCGGTTTGGCGGCGCGTTACCGAATACCGCAGACGATGTATCTATCCACGCGACTTTCGCTTGACGAAGTTGCCGCGCGCCAATGGGCCGAACACTATGGCGCGGATCGTGGCGCGGCGCGGATTCCGGAATTCATCAAATGGATGCAAAACAACGTCGAGCTGCGGCACGAATGCGGCTATCCGTTCATCACCGGCAAACGATTTTTGATGGAGCTGGGCAATCATGGCCATCTGCATTTTGGCACCGACACGGCGGGCGCGGCGGAAAACGGCTGGAAGCTCAAGGCTAGGATGGGCGCGGGCGTTTATCCATGGCTTGGCAGTGACCGATCCTCGTTCGGCGAGCAGCGCGACAACGCGCTGGAAACCCGTCGGCTCTTTGAAAAACATTTTTGCTACACGCCGAAAAGCTGGGCGATGCCGAATCGCACCAATGACCGGTTCACCGCCGCCGCGATGGAGGCTGCCGGCTGCGAAGTGCTGAGCGATTCAAATGTCCGCACGCAGCACAACGTTCTGCTCCAGCCGCCACCGCATCATCCGCACGGCACCACGGCGGTGGAGCTAACCAAGCGGTATCCCGGCGATCCGCAGCATATTTATCACGTGGCAATGAATTTGTTCTGGATTCACCGTGCGCATCGCCGGGGCATTCCGGTGGTGTTTATGTGCCACCAACACCTGCGCCAGTTCGATGGCTACGCCTGCACGCGCTTTACGGAATCCACACTGCGCTATGCGTTGGAAAGATTTCACGGCGACCTGCACATCAACACCGTCTTCGGCATCGGTAAATATTGGCGCGAAGTGCTGAGTTCGAAAACACGCCGCGTGCGCGTGGCGGTGGAAATAAATTCCGTTCGTATTCGCAATGAAAGCGATTTCAACCTCGTCGAGGCGCCGCTGGACGTGGAGTTGTCCGACGGCCGGCGATTCACCGTGCTGGTGACGGTTCCGGCTGGCGGCGAGATCCGGGTGCAAACCAATGGCAACTGAATCTTACATTGTGCGCCCGTTTCGCGCCAGCGACGCCGCCGGTGTGCGCGAGGTTTTGGCTGCGAGCTACGGCGCGGAAGCGACGCCGTCACCAACTTACGACTGGTGGTCGTTCGGCTGCTCCACCGCAATCTGTGGTTTCATGATAGCAGAGGCGGACGGACGGATTGCCGGCGTGCAGCCAATGGAGATTTTTCCATTCGCGGACGGCGGAAAAGTTTTGCAGGGCGCGCTGCTGAGCGGCGTGGCGGTGCATCCGGATTTTCGGCTGCGCGGCGTTTTTTCTGCGCTGATAAGGGCGTGTGAACAGGAAGCGTGGCGGCAAAACGCGGCATTCGTCACCACCATGCCCAACGAAAAATCGCGGCCCGGTTTTTTGAAGGGCGGTTACACCGATTTGGGCCGGCGGCAACTGCTCGTGCGGCCGCTGCAGCCGGCGGCGCTTGGGGGCAAACTTTTCCCGGTGCTAGGACATCTTGCCGGCGCGGCGGGAGGCGTGGCGCAGGCAGTGATTAAAAATATTCCGGTGACGAACGGATTGACGGTCCGGAAAATCAGCGACATCGCCCCGGAAATTGAAATGCTGGCGGCGCGGCACGAACAACTGTTTCCCGGCCTGCGGATGCGGCGCAGCGCAGAATGGCTACGCTGGCGGTTTTTGGAATCACCGCTGCGGAAGTATCACTTGATCGAGGCGCGCGATGCCAAGGGCGCGTTGGCTGGTTTCGCCGCCGCCACAATGGACGACCGGGAGAAATTCAAGGTGTGCTATCTCATGGATTTGTTCGTCGGCGAAAAATGCCACGCGGCGGCTTTGCTTGCCGCGCTGTGCGAACTGGCGCGCAACGAAAAGGCTGAAGCGGTGGCTGCCGTGGTCAGTTCTCCGGCGCTGATTGATACGCTGAGCCACGCTGGATTCTGGCTAGTGCCTTACTGGCTGCCGCTAAAAAAATTTTATTCTGTCGCGCGGTTCAATCCGAACCGGCCGGCGCCGGCCCACTGGCAGAAGCTCGCCGGCTGGTATCAAACACTGGCGGACTGGGACAATTTATGAGCGCGCCGTTCATCATGACCGTGGATGTGGAAGATTGGTTCACGTCGTCCGTGGATCTTTTTGCCGAGGCGGCGGCGGCGGGCCAGCACGGGAGGAAACCGGACGAAAGCGTTTTACACAACACGCTGCGCTGTCTGGAACTGTTCGCGCGCAACGGCAGCAAGGCCACGTTTTTCATCCTCACCACCGTGGCCGAGGCGTATCCTGATTTGATCCGCGAGCTGGAGCGGCAGGGCCATGAAGTCGGCATTCACGCCCACCGGCACCGGTTGGTTTATAATCTGACTCCGCAGGAATTTGAGGAGGATTTGAAACGGGCGCTGGAAATATTGCATGGTACCGGCGTGAAAAACATTCTCGGTTTTCGAGCGCCGTATTGGTCCATCACCAAAAAATCGTTGTGGGCGCTGGAGATTTTGCAAAAGCACGGTTTGAAATATGACGCCAGCATTTTTCCCATCTACCGCGAACTTTACGGCATTCCGGATGCGCCGACGGTGCCGCATGAAATCCGGCCCGGGTTCTGGGAGTTTCCGCCCGCCACCGTGCGCTGTCTCGGCGTGAACCTGCCCATCGCCGGCGGCGGCTATCTGAGGATGCTGCCGTTTGGCTGGTTGAAGCCGCTGATCCGCCGGGCCAGCCGCAGCGGCGCACTGGTGTTTTATCTGCATCCCTACGAGCTGGATCCAACGGACGCGCATTTGCCGATACCATTGACGACTCTCAAATCACGGCTTTATTACCGGCAACAAATGCTGGGACGGCGAGGCAACGCGGCGAAGATTGAAAAACTGCTGCAACTGGCAAAGTTTCAGTCCATCGCCGGCGCCTTTGCCGACAAACTGGGGCTGCCAGTCAATGTCAACTGCGCATGAAGCAATCTGGATTTTACGCGCGCCATGGCAAACGCTGGTTTGATTTTCTGGCGGCCACGGTTGGGTTGCTTGTTCTGGCCGTGCCGATGGCCGGCATCAGCCTGCTGATTTGGATGATGGATGGAACGCCGGTTTTGTTCCGGCAGCAGCGCGTCGGGAGGCATGGCCGGTTGTTCCGCATCTGCAAATTCCGCACGATGACGAACCGACCGGCGGCGGATTCCACTATCACCCTGACCGGCGATGCGCGCGTGACGCGGCTGGGAAAAATTCTGCGGCAATTCAAGCTGGACGAGCTGCCGCAGCTTATTAATGTGTTAAAGGGAGAGATGAGTCTGGTCGGGCCGCGGCCCGACGTGCCCGGCTATCTCGACCGGTTGCGCGGTGATGATGCGCGGTTGCTAGAGTTGCGTCCCGGAATTACCGGACCGGCGACGCTGGCATTCCGCAACGAGGAGCAATTGCTGGCACAGGCCGCCGACCCGAAGCATTACAACGACGAAATTATTTTCCCGGAAAAAGTCCGGTTGAACCTGGCCTACCATCGTTCACAATCGTTGGAGGTTGATCTAGTCTGCATTATTAAAACAATATTTTCGGGATGAAATTGACCGGTTTTACCAGCCGCAATTATCATCCCGGAATTAAAATCATGCCTTCCGCCAAAGTTTTTTTTGATCCGTTTGCCTGGGTGTGGTTCGCGCTAATGGCGGGCGCGATCTGGAATTTGCGGCAGCGGCAGTTCCGCCCGGCGCTGTTGCTGGTCGGGCTGGCTGGCTTGATGAGTTTGAATGAGTTTTTTAAGATTCCCAACCGGCTTATGGCTTTGAAAGAACAAGCTTACTGGCAGGCGGCGGAATCACCGAATTACAAGGCATCCTTTGCCGGCACGCAGGCGGTGGTGATGTGCGGTGGCACGCTGGGAATCTCCCGGCATGATTTCACGGGCGCGAATTATAACGGCGGCGTGAACCGGTTTTTGAAGGCGGTCGAACTGGCGCGGGCATTTAACAAGCCGCTGGTGCTCGGCGGCGGTTTGGCCGGCGGCAAAGGTTCACCGCTGGAATCAGCCTATGAAAAAGCCTGGCTGCAAAGCTGGGGGCTGACCAATCTGACTATCTTGACTCTGGGGTTTTGCCAGACCACCCACGACGAGGCACTTGCGGCGGCAAACGTGGCGAAACAGAACGGCTGGAATAAAATCATACTGGTAACCTCGGCTTATCATATGGATCGCGCGCTGGGCGTGTTCCGCAAAACCGGGCTGAACGTTGTGCCGGTGGGCTGCGAATATTGCGGCGAAGAGACGCTGGCGGAAAAACATCCGAACGGCTACCTGCCCACGACGAGCAGCGCGGAACATTTGCGGCTTTATTTGTGTGAGGTGTTCGGCTGGTGGTTCTACCGACTCCGCAGCTGGCTGTAATTCTGCACCCTAAATATGTCAATGTCACTAAAACCCATGGTCCGCACCGCAAAGCGCATTTTGCTCTCTGTGCCGCACATGGGCGGCAATGAGCGGCGCTATGTGAACGAGGCGTTCGATACGAACTGGCTTTCCACTGTCGGGCCGAACTTGACGGCGCTGGAAAATGAATTTACCTCGCTCACCGGCCGGCCGGCGGTGGCGCTGGCCAATGGCACGGCGGGTTTGCATCTGGCGATGCGATTGGCGGGCGTGGGCAATGGCGACGAAGTCATCGTGCCGACGCTGACCTTTTCCGCCAGCGTGAACCCGATTTTATACGAGCAGGCGCGACCGGTATTTCTGGACAGCGAGCCCCGGGGCTGGAATCTAGACCCGAACCTGCTGGCGGAGGTTCTGGCGCAGCGCGCCCGCATCGGCCGGCTGCCGAAAGCAGTGGTGGTGGTGCATTTGTTCGGCTTGAGCGCAGCGCTCAATGAGATACAGGAAATCTGCCAGCGGCACGGGGTCTCGCTGATTGAGGACGCGGCGGAATCGCTGGGAGCACGTTATCACGAACGGCATCCCGGCACCTTCGGGGAGATGGGTGTTTTTTCCTTCAACGGAAATAAAATGATCACCGGCACGACGGGTGGAATGCTGGTGGCCAAAAATGCGGCGAAGGCGGAACAGGCGCGCAAATGGAGCCAACAGGCGCGGGACGCCGACCCGCTGGGCGTGAATAATTACGTCCACAGCGAACTTGGTTTCAACTACCGCATGAGCAACGTCGTGGCCGGGATCGTGC
>Ga0208507_1002138_pt1 | contig 10427 bp, 10 predicted proteins | sample CryBogCBH12Aug01_FD_184626 | JGI IMG/M metagenome (GOLD analysis project Ga0208507, IMG submission 184626) | Freshwater microbial communities from Crystal Bog, Wisconsin, USA - CBH12Aug09.1 (SPAdes) (version 2) | ecosystem: Environmental > Aquatic > Freshwater > Lake | place: Crystal Bog...
ATGCGGCCGCTCCGTATTGTAATATCGCCGCCAGTCTTCAAACACTACCCGGCCTTCACTCAAGGTGTAAATCAACTCCCGGTTCAGGCATTCCCGCCGGAACCGCCCGTTGAAACTCTCCGCATAGCATAGCCAATCAAACTTCAAATTCCAAAACGACATGAAAAAATATCACGTCATTTCGCCTGACGGTTTTCCCATCAGGCCAGACCCGTTTACAAGCATCAAACAGGCTGCGGAATACACTCGAAAATGGTGTGAAGCATTCAAACAGCAAGGCTACTACCTCACTGGTGGGCGACAGAAAATTCCGGCGGATGAGTTGGTGAATCATCTGCGTATGGTGCCTGCAAATAAATTATACGCGATTGAGGAGCACTCAATCAGTATGCGTCAGCCCATTTCAGAAAGGAGTCTTGCGACCGTGCGAACTGCGGTGCGCGAGCAATGGGAGCAAGAACAGCAAGCAGGCCGCAACGAGGCCAGCACGCCTCAAAGTCCGGCGAAAAGCAAATGCCTCAAGCCGGACGAACCGGAGCGTTAGATTTCAAACCGTGGCCGATTAACCCGCCTTAGCAATTTTTGCATATTGCATTCATTTTCTTTCGGAAGTTCTTCCAACGTTCCGAGGTCCAATCTTCCTTTTTGAGCAATGCCGCGAAAGCGGCGATTTCATCCGAGAGCAAATCATGAAACTTCGTTGCATTGACGGTATGGCTGCCCGAATCAAACAATGGCCCCTTACGAAGAATCGTCCAGCCGCCAGTGGTCTCAGCCTGATGCAGAATACCGCAACGAATGTGCTGATAGAAATCTGGCGCGTAGCCAAGAAACGCGTGAAAACGCGGGCACCGTGAAAAGAACTGACAAAAGGCCAATTGACTTCGACCATTGGAATGCTCCCACCCGCTCCAAAATGATTCAATAGCCTCAATGGAAAGGCAGCAAATCGCCATGATGCTGAAACCATTTTTTGAGTCCTTGGGTGTTGTGACAATCGGGGTAATGTAGCGCTCGCGGAATCGTTCAAGGAAAAAATCCGCGATTGCATCGCGGTCTTTTTTTTCTTCGAGCTTCCGATAGCCGGATACTCGAACAGACGACGAAAGCAAGCTGTCTTTTGGCATAATTTTATTCGCGTTTTACCTAATGTTGCTACCGATAATAGGCTTCCAGATTTGTCGTGTCCAGTTATCAACCGGGTAACAATCTTCCGAAAGAAAAACCGCTCTGTGAATGGTTCACAAAACGAGCATTCCCTTCGCCTCGCCCTTGCGGTGGCTGGTGATTAACTCGCCTTCGCCAGCGGCAACGCCGCGCCTTCGGGTTTCTTCTCGTAATCTTCCAATGACGGTATTTTCATCAGGGCGCGTTTCGCGTAGGCGCGATGCACGGCCTTGCTGTTGTGGCCCAAAGCCTCTTGGGCGAAGCGTTCGGGGTAGCCGCAGGTCTTGGCGCGTTCCGCCCATGCGTAACGGTAGCTGTGCAACGTAATGCCGGTGATGCCAAGTTGGCGGCACCGTTGCCCAAACTCCGTCGCCCGGTCGCCAGCCCGCACGCGGGACAGATACGGGAACAGCACGCCCTCGGCGGGCAGGTCTTTGAACACGTTCAAAGCGTCCGCGCCCAAATGAACCAGCACCGGCACGCCGGACTTCTTGCGGGTGAATCCGACGGTGTTGTTCGTCCAGTCCACGTCCTCGCCCTTCAAGCTGGCAATGTCGCCCTGGCTTGCCCCCAAGTGCCAGCAAAGCTGATACAGGGTTTTGCGTTCGGGGTTCACCTCGGCGGCGATGATCCGCTGGTGTTCGTCCAGCGTGATGGCCCGCTTTTCCTTAAACTTCACTTTCGGCCATTGGCGTTTCGGCAGGATGGACCATGATAGCCAGTTCATGTCCAAGGCGAAATTGTGAATCCGCCGCAGATAAACATTCGTCGAGACGCCGCCCAATTCCAGCACCTTCAAAAAATGCGCGGAATGGGTTTCGAGGATTGGCAGGTTGCGGATGAGGTCAAAAGCCTTGTCCTTCATCGCCACCACATGACGGGCGTGGGTGTTGCCGGTTTTGGTCTTGGTCATTTCGTCCATTGGCGTCTGCCAAGTGCGCTTGGCAATCTCCGGGTCAATGGCGGTCAAATACGTTCGGGCGATGTGAAGATTAAGCACAGGCTGGCGGTGGGCTTCATTCTTGGAATGAAGCAACGTCAGCGCCTCGGCTTCGTCCTTCGTGCGTAGGCTGTGTTGCTTGCCGGTGGTGGTGTCTTCGGAGTAAAAAACCCCCGCCCGGTTAAACATGATGAATCTCGTTTTCATAACTGATTTCTCTGATCGAGAAACCAGTCCGATTTCATCCGCGTTTAAGAACGCGAGTTTTGGCGAGTTTCAGCAAATACTGGCAAGTTCTGGCGAATAGTTGAAACACTCGCCGGTTTACTGACAGTTTCACTGACAGTGGCCATTCCGCCCGGCGTAACTCCTTGATGCACACGCATCAAAACTTGGAGGCGAGGGTCGGAATCGAACCGACGGATGAGGCTTTTGCAGAGCCCTGCCTTACCACTTGGCTACCCCGCCGTGAAAGGGCGCACACACTAAATTTCTTTTGCCGCGCGCGCAAGTTCAATCGCGGTTCATTTTGCAAATCCCAGTTTGCGCCGCTGTCGCCAAAGTTCCTTGGGCTTGAAAATTCCTAAGGGCGTGATGATGCCGGTGATGAGTTCGGCTGGCGTAACATCAAAACCGGGATTTCGCGCACCGCTGGTCGGATTGGCCACACGGACGTAAGCGCGCTTAGTTTTTGAATTTCCAATCCCAGATTTGAAATTCAAATCGCCCCACGCACCCAGAACTTCACTTTCAGATCGGTCTTCGATTGGAATGTCAAAACAGCGTTTCAAATTCCAATCAATTGTCGAGAGTGGTATGGCGACGTAAAACGGAATTTTGTGGCGCGCAGCCAAAACCGCTTTTGTATAGGTGCCAATTTTATTCGCAACTTCGCCTGTGCGACCGAGCGTGCGGTCACTACCGACGATGACCAAATCGATTTCACCTCGTTGCACCAAATGTCCGGCAGCGTTGTCAGCGATGATTTGGTGTGAAATTTTTTGCTGCGATAATTCCCATGCGGTGAGCGTGGCGCCCTGCGAACGCGGACGAGTTTCATCGCAGAAGACGTGAAATTTTTTGCCCTGCGCCTGCGCGGCATACATCGGCGCGGTAGCGGAACCCACGTCCACAAACGCCAGCCAGCCAGCGTTGCAGTGCGTGAGGATGCGCATGCCGTTGCGAATCAGCTTTGCTCCATGCTTGCCAATTTCTTCGCAATGGCGCACGTCTTCGTTGGCAAAGGCTTCGGCGGCAGCAATTGCGAGCGACTGTTGCTCGGCCACGGTTTTGCCGCACGCCATGTGGCGTCGGACATCGTTCAGGGCATTGACTGGGTCAACGGCGGTGGGGCGAGCTTCGGCGAGGGTTTGGTAAACCGTGGCAAGGTGTGCGGAAAATTTTTGTAAATCGTTTCCGCGAAAGGCGAGTGCGCCTTGCGCGAGGCCGTAAGCGGCCGTCGCGCCAATCGCGCCTGCACCCCGCACAACCATGTCGGTGATAGCGGCAGCGGTTTCACGGAAGTTTTTGGTGGCGACAATTTTGAATTCGTGCGGGAGCAACCGCTGTTCAATGAGTTGAACGCAATTTTTTTTAGCGTCGAAGGTGACGGTGCGAAAATGCTGAGTTCGGCCGCGCAGAGTAACATTCATTTGCGCCGCTACTTCTTTTTGAGCGATTGAATTTTATCTTTGACCGCCTGAAACGCAGGCTGGGCACGAAGTTTTTTCATGTCCGGATCTTTCGCGAGCCAAGCAAAATCGCGGTAGCCGAGTTCAATGGCTTGACTGAGAGCACGGAAAGCACGGTCAAATTCATCGGTCAGCGAGTAGCTGCACGCGAGATTGTAAAACACGAGCGGATTGGCGGGCTCAAGCTGGGCGAGACGTTCGTCCACGTGCAAGCCTTCGGTGAAGCGGCCGCGTTGCGTGTAGTGGTCGCCGAGCAATTGCAGGGCGTCCACATAATCTGGATCACGACGGACAAGTCCCTCGACAAACTGAATTTTCGTGTCAAGGTCGCGTTGTTCCGCGCTGGTCAATTTTTTCTTGGTGCTGCTTTTAGCTGGCATACGACGGACGGATTTTTTCTAACCGCGCGCGGCAAGTCAAGTGGGCGGCTGAATTATTTGTTGGAATTATCTTTGCGGAAACCTTTAGATTGGGCTCGGGAATTTTATGAAATGCTTTGTTACCGGTGCGTCCGGCTTCATCGGCTCCAATCTCGTGCACGAACTGCTCGCGCGCGGGCATCGTGTCAAGGCGTTGTTGCGACCTGACGCGGACGAGCGCGGTTTGCAGGGATTGAAGTTTGAACGCGTCACCGGCGACATCCTCGATCGCAAATTGTTGCAACGCGAAATGGAAGGTTCTGAATGGTGTTTTCACGTCGCCGCCAGTTATTCGCTCGGATGCGCAACTACGCCCCCATGTATGAAATCAACGTGGAAGGCACGCGCAATGTTCTCGAAGCCGCCGGTAAAGTTGGTTGCCGAAAAATTATTTACACCAGCACAGTCGGCTGTATCGGTGTGCCGAAGGAAGTGGATGGCAAAATTGTTCCGGCAACAGAATTGGAAAAAATTTCCGACGACCAGATGTCTAACGATTACAAGCGCTCCAAGTTTCGCGCGGAAGGTGTGGCGTATGATTTGTTTCGCAAAGCTGGTTTGCCCATCGTCATCGTGAATCCCTCAGCGCCCGTTGGTCCTGGTGATGTGAAGCCGACGCCGACCGGAAAAATCATCGTGGATTTTTTGAATGGCCGCTTACCCGCGTATTTGGAAACGGGTTTGAATTGGGTGCACGTCCGCGACGTCGCCATCGGCCACATTCTCGCGGCGGAAAAAGGCACACTTGGCCAGCGTTACATTTTAGGCAACGAGCAGGGGAATTGGACGATGAAAGAAGCGCTCACCACGCTGGAAAAAGTCACCGGCATTCCCGCGCCCAAAACAAAAATACCCTATTGGTTTGCGCTTCGAGTGGCCGAGGCAAATGAAATAATTTCCTTCGTCACCGGCAAACCGCCGCGCGCACCTGTCGCCGGTGTCAAAATGGCGAAATACAAAATGTGGTTTAATCCCGGCAAAGCCATCCGCGAACTCGGCTTGCCGCAAACCTCGCCTGAACAGGCTTTCGCGGATGCCGTCGCGTGGTTTCGCGCAAACGGCTACGTCAAAAAATAATTTCATCCGAGTTTCTGCGGCAAAGTTTTCTTGCCATTTGCGCTGGTTTGTGAAAAGTTTCACAAACAATTTATGGCACACGTCAAACTCCACATTCCGGGACCCGTCGAAGTTAGCGAAAAAACCTTCAAGGCGTTCTGCTCGCCCATGATTGGTCATCGCGGCCAAGGTTTCAAAGACCTCTACGCGAAAATCCAGCCGCAACTTCAAGAGCTGTTTTACACCAAGCAATTGGTTTATCTTTCTACCTCGTCTGCGTGGGGCGTAATGGAAGGTTCCATCCGCAACCTCGTTCAGAAAAAAGTTCTGAACTGCATGTGCGGTGCGTTTTCTGACAAATGGTTTGATGTCTCCAAGAAATGCGGCAAGCAGGCCGAAGCGCTGCAAGTCGAATGGGGTTCGCCGATTCGTGCCGAGTTAATTGATAAAAAACTCGCTACCGGCGAATTCGACGCGCTCACGTTGATTCACAACGAAACTTCGACCGGCGTGATGTCGCCGCTCGCGGAAATCGCCGCGCTCAAGAAAAAATATCCCGATGTTATGTTCATTGTGGACGCCGTCAGTTCGTTGACTGCGCTGCCCATCAAGTTCGACGAACTCGGCATCGACGTTTTGCTCGCCGGCACACAGAAAGCGTTTGCGCTGCCGCCCGGACTTGCGGTGTTCGCCGCGTCACCCGCCGCGCTCGCGAAAGCGGCCACGACCAAAGATCGCGGTTATTACTTCGACTTCGTTGAGTTCCAGAAAAATGCGGAACAGTCCATGACGCCCAGCACGCCGAGCATCAGCCACGTTTTTGCGCTGAGCTCCAAGCTGGATGATTTCTTCGCCGAAGGTTTGGATGCGCGTTTTGCGCGCCACGCCAAAACCAATCAGCTCACACGCGATTGGGCGGCCAAACACGGATTCAATCTTTTCCCTGAAAAAGGTTTTGAATCTGTCACGCTCACGTGCGTCAGCAACGGCGCGCGTCCCGGCGGTCGCACGGTTGATGTGGCCAAGTTGCAGAAGCTCGTCAAAGATCAGGGCTTCTTGATTGATGGCGGCTACGGAAAAATCAAAGGCACTACGTTCCGCCTGTCGAACATGGGCGACGAAACGGAAGCCACGATGAACCAGCTTTACGCCGCGCTCGATAAGGCGATGGCGACGCTCTGATTTTTGGTGTTGGTTTGGTTTGGGTTGGACCGGCAATCCGTGGGGAACGGGTTGCCGGTTTTTCTTTTCGCTGACCACAAACTTCGCAAAACTTAAACGTGCAAACCGATTCTGGTTATCAACTCGTCCGCTTGAACAACGGCATCTGCTCCGTGCGTTCGCTGGCGGACGCGGAGACATTTCATCCCGTCGTCGGGCCGGTCGCCGAGGCGGAAGCGCTTTACGTCAACCAGCTCAAACTACGGGAACGACTCAAAAATCACGCCGGCGAATTTGTGATTTGGGATGTCGGTCTAGGTGCCGCAGCGAATTCACTTACGGTCTTACGCGCCACGCGCGACATCAAGTGTCAGATTTGCCTCGTCAGTTTTGATCATACCATCGAGCCGCTGAAATTCGCCTTGCAGCATGCCGCCGAACTCGGCTACTTCGGCGGCTACGAAAATCATCTGCAAAAATTTATTGGTGAACACCGCGTGGATTTTCAGAATGGCGAGCAATCGGTGAATTGGGAATTTCATCACGGCGATTTTCCTGCGTGGTTGGCCGCGCAAAAAAGTGGCTCGGCGCTAGCGCCGCCAGACGCGATTTTGTTTGATGCGTATTCGCCCGCCCGCAATCCGGCGATGTGGACATTGCCGTTGTTCACTAATTTATTTCAACAACTCGATCCGCAACGACCGTGCGCGATGCCGACGTATTCGCGCAGCACGATTCTGCGCGTCACGCTGCTGCTCGCGGGGTTTTTTGTCGGCGTCGGCCACGCAACCGGCGAGAAAGAAGAAACGACGATTGCCGCGAACGATTTGAGTTTGATTGCTGAGCCGCTGGACGCCCGCTGGCTGGTGCGCGCGCGCCGTTCGCACAGCGCCGAGCCGATGGTTGAACCTTTTTATCGCACCGCGCCATTGAGTGAACAAAGTTGGAAACGTTTGCAGGCACATCCACAGTTCGGCTCCGCAATTGTCGTTTGACTTACGAAAAGGCCTTCCCTAGAGTCGCTCTGAACATCGGCGCTGCCTCGAATCAGCGGATGCTGATAAAAGAGGTCGTCACTATCCAATAAAAATCATGAACAGACTTATCGAACTCATTCTCGTTGCTGTTGAGCTTGCCCTCATCGTCGCTATCATCGCTGGTTTTTGGAAAGTGTTTGTCAAAGCCGGAAAGCCCGGTTGGGCGGCTATTGTTCCCATTTACAGTCTCATTGTTTTACTTGAGGTTGCAGGCAAACCGCTGTGGTGGATTATTCTTTTTTTCATCCCCATCGCGAATCTAATTGCGGTGATTCTGGTTGGTATTGCCGTGGCTCGCAAATTTGGCAAAGGCGACGGCTTCGGAATTGGTGTGGCTTTGCTGCCCTTTATTTTTTATCCGATTCTCGGTTTTGGTGACGCTCAATATCAGTCGGATAAATAATCCAATTTCTTTTTCAGCCGCCGCTGCGCTTCCAAACGCACGGCGGTTTTTGTTTTTGAACTTTCACCAGCGCAAAATTTTTCTAAACTGTCCGCATGAACGTTTTTGTCACCGGCGGTGCCGGATATATCGGGTCAGTTTGCACGGAAGAACTGCTCAACGCCGGCCACACGGTCACGGTGTTCGACAACCTCACGGAAGGTCATCGTTCGGCGGTGGATCCGCGCGCAAAATTTATCGAAGGTTGTTTGCGTGATGCAAAATTGGTGAAGCAAAGTTTGCTGGACGCGAAAGCGGACGCAATCTTGCATTTCGCCGCCAGCGCACTCGTCGGCGAATCCATGTCGGATCCGAAGAAATATTTTCACAACAATCTCGTCAACGCGCTCAAGCTGGCCGATGCCGCCGTGGAAACCGGTGTTAAAAAATTCGTCTTCAGTTCAACGTGCGCCACTTACGGGCCGCCTGACCGTGTGCCGATGACCGAGGATTTGCCGCAGCGCCCGATCAATCCCTACGGCGAAGCTAAGTTGATGTTTGAGAAAGTGCTCAAGTGGTATCACGAAATCTACAAGCTGGATTTCATCGCGTTCCGCTACTTCAACGCCGCTGGCGCGAGCGAAAAATTTGGCGAACATCATCGCATCGAGACCCACTTGATTCCGAATGTGCTGCAAGTTGCGCTCGGCCAGAAATCCCACGTAGAGATTTACGGCACGGATTATCCGACGCCGGACGGCACCTGCATCCGTGATTACATTCACATCAAAGATTTGGCGCAAGCGCACATTCTTGGTTTACAACCGGGCAAGAGCGGCTTTTTCAATCTTGGCAATGGCGATGGTTATTCGGTGAAGCAAGTTATCTCGATGTGCGAAAAAATCACCGGCAAGAAAATTCCGGCGATTGAAAAGCCCCGGCGCGCCGGCGATCCGCCGCGTCTCGTCGCCGCCGCGAATAAAGCCATTACTGAACTTGGCTGGAAACCGCAGTATCCGAAGCTGGAAGACATCGTGAAGACAGCTTGGGCGTGGCATGTGAAGCATCCGACGGGCTACGCGGATTAGTCCGTTCTCAGCGGAGATTAACATTTATTAATCCGCAATTCATTTACTTTCAATCTTGATGCGGTAATATCTCCAGACATGTCTACCCCAACTCATGCTGCTCCGGCCAGTGCTGTGCGTCCGCCGCTCAATATCGCTGCGCTCGCAAAGCAGCACGCCGGGGAAAATTATGAGTTGCACGCCGAGCACATCAATCCCGTCAACGTCCGCACGCTGAAAACCATCGGGTTTGACCGCTGTTACACGCGGGCGGAAGGTGCGTATCTGTGGGACGTGAAGGGCGAAAAGTATTTGGATATGTTGAGCGGTTACGGCGTGTTTGGACTTGGCCGCAACCATCCGGAAGTTCGCCGTATCCTCAAGGAATTTCTTGATGCCGATTATCCGAGCCTCGTGAAGATGGAGGCGCCGTTGCTCGCCGGCTTGCTGGCGGCGGAATTAAAAAAACGGATGCCGAATGAATTGGACATGGTGTTCTTCACCAACTCCGGCGCGGAAGGCGTCGAGACGGCCATCAAATACGCCAAGTGCGCTACGGGTAAACCGGCTATCATCCATTGCAAAAAATCATTTCACGGCCTCAGCACCGGCGCGTTGTCCGTGAATGGCGATGATTCTTTTCGTGATGGTTTCGGTCCGTTTCTGCCGGATTGCCGTGCAATTCCATTCAATGATCTGGCTGCGCTTGAAGCGGAATTGAAAAAAGGCGACGTCGCCGGTTTCATTGTCGAACCCGTTCAAGGCAAGGGCGTCAATCTGCCGCAGCCCGGCTATTTGCTCGCGGCGCAACAACTCTGTCGCAAGCGCGGCGCGCTGTTCATCGATGATGAAGTGCAGTCCGGCATGGGCCGCACGGGAAAATTTCTCGCTATCGAACACGAAGGTGCGGTTGATCCCGACATCGTGATTTTAGCCAAAACTCTCTCGGCCGGATTCGTTCCCGTCGGCGCGGTGTTGTGCAAAAAGTGGATCCACGAAAAAGTTTTTTCCTCTATGCAACGCTCGGTCGTTCACAGTTCGACTTTCAGTCAGGGAAGTTTTGCGATGGCGGCCGGCCTGGCTGCGCTCGACGTGATTGACCGCGAGAATTTAATTTCCAACGCCGCTAAAATGGGCGACTTCATCGGCAAAGGTTTGACCGCGATGATTCCACGCTTTGAGTTCATGAAGGAAGTGCGTTGGCGCGGCTTGATGACCGGCATTGAATTTGGTTCGCCCAAATCGCTCACGCTTAAAGTCGCGTGGACGACGTGTCACGCGCTTGATAAAAGTCTGTTCCCGCAAGCGGCGGTGATTCCGTTGCTCGACAAACATCGCATCATCACGCAGGTGGCCGGTCATCATGTGGACGTGGTGAAGTTGCTGCCGCCGCTCATCCTCACCGAAGCGGATGCGCAGTATTTTCTGAATGCGTTCGAAGATGTCATGGTGCAGATGCACAAATTTCCCGGGCCGGCGTGGGATGTCTTGATGGGCATCGGCAAGA
>Ga0208507_1002139_pt1 | contig 10420 bp, 12 predicted proteins | sample CryBogCBH12Aug01_FD_184626 | JGI IMG/M metagenome (GOLD analysis project Ga0208507, IMG submission 184626) | Freshwater microbial communities from Crystal Bog, Wisconsin, USA - CBH12Aug09.1 (SPAdes) (version 2) | ecosystem: Environmental > Aquatic > Freshwater > Lake | place: Crystal Bog...
CTCGGCATCTTGGCGTATTGGCGTTAAATTTTATGCGTCAGCAGGGAATTGTCGTATTCCTCGGTGCTGAACGGATCGTGATAATCCGGCATCGCGGGATTCGGATTGCGGACGCGAGCCAGATAGGTCGTGCGCGGCTTGGTCAGCAAATCACCGAGCACGGAATAATTCAGCGGCGACAATTTCTGCTTCGAGACGGAACTGTTCGCATCGCTCACGTCGCCGAACACAATCGCGCCGGCCGGACACGCCTGCTGGCACGCCGTTTTCGGAATGTTGCCCGCGACTTCCGTGAGCCGCACGTCGCCGCTCGCGCCGGCTTTCGCCTTTTGCGCGATCTTGGCGTGCTCAATGCGCTGCGTGCAATAAGTGCATTTCTCCATCACGCCGCGCATCCGCACCGTCACGTCGGGATTCTTCGAGAGCTTGATGAGATCCCACTCATCTTCCGTGCGCATGCCGGAGTTCGGATCCTTCCACCAACGCAGCAAATCCCATTCGCCGTCGGTCTTGTGCGTGAGCGTCGTGGAATACAGCGTGCCCTTCAGCTCCGTCAACGGACGCTTGTTAAAATCAAGGAAATTGAACCGGCGAACTTTATACGGACAGTTGTTCGAGCAATAGCGCGTGCCGATGCAACGATTGTAAGCCATCACGTTCAGGCCTTCCTGGTCGTGAACGGTCGCGGCGACGGGGCAGACGTTTTCGCACGGTGCGGACTCGCAATGCGAGCACATCATCGGCTGGTTCACCGCCTGCACGTCGTCAATCCACTCCTGATATTGCTGGGAATCGTCCGTTTGATTTTGATCCGCGTTCCAGTCGAACCGGCTCTTGTTATTTTTGCGCTTCGGATCGGTCGTGAAATAGCGATCAATGCGAATCCAAGACATCTCGCGACCGCGCAGGACTTGATCTTTGCCGACGATCGGAATGTTATTTTCGCTTTGGCACGCGACGGCGCAGGTGCCGCAGCCGACGCACGCGCTCAAATCAATCGTCATGCCCCACTGATGCAGCGCGGTCTTCTTCGCCTCGTCGAGCGGATTCGGATACAGCGATTTGACGATGGGCGGCTCGACGCCGTGAAATTTTTCCTCGCCGATATTTTCTTTCTTCTCCGCCGCTTCCAGCGCATCGGACAAATTAAATTCGCGCACCGCCGGCCGGCCTTCCATGCTCCAGTGATGCTGCGTGCAGGCGAGAACGTGCGTTTCGCCGGTCTTCTTCACCGTCGCGCCGGTCTCAATATATTTGCCGGAGAAAATCTTGTAAGCGTTGAAGCCAACGCCCGTGCCGACGCGACCGGCCTTTTCGCGGCCGTAACCAAGCGCGAGGCCGAGCGAATAATCCGCCATGCCGGGCTGCACCCAAATCGGCCCTTGCACACTCTTGCCGTTCAGCGAAATCTCCACGATGTCGCCATTCGCCAAGCCGAGTTCCTTCGCCGTCTTGCGGCTGATGAGCACGGCGTTGTCCCAAGTCATCTTCGTGATGGGGTCGGGCAACTCCTGCATCCAGCCGTTGTTCGCATAACGGCCGTCGTCCACCTTCGCGTCGCGGAAGAAAATGACTTCGAGATTCGACACAGAAGGCGTGAAATCTTTGAAATCATATTGCGGGGTTCGCGATCCGTGGTAGTTCGCATCCGGCGACTGCACTGCCAAGTTTGCGTCAAATCCATTGAACAAAAACCTTTTCCAGTTTTCTTCTGAACCACCAAATGTCGCACGAACAATTTCGTGCGATTTAGTTTGCGATTCACCAGCCAGCCGCGCCAAAAATTCCAATTCACCTATTCCGCCAAACAACGGTTCAATCAAAGGTTGAACAGGAACCAAAACTCCGTCGGCGGTTCTGGCGTCATTCCAAGATTCCAAATAATGCGTTGCCGGAAAATTCCAATCAGCCTTTGCTGCCGTTTCGTCATCAAAATAACCAAGACGGACAACTGTTTTTGGTTTAGCCGACCAATTCAAATCATAAGCTGGATTGCCACCGAGGATGACTAGCGTATCCGAAACATTTGCCAGATTTACCAAATCTTCGTCAGTCGGTGCAGTCGTTTGAATAAACGTGACCGTGTTTCCGATTGCGGCAAGCGTCGAATTGATGGAATACGCAAACAAATGAATTTCTATCGGCTGGCGCTGGCCGACAACAACCAGCGCATTTTTTCCAGCCGCTTTCAAATCGTTCGCGCATTCGGAAATCCATTTTGCGTCAATGCCCGACGGAATAGAAACGCTCAAACCAAGAATTTGATTTGAAATCGCTCTGGTAATTTGGCCGATTAAACTCGACGAAACTCGCAAGCGGTGATCTGCATTTGCCCCGGTGAGCGTAAACAAGGATTCGATGGCGTAAAGCCGACTCATCCCCTCGCCAGTTCTGCGACCAGCAGTAAATTTGCGGATGTGCTCGTGAGCGCCGTCTTCGCCACCGAGAAAATCGCAGTCGAGCGATAGGATGACTTTCGCCTTGTCGAAATGGAACACCGGTTTCACCGGTTGGCCGAACGCCTGCGTGGCGGCGCGCTGGTGGATGCCGGAATCAATCGCGTCGTAGGTGAACCACTGCGCTTTCGGAAATTTCTGCGCGATGATTTTTTGCAACCGCGCGCGGGACGGCGAGGTGCTGCTTTCGGCGAGGAACGACAAGCCTTCACCGGAGTTCGCCGCAAATTTCTTAGAAAGTCCGTCAAGGAAGCTCAAAGCTTCTTCACGCGAAACGATTTTGCCATCGTGCTTGAAATGCCGAGCACGATCCACATCATAAAGATCGAGGATGGACGCCTGCGCATAGCGGTCGGTGCCGCCGTTGCTGTCGGGGAACAGTGCGTTGCCCTCGATCTTGACCGGCCGGCCGTCAATAGATTTGACGACCAACGGAATCGCGCCGTTGCGCGTGGGCATGGCGGTGGCAAAATATTGCGCCTCGCCGAAAGTCACATTCTCCGGCTGCTTGCCGTAGGGAACCAGCTTCTCCTCGGGACGCCGGCAGCCCGCGCCAAGCGTCGCGACGCCCGCCAAGGCGAACGAGGCGGACATGAGCTTCAAAAACTGGCGACGCGTGGAGCCATCTTCCACCAGTTCGCTCGCGCCGGACGGAAATTCGCGGTGCAGCCAGTCCTTGAACTCCGGCGTGTCGGCCAGTTCATCGAGGCTGCGCCAGTAACGGCGGCCATTCGCGGGCGTTGAATTGGTCGGTGTTGGATTCATTTAAATTCGTGCGATTTACAATTGCCAATTTCCAATTGCCAATTTGAAAACACATTTGCCGGACGCGCCGCTGGCAGCGTCAATTGGCAATTGGCAATTGTAAATTGAAAATTCATATCAGCGGTGACAGGCCGAGCAGCTTTGCAACGATTCCACCTTCATGTCCTTGACCATTTGCGCACCGTGCAACTGCTGCAAACGGTTGTTCTCGGCGGCATTCGGGCTCCACTGCCAGTCTAGCTTAGTGACTTTGTCCGTCGGGCGGATGTTCGCCGCCGGGTTGCGATGACAATCGAGACAGAAACTCATGCTGAACGATTTGTCATGACGCACCTCGTCCATCTGATCCACGCGGCCGTGGCACTTCACGCAACTGATGCCGCGATCCACGTGAACGGAGTGGTTGAAATAAACGTAGTCCGGCACCTTGTGGACTTGCACCCACGGAATCGGTGTATTGTTCGCCGCGCTGTCGCGGACGATGGCCAGACGCGGGTCATCCTTGAGGACGACGCTGTGGCAATTCATGCAAGTCGAAGCGCCGGGCAGATTCGCGAACGCGGCGCGTTCGATGCCGTTGTGACAGAAGCGGCAATCCACGCCGAGCTGCCCCGCGTGAAGGTTATGGGAGAACGGCACCGGCTGCACCGGCGTGTAACCCGCGCGGGTGTATTTGGGCGTGAGATAAATCGTCACGCCCGCCGCCACGCCAGCACCGGCCAGGGCGGCGACCGCGCCGAGCACCAGCGGCAAACTGTTTGTCCACTTCGGAAAAATCACTGCGTTCTTAAAATTAAATCCGCTACCGGTTAAAAGTCGTTTTCCTTACTGCAAATCGCGGCGGTGTTTTAACAACTGGGCTGCGCGTTCGCAAGAAAAGTTTGTGAAAAATTTCACTTGGCGGCGAGCTTATACCGTTGACGGCCTTCCCCCCTCTTCAACGGCGTCTCGCCGCACCGTGGCCGACACGCAATTGTCACTTTGATTATATTTCCCCGGCCACTATCTTCCCCGCGTGTATAAATCGGTTTTGTTCCTTCTGTTCCTGGCAGCCAGTTGGCGGGCGGCGCAAGGGGCATCCACGGCGACCGCGCCCGTGGCCGACAGCCGGGTGCTGCTGCTGGACAATTGCGTCATGCCGTTGCCGACCGCCAAGGCCACGCTCATCGTCGGCCCGCTCACCCGCACCAACGGCGTCTATGTCGGCGATTTCAAGGTCAAGGTCTTCCCGTATTTCTTCAAAAGCGACCGGGGGTCGCTGGCCATCAACGTCCCGGATCAGACGCTGACGGCGATTCATCAGGGCAAAACCGTGGCCATCACCGGCACATCCACCTCCGCCAAGAACGGGAAGGTGCGGCACGTCGAAATCCGGGCGTTGCCGAAGGATAACGATCAGGGCACGGTCTGCCTGTGGTTCATGGTGGGGGATCAGAAAATGTTTTTCACCTCGACCTACCACTTTGCCGGCAATACCGCGACGACGGCGAAGGTGCCGGCGCCAGCCTTAGCCACCAGTCTCCGCTAACGCCGAACGGAGCGGGGGCGATGGGAATGCAACGCCAAGACGCAAAGCTGCCATCTGCCAGCCTCAATCCGCCAGCCTCGCTTTTTTGAGACTGCGCCTTCGTTCCTTGACGTCTTGGCGTTAAAATTAGTTGGCACCAAATAAACCGCCGCCCCGGTTTGACCCGGAGCGGCTTGGGAATGATTCGGCCCAGTGGCCGGCACGCTCGTGCCTTATTTCTTCTGCGCGGACTTGGCCGCCTTTAAGCCCGACGAGAACGCAATTTAGTTGAACTACAACGCGTTTGAGTTCGACGAGAACGCATTATTGAACGTCGAGAACGCGTTTGTGATCGTCTAGAACGCGTTCTTGAACGTCGAGAATGCGTTTGTGATCGTCGAGAACGCGTTCTTGAACGTCGAGAACGCGTTCTTGAACGTCGAGAACGCGTTTGTGATCGTCGAGAACGCGTCTGAGTTGAACTAGAACGCGTTCTAGTTCGACGAAAACGCATTATTGAACGTCGAAAACGCGTTATTGAACGTCGAAAATGCATTATTGAACGTCGAGAACGCGTTATTGAACGTCGAGAACGCATTATTGAACGTCGAAAACGCGTTTTCGAACGTCGAGAACGCGTTCTTGAACGTCGAGAACGCGTTCTTGAACGTCGAGAACGCGTTCTTGAACGTCGAGAATGCGTTCTCGAACGTCGAGAACGCGTTTGTGAACGTCGAGAATGCGTTATTGAACGTCGAGAACGCGTTCTTGAACGTCGAGAATGCGTTCTCGAACGTCGAGAACGCGTTTGTGAACGTCGAGAATGCGTTATTGAACGTCGAGAATGCGTTATTGAACGTCGAGAACGCATTATAGTTGAACTAGAACGCGTTCTAGTTCGACGAAAACGCATTATTGAACGACGAGAACGCGTTATTGAACGTCGAAAACGCATTATTGAACGTCGAGAACGCGTTATTGAACGTCGAAAATGCATTATTGAACGTCGAGAACGCGTTATTGAACGTCGAAAACGCGTTATTGAACGTCGAAAACGCGTTATTGAAGGCCGAAAAGCCCGTTTTTTAGAGAAAACCCGCCTTTTTGACTCAAAAACCGACAAAACCGGTGACCAAGTGGCGATTTTTTAGAAAGGAAACACCAAGCCGCCAAGCTGCGGGCTATGGAATGAGGAGCATCAGGGCGACGATGACTTTGTGGCTACGCTGGAAATGTCGCGAAAGCGACGCCGGAAATTAGCCAGCTACGAAGTGGCTGGTAATTTATCCGCGATGTTTATTCGTCCTGAATGGACGATGGATTCCGCCGTCCCTTCAGGACGGATTGCGATTTGAACAGTGAACCAGACACTTCGTGTCTGGCTAATTTCCAGTTGTCCCTTTGGGACGAACCACTCATGCCAGTTTTTTCGCCAGATGCTCCTCCAAGATTTCCTGCACGGTGAACAGCACGATGCTCTTGCCGCTGCGGCGGAAGAACGCATCCGCCTCGCGCATCGCATCGTCGGTGTAATCGAACGACACGAAGAAACCCTTCTCGCAATCCTCGCGCATCATCATGGCTTCAAAGGCGTCTATGTCCGGGCGGCCGGCCTTGTCCTTTTGTTTCACTTGGATGGGATACCAGCGTTCTTTCAGGCCAAGTTCGCCGTCCTGCTGCTTGCGCGGCGCGGCACTGGAACTCACGGGGAAGATGCGGCCATCCACGCCCATGTCGCCGACTTGCACCTTGTTCGGGATGCCGCCGAGGGCGATGACGGCCCAGTTCTCAAATTCAAACGGCGGGATGACGCGCAGCTTCTCCACCGTCCACGGCAAATCGCGGACGACAAAGCCACGTCCCGCGCGCCAGAGCGGTTCGCTTTCCGGCAACGCGCAAACGTCGCGCAGGCGTTTGGCCATGACGCGGCAGGCGGTGGGCGAAATATCAGGCATCAATGCCGATAATGAGAACTGGAATGTCAATGTCTGAAACTCCTCGATGTTGTAAATCCCAAACAAACTGCTCGAAATAGGAAACGCCCGTGGACATGTGATCGGCAAAACGCTTAATGGGAACAATCTCAACACCAGCGTTGATATGGCCGAGCTTGTGGAAAATCGTCATCTTGGCGCAAACGTTATAGACCATGAACGCATACTTGCCGAACTGGACTTCGACACCGAGCTTTTTAGCCCGAAGGGCTTTAGGAAATTAGCCGGGGGCAACGCCCCCGGTGAAGCCCCCGCGAAAATTCGCCCCGGCAGGGGCGGCGGATAATTACCAGAGATAGCGTTCGTCATATTCCACTCCGCTCCGCTGGAGCAACTCGACATACTCTTCCTGAAATGTCTTTTTATGGTGGTGTTCCTCTTGATGCGCGATGTAATTCCTGACCGTTTCAAGCAGTGAAACGCTCACGGTAAAAGCGCCGTAGCCGTCTTGCCACTCGAAATCTTTCTCGCCAATGGTTTCATGCACCCAAGCAGATGAGGTTCGTTTCACATCCCGCATAACATCGGCCAGCCGGTGTGTAGCTCGCATTCCAAGCAGTAAGTGGACATGGTCGGCAACGCCACCAATTGCTTCGGGAATAATGTCGAGAGTCTTGGCCGCGCCGCCGAGATAGGCGTGCAGACGAGGACGCCAATCAGCCGCAATCAGAGGACGCTGGTGTTTTGTTCCAAACACGACATGGAAATGTAGGCTCAGATGCGTTGAGGACATTTGCTTCTTCCCGCACCCCTGCCGGGGTGCTGATTTTCTTTTGCACGTTACCGGGGGCGTTGCCCCCGGCTAATTTCCAGCAGCCCTTCGGGCTACCGACTTTGATTTGATCGTTGCCGGAAATACTGCCACGACATCGTCATTCGGATCGGCATCACGTCGCAGATAACTGGCCCTGCGTTTTGCCGGTTTCATATCATCAAAGACTTCGGCATCGGTGGGAACACCGCTGGCCACTTGAACAACAATCCAGACAGGATTTGGTTTTATTGATTTGGCACTCATAGCTACTTTGCATTTACGATTCGGTTGAACCAACCATAGACGTTGGCATATTCAAGAAAGGTGCATAAATCGCTCAAGCCGCTCGTGCGAAAGGTTGGACGGTTAATCTGTCGGACAAATAACGCTCGACGCACTTCATTGGAAACAATCGTAAAACGAGAAATGACTTGGGGCGCGACAAGGTGAACATCGTTGAAACGAAGCAATCCTGAATAAACCGGTGTTGAGTGCTCAACCTCGAAAAGTGCTTTCAACTCACTTGAACCGGGTTGTAACCAGATAACGTCCACTTCCTGTAAAATCGGGCGCACTGATTCGTAACTTGCAGGAATGTCGTTTCTACATTTGAAGTTTTTTGTCAGCGACCAATCAAGTTTGATGCGGTCATTTTGCGGAATCCAGATGTCAAAGCCCTTTGCAATACCAACTGCACCAATCAAAGTTTGCACTTGGCTATGGGAGAAGTCTGGCAGGGATTTGAGCTTGGCGGCATCAATCACTGTGTCCAGCGATTCAAATCCAAAATAACTCTCGGCGTTAAATCGTCCGGCCTTGGGGATGTAGATTTCCGTTCCCTCCTTTTCTGGATAAACCATGACCTTGTATTGCCCGTCACGCGCAGGCGCACACGACTGGAAAACCTCTTCATATTCAGAATACGGAACAAACAACGGCTCGGTCTGTCCGTCCCAAAGAAAACAGATTGCCGATGGCATCCCTTCAAGTTTTTGCAAATCGTCTTTCCGAAGACCGAAGAACGCCTCGTTCCGTTTATGGAGCTTGGAATAACGGAAATAAATTCTGACAGCACCATCACCAATTTCGTAAAGCGATTGACTTGAGTCGAGTTTGCGAATTGAACCGTAACGACTTTTCAACTCAGCAAGCAACTTTGGCTTTTCAAGATTTGGCATAAGCCGCAGAAATTATTTTGCCTGAAACGGCGACGCAACAATCAGCGAGAAGAAGTTTGTCGGCAGAGATTTTGCACATTCCAAGGCATCATCGCAAACCGTCACGAGCCGTTCGTCTTCGGAAAACGCATCGGCGATTGAAATTGTCTCGTTGAAAAGGTTGGCTACCATTTCTGTGATCTACACTGGCAGATAATTGTTCGCAAAGAAATTATTTTCGTCGAAAATCTGGTCGAGCATGACAATGACGTAGTGGCTGGCGTGCCAGTCGCAGTGGTAATAAAAGCTGCCGGTCTTTTTGAGGACGCGGGCGAGTTGCACGCAGCGCGGGCGCATGTAGTCAATGTAAGCCTTGGTGTTCTCGTGGCGGTCTTCAAAGGCGCGCTTCTCCTTGGTCTCGCCCCAGAAGACCTCGTAGTTGCGGTTGGAGTTGAAGGGCGGGTCAATGTAGATCAAATCCACGCAGGCGTCGGGCAGCTTGGCGAGCTGTTCCAGGTTATCGCCGCAATAAACCACGCGGGTGTCGAGGAGGGCGGAGGGTTTGGCGGGCTTGGCGGTGGGGCGAGCGTCCTCGCGAGCCGTCGCGCGCCTAGATTGTTCGCGGCTCGCGGGGACGCTCGCCCCACCGGAGGCACCGACCTCGTTGGAAGTTTTCGCGCCGGAAAGCTTTTTCGCCATGCGCGGAGATTAGAGAAGCGGCACGCCGCCGTCAATTACGCGGACCACCGGCTCAGCGCCGTCAAGCACGGCATCTTTCCATCATCCAAATCCAATAACCAAGCCGGTTTCTTCAAAGAGCTGCCGGCTTGAAAATAGCCCAGCCATCAATGGCTGGGCTATTTTCGATGGCCCCAAAAATAAAACCCACGACGTAGGCCGTGGGTTTTGATTGCGGAAATAATCCTAGCCTTGCGGGCGAATCTTTTTCCAGAGCCACGCGAACGGGTCGTAGAATTCATCCACGACGCGTTCCTTGAGCGGGATAATGGCGTTGTCGGTGATGGTGATGTGTTCGGGGCAGACTTTCGTGCAGCATTTGGTGATGTTGCAGTAGCCGATGCCGTGGGCTTCCTTGAGTTCCGCCAGACGATCCTCGGTGTCGAGCGGGTGCATCTCCAGCGCGGCGGTATAAACAAAGAAGCGCGGCCCGATGAATTTGTCGTGCAGATGATGGTCGCGCGTGACGTGGCAGACGTCCTGGCAGAGGAAACATTCGATGCACTTGCGGAATTCCTGCACGCGGTCCACGTCTTCCTGCTGCATCCGCCAAGTGCCGTCTTCACAGTCGGGCTTGCGCGGATTGAACTTCTTGATCTTCATCTTCACGCGGAAGTTCCACGACACATCGGTCGCGAGATCGCGGATGCTGGGGAACGCGCGCATCGGCTCGACGGTGATGGGCTTGGTGATGTCGAGCGTGTCCATGCGCGTCATGCACATGAGCTTCGGCATACCATTGACTTCGGCGGAGCAGGAGCCGCATTTGCCGGCCTTGCAATTCCAGCGCACGGCGAGGTCGTTGGCCTGTTCCTTCTGGATTTTGTGGATGACGTCGAGCACCACCAAACCTTCGGTGATCTCCGTGGTGTAATCCACGAACTTGCCAGCGGTCGCGTCGCCGCGCCAAATTTTGAATGTGACAGTCTTGTTCATTTCATCTCCTCGATGACTTGTTTCAAATCTTCCCGCATCGCCGGAATCGGTTCGCGGCGCAATTTCATGGAACCGTCCGCCGCCTTGACCACGACGTTGTTATATTTGGCCGC
>Ga0208507_1002141_pt1:5000-10398 | contig 10398 bp, 5 predicted proteins | sample CryBogCBH12Aug01_FD_184626 | JGI IMG/M metagenome (GOLD analysis project Ga0208507, IMG submission 184626) | Freshwater microbial communities from Crystal Bog, Wisconsin, USA - CBH12Aug09.1 (SPAdes) (version 2) | ecosystem: Environmental > Aquatic > Freshwater > Lake | place: Crystal...
GCAATGGCCGGGTCATTCGCGACGGCGACATCCTCTTCGCCGATCTGACCCTGTCCGGCGAGGCGATGCCCATCTATCGTTATCAGGACGCGGCGGGGACGGCCGACTATTACAATGCCAATGGCGAAAGCGTGAAAAAGGCGCTGTTGCGCACCCCGGTCGACGGAGCCCGCATCAGTTCCGGCTTCGGCATGCGCATGCATCCGATCCTCGGATACAGCACCATGCACCGGGGCATAGATTTCGCCGTCGCCACCGGTACGCCGGTGCTGGCCGCCGGCGCCGGCGTTATCGACTTCGCCGGCCCCAACAGCTCCTACGGATATTACGTCCGCATCCGCCATGACGCCCAGCACGCCACCGCCTACGCCCATCTATCGCGCTTCGCCCCCGGCATCCGCCGCGGACACCACGTCGCCCAGGGGCAGATCATCGCCTATTCCGGCGCCACCGGCCGCGCCACCGGCCCGCATCTGCATTACGAAGTGCTGGTCAATGACCAGCAGATGAACCCGATGAGCGTGAAATTCCAGGCCGGCAGCAAGCTGGCGGGCAAGGAGCTGGCGCATTTCCAGTCGCTGGTCCATGAGCGCGCCGGCTGGCTGGCCCAGACCCCGCTGTCCAGCCGCCTCGCCTTGGCCCGGGAAAAGTAGTTTAAGCCGCCCAGTCGGCGACCTGCTTGCCGTCGATCACCAGCCCCTTGTCATTGGCCGACACCCGCACCGCTTGCCCGTCCTGGATGCGGCCCTCGAGCAGCAGGGTGGCCAGGGGATTCTGCAGGGCGCGCTGGATCACCCGCTTGAGCGGACGCGCCCCGTAGACCGGGTCATAGCCGGCGTCGGCCAGCCAGCGTTCGGCCTCGGCATCGATCTCCAAGGTAATTTTGCGGTCCGCCAGAAGCGCCCCCAGCCGCGCCAGCTGGATATCGACGATGCCGGCCAGCTGGGCCCGGGTCAGGCGATGGAACAGCAGGATCTCGTCGAGCCGGTTGAGGAACTCGGGACGGAAGGCCTGACGCACCACATCCATCACCTGAGAGCGGATAGCCGAGGAATCCTCGCCTTCCGCCTGAGCGGCGAGAATATCGGCACCGAGATTGGAGGTCAGCACGATCACCGTATTGCGGAAATCGACGGTGCGCCCCTGACCGTCGGTCAGGCGGCCGTCATCGAGAACCTGCAGCAACACGTTGAAGACGTCCGGATGCGCCTTCTCCACCTCGTCGAACAAAATCACCTGATAGGGACGGCGGCGCACCGCCTCGGTCAGCGAGCCGCCCTCCTCATAGCCGACATAACCCGGCGGCGCGCCGATCAGGCGGGCCACCGCATGGCGTTCCATGTATTCCGACATGTCGATGCGGATCATCGCCTGCTCGTCGTCGAACAGGAAGGCCGCCAGGGCCTTGGTCAATTCGGTCTTGCCGACGCCGGTGGGACCGAGAAAAAGGAAACTGCCGATCGGCCGATTGGGGTCCTGCAGGCCGGCACGGGCGCGTCGCACCGCATTGGACACCGCCACCACCGCTTCGTCCTGGCCGATCACCCGGCCCTTAAGTGCCTCTTCCATATGCAGCAGCTTGGCCCGTTCGCCTTCCAGCATCTTGTCCATCGGAATGCCGGTCCAGCGCGACACCACGGCCGCGATGCTTTCCTCGGTGACCGCCTCGTTCATCAGATGCTCGCCGGCGGCGCCGTCGGCCTTGGCCAGCTTGCGTTCAAGCTCGGGGATGACGCCATACAGCAATTCGCCGGCCTTCTCGTAACGCCCCTCGCGCTGGGCGATTTCCGCCTCCGAGCGCGCCTGCTCAAGCCGTTCCTTCAACTTGGTGGCCTGCGCCAGCTCGTCCTTTTCGGACCGCCAGCGTGCCGTCACCTCCGCCGACTGCCCTTCCAGCTCGGCCAATTCCAGCTCGAGCCGCTCCAGGCGGTCACGCGACGCGGCGTCGGGCTCCTTTTTCAAGGCCTCGCGCTCGATCTTCAACTGGACGACGCGGCGATCCAGTTCGTCCAGCTCTTCGGGCTTGGAATCCACCTCCATGCGCAGACGGCTTGCCGCCTCGTCCACCAGGTCGATGGCCTTGTCGGGCAGAAAGCGGTCGGTGATGTAGCGGTTCGACAGGGTCGCCGCCGCCACCAGCGCCGAATCGGTGATGCGGACCCCATGGTGGAGTTCGTATTTCTCCTTGATGCCGCGCAGGATGGAAATGGTGTCCTCGACCGTCGGCTCGGCGACAAACACCGGCTGAAAGCGCCGCGCCAGCGCCGCGTCCTTTTCCACATGCTTGCGGTATTCGTTCAAGGTGGTGGCGCCGACGCAATGCAGTTCGCCGCGGGCCAGCGCCGGCTTGAGCAGATTGGAGGCGTCCATCGACCCTTCGGCGGCGCCGGCGCCGACCAGGGTATGCATCTCGTCGATGAACAGGATGATTTCGCCGGCCGCGGCGATCACCTCGCTGAGGACGGCCTTCAACCGCTCCTCGAATTCACCGCGGAATTTGGCGCCGGCCACCAGCGCACCGAGATCAAGGCTCAATAATTTCTTATTGCGCAAAGATTCCGGCACGTCGCCATTGACGATGCGTAATGCCAGACCCTCGACGATGGCGGTCTTGCCGACCCCCGGTTCACCGATCAGCACCGGATTGTTCTTGGTACGGCGCGACAGCACCTGGATGGTGCGGCGGATTTCCTCGTCACGACCGATCACCGGGTCCAGTTTGCCCTCGCGCGCCACCTGGGTGATGTCGCGGGCATATTTTTTCAGGGCGTCATAACTGTCCTCGGCACTGCCGCTGGTCGCCTTGCGCCCTTTGCGCAGGTCCTCGATGGACTGATTGAGGGACGCCGCGGTCAAACCGGCATCGCCGAGGATTTTTGCCGCGGCGGTGCCCGCGGCCAAAGTCAGCGCCAGCAGCAGACGCTCGGCGGTGACGAAGGAATCGCCGGCCTTCTCGGCGATCTTTTCGGCCTGGTCGAACAGACGGGCCGTCGCCGGATCCATGAAGACCTGGCCACCGCCGCCTTCCACTTTGGGCAGCCTGTCCAATTCGGCATCGACGGCCTTCAGGGCCTTCAGCGGGTCGGCGCCGGCCGAACGCATCAGATTGGCGGCCAATCCTTCGCGATCATCGAGCAGGACCTTGAGCAGGTGTTCCGGCGTCAGGCGCTGATGATTACTGCGCAGCGCCAGATTTTGCGCCGTCTGCACGAAGCCTTTGGAGCGTTCGGTATATTTATCGAAATTCATGATGCGGAAGCCTCATTTTTTCCGCTCCCTAATATGGAGCGGAACCGAGGTTGCGCAAGTCGGCCCCCACACCACCCGCAGGGTCAGCCTGATCCTGCCCTGCCGGTCTCGGCCAGGTGCGGCCGATGATGATGGTGGTTATCCCCCGCCGAACCGTCAGTAGGAGACGGGTTCCGCCTCTTCACCCTGTTCCGACTCGCCGTCGGAACCCTTTTCCTCGCCGTCCTGATCACCTTCACCGGCCATGACCATCTGGTCATCGGCCGGAGACGGCATCGCACGCATCAACTGCCGGCCATTGGCCTGGTTCTGATTGTTGATGACCCGATAATAATGCTCGGCATGCTGGAAAAAATTTTCCGCCGCTATGCGGTCGCCCTGCGAGGACGCATCTCGCGCCATCGCCAGATATTTTTCCAGAACCTGATGGGCATTACCGCGAATACGAATATCCGGACCGGTGCTGTCAAAGGTTTGATTTCTCGGCGGCATATGCTTCTTGCCGCCCATGTTGTTGCTGCGGCCGCGAGACCGCTGCTTGTTGGAATTCTGTCCTGGTTTCATGACACCTACGTATACCATGTTGATTATATCAGCGCCCATGTTGGGGTTGTCGTGACAAAAATCCGCAGGCGCTAAAATCGCCTTCTGATTCCTGGATTTACGGCGAACAACGGAGGGACGGAGTCATCCGACTCGACGCTGCCTCGGCTCGATGTCGCGTGCCGGGACACGCTAGTCCAGACAGTCCCGATTTCCAACAAATATTTTCGGAATCTAAGACAAATCACTTCTCCGGCTCCGCCGCCCGCGACATCACCACGCAACGCTCTATCCCGCCCAGGTCTCGACGGATCTCCACCAGCGACAACCCTTGTGCCCCGAGTATCGCGGCGACCGCCTCGGCCTGGCCCTGCCCGACCTCCACAACCACCGCGCCTCCTGGCCGGATCAGACGGGCGGCATCGGCGGCCAGCGCCCGGTAACAGTCCAACCCGTCGGCCCCGCCGGCCAGGGCCGCGCGCGGCTCGAAAACCGTTACCTCAGGGTCCAGGCCGTCGATATCCTGGTCGCGGATATAGGGCGGATTGGCAAGGATTACATCAAATAATCCGTCGATTCCCCTACCCCAGTCGCCGCGGGCGAACCTAGCCCGATGGTTTAGCGACAGGCGCCCGGCATTGTCGGCGGCAACGGCCAGGGCCTCGCCGCTGATGTCGATGCCGAGGCCCTCGGCCTGGGGCAATTCCGACAGCAAGGCCAGCAACAGGCATCCCGACCCGGTACCCAGATCAAGAATGGACAGCGTGGCCTGGCGGTCGGCGATCACCCCCAGGGCCGCCTCGACGATGGTTTCCGTATCAGGGCGGGGATCCAGGGTCTCTGGGCCGATCCTGAACGACAGGCTCCAGAACTCGCGCCGTCCAAGAATTCGCGACACCGGTTCGCGGCGGCAACGCCGCTCGCCCAAGGCCAGGGCCGCAGCTTCCTGTTCGGCGTCGAGCAGATGGTCCGGATGACTGAACAGCCAACTGCTCTCCACCCCCAGCAGATGGGCCAGCAGCAGGCGGGCGTCGAGACGCGGCGAGTCCACCCCCGCCGCCCGCAACGCCTCGGTCAGGCGGTCAAGCAACTGCCGGCAGGTGATCATTCCAGCTCGGCCAGGCGTTCGGCCTGATCGGCGGAGATCAACGCCTCGACCACCTCGTTCAGGGCTTCGCCCTCCATCACCCGGTCGATCTTGTACAGCGTCAGGTTGATGCGATGGTCGGTCACCCGGCCTTGCGGAAAATTATAGGTGCGAATGCGCTCCGAGCGATCGCCCGAGCCGACCTGGCTCTTGCGGTTGGCGGCCCGCTCGGCGTCCTTCTGCTGGCGCTCGCGTTCGTAAATGCGGGCGCGCAGGATCTTCATCGCCTTCGCCTTGTTCTTATGCTGGCTTTTCTCGTCCTGGCATTGAACCACGATATTGGTCGGCAAATGGACGATCCGCACCGCCGAGTCGGTGGTGTTGACGCTCTGGCCGCCGGATCCTTGCGAGCGGAAGACATCGATGCGCAGGTCCTTGTCCTCGAGGACGATGTCCACCTCCTCGGCCTCGGGCAGCACCGCCACCGTCGCCGCCGAGGTATGAATGCGCCCCTGCGCC
>Ga0208507_1002145_pt1 | contig 10394 bp, 5 predicted proteins | sample CryBogCBH12Aug01_FD_184626 | JGI IMG/M metagenome (GOLD analysis project Ga0208507, IMG submission 184626) | Freshwater microbial communities from Crystal Bog, Wisconsin, USA - CBH12Aug09.1 (SPAdes) (version 2) | ecosystem: Environmental > Aquatic > Freshwater > Lake | place: Crystal Bog...
GCCGAAAACACCATAAGCCAGCAGGGACTCGTTGCGGGCATCCCCCACCCAATGAGTTTGCTCGTATAGCGGGCAATCCGTGAAGGTGTCTTCCATGCAGAGCTTCAGGGTGCGGGTCGAGATCCCCCATATTTGGTTCAGCCGCGCGTCGCTGCATTCGAATGAGCCGGCCTCATTCACCGGGTAGGTCGAAGAGACCAATTGCAGCCGCTGAATCTGGACCGGTTTCTTTTGCTGGCGCAGCGTGACAAAGAGGTAACGGCCGGAACGGCGATTTAGCGAGGTGAAGTGGTTGACCCCGGCTTTGGTGATGTAGCGCATGCCATTGCGGTTTCCCCGGGTGTGCTGCAACCGTCCGTCTGGCGAAATGTATTCAATGCCGCAAATGTCCACCACCACCCCGGCTTCAGCCGTCATGGCAAAATCGTAATAGCCGACGTCCTGCTCGCCCAAATCATAGAGCAATTCCACGTCCCCCTTGGCCGAGGGCAAAACGGTGGTTGCTTCCGCGTTGTCATAAATCAACCCCGCCGGATTTTGCACCAGCGCGGTGCCGTCCTCCACCACAGTGCGATCGGTAAACTGCCAGAACGCGTCCGCCACAAACATTTTTTCGCTGGGCAACAGCTCCAGACCCGCCCCCGCCAATCTCTGAAGGCTGGCGACGTTGGTCGCCGTGGCAAAAATCTTGCCAGTTGTTTGCTGGTAGCCAGTGATGAGACGGCTCAGCTTGGGGTCTTCATGATAGAAGGAAAGCCAGAGCAAGTCATTGGTGGCAATGGCGAACTCAGGCAAGCGCACTAGCACAAAGGGGTTCTCATAGAATCCTTGCAGCGGATTGACCAGCTTGTAATTTGCCGGGGCCACAAACCGCAGCGCTTTCTCCTTATCATGTCCAAACAACTCCCGCGAGAAAGCCACTAACAGATGCCGGCCGGCGGGAAGATCAAACCGGTTGTTTTTCATCTGGCGGCCATCCACCGCCACCTGCATCCCTTCCAGCCGGAGCTCCATTTTAACCGGCTGCTCATTCTCGACCAGCGTCGCCATGCCGCAAGCAGCGCCGGCGGTTCGATTGGCCTCGATCACCCCCGGAGACGAAAGGCGAACGGCGGGCAGACAGAAGTTCCACCCTTCCGCCTGGACCACTTTGGCCCCTAAAAAGGATCGGAAAGGCCGCGGCTGTTTGGTCAACAGCGCCACATCCCGGGCGCGCAAATCTTTCCATGGTCCGGCTTCCGCCTTGCAAACCACGGCGGCCCGCACGAAATTCTTGTGCTCCAACCGGGCGTCATACCACTCGGCCGGTCCCATTTGAATGCTGACCTTGGGGGTTTCGCTTTTCCATTCCGGAGCCGCCGCCACTTCCCAGCTCCGATCCGTGATCAAAGTCCAGGCGCGTCCGCTTTGGTCCACCGCATCCAATTGCGCCAGCAAACCCGCCGCTTGCGGAATGTGATGAAAATCGCCGACCCCAAAATAGCGCGCATAGACCAGCAGCTCGTTCTGGCCGTCGCGCAGGAAGGGGCGGAGGTCGATCACGTCATACTTGTAATGCTCCGGCCAGCTCCGGCAGGGGCCGTCGTTGATCCATCTGCCGTTCACCAGCAGCCGGTAGCAAGTGTCCGCGGTGATCCGGAGCGTCGCCTCCCGCAGCCCTGTCGCCTTGAACGTTTTGCGGGCAATGACCGTCTGGTTGTAGGGACTTGGGCCGTGTGCGGGCAGCCAGATCCATTGGGCGCTCAGCGGTTTCAAGTCCACTTCGGCGGCGGTCAACCCGGAAAGGGTAAGCTGCCATATCAATGCCGCTAGCAGGCTAAACGAAACGATCTTCAGATGACGGGATAATACAATATTCATGGCGCGTAAAATTGGATGAACAGATCATGAACTAAAACAGGCTCGCCGTCCATTGTCTGCCATGGTGGCAGTCCGCAAGGACCTCCGGCGAATGGTTAAGTGTCATCTTTGCCTTTCTGCTTTCTGGGTCCGAAGCTTGGCCGAAAAGCAGCGAGGAATCCGACTGGCAAACCAGTGACTAGCGCTAATATTAATGCAGAACTCCAATTACTCCACCATGGTTGAAATGCAACCCACATAGGTCGGAGGCCCAATACATCGGAAGTCTCTGAAGGAAGGGTGGAAAGCCAACAAGCCAAGCCGAACCAAACCGAACCGACGACACCACCAACGATGCAACACCACCGAAATCCCTTTTTAATGTTTGGATATTCCATGGGAAAAGCTATGTCAACGTCGAAAGCTGAGCCATGCCTTGCTCGCGACGGGAACCGCGACAGAAATCTTTTTTCGTAAAAAACGATTAATCCCGGAAGGCATTTCAGGGTTGTATTTCAGGCGTCCTGGATTGTCAATCATCATTGGTAGGGACGGCGCGCTGCGCCGTCCGCGGACATCGCAGCGCGATGTCCCTACCTTCCCATGGTGGCACAACGCTAGTTGGGCACCGGACCCATGGAGACGGTGTTGCTGGCGGGCGTGATATTGGTGCTCCCGTCCGAACCGCAAACATAGATCTGCCACCATTGCGCGCCCGGGGGCATCAGGCCGATGTCGTTCACCGGAAAGTTCGCCGGGGCATACGCCGCCGTGTTGCTCCAGTCCGTATTGAGATCCGAACGCACCCACACCTGCCAGAGCGCCGGCAACGTTCCGATATAACCCACCGACCACGCGCCCTCGTTATCGTGATTCAACTTCGGGATGTTGAGCTGGTTCAGCAGCCAAGCCTGCGCTTCAAGCTGGGTCTGTTGCGCGGCGAGTTGCTGCTGCTGCGCGGTGGATTGGGTCTGGAGCGCGCTGATTTGGCCTGCCTGCGTGTTGAGCTGTTGCTGCTGCGTGTTGATTTGCACCTGCTGCGCGTTCACCTGCGCCTGCAAGGCGGCCAACGGGTCCGGGCCCGGCGGTGTCGGTGTGACGTGCGCCGCCACATGGCCGCGCGTTTGATTTCCATTTTTGATTAAATGTCGCATAACAATTTCGAGTAAATAAATTTGGTTGAGAACAAGGGTAATGATTGCTTCCTATTTTATTCCCCTCTCCCCGCCGAAGCGGGGAGAGGGACAGGGAGAGGGGATTTGATCGTTTCCAATCCGCACCACCTCACCCCAGCCCTCTCCCCCGTTTCACGGCAGAGAGGGAGTGGTGGCCGTGCGCTAGCACTGGCCGTGCGCCTGATTTCCATTTTTGATTAAATGTCGCATAACAATTTCGAGTAAATAAATTTGGTTAAGAACGAGGGGATATTGCTTCCCATTTTATTCCCCTCTCCCCGCCGAAGCGGGGAGAGGGACAGGGAGAGGGGTTTTGATCGTTTCCAATCCGCACCACCTCACCCCAGCCCTCTCCCCCGTTTCACGGCGGAGAGGGGGAATGGTGTGACGTGCGCGGCCACGTGGCCGCGCGTTTGATTTCCATTTTTGATTAAATGTCGCATAACAATTTCGAGTAAATAAATTTGGTTAAGAACGAGGGGATATTGTTTCTCATTTTATTCCCCTCTCCCCGCCGTAGCGGGGAGAGGGACAGGGAGAGGGGTTTTGATCGTTTCCAATCCGCACCACCTCACCCCAGCCCTCTCCCCCGTTTCACGGCGGAGAGGGAGTGGTGGCCGTGCGCCAGGACTTAGAGCACCGTCACGGTCAACGGCAGCGACCAGCCGCTGACCTCCTTGCGCGCCGTCTCCCAGCGCGCATACAGCCGCACTTTGGCCGGCCAGCCCGTCGAGTCCAGAGTGAAGGGGCTGCGCGACACGCTCTTGATTGGCGCGTCATTCGCCTCGCCTGCCGCCACCGCCGCCGTGCCGTCCACCACGGCGACCTGGATGCCCGTGGACGTGTCCGGCCGGCTGCGCGGACCGGCCACGCCGTAGGTGCGGGCGCGCAAGTTCAACTGTCCGGGCTTCACGCTCACCAGCGTAAATTCCGGCGCGTCCGACGGCGCGATCTTGGGCGAGGGACTGGCCTTGCGGCGGTCCACCCCCAATTTCACGCACGTATCATCCGACGCGGGCGAGACGCGGATGATGTTGCCGTGATTGCGCAAAATGGCCACCAATCGGTCGAGCGACCCGCCCGGTCCGCTGAACCTGTTGGTCTTGGCCTTCTTCTCGTCCTTCGCCAGATTGAGGTTGGTGTAATCGGTTTTGGCCGTGGTGTAGATGCCGGTGTATTCCGTCACATCCTCCGGCGTCAAATCCACCGTCGCCGGATCAAAATTCGGGTCGGTGATTTTGGCGTTGTAGTCGGCGCCCTTGGTCATGACATCGCCTTGCTTGCCGGGGATGAATGGTTTTTTCTTCATAATAACTAGCTTTCATTTGTAGGTTGTTAAGAACGCCTTCGTGCCCATGTCCGCAAAAAAGCCACGCGAAAGATGAAGCCCGTATTCGCACTGCTCTTTGTCCCATGACCCGCGACTGCGCTGGCGAATAAGCACAGCTTAAGTCATGCCACACTTTTTTCTGGCATCTAATGACTGTTTTGGAGCCCGATTCCACTCCCGCCGGCACGAAACGGCGGCGGAAATGGCGTGAGCGGGCATCCTATTCCAACTAACTCGCTTATTTTCAAGGCCCTGCCGATGATTTTGATCGAAGATTGATTCATTTAGAATGCAGTGAAAGTAATTTTCATCGCGAGGAAAGTAATTTTCATCGCGAAGAATCTAATTTTCACTCGGGTGAATCTGATTTTTACTCGGGTGAATTTAATTTTCACTGCAGTGAATTTAACTTTCACCCGGGTAAATTTAATTTTCACTGCGGTGAATCTAATTTTCACCGCGATGAATCTAATTTATCTCGCGAAGAATCTAATTTTCACTCGGGTGAATTTAATTTTCACCGCGAAAAATAAAAAATATTTTTTATTCAAAATAAGAAATACCCGAAGCTGGCGAACTTAATCCCGCCCTTCCCTGTCTTGTCTTTTGACAAGACATTTTCCAAAAATGGAACAATCTTGACAAATCAGAACACCTGAAATACAACCGTGATATGCCTTCCGGGACTAATCACCTTTTGCGAACGAAGACCGCTGTCGCGGTTCCCGTCGCGAGCAAGTCATGGCTTAGCTTTTTTCGTTAGGCTCAAAACTCACAAAAAGACGATGATTAGATTACTTGCAGTATTTTTGATCTGTTTGTTAACGCAAGGTTGTGTTGGTATCGTCACATGTGGGACTAAAACCGAAACATTTCAGCACCCCATAATCGACTTGAAGCCGTGGGGTCTAACAAGACAGCCCTTTGCCTCCACCAATAGCGCTATTTACACCACCAACTGGCTCAAGAGCCACTGGGGTGAACCCACGAGCATCAAAGTCAGCAGTTCAAAACCTGGTGAAGAACTATGGGTGTATAAGGATTTCCAAACGATTTACAACGGGATAGTTCCATTGATCATAGTTCCTATTCCACTCATCGTTCCAGTTGGCAAAGAGAGAGCTATTTTTCAGTTTGAAAATGGCACGGTTATTAGTGCGCAGCTAGTTTCTGAAAAGACCATTGAAGCAGCTGCCGGGTGGTATTGGTATAATCCGTGCGGTCCTTCATGGGGGCTGTATTACAGGAAAGTCCCATGATAACTGAGCCTAACTAGTCGCCGGAGCCAACCGCCGTTGGCGCTGGCAGTTGGCGTTCCCAACGCTGCACGAGTTGGGTGCCCCAAATGAAACGTTCGCTGCGGGAACCGTGATCGCTGTCGCGGTTCCCGTCGCGAGCAAGGCATGGCTCACGCCGTGGGCTACTTTCTGCCGCGCCTCCGGCGCTGGGGAATCCTGAAAGGATTCAATCATCCAGCCCAAGGTTGGTCCGAGCCGGACGGGCGAGGAGCTACCTTGGGTAAAACCCAAAACCATCCCCTACCCTGAAAGGGTTGAATCAATCCCCGGGCGCATGGAGCTGCGGAGCAGCGAACGATAATAGCCCACGGCTTCAGCCGTGGGTTTGGGTTGGTGGAATCATTCAGCCCCGGAGGGGCGAAAGAGGGGTTGGTGTTGGTTTTCTGTCGCCCCATCCGGGGCTTGAACCGATCCCGGACGGTTAACCCACGGCTCACGCCGTGGGCTACTTTCTGCCGCGCCTCCGGTGCTGAAAATATGGAGTGCGCGGACATGTCCGCGCTTTGGGACGAGGCGACATGTCGCCTCAGGGAAAAGCGGTGACGTGTCACCGCACTCCCAAGACCGGGCGGACGGCTCCCAATGAGGGTTGACAAATCAGCACGCCTGAAATACAACCGTGATATGCCTTCCGGGACTAATCACCTTTTGCGAACGAAGACCGCTGTCGCGGTTCCCGCCGCGAGCAAGGCATGGCTCAGCTTTTTACGTTAGGCATTCGAGTATGTCTCAAATAACCAAGTGGAAGCTGATCGCGATCATTGGTTGGTTGATTGCGTTGGTACTAGTCGGTATCGAGGGCCTGCGGCACATGGAATCTCGCACAGGCGGTGGTTCTGGTGTGGATTCGCCTAATGGCGCGAGCACGGCTTGGATAAACTCGTATCGAAAAATCGGACCGCTTGTCCAAGACACGAACGTGTGGATAGAAGTTTGTATCCAGCCGAAGGGAGATTCTGGAGTGGCCGACTCAGAATATCTCCGATTTGCGTGTCCCGATAGAGACATTGAAGACGACATGTATGCCCGGAATCGCGATGATGCGATCTCTTGGAGTTCAGACTCTAAGACGGTGCGCGTGGTTCTACCAAAGAAGGAAGTCTTGATTACGAGATGAAGACGATGCCTAACCATTCACCGGAGGTCCTTGCGGACGGCCATCATGGCGGACGCTGGCCGTCGGCCAAGACCGCTGTCGCGGTTCCCGTCGCGAGCAAGGCATGGCTCAGCTTTTTTCGTTAGGCAATGAGAGCGCGACGACAACTATTGGTAATTCTCGCGGTCATGCTTTGCCTCGTTGCACTCGCAATGTGGTATCCATGGTTTAAGCCATGGATAGACCTCAAAGCCCTTGAGCGCCAAGCGCAGAGGAATCTGGACGCCACGGAACTACAGAGGTGGGCGATGAATTTGATAGCCCAGCATCCGAGCGAAATCACAAGCTTCGATCAATATTACGGCACAAACTTTTACATCAGCACCAACTTTCCATCTGAGCTGCGGAAGATTGACCTCTTCAGTCATGGGATGAATATGCTCCGCAATAATCGTGATGTTGCGATATTTGGTATGGGGAAAGGCGGGCCATTCCTTCAGGTGGGAGCCCCATCCTTGACGGCTCCAACCAATCAGACCTTTATTCAATGGAAACCAGGAATCTACTTTGTGAGATGATGAAGAGATTGCCTAACCAGTCGCAGGAGCCAACTGCCGTTGGCGCTGTCAGTTCCGCTGTCGCGGTTCACGTCGCGAGCAAGGCATGGCTCAGCTTTTTAAGTTGATATGCTTAAGCCCAAGACAATCACGTTGCTAATTGCTGGCGTTGGTCTTTGTTTGACGGCACCGATGATGCTGGTTGGGAGCGATAGCCTTCGACCTGTCCGCAAAGCAAGCGGCGAGTATATGCTGCGACCAAATGGTAGAGTTATGTTCGAGTATGACACCATCGGCCAAATAAAGCTTCAGTGGTTGCCGGAGCTTATGGCTACTATTGGCTTGATATGCTTGATTTGGGCAGCGTTACGCGGAGTCAGATATTTATATGATAGAATTCGCAAAAAAGCAGACTAACCATTCACCGGAGGTCCTTGCGGACGGCCACCATGGCGGACAGTGGCCGTCGGCCAAGACCGCTGTCGCGGTTCCCGTCGCGAGCAAGGCATGGCTCAGCTTTTTACGTTAGGCGTATGCGTAGCCCATTGTCATCTGCTATTTTGTTTTTGACCGTAGTCGGATTGGCTGGTTGCTCGACGAGACAGAGCGCGGTTACGCCTTTGCCATCATGTTACCCGGACCCGTCCAATGAAGCAGTGTTTGTCGGGCGGTGTCCTAAATGTGGCGAGTGCGTAAAAGGTTATGTCGCAACCGAAGTGTGGAAGGTATTGGGTGAGTGTCCTCATTGTAATGTGAGGCTCATCGCTGACGAGCCCAGTCATGGAGCTCCAAGGATTGTCCAATGGAGACTCAGATAAATTCAGCAACGCCTAAACATTCACCGGAGGTCCTTGCGGACGGCCACCATGGCGGACGCTGGCCGGCGGCCAAGACCGCTGTCGCGGTTCCCGTCGCGAGTCGGCAGTGGCTCAGCTTTTTTTGTTAGGCATCACTACGCGCATGGACAAGAAGCGAGCATTTATGAGAGCCGGTTACTCGGTGTTGGTCGCGTTGCTCGCGTTAGTCTTTTATATCGTTTATGACAGCAGACAGGAAAATCCTGGCGAGAGTCTTTCTTTGTTTTCCGGGCGCAGCATTTCAATCGTTTCGATTCTATGCCTAGTCGTCGGCATCGCGGCTGGTGGTGCGGCGGTTTTCTTTGTTGCCAGAGCACTTTATTTAGCCTTTACTCGACCAGAGTTGAGACAGAAAGATGACCGTGATGCCTAACAAGTCGCCGGAGCCAACCGCCGTTGGCGCTGTCAGTTCCGCTGTCGCGGTTCACGTCGCGAGAAAGGCATGGCTCAGCTTTTTTCGTTAGGCATCACTATGCTTTATGACTATTCGCAAGACATTCATCACAGTTACAGTCGCCGCTCTGGTTGGTTTGGTTTTGGGCGGCGTGTTTGGTTTTGCCGCCGGTAAGATGACGCCAGACTTTTTCCGGCACATTATTCCGTGGCAGGATGTTGAGCCGGTTGGCTTCGCTACTTTCGGTGGCGCGACTGTCGGCGTTTTGCTCGGCGGTGGTTTGGGTTGTTTCGGAGTTTTGATTCAGTTCATTTTAGAGTTGAGGAGGAAACCGTGATGCCTAACACGGAGACGGGCTGCAAACCTTGACCGGTTCACTGCCCGGCGAAAATAACCTTATCGCCATTGAACTTGGATTGGCTCCGGGCAAGTGCCGCGCGGGCAAAGCCATTCAGGGCGTACTAAAATAAGGTCTTGCACTTCTGCGGTGCAGGAAGAAAATCATCAAAACGCCCAAGCTGTCCGCGGGCAATTAACCCCATCGAACATCCCGGATGAAATTGTTTTATCAAAATTGCGCGCGAACCCTGCTCGCAGTCATAATCCTTTCCCGCCCGGCCTTGGGCGCGGCGGAGGCGCCCGACGCCAATCGCATCCGCGAAATCGCGGCGTGGCTGCCGGCCCGGCCCGCCGGGGTGGGCCAGCCGATCACCAACCGGGCGGCGTGGGACAATCTCGCCGTCCGCCGGCCGGAACTGAAGGCCTTGATCCGGTGGGCGGCCAAGCTGGCGGCCCAGCCCTTTCCGGAGCAGCCGGATTCCCTGTTTCTGGAATTCACCCAAAACGGCAACCGCAACCATTGGGAGCGGGCCGCCGCCGCCCGCCGCAACCAGGTGGTGAACCTGGCCCTGGCCGAGTGCCTGGAAAACCAAGGGCGGTTCCTGGCCCCGCTGGAAAGGGCCGTCGCGGCGCTCTGCGCCGAACGGACCTGGGTCCTGTCCGCGTGCGATCCCAAACTGGAGAATTTCCGGGGCGAGACGATTGATATCGACCTGGGCTCGGCCACGCTGGGGGTGGAACTGGCCACGGCCGGCCATCTGCTCGGCGACCGGCTGTCGCCCGCGACGCGGGAACTGATCCGCGTCAACCTGGAACGCCGCATCTTCGCGCCCTATCGCGCGGCCGCAACCGGCGTCCGCAAGGAGTTCTGGTGGATGCACGGCCGCAACAATTGGAACGCGGTCTGCCTCGACGGCGTCACCGGCGCGGCGCTGGCGGCCATCGGTCCGGCGCCGGAGCGCGCGTGGTATGTGGCCCTGGCGGAAAAAAACATCGGCGCCTATCTGACCGGCGGTTTCACGCCGGACGGCTATTGTGTCGAGGGGCTGTCCTATTGGAACTATGGCTTTATCAATTTCACGCAGCTGGCCGAGAACATCCGCCAGGCCACCGGCGGGAAATTGGATCTGCTGGCGAATCCGCTGGCCGCGCAGCCCGCGCTGTTCGGCTTGCGCTCGGAGGTGATCAACGGCGTCTGCACCACCATTGCGGACTGCTCGGCCAGCGACCAGCCCTCGGGCATCCTGGTGAATTACCTGAGCCGCCGTTTTGGCTGGGATGCCACGCCCGAACGCAGCGAGAAATTCGGCCGCGGACTCTATGAAACGGCCCTCATGGCTTTTCTGCCGGCGGAATTGCCCCTGATCAAAACCGCCAACTATGCCGGCGAGCTGCCGTGGCGGACGTGGTTTCCGGACGGCGGCATTTTGATCTGCCGCCCCGGCACCGGGGCGAACACCCCCTTCGCCGCCGCCATCAAGGGCGGCAACAACGGCGTGCCCCACGGCC
>Ga0208507_1002148_pt1 | contig 10386 bp, 8 predicted proteins | sample CryBogCBH12Aug01_FD_184626 | JGI IMG/M metagenome (GOLD analysis project Ga0208507, IMG submission 184626) | Freshwater microbial communities from Crystal Bog, Wisconsin, USA - CBH12Aug09.1 (SPAdes) (version 2) | ecosystem: Environmental > Aquatic > Freshwater > Lake | place: Crystal Bog...
GGTGTTGCCGTGGACGCGGATTTTTTCCGTCGCGAGCCACTCGACGCCGCAGGTGAAACCGAAACCGCCGCTCGGACTCGTGAGCGCGCAGAGACGGTTGCGCAGTAGCGACCACGTGCGGCCTTTGTCGGCGAGCCGGCTGTTGTCGTGCGTCTCGGAATAATGGACGTAGCTGCCGACGCGTTCGTTCTGGCGGCTGGCGTAGTCGAGATACCACGCGACATCTTTGCCGGAATAATTTTGGAACAGCTCTGAGTAGGCCCACTGCATTCCGCCTTCGGTGAGCAAACTTTCCGTGGCGTCCCACGAGCCGCCCAAGCCTTCGAGGAGAAAAATGGCTTCGGGAAATTCCTCCTGCACGCGGGCGACTATGTATTGCCACGCGGCGGTGGGAATCTTGTAGCCGGCGTCGCAACGAAAACCGTCCACGCCGCGCCGACACCAAGTGATTAGCGAATCGGCGATAATGTCCCACAGCTTCACGTCGTGCTGCTCCAGTTCCACCAAATCTTCCCAGACCGTGCCCCATGCGCCGGGGCTGGCAAATTCGCCGTCGGGATTTTTCAGGAAAAATTCCGGATGATTTTCCTGCAACGTGGAACCCCAGCCGGTGTGGTTGATGACAATGTCAATGAACACGCGCGCGCCGAGCGCATGGGCGGCGGAAGTCAGCTCGCAAAATTGGTCAATGCCCGTCGTGCGTTTGTCGAACTCGACAAGCGCGGGGTCAACCGCCGTCAAATCGAGCGCGGCATACGGACTGCCGAAACGGCCAAAGCGCGCGTAGGTCGTCGGCGTCGGATGCACGGGCAGCAGGTGAATGATTTTGCAGCCGAGCTTTTGGACGATGTGCGGAAGCTGCTTGGTCAAGTCGCGAAAAGTTCCCGAGGGCGGCAGCGTGGCGTAGCCTTGCGCTTCGAGCGACTTGAGCTGCGCGTCCAGTTTTTCATCGGCGGTGGCCGCGAGATTTTTCGTTGCGCCGAACAGCCGGGTGAAGGCGCAGTAAATGGTGTTCGCCGTGCGCGCGAAATTTGGGTGCACGGAAATGCCCACGTCCGAGCCGTCCGGCCAGTGTTGCCAGTTTTTATCGTCGAGCAGATACGCCTTGGCCTTGAAGTAGCCGACTTCGGCGAGCGGCAGTTCCACCTGCCAGCCATCGGCGGTGCGCTGCATCGGCACGTCGCGCCAGGAGGAATTGGCGATGACGGCGCGGCCAGCGTGGGCGGAAATAATTTCCTGCCGGCGAACGGCGGCGCGGCCGAGATTGGTGCGCAGACGCGCAGTCCAGTTTTTTGTCGCGGGAAGATTTCCGGCGCACAGTTGGAAAATGATTTTGTCGCCGACGAAGCGCACGAGGCGTTCGCCGGGGGCCGGGATCATGCTGGGATTGGGTCGTTCCACCTTAAAAAGTTTTAACAGGAAGCGGTCGCCGACGAAAGCAAAAGTGAGAACCGGCTAAATTTTGCCAGTGTGTCTGTGTGCGCGCGGCGGGCGGAACGAGCGAAGCCAGCCGTGGATTTTGGCAAGGCGGTGTTGTTAGTTCACTCCACCTTCAAAATCTTCGCCGCCTGTTTCGCGCCGCCGAAGGTGAGTTGCGGCTGGTCCCCGGCTTGTTTGCCCATGAGCTGCTCGCCGAGCGGCGACTGCGGGGTGATGACGAGAATTTCTTTCCGGTCGTGAATCACTTCCGTGCCGCCGGCGCGCGGGCCAAGAAAATAAAAATTCTTTTCGCCGGCCATTTCCAGTTCGATGAGCGCACCGAGGTTGATGGCGTCGCCGGCGGCGAATTTCTTCACGCCGAGTTTCTGATACTCGGCGATGGCGGCTTCGAGTTCCGCCGCCTGCTGGGACTGGCCGCGCGCGAGGTAGGAGGCTTCGAGGCCGCGCGTGTCGTATTTGTTCTCGGCCTTGTTGGATTCGTGCGTGGCCTCGGCGCGGGAGAACTGCGCGGCGCGGAAATAAATCTCCAGTTCGCGGACGAGCTGGGCGGTGATTTTCTGGATGAGGGCGCGTTTGTTCATGCGGCGGGGCGAACTTTAGCGCGGCGGACGGCGGTTCGTCGAGCGTGTTTGGGGGATTTTGGGGTGTCGCCGCCGGGCGCGCGGCGCGGATGCAAAACTTGACTCGCCGGCCCAAAAAACTTATCGTCCTCATCTTGGTTGGTGGCTATAGCTCAATGGTAGAGTCCAAGCTTGTGGAGCTTGCTGTTGCGGGTTCGAGTCCCGTTGGCCACCCCATCCCTCACTTTTCACCTTGGCTTGGGGAAATCCCTTGAAAAACCGGCCAGCTTCGGCGGTTCCATAAACTCCGTTGGCAAAAAAGTTGCGGCGGGGCGGCTTTGCGCCTTGGCGTTGCATGCCGACGGCCGGGTGCTGCCAAGATTAGGAATTGGAAAACCGCCGCGGTCCGCCTACGCTTTCCGCATGGCCGAACTGTTTCGTCACCAACACCGCGTCACCTACGCCGAATGCACCCTCGGCGACCACATCTACCATGCGCGCTACCTCGATTTGCTGGAAGCCGCGCGCGGCGAATTTCTCCGCGCGCTGGGCCAGCCGGTGCTGGGCTTGCAGAACGCCGACTATATTTTCCCCGTCATCGAGGCGCGGCTGCGCTATCTGGCCCCGGCGCGCTACGACGATTGGCTGACGATTGAGGTGTGGCTGACGCTCGTCGAGCGCGTGCGGCTGAACTTCGGCCATCGCATTGTGAACCAAACCGGCAAACTCATTCTCGAAGCGGAGACGTTCCATTGCTGCACCAGCCGCGCAGAAAAGCCCAAGCGCCTCCCGCCCGAACTGGTGGAAAAACTCCTGCCGTTTCTGGTGAAATAATCTCGCCCCGGAAAGTTAAATCATCTCCGTTTGTTTCTCTGCCTTGCCTTCGCGTTGCGCCTTGGCGAAGGGATTTAGAGGATTTTGCTACCGCGCCGCCGCCAGCACCGCCGCCACCACGCGTTCGACCGGCAAGCCGTTCAAACACCGGAAATCCACCGGACATTCCCGCCGGAAACACGGCGCGCACGGCGCGTCCGTGAGCAGCAACTGATGGCGCGGATCGCCCGGCCAGCCCGGCCCCGTCAACGTCGGCGACGTGCTGCCAAATGGCACCACCACCGGCGTGCCCAGCGCGGCGGCCAAGTGCATCGGCCCGGTGTCATTCGTCAGCACCACGCGGCAAAGTTTCAGGAGCGCCATCAGCTCGCGCAGCGAAGTCTGGCCCGCCAAATTTTGAATTTTGAATTTTGAATTTTGAATTTCAGATTCAATTCGTCCGCATAATTGTAAATCGCCTTTGCCGCCAAATAAAATCCAAGCGCAGTTGGTCGGTGGCTGGATTTCTTTTGCCGCCGCAATGAATTTTTCCGCCGGCCAACGCTTCGCCGGGCCGTATTCCGCACCGGGATTCAAACCAAAAATCGGCTGCGAAATATTCTCCAGCCCAAATTTCTTTTGGGCCGCCGCGATTTCATCCGCCGTGACCGTCAGTTGCGGCGCGCACGGTTCCGGGCTGGCCCCCAGCGCGGCCACGAGGTGCAGATACTCGTGCAACTGGTGGGCTTGGGGATTTCCCATTGCCAATTTCCCATTGCCAATTTTCTCACCGGCGATGAGTCGGCGGATTTCGTTCACCGAACGCTTCCGCATCTTGACCGCGCCGGCGCGGGGCGCGATGGCTTGCGTCAGCAACCAATTCCGCCATGGCCGTGCGTAACCAATGCGCTGCGGAATGCCGGCGAGAAAAACTTCCAGCGCCGCGCGCGGCGAGTTCGGCAGCACCAGCGCGAGGTCGAATTTTCCCGCGCGCAGTTTCTGGCCGACGGCCCAAACACTTTCGCCCGCCGCAAAGGAAATCGTTTCGTTCACCGCCGGATGGTGCTGCCACACCGCCGCCAGTTTGTCCGGGCCGAGCAGCGTGATGTGCGCGGCGGGAAATTTTTCGCGCAGCCGCAGCAGGGCGGGCGTGGTCATCACCGCGTCGCCCAGCCAGTTGACGCCGCGCACCAGAATGCGGCGAGGATGGAGGGTGGAGGATGGAGGATGGATTGGTGCGTGTTCCATTTTCTATCCTCCATCCTCCAGCTTCGTTTTTCGTCCGAGCGACTTCCAGCGGCGATGCACCCAGAACCAGTTCGCCGGATCGCGGCGGATGGCCTTTTCAAATGCTCGGTTCACGTCGCGCATGATGTCGGCGGTGGCGCGGGCCTCGCCGTGGACGCGCGTGGGAATTTCGTCGCCCACCTCGATGCGCCATTGCGCTAGGCCGACGCGGTAACAAATGGCCGTGTGCAGCGGGCAGTTGTAGCGCAGCGCAAAAACGGCGGGCGCGGCGGAGGTGGAACAGTCGCGCCCGAAGAACGGCAGCGGCAAACCATTCGCGCCCGCGTGCTGGTCGGCGAGCAAACCGAGCAGCAGCCCGGTGTCGCTCATCGAGGCGCGGAGCGCGGCGGCTTCCGTGCGGCGTTCGTAAAAGCGGGCGCCGGAAGTGTTGCGCAAATCCACCATGAGCCGGTTGAGCGCGGGTTGCTTCAGGGCGCGATACGTCGCGGCGCATTTGAAGACGGGCACGAATTGCCCGAACCGCGCATACAGCTCGAAGTTGCCGAAATGCCCGATGGCGACGACGCGGCTTTGCGGGCCGGAATCATTTTGGAAGACGAGAATCTTTTCCGCGCCGACAAATTCAAAGTGCGCCCGCATCTCCGCCGGCGTCAGCGCGGCGGTCTTGATGGCGCACAAATAATTTTCGCCGAGCCGCCGGAAGTTTTCCCGCGCCAGCGCCCGGATTTCCGTCGCCGGTTTTTCGGGAAAGGCCAGCGCCAAGTTGTCCAGCGTCACGCGGCGGTAGCGCGCGGTGAGGTGAAAGGCCAAGCCGCCAACCGCGCGCCCCAGCCGCGCGACGCCGCGGATGGGCAGCGCTTGAATGAACGCAATCACGCCGCGCGCCAGCCAGTAGATGAGCAGGTTCATCAGCGGAAACAGATTTTGCGGACGCAATCCTGAAAGTCGTTCGCGCCGGCGACAATCTTGATTTCCACGCGCATGAAATAGAACGGCAAATCGCGCCGGTCAATTTTCGGGAAGCGCACGGCGTCCTTCTGCGTGGTCACGATGACATCCGCCTGTCGCTTCTTCGCGCGGTTGATGGCGTTGATGATTTCCTGCTGCGTGAACCGGTGATGGTCGGCGAAGCGCTTGGCATAGACGAGTTCGCCGCCGAGTTTGCCGAGGCTGTGCTCGAAACTTTCCGGCTGCGCGATGCCGCTCAACGATGCGACGCGTTTGCCGGCCAGCAAATTCAAGCCCTTGCGCTCGCCGGTGAACACGTCCTCGAAATACAGCGGCTGATGCACGCACTCGATGACGGCGGCGGTGGCATTTAATTTGGCAATGCGCTCGCGCAGCTCGGCGGTGTTGCCGTCGCTCTTGGTGATGAAAATGGTGTGGGCGCGGGCGAGGTGCGACGGCGGTTCGCGCAAGGTGCCGCGCGGCAATAAATGCTCGTTGCCGAACGGCTGCTGGCGGTCAATCAGCACCACGTCATGCCGGCGACCGCGCAAATCCCAGTATTGAAAGCCGTCGTCGAGCAGCAGCGTGTCGCAGCCGAATTTCTCAATCGCATAGCGCCCGCTCTTCACGCGGTCCTTGTCCACCAGCACGACGACATCCTTGAGATTGGACGCGAGCATATACGGCTCGTCGCCGGCCATTTCGGAATCGAGCAAAAGGGATTTGCCATCCGACACCACGCGCGGCGGCGTCTGGTCTTCGCGCAACAGAATTTTGTTCAGGAACTTGGTGTGGAGCGGCACCGGCTTGGAACGGTAGCCGCGCGAAAGGATGGCGACATTGCGCCCGGCATCGCGGAGTTCGCGGGCAAATTTTTCCACGACCGGCGTCTTGCCGGTGCCGCCGACGGTGAGGTTGCCGATGGCGATGACCTGCACGCCGAGCGTCTTGTCGCGGAGGATGCGGAAGTTGTAAAGCCAGCGGCGAATTTTGACCGCGACCTGGAACAGCTTGGAGCTGCCGAAGAGCAGGGCGCGGGTGAGGTTGGCCCGCCAATCGTGTCGCTCCTCGAAGATGACTTCGAGGACGAACGTTTCGAGGGTTTCCACCCAGTCACGGAAAGTTTGACGCATCGTCGTTCAATGTGCCAAGTCTGGCGCGGGTTTTGAATTTTTAATTTAAAGTTTTTAGTTCGGGCCGGTGCGCTGGCTTGACTCAAAACTAAAAACTCAAAATCCAAAACTAATTTTAGTAGCCGAGCTTGGCGACTTCCTGTTGCAAGGCGAGTTGGAATTCCTGCACGTCGGCGGCGGAGGGTTTGTAGCCTGGCACTTTCGGCACCAAGCCGAGCCGCCCGGATTGGTCGAGATACCAGTCGGCAATTTGCCCGTCGCTAAAATTCACCTTGCCGCTGATGATGGCGCCGGGCTTGGTGATTTGATCCACGGTCACGGCGACCTTGCCGTCAGCGGGCACCCCGGCAGGTGCGGGCGCAACGGGTTTGGTTTCCAGCGGCGCGGCGGCGGCTGGCGGCGGGACGACTTTCGGCGGTTCGGAATCTTTCGGCGTGAGTTTCAAATCGTCCACGAGCAAACGCGCTTCCATGTAAGTCAGCTTGAGGCCAAATTCGGCGGCGAGGCGGTTTTGAATTTCCGCAAGTTTAGCGCCGTCGGCAATCCACTTGGCGACGGTGAGTCTCTGGGCTTCGTCCAATTTCATGCGGCCAGTTTAATTCAAATCGGCGCGGAATCCAGCCTCAAGCGCGCGCTGCGCAATTCGTGCGCAGACCGGATTGGTTGCGCAGTCTTTGCGCGGGCGGAAGGCTTGATTCATTGGGGTAATGGCGGTTTCTGGCTTGGCACATTCCTTGCGTAGGGAACGGCATCCAGTCGTCATGCGTTTGTGACGGCGCGGAATTAAACTAACACAAACAAAGGAAATTCAATGAAACTGAATCGTATTATTACCTTGTGCGCGATGGCGGCCACGCTGGCCATCAGCGCCACCAGTCTGCTCGCGCAGGATAATGGCACCGACAACAGCGGCACCCCCGGCGGAAACCAGGGCGGGCAGCGGCGCAATCGTCAGGGCGGCGGCCCCGGCGGAAATTTTGATCCCGCCGCGATCCAGCAACGCATCTTGGAGCGCACCCAGGAGCAACTCGGTTTCACCAACGACACTGAATGGGACGCGGTGAAACCGCTGGTGCAAAAAGTTTTGGACGCGCGCCGCGAGGTCGGCTTTGGCGGCATGGGCCGGATGTTCGGCGGCCGCAACCGCAGCGGCGACCAAGGCGGCAATACCCGCCCTAATCCGTTCAGTCAGACCAGCCCGGAACAGGAAGCATTGCAGAAGGCGATTGACGACAACGCGCCGTCCTCGCAGATTAAGGACTTGCTTGCCAAATACAAAGCCACGCAAAAAGCCAAGCAGGCCAAGCTCGAAGCCGCGCAGGCCGAACTCAAGGCCGTGCTCACCACCAAGCAGGAAGCCCAAGCTTATTTGCTCCAGTTGGTGAACTGAAAATCACGAAGAGAAAGCTGACGATTCATGGCCGCCACCACGGTTCAAGATTCTCCGACGAAGCAGTTGCTGGAACGCATGGTTGCGTCCCGGCAACTGTCTTTGCTGGACGCGAACGCGCTCGCGAAATTGAACTTGTCCAGCGAGGAGGAAATTCTCCGCTGGCTCGCGAGCGAATACGGCCTCGGTTACACGACGCTTGAAGACGTCGAGCCGGATCGTCAGCTTCTCTCGCTATTTCCCGCGCGCATTTTGCTGAAGGAGGAACTCCTTCCGCTGAAGCGCGACAACGGCCACGTCGAAGTCGCGACCAGCCGCCTTTTTGCCACTCAAGGTTTTGACGCGCTGAAAACTTTGACCGGCTTGAACCTCAAGCCGATTCTTGCGTCCACCGAGGCCATTCAGCGCGAAATCAAAAAACGCCTCGGCGTCGGCGCCGACACCATCGGCACGCTCGACGAGGAAAAATCTATCCAGGTCGTTGACGAAAACGCCGAGAACACCGATCTCGATTCCGGCGAGGAGGACGAGGCGTCCATCATCCGCTTCGTCAACCAGGTATTGAAAGATGCCATCGAACTGCGCGCATCCGACATTCACCTCGAACCGTTTGAGGACGAATTCAAAATCCGTTATCGCATTGACGGCGAACTGCAGGACACCGCCGTTCCGCCACAGTTAAAACAATTTCAACCGGCCATCGTCTCGCGCATCAAGATTTTGAGCCACCTCAACATCGCGGAAAAACGTCTGCCGCAGGACGGCCGCATCAAAGTCCGCATTGACCAGGCCGAGGTGGACATTCGCGTTTCTATCATTCCGATGTTGCATGGCGAGGCGGTCGTGATGCGTCTGCTCCGGCAGAATTCCACGCTGCGCGGCCTGGGCGAAATCGGCATGAACACGCGCGAGTTGGAACATTTTCAACACGTTCTCAGCCTGCCGCACGGAATTATTTTGGTCACCGGCCCAACCGGTTCCGGCAAAACTTCCACGCTTTACACCGCGCTGAACGAGATCAACGATTCCGTCCGCAAAATCATCACGGTTGAAGATCCCGTGGAATATCAGCTCAAAGGCGTCAACCAAATTCAGGTCAATGAAAAGTCCGGCCTGACGTTTGCGCGCGGCCTGCGCTCGATTTTGCGCCATGACCCGGACGTGATTCTCATCGGCGAAATTCGTGATGCCGAAACCGCACAGATCGCGGTGCAGGCGTCGCTCACCGGCCATTTGGTTTTCTCCACGCTGCACACCAACGACGCGCCCGGCGCGTTGACGCGCCTCGTGGACATGGGCGTGGAGCCATATCTTGTCGCGTCGTCACTCGAAGCCGTCCTCGCGCAGCGCCTCGTCCGCGTGCTCTGCAAACATTGCAAGCAGCCGGACAATTCCGTGCGGGCGCAATCCTTCAAGGCCAAGCTCGGCATCTCGGCGGACAAAATTATTTTCAAATCCGTCGGCTGCCGCGAGTGCCGCAACACCGGCTTCTTCGGTCGTCACGCGATTTTTGAGTGGATGGACACCGACGAGGAAATCCGCCAGCTCATTTTGAAATCCGCTTCGACGGATCAAATCCGCGCCGCCGCGCGCAAGGCCGGAATGCGCACGCTGGCCGAGGACGGCTGGCGCCTGGTCGCCGCCGGCGTCACGACCGTCGAGGAAGTTTTGAGCGTCACCACGGCGAAAGAAGTCGAGAGCGCGACGAAAAATCAAACCGGAGCCACGGCCGCGAGCATCGCGGTGGCGAGGTAAAATGAAGAAATATTCAACAACCAACATTCAACGCTCAACGCCCATTGGCTGTGTGGCGTCGTTCCTTGAATGTTCGATGTTGAATGTTCAATGTTCGATGTTTTCCTGATTTTCCATGCCCACGTTTGCCTACAAAGCCTTGCAGTCCGACGGCAAAATCGCCGAGGGCGTGCTGGAAGCTGCCGGTCGGCCCGACGCGCTGCGGCAGATGGAAACGCTCGGCCTGCGCCCGGTGAATCTTTCGGAAAAAAATTCCGCCTCCGCTAAAAAAGCGGCGGCGGCGGGCGACATGAGTTTTAACTTCGCGTCCAAAAAAGTTTCCGCGAAGGAACTGGAAAATTTCACGCGGCTGCTGTCGAGCCTGCTCGCGGCCGGCGTGCCGTTGAGCCGCGCGCTGGTGATTTTGCACAAGGAAGCCTCCGCGCCGGCGGCGAAGGGGAAGTGGAAAGAAATCCACGATCTCGTGGTGGACGGCATGTCGCTGGCGAATGCGATGGCAAAATCGCCGGAAACTTTTCCGCGCGTCTATGTCGCGATGGTCGAGGCGGGCGAAGCCGGCGGTTTTCTCGACGTGGTGCTGGCGCAGATCGCGGATTTTCAGACGCGTGAAAAGGAGCTAAAGTCGAAGGTGATGACCGCGATGATTTATCCGTGCATCCTGCTGTTTCTCGCGCTGGTGGTGCTGTCGGTGCTGCTGGTTTTCTTCATTCCGAAGTTTCAAAAAGTTTTCGCCAGCGTTCACGGTTCGCTGCCGGTCATCACGCAACTCGTCATCGGTTTGAGCTATCTGGTGCGGTCGTATGGATTTTTTGTGGTGCTGGGAATTGTCGCCATCGGCTTTCTTGTCCGCGCGTGGTTCATCTCCGAAAAGGGCAAGCGCATGTGGGAGGGAATGATTTTGAAAACGCCGCTGGTCGGCCCGCTCATCGCGCAGTTCGCGATGGCGCGGTTCTGCCGGATGCTGGGCACGCTGCTCGGCGCCGGCGTGCCGCTGGTGCAAGGTCTGAATGTTTCGCGCCGCTCCATCGGCAACCAGATTCTCGTGGACACCGTCGGCCAGTCCATCGAACGCGTCCAGCAAGGTGGCCGGCTCGGTCAA
>Ga0208507_1002153_pt1 | contig 10377 bp, 1 predicted proteins | sample CryBogCBH12Aug01_FD_184626 | JGI IMG/M metagenome (GOLD analysis project Ga0208507, IMG submission 184626) | Freshwater microbial communities from Crystal Bog, Wisconsin, USA - CBH12Aug09.1 (SPAdes) (version 2) | ecosystem: Environmental > Aquatic > Freshwater > Lake | place: Crystal Bog...
GGTTCCGCCGCCGCCACGCTAAGTCTTAGCAATGTCAGTGCCGGCGACGGGGCCGGTTATGACGTGGTGGTGAGCGATGCCGTTGGCAGCGTCACCAGCGCGGTGGTCACGCTGACCATCAACGGCCCGCCGATCACCCCCGCCAATTTGGTGGCGGTTTCAGGGAACGCGATGGTGGGTCTGAGCTGGTCGGCGGCGGCGGGAGCAACCAGCTACAATGTCAAACGCGCTCTGATTAACGGCGGCCCTTATACTCCCATTGCTAACGTGAGCACCTTGAACTTTACTGATACCGGCCTGACCAATGCAATGGTTTATTATTATGTGGTCTCGGCGACCAATGCATATGGTGAAAGCGCGAACTCGGCACCCGTCAACGTCGTGCCGGGCTGGAGCCGATACACGCTGCCCATCAGCTTCATCAACTATGCCTTCAGCGGAACACTGACCAACTTTCCGTTGCTGGTCGTGCTGGGAACCAACCTGGCTGATTTCTCCTACAACCAGTTTGCCGCCACTAACGGGGGGGATTTGCGCTTCGCCGACGGCAACGGCAACGAGTTAAATTACGAGCTGGAAAAATGGAATCCGTCCGGGGCCTCGTATGTCTGGGTGCAAATGCCGCTATTAAACAGCAACTCCATGCTGCAGGCGTCGTGGGGCAACGCTGCCCTCACCAATCCGCCGTCCTACACCACCAATGGCGCAGCCTGGAACAGCAACTACGTTGGCGTGTGGCATCTGGGTCAGACGCCGCCCGCTGTCGCACAGGATAGCACGGCCAACACCAACCGGGCGACCCCAAGTGCGGCGATGGGGGCCACCAACCAGGTGCCGGGCAACCTTGACGGCAGCCTGGACTTCGATGGCGTCGCCGATTATTTGAACGTGCCCAGCACGCCGGCCTTAGGGTTGACCAACGGGCCGTTTACGTTGAGCGCGTGGATCAATCTCAATGCCGCGGATGACGGGGTGATCATCGGCAAGGGACAAAACGGCGTGATTTACTATTCGTGGTTTTTAACCGTGGGCAACAATCCCGGCGTGGATAATGGGAATACGAGCAACCGTTTGTGCGTGGGTTTCCGCACCTCAAGCGGCTCAGCGGACACCTATGTCACCCAGACCAACAATGTGACGCTGTCCAACTGGATGCATGTGGCGGGGACTTATGACGGCGCCAAATTGACGCTGTATGTCAATGGCCAGGTCAATGCGACGAAGGCAGCCAGCGGATTGTGCTTCAGTAACTCGACGCAGTTATGGATTGGGGCCGACAGCGGCCGGGACTATTTGAACGGCCGGATTGACGAGTTGCGCGTCGAGAACGTGGCACGCCCGGCGAATTGGGTCTGGGCCGCTTACGGGAACACGGCTTCGAACAACTGGTTCAACACCTATGGCACCGTCGGCCCGGCTCCCTTGGCGCCGGCAATTACCGCCCAGCCGGCCAGCCGGACCAACAGCGCCGGCACGGTGGCCAGCTTTACAGTGGCGGCCAATGGCACCCCCGCCGGCTGCCAATGGCTCAAGAACGGAACCAATTTGACCGACGGTGGCAATGTGAGCGGTTCGCAGACGGCGACGCTGACCTTGAGCAATGTTCTAATAGCGGACGCGGGGAATTACAGCGTGGTGGTGAGCAATTCAGCGGGCAGCGTGACCAGCCAGGCAGCGGTGCTGACGGTGAACAAGGCGATGCCGTCGGCCGTGCTGGCGGTGACCAATACGCCGATGCCGTATGACGGTAACGCGCACGCGGCGACCGTGGTGGTGGTCAGCAGTTCGGTGCCTGGAACCGTGGCCAACCTCCAGACGGGGGGCGCGCCCAGCCAGACGACGGTGGGCACCTATGCCGTGACGGCGGACTTCGTGCCCAATGACACGGCCGATTACTATCCCTTGCCGAGTTTGAGCGCCGGGAATTTCTCCATCACCCCGGCCATGAAGCCGCGTCCGGTGATTGCCGCCACCCTGCGCAACGGCGTCTTCACGATTAGCGGCAGCAACAACTCGCTGGCCGGCCTGACCAATTATCTGCTGGCCAGCACCAACCTCGCCCTGCCGGCCGCCAGTTGGACGCCGGTGGCGACGAACGTTTTTGACACGAACGGCAACCTGAGCATCCCCAATCTGAACCCCACCAACCCGCAAATCTTTTACCAGATTCAAGTGCCATGAACGCAGAAACAACAATTTCACTAATCTGAAATGCCGTAGTGCGGTGTGGATTAACAAAAATTTAAACTGTGAGCTTCTGTTCACATACCCGTTTTCGGGTATGGACGATAGCGCGGCAAAACGCGTAAGTTGTGATAAATAAATATCCATTCAGCTGCACTATAATTCTCAACCAGAAAACCCAACCCATTGAATATATGAAGTATACGTCGCGTCTCTTGTCCCGTCCCGCCCTTTTAGGCACTTTCAGCAGCGCGTTGCTGCTGGCCGTGCTGACATTCTTCGGTGTCGCACCCCTGGCCCAAGCCCAGACCACCACTTGGTATACCAATGTCTATGGCGGATTCACCAATACTTGGACTCCGGCCGGCGGAGTGTCTGGGACAAATATCATCAGTCTTGCCGGTGCGGATCCGGGTTCCATTCAGGTTGAATGTTGGGGCGGCGGCGGCGGTAGCGGCGGCGCTCAGAGCCAAGGCGGTGCCGGTGGCGGCGGTGGTGGCGCGTATTCCAAAATGACCAATCTGACGGCTACGGCCGGGCTTACCTACTATGTCGCAGTTCCCACTGCGGCGGCGGGTGGTGCCCAAAGTGGCGGTGGCTATGGCGGAAATGGCGGGACGGCTCTCTTTTATTCCGTTACCAGTGGCGGTGTCACTAATGTGATTGTTGCCGCTGCCGGTGGCGGGGGCGGGCAGGGGGCAAACCATTCAATCGGTGCGGGCGGGGCCGGTGGCACCAATGTGCCTAACACTTATAACGTTCAGTTTAACGGCGGCAATGGTGCCAGCGGCTATATTGTTGTCTCAACCGGCACATACACCAATGGTGGTGCCGGTGGCACCGGCGCGAGTGATCTGGCTGCGGGCGTTTCCGCCTTGGGCCAGAACAACTCCAACTCCATCCCTGGCATCGCCGGCAGTGACGCGCTTCACAGCGGTGGCAATGGCGGCGGAGGCGGATACCATTCCGCATTTGTTGCCACTCAATCTTCGGCAGCCGGTATCGCTCCCGGCGGCGGTGCTGGCGCGTCAGGGGCCGCCAGCGCGCAACGGGTGGGCTCGGCTGGTGGCTTGGGACAAGTGGTGGTCATTTTCAGCATCACTTCTTCGGGTGCCACTTCGGTCAAAGCCAACAATGCCAACGCGCTCAATCTGACGAATAGTTGGTCGAACGCAACGGTTCCCACGGTTAGCACGACCGCGACGTGGGACAGCACGGTTACCGGTGCCAACACCACGGTGTTGGGAGCGACTTTAAGTTTCGGGGGCATCGTTATTTCCAATCCCGCCGGTTTGGTGACGATTGGCGCAGACGGGAACAGCTTAACTTTGGGCAGCGCCGGCATTGACATGAGCAGTGCCACGGCTGACCTAACCCTGAATTGCCCGGTGAGTTTGGGCTCACCCCAGACGTGGAATGTCGCCGGCACCCATACGCTCACCTTGGGCGGCCAGGTTTCTGGCATTTCGGCCCTGACCACGGCGGGCGCGGGCAAGCTGGTGTTTACCAACGCCAACAACAACAATACGTTTAGTGCCCTGACCATCGGCGGCAGCACCACCGTTCAAATGGGGGCCACGAACGCCCTGTCGGCCAACTGTGTCGTCAACGCCAGTTCCGGCACGCTGGATATGCACGGATATACACTCACCGTCGGCGGTCTGAACGGTTCCGGCGGCACGGTGGATAATTTGGTCGGCGGCAATCTGACGTTGGAAGTGGACAACACCATTAACTGCACCAACTCCGCTGCGATCAACAACTCCTATGGAAGCATTTCGCTGCTCAAGAAGAGCGGGGGCACGCTGACGCTGGCGAGCGCAAATGGCTATAGTGGTGGAACGACGATTTCCGGCGGCGTGTTGGTTGCTGGAGCCAACAGTGCGCTCAGCTCTGGTTCGCTTCTGATTAACAGCAACGCGGTGGGTTTTGGTATTTCCTCCGGGGTGACCGTCAACAATCCCATTACGGTCGCGGCCGCTTCGGGCGTGGCCAGCCAGGGAGTAATCTACGCGACCGCTGGCGGCACCGCCACGGTGAGCAGCCCCATTACGATTAGTGCCTCGCCCGGCGCGGGAGCGTTATTCGGGGCTGGCTCCGGCTCAACGCTGGTGGTATCCGGCTCTGTCACCTCCTCCGTCCCGGTCACGCTCCGGACGGGAACCGTGCAGTTCTCGAGTACCAGCAGCGTTTACTCGAACCTGAACATCGGTGGCACCTTCCAGCTTGGTGCCGCCAACGTCATTCCCGCGTTCATCACCCCCTCAATCGGTGTTTTGGCGGCGGGCTTCCTTGATCTCAATGGGTTTAATCAAACCCTGAGTGGTGTGGTCAAAGGGGCTTCTTTCAATGGCACCATCACCAATTCTTCCGCCACTCCGGCCACGCTGACGCTCACCAGCAATTCCTTCTGTGGATGTATCATCGGCGATACCGGCTCCGGCTTGCTCAGCCTGACGGTGACGAATGGCGGCACGGTGACCCTGACGAACAATAACCCCTACAGCGGGGCCACCACCATCAGCCTCGGTCGGCTTGAAGGACAGGTGGGCGGCTCGTGCGCTAACAGCGCCATAACGGTAGCGGACGCGGCGGCAACGCTGGGGGTTAATGTTAACGACCCCACCAAGCAGTGGACTTGCCAGTCCCTGACCACGGCGGGGGCGGGTTCCACCTTGGGCTTTGATTTCGGCGTCAATACTCCCGGTAGCGTGGCCCCGTTGGTGGTCAGCTCCAGCGTGACATTTAACGGCACACCCACCGTGGTCATTACGGGCACCAGCCTCCCGGTTGGCAACTATCCGCTGATGACTTGCGCCAGCGGCATCCCGGGTACAATCCCCAATTTGGTGCTGCCGACGCGGGTGGTCGGCAACTTGAGTTCGGACGGTTTTACGCTAACCTTGAACATCACTGCGGCCGGGCCAGTTGAACCGCTTCTGTGGGCCACCGGCAACGGCACTTGGAACACCAGTTCGGTGAACTGGGTGGACAGCACCACGCCCACCCCGGTGTCTGAGACCTACGCCGATGGCGATTGGGTGGTGTTTGAAGATTCCAAAAGTGTCGGTTCCGGACCGTTGACCGTTACGCTCAATTCGACAGTAACGCCGGTTTCCGTGACCAATAATTCGGCCAAGAGCTGGATTATTTCCGGCACGGGCGGGATTGCCGGCACCGGCGGACTGACCAAGCAGGGTTCCGGCACGCTCACCGTGGCCACCACGAACACCTTCACTGGTCGCACCATCATCAGCGCTGGCACGCTCAGCATCGGCGCGGACAGCAACTTGGGTACGGCGCCGGTTACCACGAATGCGACCGCCATTTACTTGGGCGGCACCCTCAGCGCCAACAACACTCTTGCGCTGCCCAGCACGCGCGGCATCACGTTGATCACCAACTCGACCCCGGTTTTGGACGTGGCCGCCGGCAAGACCCTTACTTGCGGAGGCATCATCGCCGGGGCTACCAATGCCAGCGCATTGACCAAGACCGGCACTGGCACGCTGGTGCTGGCGGCGAGCAACACCTATACCAACGGTACCACCATCAGCGCCGGCAACGTTTCCATCCAGGGTGCCGCGCCTTCCGGCAATTACAGCATTGCCTCCGGCAGCACGCTCTCGTTTGACACCACCAATGCGGATATCAGCAGTGGCACCTATTCCGGTGCCGGCACGCTGAAGCTGGCCAACAGCATGAGCTTCAATAAGAGCGGCAACACTTATGTGACCCTGAGCGCGGGCGGTTTGGTGCTGGTAACCAGCAATGCCACGGTCGCCGGCAGCGCTAGCCAGCATGGGTTCTGGACAAACAATTTCGCCACACTTCAGGTGGATGCGGGTTCGTCCATTAACTTCTCCGAGGCGGGCAGTACCGCGACGGCCAATCCCGCCCAGTTTGACGCTTTGAATGGTGCCGGTGTGGTTACCATTGGCTGGAGCTCAGCCCGTACCCTCGTTCTTGGGGCGGCCAATGGCTCCGGCAGTTTCTCCGGCAACCTCGCCAATGGTGCCACCAACACCATCATGGCCCTCCAAAAAATCGGCACGGGAATACAAACGCTCTCGGGCAGCAATTCCTACACCGGCAGCACCACCATTAGTGGCGGCACGCTGGCGCTGAGCGGCATCGGTTCGATTTCAAACTCCCCGAACATCATCGTGTCCGGCGGCGCAACGTTTGACGTGTCCGGCAAAACCACTGTGTTTGCGCTGGGGACTCGCACCTTGACGAATAGTTCGGTGGGGGCAATTATCAACGGCACGAACGATTGTACTGCGGGCACGATTTCGCTGCTGTATGACGCGACGAATGCTTGCTTTATTGTCACCAATGGCGGCATGACGCTCTCTGCCAGCACCGCCTTCAAAGTCAACAACACCGGCCCGGCTTTGGGTATCGGTGCCTATAAGGTCATTGCCAAGGCGGCGTCGGGCAACGTGGGTTCAGTGGCGGGGACTGCACCGAGTTCGGTCACACTAGGCGGCAGTGGCCGGGTTGCCAATGTGACGGCGCAACCGCTCTTGCAGATTGTGGGCAGCGAATTGTATCTGGACGTGCCGCCCGCGCCGCCGTCGGTGGCCAACAACGGCCCGATCACCGCCGGTGCCACGCTGCTCCTGACCGCGACCAACTCCAGTGGCGGAACCTATGCGTGGACGGGGCCGAATGGGTTCACGTCTGCTCTCCAAAATCCCTCGATTGTCGGTGCCACCACGGCGGCCTCTGGGAACTATAATTGCACCGTCACGGTCAATGGCGTGACCTCCGCCACCGCCACAACCACGGTAACGGTGAACCCCAGTGTCTCCACGCCCGCAACCATCAGCTCGGTGCGCGTGGATGGCAGCGGCAATCTGATCATCACTGGCACCAATGGCTCGGCGAGTGGCACCTACTCGGTGCTGACCTCGACCAACCTGACGGCACCGTTGTCCACCTGGGTGACGAACACAACCGGAAGCTTTACGGGCAGCGGCAGCTTCTCGAACAGCATCCCGGTCAGCGGTACCTCACCGCAACAGTTCTTTAATATCAAGCAACCGTAAGCTCGGAATCACCGCCCAGTGTTCTCTACATTGGAGCGGTGAAATCCCCAAGTGGGGTTGCCCTATGAAGCACATTGGTTAAGCAAGTCCGGCGCGCTGGGACGTTCTAAACGTCCCAGCGCTTTCGTTTTGGCTCGGGGCGACAACTTGGTAAGCGATGGTGTGTCCGTGCTTTTTGCGCCCATCGTGCCAATGGAATTTATTAAATGAAATCCTCCCCCAAACGCCTGTCCGCAGTATTCGCTATGCTGGCGCTGACTTCATTTGCGCCTGCGGCAATGGGCCTGCAGGTGGTGTTCACCAATAGCACCACCTGGGTCTGTCCGTTGGGGGTGACGAATATCCAGGTCGAATGTTGGGGCGGCGGCGGGGGGGCGGGCGGGGTGAATACCAGTGCCCAACACGGCAGTGGCGGCGGCGGTGCGGGCGGGTACGCCCGAAAGAACTCCATGCCCGTGACACCCACTACTGCATATACGATTACCATCCCTGCGGCCGCCGGTGGGGGCGACACTTCCCCTTCACCGGGTACCAACGGCGCTGCGGTATCTTTTACCGGGGATGGCGGAAAGACAGTCACCGCCTATGGCGGTATCGGCGGCGGGGCGGCCAAGAATGGCAGCGGCACCAACGGTCCGGCGCTGACGACCGGAGGGACCGGAGGCGATGCATATTTTGTTGGCGGTGCCGGAGCCGCGGGCACCACGACTGCCGGCGGTGGCGGAGGCAGTGGGCCAAGCGACCTAGCCAATGGCACAAATGGGACCACTACCGGTATTGCGGTCGGTGCAACGGGGAGTGACAGTGTCCATAATGGCGGGGCGGGCGGGAATTGCAGAGGCAGCAATGGCAATGGTGCGGCTCCCACAAATTTGCCCGGTGGTGGTGGCGGCGGTGGCCGAGGCAACAATGGCGGCACGCAATTTTACGGTGGGGCGGGCGCGGTGGGGCAAATAATCCTTTCTTGGACCGCCCCCACCAACGTAACCATTCTTGGCCCGCCCGCTTGTTACTTTGTTTCTGACTCCAACGCGCCAAACTACAACCTGACGACCACCGGCACGCAAGACTGGCAGATTTATGGGGATGCCAGCGGCAATTTCAATCTCTATCCCAGCGTCCAAAAGACCTATGGCAACAGCATCCACCTGGAGCTGGGGACGTCGTCGCCACCCTGTAACTTGGAACAGACCAATCAACGGTCGGTCCAGACCTACACTTGGACGAGTGGCGACCCGACCTTGACGGGCACGAATGTTGACGCCGAAAACAACGGGTTCAACTGCACCAACATCAGTGCCGTGAGCTTTTACGACAATTACGAGACCGTCACCTTCACGCCGGGTGACACGGGCACGCACGTGATTCATCTTTATGGCTATGTGGCGGGCGACAACAGCGGGGTCACGCTTCAGTTCTCGAATTTTCTGGCCGGAGCCGCCGCCACCGTCTTCACCACCAACCCCCCGCCGGGCGATTTTGATTACAGCATCTCGTTTCAGGCGAACGACCCGAATGCCGCGTTGACGGTGGTCTGGACTTTTTCGCAAACCAACACGACCGGCAGCAGCACCTATCTGGGCCTTCAGGCGGCGGCCATGAGCGGCACGCCCACGCCGGCGCCGACACCCGGTCTGGTGAACTGGCGGGTGATTCCGGCCGACACCAATTATCCGACGCCGGACTTGGTATTGGCGGGGGTGGAGATTGGGGACGTGATTAATGGCACCAACACGCTGCCCGCGAACCAGACGAATACCGACTGTGCGCCATATTTTCAAGCGGCCATGAACTGGCTGTCATCGCAGGGGGGCGGGACGGTGTTCGTGCCGCCGGGGCAGTATTGTTTCAGCAACAGCCTGAGCATCCCCCAGGGCGTGACCCTGCGCGGACGCTGGGTGCAGCCGGGACCGAACCAGGCCGCAGCCGGGACCATCTTCGCCATTTACGCCGGTGCCGGCAACACCAACGCGCCCTCGTTCATTGACCATTGCGGCACCCCCAGTTCGGTGCGGGATTTGACCTTCTGGTATCCCAACCAAAACCCGACGAACCCGGTCTATTACCCTTATACCTTCAACCGGTATAACCGCGACTTGACCACGCTGCGGGATTTGACGCTGGTCAATGCCTATTTGGGTATCCATGGCGTTTTGAATGACATGGACGCCATCGGCATTTATGCCACCACGCTGCTCACCGGGTTTGACGGAACCGCCAGTGCGGAGGTGCCGCGCATTGAGAACCTGCATCTGGCCCCTGATTACTGGGTGTGGTCGCGGTTGCCGGGCGCCCCGACGAACACCGCACCGCTGGCGGCGTTCATGCTCACCAACACCAGCAGCATCGGCATTGAAATGGACAACGTGGGTGGAATGTATATGGCCAACTGCTCCGTCTCGGGCTATTGCTACGGCTTTCTTTCGACCGCCACCTTTACCGGTGGTGCCTATGGTCTGACGGTCACCAACTGCACGGAAGCATTGCGCGTGACTTTTTTACGGCAGTTTAGCCTGTTGAACAGCACGTTTAGTGGCACGACTTATGGCCTGCATCGGCTGGCTGGCCAGATTCCTGATTTCTATGGCTGCACCATTGCCGGCGGGGTCAAAGCGGTGATGGACGAAAACAATGGCGCCGCTCATCCCCTGCAAATGGACAATTGCACCCTGACCGGGGTGATTGACATGGGCAACCGGGGTTCGTTGACGATGCGCAGTTCGCGGTTTACGACCACGGGCATAAACATCCTTCCAGGCACCTTGCCAGTGCAGGTGGTGGGCGCGCCCAACGCCAATTGCGGGCCGGCGAACGTGCAAGTCGGCGGTGTTTCCACGAACGACCCCAACAGTTATCGGGTCACCACGAATGGTTGGGTGGCGGAACCGACCTTGTCCTCCTTTCCCTTCACCTACGGCCGGGTCTGCCAGCCGGCCCAAGCGGCGTTGTTCAACGTCCAGAGCCTGCGTTTTGCCGGCGGCGCGACGGGCAATGGAGTGACCGATGACACGGCGGCGATTCAGGCGGCGATCTATGCGGCGGAGACCAACGGCGGGGGCATCGTGTTTTTCCCGCCGGGGAACTATGTGGTGACGTCGCCATTGGTCGTGAGCAACGGAGTGGAGTTGCGGGGGATGGA
>Ga0208507_1002158_pt1 | contig 10356 bp, 7 predicted proteins | sample CryBogCBH12Aug01_FD_184626 | JGI IMG/M metagenome (GOLD analysis project Ga0208507, IMG submission 184626) | Freshwater microbial communities from Crystal Bog, Wisconsin, USA - CBH12Aug09.1 (SPAdes) (version 2) | ecosystem: Environmental > Aquatic > Freshwater > Lake | place: Crystal Bog...
TGGCAGCGAGCCCATGGCCGCGGTGCTCCGGGAGCTGGAGCGCGTGGCGGCCTCCGAGCTGCCCGTGCTGATCCTGGGGCCCACGGGCAGCGGCAAGGAGCTGGCCGCCCAGGAGCTGCACCGCCGGTCGGGGCGCACCGGGCCTCTCGTGCCCGTGAACTGCTCGGCCTTCGCGGAGGGCCTGCTGGAGTCCGAGCTCTTCGGCCACGTCCGGGGCGCCTTCACCGGCGCCGACCGGGACCGCCGGGGCGCCATCGAGGCGGCCCGGGGCGGCACCCTCTTCCTGGACGAGGTGGCGGACCTGTCCCCGCGCCTGCAGTCCCTGCTGCTGCGGGTGCTGCAGGAGCGCGAGATCCGGCGGGTGGGCTCGGACCAGGCGGTGAAGGTGGATGTGCGCTTCGCGGCCGCCACCCACCGGGACCTCGAGCAGCTGGCCGCTGCGGGCAGCTTCCGCCACGACCTGCTGTTCCGCCTCCAGGGGGCCGTGCTCCGGCTGCCGGGCCTGACCGCGCGCCGCCATGAGTTCCCCTTCCTGCTCCCGCAGCTCACGGTGCGCGCGGCCCAGGCCATGAAGCGACCTGTCCCGGCTCTGTCCCCGGGGCTGCCCCAGGCCCTGGCGCGCCTGCCCTGGCCCGGCAACGTCCGCGAGCTGCTGCACGCCCTGGAGCGGGCCCTCCTGCGCTGTGAAGGTGGCCTCCTGCGGCCCGGCCACTTCCCGGAGCTGGCGACCCCGGCCCTGCAGTCCCGCACCTGGGAGGAGGCCACCCGGGCCTTCCAGCGCCGCCTCTTGCAGGACACCCTCCAGGCCTGCGGCCACCGCGCCGCCGAAGCCGCCCAGACCCTCGGCCTGGCCCGCCCCGCCCTCTACGCCACCGCCCGGCGCCTGGGTCTGGACCTGGTGGCCGAGCGGCTGGGGGGGCCGGATTCAGCCGCGCCCTCAGGCTGATCCGTTTCGAAGCCGGAGCAGCTCGGCGTGACCGGGGAAGGCCGCCAGCCCCCGCTCCAGGACCAGGCGGGCCTCGGTGGCAGCGCCCTGGCGCAGCAGCGACTGGGCGACGATCTGGTGCCAGAGGCCGCGGCCCCCGGCGGGGAACCGCCCCAGGGCGTTCCAGGCATCCCGGGCCGCCGCGGGCAGATCCTGGGTGGCGGCGCCCAGACCCACCAGGGCCTCCCAGAGCAGGAGGTCGCCGGGGTTCTGGTCCAGGCCCGCTTCCAGGACCGCGTGGGCCTCGGCCAGCTCGCCCTGGTCCCGGAGCAGGGCCGAGAGGCGCAGGAAGGGCAGCGTGAAGGAGGGTTCCCGCTCGATGGCCGAGAGGAAGGCGGCGACGGCCTCGTCGGACCGCCCCACGGCCGCCAGGAGCTCCCCCTGCACGGTCTGGAGGGCCGGCAGGGCTTCGGGTCCCGAGGGCAGGTCCAGCAGGGCGAGGGCTTCCTCGGTCGCACCGATGGCCCCGAGGGCCCGGGCCCCGGAGAGCCGGAGGCGCAGCGGCGGGTCGGGCTCCAGCCGGAGGCAGGCCCGGGTGGCCTCGGCACAAATGGCCCACCGCTCGAGCATGGCCGCTTCCTGCATGAGGTTGAACTGGGCACGGAACGCTCCCGGGTGGGCCGCGGCCTCCTCCTGGGCGATGCGGAAGTACCGGTCCTGCTTGGCCCGGTCCAGATCGCCGTCGGCCTTCCCCAGGTGGTGGATCACCGCCGGCAGGGCCTTCGGCGCGAGGCCCAGGGCCTCGAAGCTGGGCTCCACGGTCTCGTGGATGCGGCCGTGGTAGCGGATCCGGGGGTCCCGGCGGAAGAGCCGGAGCGCCAGGAACTCCGTGACGAAGCCCAGGTCCTCGGTGCCCGGAGGCCCGCCCGGGTTGGGCCGGGCGCCGCCGTGCAGGCCCAGGTGGGCCCCACTGGCGTGGTAGTTACCCATGAGGCTCAGGCTTGGAACGCTCCCTGCAACACATCGACCTTCCGACCCCAAACCGGCACCTGGGGTGGAGTATGCCTCCCCTTGACCTCTGATATTGATGAAATCAGTCCATGTAGGCTAGGCAAGCCCATGCTGAGTGTTCACGCCCTCAATCCCTAACCACAACCCATGAAAGCCAATGATGGCTAAGCAAATCATCCCGTCCTTTCTGGCCAAGCCAAAGCTGTCGGTGGAGACCTTATCCCCCCAGAAGTTGCTGGGACGAATTGAAGCCGCGCTCCTGACCTCTGATCTCGATGCGGCAAACAATGCTGCTCGCCTCGGAGTGGCCAGCTTCCCAAAGCAATCGCTCTTCAGAACCATAGTTGCTTCGCTGGCCCAGGGTGACCTATCCAAAATACTGGAGACCATCGGCTGCGAACGGCCATGGCACCTCGGGCGCATCCCACGCAAAGCGCATTTCTACTGGGGAAGTGAGCGTACATCCTACCTACGATACCTAAGCGTAGCATCCTTCCATTGGTTGAATCCCGATTGGGAGATCAACATTTATGTCCCTTCCGCTATCCACCGCGGAGAGACGAACTGGCATGGGGCCGAGGCGTATGAAGGTAATGCCTATCATGGCAGAAATTACAGTGACCTTCTGTACGATCTACCTGGCGTAATTATCCGAGAAGTGGACTTCTCAAAATTCCCAGAGATAGATAACGCGCCAGAAACCTCTAAAGCTGACTTCTTCCGCTGGCACATCCTTTCCGAGGAGGGTGGCCTCTACAGTGATACGGATATTCTTTTCCTGCGTTCCATCCGGGAAACACCCTTCAACGTCCCCGAAAATGCGTTGGTGCAGGCTTGTATTTGCCTCCATGACCAGCTTCATAGCATAGGCTTCTATTTGTCGGCCCCAGGAACCGCATTCTTCCGTGCTATCTCTGAAGGCGCCAGGAAATCGTTCAACCATTCCGAGTATCAGGCCATCGGCGCCCTTCTCCTCAACCGGATGTACCCCACCGTCTCCAGCATCCAGAAGGCACATCCCCAGATGCCCCTTTTGAACTTGCCCATGGAACTGGTATACCCACTTGACTGGAACAGAATTGACGCAATCCACCAGCCCGGGGATCTGGATCAATTTTCAGAACGAACGCTTGGAATCCACTGGTATGCCGGGTCCCCCCTCACCCAACGTTTCAACAACCTTATCGACCATGAAAGCTGTGGACGCTTTGGCACGCTACTGGATAGCGCGGCGGCAAGAATGGTCCAACAGATGGCCTCCCGAGAGACCAAGGCCAGCCCAGAGATTCTCGGCGCCAGTGCACCACAATTCTCCATCCTCCTAGTTCCGGGCAACTCCAGATTGGTCGCGGCCACTGCGTTAGAAAGCCTGACCAATCAAACCATAGGTGACTGGGAGGCCTTGGTCCTGGATGATCGGTCCCATCCAACCACCTCTGAACTTCTAACGGGATATGTCCAAAGAGACCACCGGATCCGCGTTCTCCAGAACCCAGAGTCTGATTCCGATTCACGGCTGAATGCTCTCCTACATGAGGCTAAGGCCACCTGGATCTGTAGGCTCTCCGAAGATGCCTCCTATGAACCCGATACTCTCGAAGCCTTCCATCGGGGGATCCAGGAGCGCCCTTCGGCCAGGTTCTTCTACAGCAACTACTCACTGCTCATCGAAGAATCCGGTTGCAAACAGGCCTTGCCCAGCGGACGGCAAATCCACTTGCCGCCCTTCGAACTACAGACTCTAGGTTTTCTCCAGGCAAACTTCGTTAGTGCCTCTACAACCTGTTTTCAGAAGAGCCTCACCGCAGAGATGGGTGGTTGGAATCCCGCCTATGGCCTTGCCCAGGATCTGGAACTTTGGCTCCGGCTCAGCACCAAGACAAGGTTGCACTACCTGGATCACCACACCGCTATAGTCCCTTCGCGAGAGGAGATACCTCTCGGCGAATGCCCCTCGGCCGCCCATTATGACTCCGCGCGAGGGATCATTGAGTTTCTGAACTCACATACTTTTGAGAAATTGTTCCCTTGGTTTGACCTTCGCTCGCCAGCCGCCGTCACTCAGGCCATCGAATCTACAACCATCGCAGTGCTCGATATGAATGCTCTTCATTACAAGGGGGTAGGCCCCAACACTGCGCTTCTCGACCGTTACATGGATTGGGTTACCGACGGCGCTGACTGGTCCTTCCGGGAGCCCCTGAGGCTAGAGGTCATACGTAACTTTGAAGGATTGAAGGACTTGCCCGAATTTATCAAGACCGCTCTCACCTTCCTGAGGAACCCGCGCGGCAGCCGCTACCGACCCTTGGATCCCATAGCAATGCTGCAGACTACACTGCAGCAACAGGAAAGCGCTGGCGTAGGCCCTACTTCCAGAGAACTTAGGCTCTACCTAGACAAAGTAGCTGGAGTGATGGGCGCGGGGAAATCCCCGGCCTGAAGCCCCCAGGAAGCCATTACTGGCGGCGCAACCATCAGCCGTGGTTGTCAGCAGGGCTCGTGTTCTTGAGCTGAGCGCGGGCCTTGGCGAAGCGAGCGCCCATACTCCCCCGTAAAGGGGGGCCCCCGCCTTCAACAGGCTCAATCCATTGGGCGTCTGGGTATTGCACGAGTAGCGTATGCAATTCTTCTTCATCGGTCACAAACCGAATATCCGGGAAGGTCAATACGCCGATTGCCCTGGCCACAGCAATGATTTGGGCCTGCACTTCCTCCCAGGAAGAGCCCTCCGCAGCACCCTCATCACTGGATAGGATCAGAGTGATTGGATCTCCGGCCTTGAAGGCCAGAAGGAAGGCAAGAAGGACTTGGATCCAGTCCGCTTCCTTAAAATCGGTTCTATAGAGGAGGGCTTCCATGGAGGGCGATTCGGGATCTACTACGGCGTCCGTACTCACTGGGCGACCTGGGTGGTTAACAGGATTGATAGGCTGTTTCTCGCCCGGTGGCATGGCCGGCTTGATTCCGATGCGGGTCAGGTACTCATTTACCTTCGGCAACATGGCCTGGTCGTGCTCGACTTGCAGGGCAGATGCGAACGCTTGCATCATGGCAATCGGATCACGATGCAGATAGGGGATCTTCTTGCCCCTGGAAATACGCCTGAGGCACTTTCGAATGAGCGGGGGAAGTTCGACTCGCTCAATGGCCATGGAGCCCAAGGCTCTCCGGATCGCCGAGGCAGCATCTGGAGGACAACCCCGGTCCAACCACTCCGCCAGGCGTTCAAGAAGCGCCGTATGTTGGCCTACCCCGTAGTTGATGAACGAGGTCGGGTTGAATGAAGTGTCAATGACCGCTGTAACTGCAATTTTGATGCAATTGAGGTCATTCAAGTCGAGCTGAGGGAAGAGTCCCTCGAACGAGTGCTTGTTCAGATAGTCGAGGCAGGACCTTGACCCATCGAATACTCCAATATCGGCGAATCCTACGGCTCCCTGGCCGGCATGCAACCTAGTAATACTGGTTCGATGGTTGATGTAATGCAGCCTGGTAACACCACTCATCCTCAGCCATAGATCGGCGTCCTGACCCCACCTATAGGTAGGGTCAAAGCCCCCAACCGTATCGAAAAGCCCCCGTTCAATACAGATGGTTATTCCATTAAGATAATTCATCCCAAAATGTGCGATGGTCTCTAGACCCGGAGCAGGGAGGCTCTTCACCCTAGTCTCGGGTTGCCGAAACAGTTCGTTCGTCTCATGAAAGAGGCAACTGTAGTTGGCGTGAAAAAACCGAGCTGATGAATTACTGAGGATCGCGGCCTTGAAGGTGGCAAGAGCATCTGGCTCATAGAGGTCATCGGACGAAAGCCAAGTGACCCACTGGCCTCGCGCAACACGAATACCCTCATTCAAGGCCGTGGCGGTTCCACCGTTCTCCTTATGGAAAGTGCGAATGCGGGCGTCTGCTGCCGCATAGGCTGACATGACCTCGCGCGTACGGTCCTTTGACCCGTCATTTACGACGATCGCTTCCCAGTCCCCTTCGCTCTGGGCCAAGAGGCTATTCAAGGCTATGGGCAGGAACTCTGCTTGGTTATAGGTAGGCACCAGCACCGAGAAAAGGGGCCGCTGTGCTTGACCCGAGCAAAAATCATCCATCGCAATTCCTTTCGCATGAGCAAGCCCCACTATCGGCATGGGGGCTTCTGGCCGATTGACCTTGCGAGGTGGCTGGGAAATAAGCTCCCCCCCCACTGTGCCCGGCCCCCACAGCGGAATGGTGTGCAATAGACGCATCGGATCTTCGATTCTCTGGGATAAGCCAGGGACGTGCCAGGAGGTTCAAGAGGAAGCGCCCAGTTGAGGAAGGGCGGCCCTTTCCTGTTTGGTTGCGACTGATGCGGTCGTCCCGGTACTTAATTTTCAGCGCGATATTCCCGGTTTTCCCTTTATTACCCCATTAACAGCATTTACGAACACAAAACCATCCCCACTCAGGAAGGAGGCCCCTCTGGGCCAAGGCGTCCTGGTTACTCCACGGTCGATCAAAGAAAGAACTGTAAGAATTGGTGTTATTAATTGTTATGTATGCCCCCCAAGCCACCTCAGGCGCCCCTATTACCTGCGGAACTGATCCCGGCCTTCACCTCAGCCACAGGCCCGTGGGGGGTAATTTTCACCCAATCAGAGCCGTCCCAATGGCATGTATCTTCCAACTAGTCCTCTCTCTCGATGCAATCGGCCTTTGTCCAAAGTCTCCCCAATAACCGGTTCGTCCCCTCTGCAAGATCCCTGGAGGTCTCATGAAGGTCCTCATCGTTGGTGGCGCTGGCTATATCGGAGGAGCCGTTGTAGATCTTCTACTCGAGTCCAGCCACGAGATCCGGGTCTACGATGCTCTGCTCTACGAAGAGGTGTACCGGAAACCCATTGCCTTTTTCTTCGGAGACGTGCGAAACCGGGAGGCCCTATGGCCTCATCTGGCCTGGGCTGACGCCGTGATCTGGCTCGCCGCCCTCGTGGGAGATGGGGCTTGTGCCCTCAACACGGACATCGCTGAAAGTATCAATCAGGAGGCGGTGGAGTGGATGGCTGGGCATTTCGATGGACGCATCATCTTCCTGTCCACCTGCTCGGTGTATGGGGCGCAGGACAAGGAACTGGATGAAGCTTCTCCGACAAACCCACTCTCCGTCTACGCCTCCACCAAGCTGCGTGCAGAGCGCGCGCTGGCAGGCAAAAACGCGATGATCTTCCGCCTGGGCACCATCTATGGGGTTGGCGATCTCTTCTCAAGGATACGCCTTGATCTTGTGGTCAACATCCTCGTCGTTCGAGCCTTCTCTGTGGGTAAGGTCAAGGTGTTTGGTGGCGAACAGTTCCGCCCCCTTCTCCACGTCAAGGATGCCGCCCAAGCCGTGGTCAACAATCTCGAGAGCGCTCACACCGGCGTTTTCAATCTCCATCGTCAAAATGTCCGCATCATCGACCTTGCCTACCAGGTTCGAAACCACTTCCCTGACATGACCATCGAACTCACCGAGTTGAGTTTCCAGGACGCCAGGAACTACCGGGTCCGGAGTGATAAGGCCATAGCTTCTTTTGGATTCCACCCGCGCTTCTCCATCGATGACGGCATCGAGCAGGTGAAGGAGCTTGTGAGCGAGAGGCGCATTCGCGATCTGGACAATCCCCGATATACAAACCAGAGTTTCCTGGCAGCATTTGGCACACACTTATGAGAGGTCTTCCGTGAATCAGGTAAAATTGCTCGAAGGCGGTCTAGCCGTAGACGACCGGGGCAAAGTTGCTTTTGTCAACGATTTCAACCTTAATGGCGTCAAGCGTTTCTACTCGGTGTCAAACCACCGCTGTGGGTTTGTCCGAGCCTGGCATGCCCACCGCAACGAAGCCAAGTTCGTGCATGTGGTCGGGGGGAGCGCCCTGGTGGGCGCGGTCAGAATCGACGACTGGGAGCAGCCAGCTCCGGATCTTCCCGTACAGAAATACGTCCTGACTGCGTCCCGACCAGCGGTCCTCTATATCCCTGCTGGCTTCGCCAACGGTTTTATGACCCTCACCGACGATGCCGTGCTGCTGTTTTTCTCCACGTCAACCGTGGAGGAGAGCAAAGGTGATGACTTCAGGTTCCCCGCCCGTCACTGGGACCCCTGGCATGTCGAAGAGCGTTGAGAAAGAGAGATGGCATGAGTCGAGTGCTCGTTCTCGGTACGAATGGCATGCTGGGCGCCATGATTGCGGACATCCTGGCTCAATCCCGCGAGCATGACCTCACCCTGACCCGACGGAACCCTGATCACGAGCCACCGAGTGGCCCAGCTCGGACCTGCCGCTGCCTGCCGTTCGACGCAGAAAAGAGCCCTGAAGCCATCGAGGAAATCCTGGCCCAGGGATTCGACTGGATCGTCAATGCCATCGGAGTCATCAAGCCTTTCATCAAGGACACCGATCCCTCACAGATCGAGCGAGCGGTCCGCGTGAACGCCCTGTTTCCCCTGTCGCTGGCACGTGCAGCCGAGCGGCATGGATCACGGGTCCTCCAGATCGCCACTGATTGCGTATACTCCGGCCGCAAGGGCCTCTATGCGGAAGAGGATGCTCACGATGCGCTGGACACCTATGGGAAGACCAAGAGCCTCGGCGAAGTCCCGTCCCCAGCCGTGTCCCATATCCGCTGCTCGATCATCGGTCCCGAAATGAAGGGCCATCTGTCGCTGCTGGCCTGGTTTCTGGGACAACCCCCGGCGGCCCGGCTCACCGGGTATGTGAACCACCACTGGAACGGCATCACCACCTATCATTTCGCACGCATCTGCCACGGGATCATACGAACCGGACTGGTTATGCCAGGGTTGATCCATGTCATCCCTGACGGCATTGTCACCAAGGCCGAAATGCTGGAAGGCTTCGCGAACGCCTATGGCAGGAACGACTTGAACATCCAGCCTGGCGAAGCCCCGGTCGTGATCGATCGGACGCTGACCACAAGCCATCCCGACCTCAACCTGTCGCTCTGGTCGTCCGCCGGATACTCTGCCCCACCCAACTTCAGGCAGATGATGGAAGAGCTGTCCCATCACCCCTTCAATCAGTAAGGTCTGCCGGAGCCTCCATGAAAGTTCTCACCATCCTGGGAACCCGACCCGAGATCATCCGGCTGAGTCGGATCATCCCGAGGCTAGATGGGATCTGTCAGCAGATCCTCGTCCATACTGGACAGAACTTCGATTTCAATCTTGATGGCATCTTCTTCGAGGAACTTGGAGTCCGAAAGCCCGATCATCACCTGGGCGCGAGAGGCGGTTTCGGATCGCAGCTCGGAACGATAGTCGCGGGACTGGAAGAGATCCTACAGCGCGAGCGGCCGGACCGGTTCCTGGTGCTTGGAGACACTAATTCGAGCCTCGGGGCCATTGCCGCCAAGCGGTTGGGCATTCCCGTCTACCACATGGAGGCCGGCAACCGCTGCTACGATGACCGCGTTCCAGAAGAGGTCAATCGCCGCATCATAGATCATTCCAGCGATGTACTGCTTCCCTACACCGAGAATAGCCGCCGCAACTTGTTGGCCGAGGGCATCCCTGGCGACCGGATCCTGGTGACGGGCAATCCGATCTGGGAAGTCATCAAACACTACGGACCCCAGATCCAGGCCTCGGAAATTTTGGCCAAGCTGGCCCTCTCTGCCCGGGGTTACTTTCTGGTCACCATGCACCGTGCGGAGAACGTGGATCTCCCGGAGAGGCTGGCCGGGCTTACCTCTGCGCTCGCCAAAATCCAAGGGCAGCATCGCCTTCCAGTCATCATCAGCACTCATCCCAGGACTGCCCTCCGGATGCGTGAGTTCGGCCTCCAGACGAAACATCCAGAGCTGCGCTTTTTGGATCCTTTCGGATTCTTCGATTTCCTGTCGCTCGAGGAGCAGGCTCTCTGTGTGATCAGCGACAGCGGTACCGTTCAGGAGGAATGCGCCATCCTGGGAGTACCGAACGTCACCGTGCGGGACGTAACAGAGCGCCCCGAGACCCTGGAGTGCGGCAGCAACCTGCTCAGCGGAGCTGATCCACAGCGGATCCACGCCTGTGTGCAGATCGCGCTGGATTCGCCACGGGCCTGGACCCCGCCGACGGAATATCTGCGTGAAAACGTGAGTGATACGGTTGCTCGAATCGTCACAGGTTACCGAAGAGGCGACGCTGCTCCCGGAGGCCAGGAGCGACTGCCCAGGGACTAATTCCCCGTTCCCTGCCCTCACACCCTACGCCCAAAGCTCCTATCCAGGTCGCTTAGGGTCAGTTTTTTGAGAATCGGCCTGCCGTGGGGGCAGGTGTTGGGAACTTCGCAGGCCAGGAGGTCCTGGATGAGGTGGAGGGCCAGGTCGGGGGGGAGGGCGTGGTGCTTCTTGATGGCGGCACGGCAGGCGAGCTCGGCGTTGAGGTCGCGGCGGAAGGT
>Ga0208507_1002164_pt1 | contig 10324 bp, 11 predicted proteins | sample CryBogCBH12Aug01_FD_184626 | JGI IMG/M metagenome (GOLD analysis project Ga0208507, IMG submission 184626) | Freshwater microbial communities from Crystal Bog, Wisconsin, USA - CBH12Aug09.1 (SPAdes) (version 2) | ecosystem: Environmental > Aquatic > Freshwater > Lake | place: Crystal Bog...
GAGGCTGCCCTGCTTTTCCACCTGGGCGATGATTCGCGCCCGCATCACCTCGAACAGGCGCGGCACCACCACCATGATCGTGGGGCCCACCTCCTCAATATTGCCGGAAAGCTTGTCGAGCCCCTCGGCGTAATAGATCTGCGCACCCATGCCGATGGGCAGGAACTGGCCAGCGGTGTGCTCGTAGGAATGGGAGAGCGGCAGGAACGAGAGAAACACCTCCCCGCTGCCCCCATCGATATCCGCCGCGAAATCCTCGACCAGCACGCGCGCCGCGCCATCGATGTTGCGCAGCAGCGCGCCATGGTGCTGCATCACCCCGCGCGGCGCGCCGCCGGTGCCGCTGGTGTAGATCAGGCAGGCGATGTCGTCGCGGGTGATGCTGGCGATGCGGGCATCCACCGCGGCGCGGGCGGCGGCGGCATCGCCCGCCAGCAGCGCGTCCCATTGCGGATATTCCACCGCGCCCGCCTGGGCCATGCCCAGCGGCTCGATGCCGATAACATGGGAGGCCCCGCCCGAAGCCAGCACGGCGGGCAGCAGCGGCTTGGCCAGCCTGGGCCCGGAAACGATCACCGCCCGCGCCCCGGAGTTTTCCAGCACATGGGTATGATCGCGTGTCGTGTTGGTGGTATAGGCGGGCACGGTGATCGCGCCGGCGGCCATGATGGCGAGATCGGCGATGGCCCATTCGGGGCGGTTTTCACAGACCAGCAGCACCCGGTCACGCTCTCCGCTACTGGTGCCGATACCGAGCGAGCGCAGCCCTTCCGCCAGCAGGCACACCCGCCGCGCCGCCTCGGCCCAGCTCAGCGCCTGCCAGCTTCCCCCGGCCTTGGTCCACAGAAACGGCCGCTCGCCCAGCGCATCGGCCCGCGAGAGGAACAGCGCGACAAGATTGGGGCAGCGGTCGAAATCGAATTGCGGCACTCCGGCCCTCTCCACTCTCTCGGGCGCAGCCATTCCCGCGCCGTTAGTATTCCTATCCGCATTCGGGGGGAGCCATGCCAGCGAACCACGCTGGCCGCCCGCCTCATCCCGGCCTTGGTCTAGGGCTGCTTGGGCGCAGCGGCAAGCGGGGGATTAGGGCCCGCGCTATTCGCTGCCCCCATGCTATTCGCTGCCCACGGCCTCGGCGATGCTGGCAAAGCCATCGCGCCGCATCAGCGCCTCCAGCCCCTTGGTAATGGCGCGGGCAAGCCCCGGCCCTTCATAGACCATCGCGCTATAGATCTGCACCAGCGAGGCCCCCGCCCGAATGCGCTCCCACGCCTGCCCGGCGCTGGCAATGCCGCCTACCCCCACCAGCGGCACCGCGCCCCCGGTGGCCTTGCGGAAATCACGCAGCCGCGCCAGCGCCAGATCGTGCAGCGGCGCGCCCGAAAGCCCGCCCGCCTCGCCAGCATGGCGCGAAGCCAATGGCGGCCGGCTAATAGTAGTGTTTGAAACGATCAGCCCGCCCAGCTTCTTGTCGATGGCAATGCGGGCAATGGCGTCGATATCGCCCGGCTCCAGATCGGGGGCGACCTTGAGAAACACCGGGGGAACACCCGCAACCGATCCTCTGGCCGCCAGCACGCCATCGAGCAGCGCCACCAGCGCGCCCTCGTCCTGCAACGCGCGGAGGCCCGGGGTGTTGGGGCTGGAGACATTGACCGCGAGATAGCTGGCCAAGGGGGCCATCAGCGCGGCCATGCTGGCGTAATCGGCGATGCGGTCGGCGGAGTCCTTGTTGGCGCCGATATTGATGCCGACCACGCCGGGCTGGCCCAGCCGCGCCGCCAGCCGCCGGGCCGCCGCCGCGCCGCCGCCGTTGTTGAAACCCATGCGATTGATCACCGCGCCGTCTTCCACCAGGCGAAACAGGCGTGGGCGGGGGTTGCCCGCCTGCGGCAGCGGGGTGATCGAACCGACCTCGGCAAAGCCAAAGCCAAGGCCCAGCAGCGCGTCGGGCACCTCGCCATCCTTGTCGAAGCCGGCGGCCATGCCCAGCGGATTGGGAAAATTAATCCCCGCCACGCGCGTGGCCAGCGGGCCAGCGGGAGAAGCCCGGCAGCCCGGCCCATGCTTCAGCGCGGATAGGGCAAGGCCATGCGCCCTCTCGGCATCGAGGCGGAACAATAGCGGGCGAAGCAGGGAATAGACCATGCCCCCCGCCTAAATCGCAATCGCTGTATCCGCAATCGCGCATTCCCCCATGCTGCTGTTGCGAAATAAAATCGCGCGCGCTGGTTGCAAACGCGAGCGGAGGGACGTAAATAAAATCGGAACAGATCGTTCGCATTTAAATCGTCCCGGCTTTGTGCCCAGCAAGATTAAGGCCTCCCGATGCGTCTATCCAGCATGGCCGATTACGCCGTTGTGGCGATGACCGCCGCCGCGCGCCACTGTGGCACCGGCCCGGCAGCAGAGCCCGGCACCAAGCGCCGCCCCCTGCTCAACGCCAGCCTGCTGGCCGAGGAAACCGGCCTGCCCGCGCCCACCGTGCAAAAGCTGGTCAGCCGGCTGACGGCGGCGGGGCTGCTGCGCTCGTCGCGCGGGGCGGGCGGCGGCTTGCGGCTGGCGCGCCCGGCGGCGGCGATCAATCTGGCCGAGATCATCGAGGCGATGGAAGGCCCGATCGCCCTCACCACCTGCATCGGCCACGCCGAAGGGCGCGGTGATTGCGCGCTGGAAGACGCCTGCCGCGTGCGCCCGCACTGGGGCGTGGTGAATGCGGCGCTGCGCGGGGCGCTGGCCGAGGTGCCGCTGAGCCGTCTGGTGCATGGTATCGCGGCGGAAAGCGCGGCGGCCATCACCCTCTCGCCCTCGCTGGAGGCCGCACTATGACCGACAACGCCACCACCGCCCCGGATCGCGATCAGGCCGCTGTCGACGCCGCCGCCAAAGTGGCCGATTACGAGCATGGCTGGTCGTCGGACATCGAAACCGACTATGCGCCCAAGGGCCTCAGCGAAGACATTGTCCGCTTCATCTCCGGCAAGAAGAACGAGCCCGAATGGATGCTCGAATGGCGGCTCAAGGCCTATCGCCACTGGCTGACCATGCCCACCCCCGAATGGGCCAAGCTTTCCATCCCCCCGATCGACTACCAGGACGCCTATTACTACGCCGCGCCCAAGGTGAAGAAGGAGCTGGCCAGCCTCGACGAGGTCGATCCCGAAATCCTGCGTGTGTATGAGAAGCTCGGCATCCCCATCGCCGAGCAGGAAGTGCTGGCGGGCGTCACCGGCAATCGCAAAATCGCGGTGGATGCGGTGTTCGATTCGGTCTCCGTCGCCACCACCTTCCGCAAGGAGCTGGAGGAGGCGGGGGTGATCTTCCGCTCGATCAGCGAGGCCGTGCGCGAGTTCCCCGATCTGGTGAAGCGCTGGCTGGGCAAGGTGGTGCCGCCGCACGACAACTACTTCGCCGCGCTGAATTGCGCGGTCTTTTCCGACGGCACCTTCGTCTACATCCCCGAGGGCACCCGCTGCCCGATGGAGCTATCCACCTATTTCCGCATCAACGCCGAAAACACCGGCCAGTTCGAGCGCACGCTGATCATCGCCGAAAAGGGCAGCTATGTGTCCTACCTCGAAGGCTGCACCGCGCCGATGCGCGACGAGAACCAGCTCCACGCCGCCGTGGTGGAGCTGGTGGCGCTGGACGACGCCGAGATCAAATATTCCACCGTGCAGAACTGGTATCCGGGCGACGCCGAGGGCAAGGGCGGCATCTATAATTTCGTCACCAAGCGCGCGCTGTGTCAGGGCAAGCGCAGCAAGGTCAGCTGGACGCAGGTGGAAACCGGCAGCGCGGTCACGTGGAAATACCCGAGCTGCGTGCTGAATGGCGAGGACAGCGTCGGCGAGTTCTACTCGGTGGCGGTGACGAACAACTACCAGCAGGCCGACACCGGCACCAAGATGATCCACAACGGCAAGGGCAGCCGCAGCACCATCATCTCCAAGGGCATCAGCGCCGGGCATAGCAACAACACCTATCGCGGGCTGGTGAAGGTGGCCGCGGGCGCGGATGGCGTGCGCAATTTCACCCAGTGCGATTCGCTGCTGCTGGGCAAGCTGAGCGGCGCGCACACCGTGCCCTATATCGAGGTGCGAAACCCCAGTGCCACCATCGAGCACGAGGCCACCACCAGCAAGATTTCCGACGACCAGATGTTCTACGCGATGCAGCGCGGGCTGGGTCAGGAGGAAGCGGTGGCGCTGATCGTCAACGGCTTTGCCAAGGAGGTGCTGCAGCAGCTGCCGATGGAGTTTGCCGTCGAAGCGCAGAAGCTGCTGGGGATTTCGCTTGAGGGAAGCGTGGGGTGATGATTGCCGCCTTATTAATTCTCGCCGCTAGCAGCGCGCCAACTGCGCCTGAGATTCCGGCACGACTTCGGGCGCGCTGGGAACTGCAGCCAGCGGATTGCGCCGTCGCCCCGCAGCGACTCGACCGCAAGGGCTATCTTCTAATCAACGCGCACCACATCACTCTGTTTCAAGGCGAATTGGTCAAGTGGCAGGTGTCGTCGATGAAGCATCCTTCACCGAACGCCTATGTTTTCGAAGTAAAATCGACTGGCCGCGATGAGACGGCCGATATGACATTTTATGGACACTACCACATCGTGGTCAACGCCAATGCCTCAATTACGGTTTGGGGTGATGACGAAGAAGGTAAGCAAACCTATCTGCAGTGTCCTGCCGCAAATGCTTACGGAACCACCCCCTTCGCGGCCCACCCCCTCACCGGGAGCCCCCAATGACCACCCCCCACATCTACGGGATGTTCCATGTCGCGGGCGATGGGGGCAGCCATGTCAATCTGCGCGCCAAGGGGTTTGACGCGCTGCGGGTCTATGTCCGCAATGCGGTGACGGCGGCGCGTTCGGCGGCGGCGGTGGGGATGAATTTCGCGCTCATCACCAACGATGTGCCCACGCTCGAAGCCGTGCTGGAGGCCGAGGGGCTGGCCGGCGCGCTCACCCTGCGCGCGCATGATTTCACGCTGGCGGTGCCCAGGGGCATCCCGTTCTACTCGGCGCATTTCAAGCTCGATGTGCTGAAGGCCTTCGCCAGTGGCGCGTTCGGCGATCTGGTGGCGCTGCTCGATATCGACACCATCTTTCAGGCCCCGCTCGCCCTCGCCGCCGATGCCCTCACCGCCTACGACATCTCCGACGCGGTGTTCCCCGCCTATGGCTTCGAGACGATCAGGCGCGATCTCGAATTGCTCACCGCAGCCCCCATCACCCCCCGCTGGTATGGCGGCGAGTTCATCGCCGGGCCGCCCGCCGCCTTCGCCGCGCTCGCCCGCGAGATCGACGCCATCTGGCCGCGCTATTGCGCCGCGCTGGGCACGCTGCACCACACCGGCGACGAGGCCGTGGTCAGCGCCGCGCTGTGCCGCCTCGCCGCCGCTGGGGTGCCGATCCACGAGGCTGGCGCGGCAGGGCTCATCACCCGCTACTGGAGCGTGCGCACCCTCTCGCCGCTGCCGTCGCTGGCGCAAGTGTCGCACGCCGCGATCCTGCACCTCCCCGCCGACAAGCACTGGCTCTCCGCGCTGGCCGATGCCCTGCCCGCCCCGGCGCAAATCCTGCCGCTGCTGCAGCGCCATGTTGCCCGCCGCCGCCCGCGCGAGTTTCTGAAGCAGCTCGCCGCGCTGGCACGGGGGCGACCGCTGCAAAACCTGCCCAGATTAGCCTGATATGCCCCCTTACCCCGTTTTCCTGATGTGGATTTCCGATGCTCAAGATTGAAAACCTCTCCGCCACCATCGCCGACAAGCCCATCCTCAAGGGCCTGTCGCTGCGCATAAACGCGGGCGAAATCCACGCGATCATGGGGCCAAACGGTGCGGGCAAGTCCACCCTCGGCTACACGCTCGGCGGCCGCCCCGGCTATGAGGTGACCGGCGGCTCGGTGGATTTCGCCGGGCAAGACCTGCTCGCCCTCGCCCCCCACGAGCGCGCGGCGGCGGGCCTGTTCCTCGGCTTCCAATATCCGGTGGAGATCCCCGGCGTCAGCTTCGTGCAATTCCTGCGCGAGGCGCTCAACGCCCAGCGCCGCTCGCGCGACGAGGCCCCGCTCTCGGGCGGCGAATTCCTCAAGCTGGCGCGCGAGAAGGCCGCGTTGCTCAAGATGGACATGGAGATGATGAAGCGCCCGGTGAACGTCGGCTTTTCCGGCGGCGAGAAGAAGCGCGCCGAGATGGTGCAGATGGGCATCCTCGATCCCAAGCTGGCGATCCTCGACGAGACCGACTCCGGCCTCGATATCGACGCGCTGCGTATCTGCGGCGAGGGCATCAACGCCATCATGCGGAAGCCCGACAAGGCCGTGCTGCTCATCACCCACTATCAGCGCCTGCTCGATTATGTGCAGCCCGATTTCGTGCACGTGCTGGCGGGGGGGCGCATCGTGAAAAGCGGCGGCCCCGAGCTGGCGCTGGAGCTGGAAGAGCATGGCTATGAGGCGGTAGCGTGAGCTTGTCCGCCCTCTTGCCCCCGCTGAAAAGCGAAGACTGGCGCTATGCCCCGCAAGCCGCGCTGGCCGCCGTGTGGCCAGTGGAGGTGGAGGAAATCCGCGTCAGCGCGGGGGCCAGCGAGCGCCTCTGCATCACCCAGCAGGGCGGCGAGGAGCCTATCGCCCGCCAGCTACTGGTGGTGCTGGAAGATCGCGCCGAGTTCGACCTGACGCTGCTCAACCTCGGCGGGGCCTATTCACGCATCGCGGTGGAGGCGCATCTCGGCAAGGGCGCGCGGCTGTTCATCGGCGGCGTGCAACTGGGCGGGGGCGGCGATGTGCTCGAAATCGTCACCGAGGTTATCCACGAAGCGCCCGATGCGGAGAGCCGTCAGGTCATCCGCTCGGTGGCGGGGGGGCACGCCTCGGTCACCTATCTCGGCAAGGTGCGGGTGGAGCGCGGGGCCGATGGCACCGATGGCGCGCAATCGGTGCGCGCGATGCTGCTCGACCGCACCGCCATCGCCAATGCCCGCCCCGAGCTGGAAATCTATGCCGATGATGTGAAATGCGCCCATGGCTGCGCGGTGGGCGAGCTGGATGCGATGGGCCTGTTCTACCTCGCCTCGCGCGGCTTGCCCCCGGCTGCGGCCAAGGCGCTGATGCTGCAGGCCTTCATCGCCGAGGGGCTGGAGGGTGCTGGCGAGAGTGAAAGCGACAATCTCCACGCCCTCGCCCTCACCCGGCTGCAGAGCCTGCTGGAGGCAGGGCAATGAGCACCACCACCCTCACCAAGCTCGATCCCGCCACCCTGCGCGCCGATTTCCCCGGTCTACTCACGCCCGATGGCGCAACGTGGCACTATCTCGACACCGGGGCCACCGCGCAAAAGCCGCGCCAGGTAATCGACGCCATGGCCCGCGCGCTGGGCGAGGATTACGCCACGGTGCATCGCGGGGTCTATGCCCGCTCGGCGCATATGACGCTGGCTTTCGAGGGCGCGCGCCGCAAGGTGGCGAGCTTCCTTGGCGGAGCGGAGGGCGAGATCGTCTTCACCCGTGGCGCCACCGAGGCCATCAACCTGGTGGCGCAAAGCTGGGGCGCGGCCAATCTGCAGGCCGGAGACCGCATCCTGCTTTCCACGCTGGAGCACCACGCCAACATCGTGCCGTGGCAATTGCTGCGCGAGCGGATCGGCTTTGCGATCGATGTCTGCCCACTGACCGAGGATGGCCGCGTCGATCTCGACGCCGCCGCGCGCATCCTCACCCCCGCGCACAAGCTGGTCGCGCTTTCGCATATCTCGAATGTGCTGGGCAGCGTGCTCGATGCGCCGCGCGCGGTGGCCCTGGCCCATGCGGTGGGGGCGAAAATCCTGATCGATGGCTGTCAGGCGGTGCCGCGCCTGCCGGTGGATGTGGCTGCACTGGGCTGCGATTTCTATGTGTTCTCCGCGCACAAGCTCTATGGCCCCACCGGCATTGGCGCGCTGTGGGCGAGGGCCGAGATTCTCGACGCCATGCCCCCATGGCAGGGCGGCGGCGCGATGATCGACAAGGTCAGCTTCGAGCGCACCAGTTTCGCCCCCGCGCCGCAACGCTTCGAGGCGGGCACCCCGGCCATCACCGAGGTGATCGCGCTAGGCGCCGCCATCGACTATGTGGAGAGCGTGGGCCTCGCCGCAATCCACGCCCACGAGGCCGCGCTCGTAGAAACCCTGCGCCGCGAGCTTGCCGCGATCAACGCCATCACCCTCTATGGCCCGGCAGACTCGGCGGGCATCGTCAGCTTCAGCCTCGATGGCATCCACCCGCATGATCTGGGCACCATCCTCGATGAGGAGAATGTCGCCATCCGCGCCGGGCATCACTGCGCCCAGCCCTTGATGGCGCACCTCGGCGTGCCCGCCACCGCCCGCGCCAGCTTTGGCCTCTACAGCGACGAAAACGATATTACCGCCCTGTTGCGCGGCATCGAAAGAACCAGAAGGATTTTTGGCTGATGACCAGCTCAGAAGAAACCCCCCGCTTCACCCCAAGTAGCTTCAAGGTAGAGCACGTGGAAAGTGCTCCCACCCCGCCGCGCGCCAGAGTCTCGGATGCGCTGCACGCATCCGACAAAGGGCGCGTGGAGGATGCTGAGGCCCCGGCTGAAAAGCTCGAGCGCAAAAAGGACTACCTCGAGGGCTTCCTCAAGCAGCCCGCGCCGAGCGTAGGCTCGGGCGAGCCAGGCGACGAGCTTTACGAGGCGGTGATCGCCGCGCTGCGCGATATCTTCGATCCCGAGATCCCGGTGAACATCTACGATCTCGGGCTGATCTATGGCGTCGATATCACCCCCGAGGCCTCGGTCGCCGTCACAATGACGCTGACCACGCCGCATTGCCCGGTGGCCGAATCGATGCCCGGCGAGATCGAGCTGCGCGTCAGCTCGGTGCCCGGCGTGCGCGATGCCGAGGTCAAGCTGGTGTGGGATCCGCCGTGGGACCCCGCCAAGATGAGCGACGAAGCCCGCCTCGAACTGGGGATGCTGTGATGAGCGACACGCCAACCACCACCCGCCGCGCACGCCCGGCCGCCGTCGCCCTCACCCCCTCGGCCGAGGCCCGCATCGCCGCGCTGATGGCAAGCGCCCCCGAGGGCACCATCGGCGTCAAGCTTTCCACCCCGCGCCGGGGCTGCTCCGGTCTCGCCTATTCGGTGGATTACATCGCGCAGGCCGACCCGCTGGACGAGCGCATCGAGACGCCGGGCGGCAGCTTCTTCATCGATGCCGCCAGCGTGCTCTATCTGGTGGGCAGCACAATGAACTGGGTGGAAGACGATTTCACCGCCGGTTTCGTGTTCGAAAACCCCAACGCCAAGGGTGCCTGCGGCTGCGGGGAAAGCTTTACGGTTTGAAGGGCAGATTGAAGGGTTAAGTTTCGCAGGGGGGTTACCCCCCTGCACCCCAATACTGTCAGCCTCGCGCTTCGGTTCGGCCTAGCGCAAGGTTGCCGCGCCGCAGGCTTTAATACCGCTTCGCGGAAGCACACGATGCTGATGCAGTGAGCCAAGGCCGACAGTCCCGGGGGTTTGGGGGTGTAACACCCCCAAGACTACACCCTTCTACCCCTCACCTTCCCCGCAACAGCGCAATACACGCCGCGCGATCCACCGCCCGGCCATCGCCACCGCGCCGCGCCTCGACATAGCTGGCCACCGGCGTGGCACCGGGGTGCAGCGGGTAGAGGTAGACATCGAGCACGCAGGGCGATCCGGCGAATTGCAGCTTGTGGGCATCGCCCTCCCACACATCGAGCCGGGGCTTGCCAAACTGGCGGACGAGCCCCGCCGCATCCTCGCCGATCACGCCCTGCACGCCGGGCAGCACCTGCACCCGCACCGGCGGCGGCGGCCTGTGCCCCAGCGCGGGTGCTGACGAGGCTGGGGGCGGGCGGGTGCTGAGCGGGTGTGCGCCATCGCCGCCGCATCCCGCCAGCGCGAGGCAGAGCGGCAGGGCCAGCAACGGCGAGAGGAAAGCGGGACAGCGCATCCTGGGCAGGATCCGCGCCGAAGCCGGGCCTGTCAACGCCAGATCGGCTTATCCCCAACTTGCCGCCCGCGCGCGCAGCGGCTAGGCGGCCAGCGCCTGTTTCTCGCACGAAAGCACAGCCATGCCCCAGCCTGCCACTCTCGACGTCATCGCCATTGGCAACGCCATCGTCGATGTCATGGCCCCTTGCGAGGATGCGCTGATCGAGGCGCTGGGCATGGCGCGCGGCGGCATGAGCCTGATCGACACCGAGCGCGCCCACGCCCTCTACGACGCCATGGGCCCGGCGCGCGAAATCTCGGGCGGATCGGCGGCCAACACGCTGGCGGGCCTCG
>Ga0208507_1002166_pt1 | contig 10323 bp, 13 predicted proteins | sample CryBogCBH12Aug01_FD_184626 | JGI IMG/M metagenome (GOLD analysis project Ga0208507, IMG submission 184626) | Freshwater microbial communities from Crystal Bog, Wisconsin, USA - CBH12Aug09.1 (SPAdes) (version 2) | ecosystem: Environmental > Aquatic > Freshwater > Lake | place: Crystal Bog...
GACAAAGATAGACTGACTGCCTTCATGCAGTACCTCCTTGGTCATCTGGCGGTGCGCATACACCGCGATGACCAAGGAGCCTGCTTTTACCCTTCCGCGCTAGCTGTCTTTATCGACCGGGCTGCCTCGATGACCGTCCCCCGCCGCGCAGCGGCTTCGTTCAACAAGAAATACACGACAGGTTATGTGTGTAATCTCGTTTTTATTTTTTATTACTATTGATCTAAATCACACGCTGGGTGTTGGATTTTAGCCCCGACGGGAGGGCGGAGCGCCCTCCAGCGCACTCAGAGTTAGCCAGTGTGTGTTCCAACACCAGGGATGGCGCGGGTCCGGCTCCCTGGCGGAGCCGGTCCTGGCCGGTCAAGCTGGCTTGGTCATTCTTTATTCACTTGCTTATAAATTATTTACATAACAACCCACCGAACCCTTGCGCTTAACCGGCCTCGGAGGAGCTCCATGGGCAACTTTGGCGCTGGAGCAGGCAGTCCCAGGCCCGGTCCCGGTGGACCCAGGGTGCATTCCTACGGGGTTTGGTGTTCTCATGGTTCCCTGGCTTCGACCCACCCAGCGGAGACCCCCATGAGCCACCAGCCCGCCGAATCGCGTCCCCGCGTCACGCTGCCCCAGCTGCACACCTGGCACCACGCAGGGCGGAAGGTGGTCATGGTCACGGCCTATGACGCCCCCACGGCCCGGATCGCTGACGCCGCCGGCGTGGACGTCATCCTCGTGGGCGACAGCGTCGGCAACGTCTGCCTGGGCTTCGAGAACACCCTGCCCGTCAGCATGGCCATGCTGAACCACCACCTGGAGGCCGTGGCCCGGACCCACCCCGCGGCCCTGCTGGTGGCGGACATGCCCTACCTGAGCTTCCACCTCAGCGTGGAGGACACCCTGCGCAATGCCGGCGGCTTCCTGCAGCGGGGGGCCCAGGCCGTGAAGCTGGAGGGCGGCGCCAAGCGCCTGCCCATGATCCATGCCCTCATCGACGCGGAGATCCCCGTCATGGGGCACCTGGGTCTCACCCCCCAGAGCGTGAACCCCATGGGGGGCTTCAAGGTGCAGGGCAAGCACAAGGCCGATGCCCTGCAGCTGCTGGAGGACGCCCAGAGGCTGCAGGACGCGGGCTGCTTCAGCATAGTCCTGGAGGGCATCCCGGCGGATCTGGCGGCCCGGGTCACGGAGACCGTGGGGATTCCCACCATCGGCATCGGGGCCGGTCCCCACTGCTCGGGCCAGGTGCTCGTCTTCCACGATGTACTGGGCCTGCTGCCCGGTCCCTCGGCCAAGTTTGTTCGTCGCTATGCCGAGGGATTCCATGATCTGCGGCACGCCCTCGCCGCCTGGGCCGAGGATGTACGAGGCGGAGGGTTCCCCGATGGGCGGGAATCCTATACCCTTCCAGAAGGCCTTCGTTCAGCACTGAGCCAGTGGCATCCCTAACAACCACCGCTGGCATGTCGACTGGCCCCAAAGGAAGGAATCCGCTTTTTGTCTATGCGAGTTGTCCGCACCATCGCCGATCTGCGCGCCCTGCTTCGTCCACTCCGTGAGGAAGGCAAGCGCATCGGCTTCGTCCCCACCATGGGCTTCCTGCACGAGGGCCACGGCGCCCTGATCCGGCAGAGCGCGGCCCGGTGCGACGCCACCGTCGTCTCCATCTTCGTGAACCCCACTCAGTTCGGCCCCCGGGAAGACCTCGCGGGCTACCCCCGGGACCTGGAGCGGGACCAGAACCTCTGCCTGGAGTGCGGCACCACGGTGCTCTTCCTGCCCGAGACCAGTGAGATCTATCCCACGGGCTTCCAGACCCACGTGGAACCCGGCCGCCTGGCGGAGCCCCTCTGCGGACGCTTCCGGCCCGGCCACTTCCGGGGCGTGGCCACCGTAGTGGCGAAGCTCTTCAGCATCGTCCAGCCGGACCTGGCCTTCTTCGGCCAGAAGGACTTCCAGCAGACCGTGGTCGTGCGCCGCATGGCCCGGGACCTGAACCTACCCGTAGACGTCGTGGTCGTGCCCACGATCCGCGAGGCCGATGGCCTGGCCCTGAGCAGCCGCAACACCTACCTGGACGAGGACGCCCGGCGCCGGGCCCTCTGCCTCAGCCAGGGCCTGCTGGCCGCCAAGGCCGCCTTCGACAAGGGGGAACGCGGGGTCGAGCAGCTGCTGGCCCTGGCCCGGACGCCCCTCGCCGGCGTGGACTCGGTCCAGTACCTGGAGCTGGTGGACACCCAGAACCTCGAGCCCGTCCAGGGCACCGTGGACCGGACCTCCGCCCTGTGCGTGGCCGCCTACCTCGGCAGCACCCGCCTTATCGACAACGTGATCCTGACGCCCCCGGCGGGAACGACCTGAGCCAAGCGGGAACGGCTCCGACTGAGATTCACTTTCTACCCTTGTTGCTGGGCGAAGGAACCAGGGGTACAAACCAGTCCGTGACCTTCAGCCCTGGCACCCGGCCAAACTCTTTCACGTTGTGCGTAACCACGGTCAAGCGGTGGGAGGCCGCCACACTGGCGACCACCAGGTCACGCTCTCCGATTGGCTTGGACTTCAGGGCCAGCCTCAGCCGGGCGTGGTCTCGCGAGGCATCAGCGTCGAACGGGAGGACCTGAATGGGCACCAGGAAGGCCTCGACCTCCTTGAGGCTCCTGGCGGGGTTCTGACTGTTGAGTGCCCCGTAGCGCAGCTCGGCCTCGTTCATGGCACTGACGGCGATGTCCCCAGGCGAGAGTTTCTGCATCTGGGCCAGCACCCCAGGGTTGTGTTTAAGGGCGAAAATGCAGGTGTCCGTGTCCAGGAGGAACCTCACATCTCCTCCAGGATCCGATCCCGGTGGGGGGACTTGGGCAGGGGTTCCGGAACGGAGAAGTCGTCCCCTACGGGCCCAAAGCTCTCCCAATAGCCCTTCGGCCATGCGGCCACTGGCGCCGCCCTAAGTACGATCAGATCCCCATCCCGGTGACCCACAGCCTCCAGGGCTTCGATCCGAAGTTCCTTGGGCAGGCGCGCAGCCTGACTGCCGCCGTGTTTGAACAGCTTGACTGGGAACTCCGTGAGCTTCTTTGCCACCGACATGGGCGACCTCCTGTGTATATATTAGTATCTACACTTTCGCAATCAAGGGAGGTATTCTTGTCGCTCGCAAAGGCCGCTCTCAGCCTCCTTCCAGGCTCCTGAGCATGGGCGGAACCACTCCTGCCAGATACTCGGCGGGAGACAGCACCGCCACGCCATCCCGGATGCTCTCGGGGAAGTGGGCCAGGTTCCCGGTGACCAGAACCGCTCGGGCGGCCTTTGCGAGCGACAGGAACACCAGGTCGTCCCCGTCGGGCCCACCCAGGGGCCAGGCTGCGGGTTCAGGCTCGTGAAACGCCACCTGAAGCAACCGCGGCAGCCAGGTGGGGGGAAGGCCTTTCGGGCGGAACCTGGGGCGGTTCAGCACCTCTCGGTATTCCAGGACGATCGAGGGGCAGACATGGAGGGGAACCTGCCTGAGCAGCACCTGCTCCACGATCCGGGCGAGGTCGCTCTCGGGTTTCAGTGCAGCTGAGACCAGGACATTGGTGTCCAGGACGAGGGCGCCACTCATGCCGAGCGTTTCCGGCTGCGGAGGACCTTCCTCGTAGCCCTGATCTCCTCATCAATCTCTTCAATGCCGAGCTGATCGAGACCCTCCTCCACTGACCTTGCCTGATCCTGGCGCAGAGCCATGACCGCCGCGAGGCCTTCGACCAGGTCCAGGACGGCTGAACGGTTTTCAGCGGTCATTGGCAGGAGGACGAACTCCTGCTCGCGCCCGGCCAGCAGCCAGGGCTCGATCGATGGGTTGGCACCAAAAGCCTTGGCACCCTCACGCTGAAAGTCCCGGAGCGGAATGGTCTTCATGACGATCTCCAACTCAAATTGTCGTCGTTTTGACGACAAACACAAGGGTCGGTTTGCGCACCCCGTGGGCCGTTGGGTTGGAGCCCCCACCGCAGGTCTGGCGAGTCTCCCTTCCAGGAAAAGATCGAGGATGGACCTGGGGTAGCCGTGGGGGCATCCTTATCCGTTGGCCGGGACTCCCGTGGAGCCTGGACCGGAGGATGCATGCTGCGCCACTTCCTGCTCGGTAAGATCCATCGCGCCACGGTGACCCGGGCCGATCTCGACTATGTGGGCTCCATCACCCTGGATCCGCTGCTGATCGAAGCGGCGGGATTTCTGGAGAACGAGAAGATCGACATCTATGACGTGACCAACGGGTCACGCCTTTCCACCTATGTCATCCCCGGGGTTCCGGGCTCGGGCGAGGTCGGCATCAACGGCGCCGCCGCCCACCTCGTGCAGCAGGGTGACCTGGTCATCATCGCCGCCTACGGCTGGATGAGCCCCGAGGAGGCCGAGACCGTGGCCCCCAAGGTCGTCTTCGTGGACGAGCGCAACCGCATCACCGAGAAGCGCACCCAGGAGCGGACGCCCCTCTGCGTGGATGCCTTCGCGGGCTGAGTCCTCAGAGGACCCGCTGCCGGAGAAACGCTGCGACCTCCTGGCGGGTGGTCGCCCCTTGGGCCGTCTGCATCATCAGCTGGATGAGCTCCGCCTGGAACCCCGGATCATCGGGCAGCGCCACGCCGTTCACTGAGAGCATCACGATCCCGGCCACGGTGCCGACGCGCTTGTTCCCGTCCCGGAACCCATGGTTCGCACAGAGGTGCCACATCAAGGCCGCGGCACAGTCCACCACGTCCCCGTCCTCGTAGCGGAGGACCTGCTGCGGGGCTGCGCAGGCGGCCTCGATGGCGGGCAGGTCGTGGATGCCCTCGGCGCCTCCCCAGCGGGCGAGCTGGCGGCGGTGCAGGGCCAGGACGTCCTCGACCCCGAGGATGACCAGGACGCTCATTTGCTGAGGGCCTCGAACACCGGTCCGTATTTGGCTTCCGCCAGGAGCGCGTGCGCGGCCAGCTCATCCGGGGTGATGCGGCGCTGGGTCTGGGGCGTGATGGTCAGGGACTTGCCATCCGTGCTGACCTCCAGTGGCGTCTCGGGAGTGATGTGGAGGAGCTCCATCAGGCTCCGCTCCAGCACCAGGGCATAGGAGTTCCCGTGACGGCTCAAGGTCTTACGCATGGATAACCCCCGTATAACAATGTTATACCCTGAACCCCAACCGTCAAGCTGGAACGAGCCTCTCGGCAATTGCCTCGGAGGGCTTTCCGGCCGCGCGGGGTCCCATGCCGGGCTGAATTGATCCTTTTATTGGAAACTTTGCAGGCTGGCACGGCATCCAAGGATCATGGTAGAAATAAGTCACCCTTCGGCCCGGTACGGCCCTGGGGCCCGCGGTGGGGGCAGGGCGCTCCCGCGCAAAGTTCTGAAAGGTTGGTTCCATGGAAGTCCGCAAGTCCCTGGTGGTCAATGCGACCCCCCTGGAGACGCGCATCGCCCTGCTTGAGAACGGCCAGCTCTGCGAGCTGTTTCTCGAACGGTCGATGAACAAGAGCCAGGTGGGGGATATCTACAAGGGCCGGGTGGCCAAGCTGCTCCCCGGCATGCAGAGCGCCTTCGTCAACATCGGCGGGGTCAAGGACGGGTTCCTCTACCTGGATGACCCCATGGCCCAGCGCATGGGCGCGGACCTGTCTGCCGAGGAGGATGGCGAGGAGGGCGCGACCGAGGAGCTGCCGCCCCCGCCGCCGCCCCTGCCCCCCCTCAGGGAAGGCGAGGAGACCCTGGTCCAGGTGGTGAAGGATCCCATCGGCTCCAAGGGGCCCCGCCTGTCCCGGCACCTGAGCTTCCCCGGGCGCTTCCTGGTCTTCATGCCCGGCATCGAGCACATCGGCATCTCCCGCAAGATCACTGACCCCGCCGAGCGGGACCGCCTGCGCGACCTGATCCGCAGCCATGCCCAGCCCGGCGAGGGCTTCATCGTCCGCACCGCCGCCATCGGCGAGAAGGACGAGGACCTGGTGGGCGACGTGGCCTTCCTGCGCCAGATGTGGCAGGAGATCCAGGCCAAGGCCGCGACCGTGCCCGCCCCGGGCCTGGTCTGGCAGGACCTCCGCCTCCTGCAGAAGGTGCTGCGCGACATCTTCCGCGAGGAGGTCTCCACCTTCTGGGTCGATGACGCCGACGCCCACCGCGACGTCCTGGCCTTCGTGGAGAAGCTGCATCCCGAGTGGGCCAACCGGGTCAAGCACTTCACCTCGGACCTGCCCATCTTCGAGGCCTTCGGCATCGAGGCCGAGATCGACTCGGCCCGGCAGCCCAAGGTCTTCCTGCGCCACGGCGGCTCCATCGTCCTCAACCAGACCGAGGCCCTGGTCAGCGTCGACGTCAACACCGGCAAGTTCGTCGGCAAGAAGGACCTCGAGGAGACCGTCTACCTCACCAACCTCGAGGCCATCCCCGAGATCGTGCGCCAGCTGCGCCTCCGCAACCTCGGCGGCATCGTGGTCATCGACTTCATCGACATGGTGGACCCCGCCCACCGCGACGAGGTGCTGACCCGCTTCCATGAAGAGCTCAAGCGCGACCGCAACCACGCCCGGGCCGGCGGCATCTCCGAGTTCGGCCTGGTGGAGCTCACCCGCAAGCGCACCGGCCCCTCCCTCGAGCGGCAGCTCACCCAGCCCTGCCCCACCTGCAACGGCGCCGGCCGCACCCAGAACCCCGAGACCTCCCTGCTCAAGGCCTACCGCGAGCTGGTCCGCCTGGGCGAGCGCCTCCGGGGCGCCGAGGTGCGCCTGACCCTGCACCCGGAGCTGTCGGGCTCGCTCAACCAGGACGCCCGGGAAGGCCTCCTCCAGCTGGCCCGCCTGCTCGGTGCCCGCGTCCAGTGGATCGAGCGCGCCGACAACCCCCGCCACAGCGTCGTCCTCGACATCCAGCTGGCCGGCCAGAACAGCGCCAGCGCCTAGCGAGCGTGGGCCAATTAGGGCGGTGCGCACGACCACGCATCCGGGCAAGTTCCCGGAAAAGGCCCTGTCAGGTCAGATGGAGCCCGTGAAAGGCGCAGAAAAGAGTGCAAACTTTAGCAACAAGCCCGTAAACCCCCGTCTCTTTAGGGCGGGGATATAAGGGTGCTTCGCGCATTGCGCAGCGATGCGTCAAAAAATGTCCAATCGGACGAACTAGACTGAAGTGCTGGAGCCCCGCAAGTGTCCGTTGTCTCTCAACCTAAACGCCCTCGCGCCAAGCGAAAGAAGATGCCCAAGCATCCTCTGGAGATGCGGGGCTACCGCTATCCGATGGACGTGCCCCAGGCGCAGTCGAAGACGCTGTTCGAGGTCCTGGACCGTTGCTGGGAGCTCCGCAACATCCTGGCGGCCGACCGCCAGGAGGACCGTCGCCTGAACCGGGAACTGCGCAAGGCGGAACTGCCCGTGCACTACCTGACCTGCTCGGAGCAGTATGTCCGGGTGTCGGCGCTACTGAAGGCAGACCCGAAATATGCGCTGATCCACAGCCAGGTCGCCCAGGACGTAGCCGACCGGATCGACGAGGGAACCAAGCGCTGGCTGGAGAGCCTGAAGGTGAAGGGCGAGCGCAAGGTGAGCCCTCCCGGTTGGATCGAACGCAAGGATTACAGCAGTTTCACGTTCCCCCAGTGCGGTTCCGCCATCGGGATCCGTGACGGGCGGGTCCGGTTGTCGAAACTGGGCTCGTTCAAACTGATCCAGTTTCGCAAGTTCCGCGGCACCCCGAAGGCGATCACAATCTCCTTCGATGAGGGCCGGTGGTGGTGCATCGTCACCTGCGCGATCCAGGGCAGCGTCCTGTACCGGAGCGAGGCTGATACCCAACACCTGGAGGACACGGGCGGTGACCCGGGCCTGTCGGCCCTGCTGACCCTGGCGGATGGGAGGTCCTTCGATCCGCCCAAGGCCCTCAAGGATGCCCTGGCGGAGCTCCGGCACGAGCAGCGGGTCCTGTCCCGGAAGTTCGAGCACCGGGAGGCGCTCTACGAGGCCGAGGCAGCCCGCCGCAAGGCGGCGGACCTGCCAGCCCAGGTGCCCCTCCGGGAGATCCCCTACTCGAACCGGCTCCGGGCCCAGCTCAAGGTGGTGGCCAAGCTCCACACCAAGGTCTCCCGGGGGCGGGAGTATCACCACCGGAAGCTGGCCTGCATCCTGGACGACAGCTACCGGAGGGTGGCCGTCGAGGAGCACAGTCTGGCGTTCATGCTCCAGAACCGGCGCCTGGCCAGGGCGGCCTCCGACCGGGCCATCGCGGCGATGAAGCACTGGCTCGCCTCGAAGCTGGGGCCCAGCCGGTATGTGCCGACCGCGAACCGGCGGCCCGGGATCGGGGGCAACAGCCAGACCTGTCTGTGCGGCGCCCAGGTCCCAAAGACTCTGAAGGACCGTGAGCACGTCTGCCCCGAGTGCGGGCTGCTGGGACCGCGGGATGTGGTCTCAGCAAACATCGTCATGCAGATCGCCTTTGGGCGGAACCTGCTGCGGAAGGTCGAAGAAGTAGTGAACAGCACCAAGTCGGCGGCCGGGCAGGTCGTCGTGAGGCGAGGAGGGACCAAAGGCAGGAAGCTATCGCTGACTGCCGAGTCGAAGACTACTTCGGCCGCAGAGGTCTCTGTGATCCGCCAACCTCAGACTTCCCTTAAACCAAGTCACACCCGGGGTGGGGAACCTACCCGGGAAGCCAAAAGCGCCAGAATCAGCGGGAAACCACTGTTGCTGGCTGATGCTCAATCCTTGGTCGGCGCATCAGCGCCGATGGGAAGCCCCGTCCTTTAGGTCGGGGAGGATGTCACCACCAAGAGGTGTGCTAATGATTCCACGACTGATTCCCATCACAGACTTTAAACGCAATGGGGGAAAGGTTTTGGATGCCCTGCGCCAGGATCGCTCCCCAGTCATCATCACTGAGCACGGCCGGGCTGCGGCGGTCCTTTTGGATGTCGCGAGCTATGAGGCCATCACGAGGCGATTCGAGATCCTGCAGGGAATCGAGGAAGGCGAGCGGGACATTGCGGAAGGGCGAACTCTGAGTTGGGAAGAGGCCAAGGCTGGACTGGGCAAATGGCGACGCTGAAGCTTCGCCTCACCCACACCGCCTCGCGGAGGCTGGATGAGCTTCTGGGATTTATCGCCCAGGAAAATCCCGAAGCAGCCGATTAGCTTTCTGGGGCCATCACGGCCGCCCTGGAGCGGGTTGTGGTCTTCCCCGCTTCGGGAAGACGCATCCCCGAGGCACCAGAGCGTCCCGAGCGGGAAGTGGTGGTGCCTCCCTGTGTTCGGATCTTCTACCGGGCAGATGGCAAGACCCTCTGGGTTCTTTTCGCGATGCGGTCGGAACAGGAGTTCCATGTCGAAGGACTGGATCTGTGATCCTCACTATCCCCATGAAAGGAATTGGCTTCCAGGTGTAAGTTACAAATTGGAAATCGAATCCCCAATTTGTAACAATCCAATTCTTCTTTCAGAAGCCCTAGCTAAACCTCAGCCCAGACACGTCGGGCAGCGCATACCGTCCTGCAGGTCCCGGATGAGGTCCGGCAGGCGGTCCAGGCTGCGGATCTCGTAGATGGGGGCTTCGGGGTCGTGGTCCGGGCGGGGTGACCGGTCCCGGTTCACCCAGACGCCGGTCCAGCCCGCCGCCACGGCACCCAGCACGTCGTCGGTCCAGCTGTCCCCCACCATCACCAGGTTGCCGGGGAACACGCCCAGCCGCCGCTGGACCTCCTCGTAGGCCGCCGGCTCGGGCTTCAGGGCCCCGAGCTCGGCGCTCAGGAGGCGGGTGCGGATGCGCTCCTGGATGCCCAGCCGGCCCAGCAGCTCCAGCCCGAAGGTCTGGGTGTTGGACAGCAGCGCCACCCGCGCCAGATCCCGCACGGCCCCCACGGCCTCCGCCGACTCCGGGAAGCAGACCGCCTGGTCACCCGCCTGGCGGAAGGCCTGGGCCATGGCCGCCACCTGCGTCTCGTCCAGGTCCGCACGCTGCCGCCAGGCATCCAGAAACGCTTCCACGGACGCATAGGGCCGGATCATGCCGTCCCGCACCAGCGCCGGATAGGCACCGAGCTGCTCCGGGCGCAGCAGCTCCCGCATGCGCTGGAACGGGCTTCCTGCCGGACTGTAGACCAGCGTGTTCCAGAGGTCAAAGACGACGGCGCGGATCATGGTTGGGCTTGAGTCCAGAGACGAAGGTCCAGGTTCATTCTCCGCTCTCCCGCCGCGCCCGGAAAGGCACCCCGAACTCGATCCCCAGCACCTCGAAGCGGGCCTCACCTGAGATCGTCCAGGTGGCCAGGTCATGCCGGAGCACCGCCCGGGACAGGGGGCCCCAGGCGGCCTGCAGGCCCTTCTGACCGAACAC
>Ga0208507_1002168_pt1 | contig 10315 bp, 8 predicted proteins | sample CryBogCBH12Aug01_FD_184626 | JGI IMG/M metagenome (GOLD analysis project Ga0208507, IMG submission 184626) | Freshwater microbial communities from Crystal Bog, Wisconsin, USA - CBH12Aug09.1 (SPAdes) (version 2) | ecosystem: Environmental > Aquatic > Freshwater > Lake | place: Crystal Bog...
CGCCGCCAACAACGCTCAAGCCAGTAAAATGATCAGCGGTTTGGTCAAATTGTACGAAGAAAATGCCAGCACCTTGACCCCCGACCCTTTATATTCGGCATTCCATTATAGCCACCCGCCCGCAGCAGTCAGGATAGCCCACTTGGAAACCAAGTTGCAAAACGCTTGATGAGTGCCTTACAAGAAGGTTTGGTGGTGGCCCATTTGGGGCAGGGCATTGCCGTGGAGGCGGGCGACAAAACCCTGCTTTGCCAAACCTTAAGGAAGCTGGACACCGTGGCGGTGGGGGATAGGGTGATGTGGTCACAATCATCACCCGACCAAGGGCGCATTGAAGCGATATTGCCTAGGCGTTCATTGCTGTGCCGACCTTCCCGCAACGACAAAATCCGCCCGGTCGCCGCCAATATTGACACCGTGTTTGTGGTGTTTGCGGTGGAACCGGTTTGTGATTTCCTGTTGCTTGACCAATATCTTGCGGTATGTGAAAACCGTGGCATCAACGCCGCGCTGGTGCTTAACAAAACCGATTTGCCACCGTCGCTAGGCATTGAGCAAGAATTGCAAGCTTATGTCAATTTAGGCTATGCCCTGCATCGGGTCAGTGCCACCGCTTATGCCGGGCTGGATAGCCTGAAAGCGGCCTTGAAAAATCAGGTCAGTATTTTTTCCGGCCAATCGGGAGTTGGCAAGTCCTCATTGACCAATGCCCTAATCCCCGACAAAGATTTAAAAACCAATGCCATTTCTGCCACCAGCAAATTGGGCCGGCACACCACCACGGCAGCCACACTCTACCACCTGGCAGAAGGGGGCGACTTGATCGACAGCCCTGGGGTGGCCATTTTTGGCCTGGCTGGCTTGTCCGAACCGCAATTGGCTTATGGCTACCGCGAATTTCAGCCCTTGTTGGACAATTGCCAATTTAACGATTGCCGCCATGTGTTGGATAAAGGCTGTGCTGTGCGGGCGGCGGCGGAACAAGGCAGCATCACTATGAGCCGTTACCAGCGGTTTTTGAAGTTGCGCGAAAAAATGCCTTTGGAAAATCCCTAGCCTGGCCAATGCCCACTTATTGCCCGCCGATCCGTTTTTGTTAACCATATTTGTTAACCCTCTAAGCCCACCATGTTAGGACAATTAAAAAAAATGCAGGCCACGCTGGGCAATCCCGTCCAGTACCAATTGCTTCTCAGTGACCAGTCCATCCCGCTTAATCCCTTGCTGGGCCAGCCCATCAGGCTAACGTTCACTGGACAAATAGCTTGCGTACATTGTCAGCGGCGCATCAAAAAAAGCTTTAACCAAGGCTATTGTTACCCCTGTTTAATATCGTTGGCACAGTGCGACAGCTGCATTATCAAGCCGGAAACTTGCCATTACCATGCAGGCACTTGCCGCGAACCCGCTTGGGGCGAAGCATTTTGCCATCAACCGCATATCGTCTATCTGGCCAATTCCAGCGGCATTAAGGTGGGCATCACCCGGCAAAACCAAATGCCCACCCGTTGGCTGGACCAAGGTGCGGTGCAGGCATTGCCGGTTTTTACCGTACCTTCGAGGTATATTTCCGGTTTGGTGGAAGTGGTTTTTGCCAAACACGTCAGCGACAAAACCAGTTGGCAACAAATGCTTAAAATGCAAGCCAAGCCGGTTGACCTGTCAGCCAAACGTGATGAATTGCTGAGCTTATGTGCCGATGAATTGGCGGCACTCAAACAACAATTTGGTGCCACCGCCTTGCAGTCCTTTACCGAAGCCCAACCTATTGACATCAGCTTTCCGGTTGACCATTACCCTACCAAGGTAAAATCGTTTAATTTTGACAAATCGCCTGAAGTGGCGGGAGTGTTGCAAGGTATCAAAGGCCAATACCTGATATTCGACACCGGCGTGATCAATATCCGCAAATTTACCGGTTATGAAGTTGCGTTTGCTGTTGGGGCTTAGCTTCAGCATTTCATCACCCTCAATAGGCTTGTTTTATTAGCGGCTAAAAAGTATTCTGCAGGTGTCTAAACCCTATTGGGACACACGAGGGCAAAATGATGCAAAACTACGAAACTGATGTAATAGCCTGGGCAAATGAACAAGCTGCGTTTATACGTTCCGGTCGCTTTGACTTGCTCGACCTTGAACATATTGCCGATGAGATTGAAGATGTGGGAAAAAGTGAACAACGCGAATTAATGAGTCATTTAACAGGGCTTATCGCCCATCTATTAAAATGGCAATACCAGCCATCCTATCGTGGCAGCAGTTGGGAAAAGACCATTAAAGTTAAGCGCAAGGAAATTGCTTACAGTCTTAAAGCTATGCCAAGCCTAAAAACCCGTCTGGTTGATGCGGAGTGGTTGGAGTTGGCTTGGGACAAAGCGGTCAGTCAGGCAATGGTTGAAACAAACTTGGACAGCTTTCCTGAAAGCTTGTGCTGGTCAGTTGAACAAATATTGAACCCTGAGTTTTGGCCTTCATAAAAACGGGCTGATACACTTGAATGTGTCAGCCCGTTTATGATGCTTCTTACAGATAACGCCTTTATTTTGTTGAGTCGGCTGCTTTCAGGTGTTCCACCGCCGCTTCAGCCGGTTTGGTGGCCATTTCTGCATGGCCTAAAGTGCCGTGGTCAATCGCTTCTTGCAAAGACTTGGAGGCTGCTTCCACGTGGGTTTTAGTTTGGCCTTTGGTGGTGATGGCGGCAGACAAGGTGTCTTCCAGAGCCGCTTTGGCGTGTTCCACTATTTTAGGGGCATGACCCATTTTGCCATGTTCCACCGCCGCTTCAGCATGTTTAAGTGCTGATTTTACATTTGCGTCAGCATAAACACCCATACTCAACGTGAGTGCTGCACCTGCGATAATTGCTGCTATTTTTTTCATTGTTTGTCTCCAAATAAAACGTGTTTTTTGGGATGCCGAAACCAAAATCATTGTTTATTACGGTGTGCCAAATCGTTTTTGGCTTTGCTTTGGATCGACGTGGGTACAATTGTTTATTATTTTTATAAGCGATTAGCAAATATAAAAAAAGTTGCTGTTTAAGCTAGTTTTTCAGTTAGCCTAAGGGCTATCCATGCCCACTTGATAATATATCCGAAATTTTTCTTATAGCAAATCATGCCAACAAAATTTTTGAATCCACAAGGTGTTTATGGTATAGGCCTGATCTCCACCTGATACGCCTCAATAAAACCTTGCCCAGTACTGGGCTTAATAGATGCAATATACAAGCTGTTTTGGTAAACCAACGGCCTGGATTGCTGGCGGCCTGTGCCTTGTAGCGTTTGCTTAGCCATTAGCTGCCCGTCTTTGATGCGAACACCATACAGTGTGCCGGGCAAACCTATATCCACAATCCAAACCACATCATCACCCGCTTCATTGCGCGTGATGGCTGGTAGGGAAGGATGGCTGCGGAACGCCTGTAAGGCTTCTGGGCTATTAGGATTGGGGAATTGCCAAAAGCGCTTAAAGGTCGGTTGACCGTTTTCTAAGGTGATTTTTAATGCCACCAAACCGGCAGGATGGCTTTTATCCGGCATAAACGTGGGTATCACCACCACCGGCTCGCCAGCCACTTGGCTTTGTACCGGCTCAGTGACAATCATACCCATCCACGTCCTTGCACAACCATCAGTTGGTGTGCCGCAAACCTCGGCGATTTGCATCCGGTCGTACTGGACACCCAAATGTCCGGCATCAATCAGGTATACACCGCCGTCTTTACCAGGCTGCACCAGCACGCTGCGCCCGTCCTTAAGCGTGACTTTAATAGGCGTGTTCGCACCCAAGTCAAAATCCAACCACGCCAGACATTCCCAAAAATTGCGCCGGTCACATTCGCCGTCGGCTGGTTTGATCGGTGCGTCGTTGGGCATCAGGCGCGGAATGAACAAGTTTTTGCAGGAACTGATGCAGGATTCAGATGGATTGAGCGGGTCAAAGTTTTGGCACAAACGCCTGTCGCAACCATCGTGAAATTGCAATCCAGGTTTAAGTTTAAGCATGGCATTCGAATAGTCGTGGCGGGCAATATCCACCTGTCCGTTGCCGGTGGGCACAAATAAATCAAAATCACCGCTGCCGTCCGGCACAATGGTGATGCCCGCAGGAGACCATATCCCACCGCCACAAATCATTTCTTGTGTGCCGTGGAATAAGGTGACGGGGCAGGTGCTTTCTGGCGTGGTCAGCAACACATTGCGGACAGCGTGTTGCGGGCCGTGCTGATGCCAAGCATCCAAGTCTATTTCAAACAACCAGCCATGAAACGGCTGCACATCACTGGAGTTGCCAAACCCTGCATAAACTAAGCCCCATTTTGAGCCGCTGGGCAACAAATGCTTTAGTTCGGCATGGGAAAAAGCTGTTTTTGGGTTAAATTTAACCGTACCCTTGCCATCAGCGGCGGACTTTTCTGCGTTAATTTCGAGTATTGGAAAATCCGGGTCCAGTTGTTGCCGGGCCAAATCAAGCACTGCCAGCCGGTGGCTAATTCTGACCGATTGTTCAAGGCATTGGTATAGCACTATCAGTTTATCGCCCGCCAGCACAGGGGTAGCCACCAATTGCACCTCTTCCGCCCCATGCGGTGCAGGCAAGTTCACTTGCCAATCGACCTGCCCCGTTTTGGCATCCAGTGCCGCGATCAGGCCATTGCTGACCGGCACCATGACACGCGCCTTGCCTTGCGACAAATCCAATACCGAAGAAGCGATGATACTGGCCGAAAAAAGGCTGGCAGGCTGTTGGGCGGCAGGGAACAGCTTGGTGAGCGGTAATAACGGGGCGGTAGCTGGGACGGCAACTTGCTGTTGGCATGACAATACGCCCCAAACAAGGGCGAAACACATAACGGTAAGGTTAATGAAGCGGTTCATGGTGATTATGGTGGCGGGGTTGCTAGGGTCTGATGCCCTAGGCAGCAGCAGTATCAAGCCGGAACAAGTGCATTAAAGATCGGGATATTAAATCCGCCCATAATAACAAAAGCCAGCCCAATTAGGTGCGTATTTCTCTGTCAACCACCAACAGGGGCCAAAATTTTCAGCAACTCGCCAATAAACACAACCTTTTCTTCGGTATCGGCAAACGCCTTGACAAAACGCAGTTTGTCCGCCCCATCAAACTTATAACAAGCACTTTGGGTTTGGATCAGCTCAATAAACTTTTCGGTATTGATGGCCGGTTCGGGGCTAAAAATTAGCCGCCCGCCCGCCGCATTGGCTTCTATTTTACGGACACGCAAGGCAGCGGCCTGTTGTTTTAGACGGGTAATGTTGAACAAGTTTTTGACTGGGTCCGGCAGCAAACCAAAGCGGTCGATCATTTCCACTTGCAATTCGCGCAAATCCTCTTCACTGTCGGCATTGGAAATACGCTTATACAACACCAAACGTCCGTGGATGTCCGGCAAATAATCATCAGGGATTAATGCCGCCACTTGCAAATCAACCTCGGGGCCGCGGTCGATAGGCGTATCCAATTCCGGTTGCTTGCCCGATTTTAAGGCCGCCACCGCACGCTCCAGCAATTCGGTGTACAGCGTAAAGCCAATTTCCTGAATTTGTCCGCTTTGATCATCACCCAGCAACTCGCCCGCGCCACGAATCTCCAAATCGTTGGATGACAGCATAAAGCCCGCACCCAAATCGCCGGAAGCCTCAATCGCCTCCAAGCGTTTCACGGCATCTTTGCTCAGTGCCGATTTATGCGGCACGACAAAATAGGCATAGGCACGATGATGCGAACGCCCCACCCTACCGCGCAACTGGTGCAATTGCGCCAAACCCAACTTATCGGCCCGATTAATAATGATGGTGTTAGCACTCGGGATGTCAATGCCGCTTTCAATAATAGTCGAACATAACAGCAGGTTAAAACGCTGGTGATAAAAATCGAGCATGATACGCTCCAGCTCCCGTTCCGGCATTTGCCCGTGCGCCATTTCTATGCGGGCTTCTGGAATCAGCTTGGCCAGGTCTTCCGCCATTTTGGGCATGGTCTGCACATCGTTATGCAAAAAGAACAATTGCCCTCCACGGCGTATTTCGCGCAGGCAGGCCTCCTTAATATCTGCATCCACCCATTCGCTGATGAAGGTCTTGATCGCATGGCGGTTGGGCGGGGGGCTGGCAATAATGGAAATGTCACGCAGACCGGACAATGCCATGTTCAATGTCCTAGGAATGGGCGTGGCGGTGAGGGTCAGCATATCCAGCTCATTACGCAATTTCTTGAAATGCTCCTTTTGGATAACACCAAAACGGTGTTCTTCGTCGATTACCACCAAGCCCAGTTGACGGTATTTCAGTTCTTTTGACAACAATTTATGGGTGCCGATAATAATGTCCACTTTGCCCTGTGCCAAATCCTCGGCAATCAGCTTTTGCTGTTTGGGCGACACAAAACGGGACAATACTTCAATACGGAACGGCCAATCGGCGAAACGGTCACAGAAATTCTGGTAATGTTGTTGCGCCAGCAGCGTGGTTGGCACCAACACAGCCACTTGCTTGCCGCTTTGCACGGCAATAAACGCCGCCCGCATTGACACTTCGGTTTTACCAAAGCCCACATCACCACAAATCACCCGGTCCATCGGTTGCGGACTGGCCATATCTTCCAAAATGGCCTCAATGGCGGTTTGCTGGTCGGGCGTTTCCTCAAACGGGAAGGCATCGGCAAAAGCCTGATAGCCAGTGTCCGCCACACTAAACGCATGGCCTTTTTTAGCGGCGCGCTGCGCGTGGATTTCCAACAATTCCGCCGCCACATCACGGATACGCTCAATGGCTTTCTTCTTGGCCTTGCCCCATTGGTCGCCACCCAATTTATGCAAAGGTGCATTCTCTGGACTTACGCCGGTGTAGCGGCCGATCACATGCAAGGAGGAAACCGGCACATACAGTTTGTCGTGGTTGGCGTACTCCAACATTAAAAACTCGGCATCAAAACCACCCACGGACAAGGTTTGCAAGCCTAAATAACGGCCCACACCGTGTTCCTGATGGACAACCGCCGCACCCACGGTCAATTCGTTCAGGTTATTGACAATGTTTTCCAACTCGCGCACTGCCGAACGGCGGCGACGGCGGCGTTGCTGGGCTTTTTCACCCGATAACTGGCTTTCGGTGATCAGGGCAATGGCAGGGTGGCCAATAAACAGGCCGTTGCCTATCGGCGCCACCAACATGCACGGCGATGAAGAGGAGGCCAAAAAAGCCTGCCAATTGTCCACTTGTTGAGTGCTGACCTTGAAGCCACGCAACTTGTCAATCAACGCCTCACGTCGCCCCGGCGATTCCGCGACAAACAACAGTTTGCCCGCAAAGCCTTCCATAAATTGCCGCAAGCGTTGCGCCGGTTCGCTCAATTTACCATCGATGGTCACATTAGGCAGCGCCTGGCAGTTAAAATCAACCGCGCTGTCAGAAGCCGTTTGGGTTAGCCGGATATTACCAAAAGCAGACATTTTTGCCTGCACTTCCGCCACTGACAAAAACAGCAAATCCGGTTTTAGTAGCGGCCTTTCCACATCGTATTGGCGTTGCTGGAAACGCTCTTCAGCTTCGCTATAAAAAGTTTCGGCATGGTCGGCAAAAGTGTCCGGCAACACCACTATGGCAGAAGCCGGCAGATAGTCAAACAAGGTCGCGGTATGCCCGACAAACAGCGGCAAATAATATTCAATGCCATTCGGTGCAATGCCTTTACTGACATCGCCATACAAGGTGTTTTTTAGTGGCGCTTGCGGGAACATCTCGCGGAAGCTTTGCCGGAACAGCTTGATGGATTCATCGGTAAACGGGAATTCGCGTGCAGGGAACAACTCTATTTTGTCGATTCTCTCCAACGAACGTTGGCTTTCGGCATCAAAGGTGCGGATAGACTCAATTTCTTCGTCAAAAAGTTCGATACGGAAAGGCACTTTACTGCCCATCGGGAACAAATCCACCACCGCCCCACGTACCGCAAATTCACCGTGTTGGTAAACTTGGGTGACGCATTGGTAGCCGACACTTTCCAGCTTGATACGGTTCAGCTCCAAGTTAAAATCATCACCCACGGCAATGGCAAAACTATTCGCCAGCACATGCTCCCTCGGTGCCAAGCGATGCATTAAGGTGGTCAATGACACCAACAACGCGCCATGCTGGGTCTGTGGCAACACCGCCATCGTTTTCAAGCGGTCGGAGGTGATCTCCGGCAATGGCGAAAACACATCGTAAGGCAATGTTTCCCAGTCAGGAAAATGTAAAATGGGCTGGCTGTTGTCAAGGAAAAAAGCCAGCTCATGCTCCAAGCGCAAGGCGGTGGCATTGTCAGCCGTGACAATCACAAACAAACGGTTTTGCTGGGTAATGGCCGATGCCAAGGCCAACGCATCAGCACAGCCATTCAGCCCCGTCCAAATAATGGTTTGGTTTTTATCCTTGGGAATTTCGGGGGAAAAAATCAGGTGGTCGGACATCAGCAGCCATTATGCAGGTTGGGGGTTATTGCGCTTATTATACCCGACTTTATAAGCCTGCTTTGCCCCCGCCCACCTGATTGGCCCCCTCCACCCCCCAGAACTCCCCCGACCAATCCCGTTTCAAACCCGCCGCGCTCACCCGCCAACGTACCCTGGCCTTCCGGGCTGGACTGATTCCGCTCATGGCGCGATCTCACCCTAATAAAACCCTAATAAATCTTCTAATTCATCATAGCCATCATATTTGGGGATTTTATAATGCTTCAACCATGTCTTAACGCTGAGGGGGTCTTGAAAGTTTTTCAGGTCATATTCAATGGATGCAATATCAGCCTTCATCTCTTTGATTGAATCGGCCAAATCCAGCATGAGACCCTTAGGGGTCAAGGATTGGTAATAAGGTAGATTGACCTGCATCTTAAACATGGCTTCTATTTGCCCGATATTGTGCGCCAACTCCAACGATTGTTCATTAAGGATTTTATTGAAGTGTTTGAGGCGGCTATCGGCTATTCCGTTCAAATGCAGCGGGTCAATTTGTTCAATTTCAAGCTGCAGTTCCAGCAGTTTTAGCAGGTCTTTTTTGTCATAAGCGATATTGACGCGTTGCATCAATACCGTTTTCCGTTCCCGCTCCTGCTCATCCGGTTCGCGGTCAGGGTGTAAAGTGGCAACCAGCTTCCGGTAGATATCTTGTACCGATTTACTGGCCAAAGCCTCCTCTTCTTGCAAGCGTGCTTCTTTCTCCAATTGCTTTTTGGTTTTTTTCCGTTCCTTGGCCGGTTTGTCGGCTAGCTGTTCGGCTTGCTCGCGCAGCTTCCCTTCCAAATGGGCGTGAAACGCCTCCGGTGAACTGATGTCAATGTCGTCGCCCAAATCAATATCAAACATGTTTTTGGCCATATCCTTCATGAGTTGTCCGGCCAGTCCTTGCGCTTCTTCATTCAGGCTGTCGTAATCATCATCGCTGTGACGGTTGAACAAGGGCTTTAGGGCTTCGTCCGGGTAGCCATCATTGATCAATTGCCCTGCCACTGTGCAAATCAGGTGCCTGATCTTAGCCTTGTCATTCTTTTTGAACAGCTTGTTGTCGTAATAACTGTCCAGCAACACAATCCATGCCATTTGCCGCTCCTGAAGCAACTTTTCTAATGGCAAACATTCTTGGCTAACTTTTTCCCGATAAAGTGGGATGACTGCTTCCCACTCGATGAGCTGCTTTTTAAGGCGGTCAATTTTTTTGGTTAGGCTGTTAAATTTTTTTTGTGCCGCCGTCAAGGTGCTTTTCTGTATTTTGGGATCAATTTGGACAATTTTACGGGTGGTCATAGCAGCGACAAGTATATGGATTAATCATCAACAAATGCCACAAAAGCCACTATCAATACACAGAAGCTGCTTGGCGACAGGACATAGCCATTTATATTTTAAGCCAAATTCGCGTCCCACAGTCACTATTTTGGCGTGGCTACCCTGCGTATTTTATAGGCCCAATGTTGATGGTCATTAATTTCCGCTCAAACCACATTGAAATTAGCCGGCCCAAAGCCTAAAAACTTTACCGCATGGGTTTAATGTCGCCGCCATTTCGACTGGCTGCATATCGCCAAGACGGCTATATCTGCTTCACTGCAATATTCAAAGTGGCTATCCGGTAGGCAATCTGCCTGGGCGTCATATTCAACAGCCGAGCGGCTTTAGCTTGCACCCAGCCGCTTTGCTCCAAAGCGGCAATGACCCGCTCACGGTCGTCCAAGTTCTCGTCATTAACATCCACCGCCTGCAATTTTTGCGGCTTGCTGGTGAGTTCCGCTTGCGACACCACGCTTTCCAGTCCGG
>Ga0208507_1002171_pt1 | contig 10305 bp, 9 predicted proteins | sample CryBogCBH12Aug01_FD_184626 | JGI IMG/M metagenome (GOLD analysis project Ga0208507, IMG submission 184626) | Freshwater microbial communities from Crystal Bog, Wisconsin, USA - CBH12Aug09.1 (SPAdes) (version 2) | ecosystem: Environmental > Aquatic > Freshwater > Lake | place: Crystal Bog...
CGCCGAGGTCCCCCCATCGCACCACCAGCGATTCACCCACCTCGCTGATGAACTCGGCGACCCCGTCGGCGACGCACTCCCCACCGTTTCGGGCCTCGACCTCCACGGTGACCACGGACTCGACCGAATGATCCGCCAAGCCTGGATGCCAGCAATGGCGGTGACCGGCATGGATGGAATCCCTTCAGTGGCGACCGCTGGCAACGTGCTGCGGTCATCGACCACCGCCAAGCTGAGCTTTCGGCTCCCCCCGAGCGTCGACGGCGAGGTGGCCGTGGATGCCATCGTTGCTCGCCTCACTGCCAACCCGCCGCATGGAGCATCGGTGACGGTGCAGGCACCGCGCCCGATTGGCAACGGGTGGGTGTGCCCCGATCCAGAACCGTGGCTCGATACCGCCATCGACGCTGCATCCGAAGCGCACTTCGGGCGGCCTGCGGGATGGACCAGTGAGGGTGGATCGATCCCCTTCCTGGCCCAACTCGGCCAACGCTTCCCCGACGTCACGATCATCGCAACCGGCGCCCTCGGACCCGGCAGTCACGCCCACGGCCCCGACGAATCGCTCCACTTGGACTACGCCCAACGACTCAGTGGCGCGCTGGCGTCGCTGTTAGCCGCGTTCGCACGACGGCCAGTGGCCTCCTCGTAGGCTGAGGCCACTTCTCGAGGAGGAATCATGGCTGGAACCCAAGAAATCGTCGACTTCTGGTACGACCCGTACTGCCCGTGGGCATGGATCACCTCACGGTGGATGCTCGAAGTCGAGAAGGTTCGCCCCGTCACGACCAACTTCCACCTGATGTCCCTCGCCGTCTTGAACGAAGGACGTGAGCTCCCGCCGCAGTACGTCGACTTCATGGCCAAGGCGTGGTCTGGGGTTCGCGTGGCCATCGCTGCAGAGCAGCGCTACGGCGTCGACGTGCACCGCACCCTCTACACCGCACTCGGTACCGCCATTCACTTAGAGAAGCTCGAAGGTGACGACGCGTTGCGCCGGGCACTCGAGCTCGCCGAGCTCGACGCTGATCTGCTCGCCGCCGCCAACGACCCGTCCTTCGACGACGCCGTTCGGGCATCTCACCTCGCGGGCATGGAGCCAGTCGGCATGGACGTCGGCACCCCGGTCATCCGAATCGGTGACACCTCAATCTTCGGCCCCGTCATCACCCCAGCCCCCAAGGGCGAAGCTGCCGGCGTGCTCTACGACGGTGTGAAGGCCGTCTGCAGCACCCCAGGGTTCTACGAGCTGAAGCGCAGCCGCACCGACGGCCCGATCTTCGACTGACCAGAACGGCGCTTCGGTGCCCTGCTACCCTCGGCAGCACTCGATCCCAAAGGACACCATGCGCCGAATTGTTCCGCTGCTCGCTTCTTCTGTCGTGGCACTCGCCGCCTCAGTGTCGGTGGCGTCTGCAGCCGTTGCCCACGCCCAGAGTGCGTCGAGCGAACTCAACGCCGCCCTCGCTTCGGTGACCACAGCCGGGTCGATGACCGTCGCTGGATCCGTGAAGGCATCCGGCGCAGTCGGCGGCACGCAGACGATTACGTCGACGACGTCGACCGGGCAACAGATCATCGTCCACGACGGGGCGACCCAGACCACTCGGGTCGTCAATGGGCGATGCTTCTTGCAGTTCAACGCCAAGGGACTCTTGACGGTCTTCGGGACGTCGAAGACGACCTGGGCCGACAAGTGGATCGAGGTACCGAAGTCCGATCCCAACTTCGCCTCCGTCTCCAGCGGGATCACCTTGGCCTCTGCGCTCGAGATGATGACCCCTGCTGCCCCACTGTCCTTCGCCGCATCCACCACAGTGCACGGCACGGCAGCCACCGCCATCACCGGCAAGGTCTCCCAGTCCATTACCGGTGGCGCCAAGGTGACCGGGAGTGAGACCCTCTACGTCGCAACGGCGGCACCGCATACGCCGCTGCGACTCGTGGTGCACGCCACGGGGAGTGGCAAGTCCCTCACGCTCGATTTCGCGGTGAGCCACATGGGAGCTACCCGAGCGACGGCATCGCCTGCGAACGCCACCAAGATTTCGAAGACTGGCCTCGAAGGCTAGTTCCGCGTTCACCCTCACCACGGAGCAACGATGACCACGATTACCCTGACGACACCTGACGGCGAGATGCCGGCATACGTCGCCGAACCAGACTTCACCCCTCGGGGAGCCATCATCGTCGTCCAGGAGGCGTTTGGCCTCACCGACCACATCCTCGCCATCGCCGACCGGTTGGCAATGGCGGGCTACGTCGCCATCGCTCCTGCGCTCTTCCACCGCGACGGTGCGCCGGTGTTCGCCTACGACGACTTCGCTTCGGTGATCCCCGTCATCTCCTCGGTGACCCAAGCCAACCTCGACGTCGACCTCGCGGCCACGGTTGCCGAACTCGAGCGCCGGGGATTCAACCGAGCGCAGCGAGGAATCGTGGGCTTCTGCATGGGAGGCGCCATCGCGCTCTACGCCGACACCTGCGATCTCGTCGGGGCTGCGGTCACCTTCTACGGCGGTGGCGTGACAACGGGTCGCTTCGGCTTGGCCCCGCTCGTCGAGCTCGCACCGAATCTCCGCGCTCCGTGGCTCGGCCTCTACGGCGACCTCGACCAGTCCATTCCCGTCGACCAAGTCGAAGCGCTCCGTATGGCGGCCGCACGAGCGCAGGCGCCGACCAGCATCGTTCGTTACGAGAATGCCGGGCACGGCTTCAACTGCGACGCACGCCCAGACTTCGTCGCCGACGCCGCAGCCGACGCGTGGGCTCGAGCGCTCAGCTGGCTCGAAACCTCACTCAGCTAATCGCTCCTCAGCTTCGAGGAACGTCCTTCCACGGCACGTCCTTGTCGTTGCGGGGCTCACCGGGAAGACCGAGCACGCGCTCACCGAGGATGTTGCGCATGACCTCGGAGGTGCCACCTTCAATGGAGTTGGCTCGAACACGCAGGAACAGCTTCTGCGGGTCGCTCGCCCCCATGCCGGTGGCCTTCGGGCGGATCTTCTCGTACTTGGAGTACATCATCTGACCCTCGAGACCCATGAGGTCAACGACGAGCTCGTAGATCTCCTGGTTGAGCTCGGCGTGGGACAGCTTCGCCACTGAACCCTCTGGTCCAGGAGTGCCCACCTTGCGAGCTGCTGCGGCGCGCATGTTGGTGAGGCGGGTGGCCTCGGCGCGCACCCACAGGTCCATGACCCGGTCACGATACGCCAAGGCGTCGGCCGTCTCGCTGTCACCGAAGCGCTTGCGGTAGGCCGCAACGGCTTCACCAATGGGGCCAGCGCCACGCTGGGGCACGCCACCACCAATGGAGACGCGCTCGTTCATGAGGGTGGTGATGGCTACGTTCCAACCGCTGCCCACCTCGCCCAGACGGTCGGAGTCTGGAATGCGAACCTCTTCGAAGAAGACCTCGTTGAACTCTGCTTCACCGGTCATTTGGTAGAGCGGCCGCACGTCGACGCCGGGAGCCTTCAGGTCGACAATGAAGGCGGTGATGCCACGGTGCTTCACCTGGTTGGGGTCGGTGCGAGCGACGATCATGCCGAAGTCAGACAGGTGCGCCAAGGTGGTCCACACCTTCTGACCCGTCAGGATCCACTCGTCACCGTCGAGCTCAGCTTTGGTCGCGAGCGAAGCGACGTCTGAACCTGCGCCGGGCTCAGAGAAGAGCTGGCAGAAGATGTACTCACTCGAGTAGAGCTTGCGGAGGTACTTCGCCTTCTGCTCCGGAGTGCCGTGCACCGCGATGGTCGGTGCGATCATGCCGTGGCCGATGACGTTGCGGGGATCGACGCCGGGAGCACCCGCAGCGTGGAGGCGCTTGCCGATTCGTGCCTGGTAGCTCGGCGAGGCGCCGAGGCCGCCACAGCCTTCGGGGAAGTGCACCCAGGCCAGACCCCGGTCGAACTGCTCGCCGAGGAAGGTCTTGGCGTCCACCGATGCTGGGGGCATGTCCGCCAGCAACTGGTCCACCATCTCGTCGATCTGTTCAGGGGTGTAGGTCTCAGCCATGGTCGCTCCTTTGACCTCGTCATTCTTCCAGATTCATCGCCCCTTTGGAGCGAGGCGAAGTAGCCTGCCCGCCATGCCGGCTTCACCGCAACGGCCCCATCGTGGGGGCAACCGCTCGACCATTGCCTTGGTCGCCCTCACTGTCCTCGTGCTCGTCGTGACCGGGTGGTTCGCCCTTGGACGAGGATCGAGCCACACGCCGACGACCACCACGACAACGACGCCGCCGACAACGACCGTGGCGCCTCCGACCACGACCACGACCGTCGACGTCGGGACGCTCCCCCAAACCCACGCCCTTCCATCGGTCACCAGTCCAACGCTCGCGCTGCGGTTGCAGGCATTCCTCAACTCGATCGCCTCTGGTCGCTTGGAGCCGGGGCTCAGGGCCTTCTTCCCGCTCACGGCGTACCTCCAGACGAAATCAGGGGGCGGCAATGACTACGACTGGCACTACCGGCTCGTCGCGCACTACGCCGATGACCTCGCGACCTTGCATCGATCCCTCGACCCGAGCGGGCGCCACCTCACCTTCGTCTCGGCCAGCACTCCCCTCGGAGCGGTCTGGATTACCCCGGGAATCGAAGAGAACAAGGGGTCCTACTACCGGACTCTCAACGCCACGGTCTCCTACCGTTTCGGCACCACCGGAGCGATCCATTCGACCCGAGTGCTCTGCATGATCTCGTGGCGTGGCCAGTGGTACATCGTGCACATCCTCAGCTTCGCCTGAGGCCCCGATCGATTCCTCCAGCGAATCGCCGCACTCGAACGGCGTTGGGAATGACCAACCACACGAGCGCCCAACCGGCGAGATACCCGCAGATCGCGAAGTTGCGAAGTCCTGCGCCCAACGCATGGGCGTCTCTCCGACGCAGTCCAGCGCTGATCCGCTCTCGAGCGAAGGTGGCGTAGGTGACAATGGCGCCATGCAGACTCACGAGGAGGAGCGAACGATCGCAGGCCACACTCAGCCCGAGGACACGAGCCCGAATCGCACCTCGACCTCGACCGCTCGACTGGCTTCGTTGCGCATCGTGGACTCGGTAGGAGAAGTGGGCATCGGTCGCGAGCACCCCTGAGCCGAGTTGGGTCATCTTGATCCAGGTGAAGACGTCTTCTGATCGTGCAACTCCTGGATCGAAGCCCCCAACGGCTTCGTAGGCCGAACGGCGCACCAGTACCCCAGCTGGTGGCGGGAAGCACAGGCGACTGCTGGCGGTGGCGAAATCGAGCACCGAACTCGCTTCCAAGTGGAGGCGAACGGGACGTTGGGGCGCATCCACCCAGGTCGGATACGACGACACCTCCACGGGGCGCCCTGCCCAATCGACCGTTGAGAAACGTGCCACCGCGAGCGGAGCGGTGGCATTGGCATCGAGGGCGGCGACCAAGGCTTCGAGGCAACCGGGTGACCACACGTCATCGGCGTCGACGAAGATCAGCAATTCCTCCGATGCTCCCTCCGCTCCTCGTCGCCGGGTGATCCCAGGACCACCTGGGTCAACTCGGGCGTAGGTCAGTCGAGCATCGCTGCGGGCGAGCTCGGCAACGAGCGACGGGGTGGCATCGGTGCTCGAGGGATCGACGACCACGCACCGCAGTGGCACCGTCGAGGCGAGAATCGTTTGCAGCGTCTCGAGGATCGTTGTCTCGGCGTTGAAGGCGGGGACGACGACGAGGACTCGCGGGTCGACCGGCATGGGCGAATCCTACGACTGACCGGTTCTCGAAGTGGCCACTGTGGCGATGACCGTGCCGTGCTGGCCACCGCACACCTCAGCTGCGGTCGGAACGTCGACACTCTTGAAGCAGTGCTCGCCGGCATCGGACCCCGTAGACGCACATCCTGAACAGCACGGCGATGGCAGCGAACGAGAGGGGAACGGCGAGGACTTGCCCGACGGGGGGTGTCGCCAATGGCGATCATCGCGAGCGAGAAGCCAATGATGAACCATCGGACTCGGACGAGGAATCTCCTCCAGTCCGACCGCACACGGTCGGTTGCATTCATTGCCCCAGCGCTGTCGGACACCAGCACTCCGTTCCTCGAGTCCTCCATCACGCTACGGCTCGAGCTGAGCGTGCCATTCGTCGTGTCCCGCTTTGCGACGGGCGTTCGCAGCCTCGGTGCATCGACCACAAACGTCGTTGACCGTCGGTCACCGATGAGGTCAGCCCCTGGGGCAGCGCAGCAACACCGTGAGGCCTCATGTCGTGATCACCCGCCTTCACCGTGCAACCTGAGACGAAGCCGGGGTGCAAGATTCTGGCGTGCCTTCGGCCCGCAGTCTTCCCTATGCCTGTTCACTACTGATCATTGGGGAAATGATGCGCGCGAGGAGTTTGATCCACTCTTCTTGGTTGAGGGCGATGCCCGCCGCCTCGTTGGACGCAACCCCGAACGTGATGGCGAGTGATAACGACGCCACGCTCTGCGGGTCGGTGTCGCTCGTGAAGATCCCTCGGTGCTTCAGGGCTTCGATCGCCTCGGTCATTCCCTGGTGGAGTCGACGTTGGGCGGCTTCGTAACCGGCACGAAGCTCAGGGGTGCCTGAGGCGGCAGCAGCCACGACGACTACTCCGTTGAGTCGCGTCTGATGGCGGTCTCGATCGTGCACAGCAGTGAAGTGAGCGGCCATCGCCTGGTGAAACTCCTGAACATCTCTGGCGGCACCGAGACGCGCAATGGACTGGAGATCTTCGTTGATACGTTCATCGAACCAGAACAGCAAACTCGCGTCGATGAGGCCCTGGAGATTAGAGAAGTGGTGGTAGAGCGCGGTCTTTGAGACGAAGGCGTCTCGAGCCACGTCATCAATCGTGAACCCCCGAAGACCCCGCTCTTCAACGAGGGCGTGGGTTGCGATGACGAGAGCAACGCCCAGTACTGACGCCGATCCACGCGGCCATCAGGCGACGCGCAGTCGGCGTTCGTTCCCACGAGTTCGCACCAACGCACTCGTCGGAAACGCTCGACACCGTCTCATGCGATCCTTTGGCAGCGTGGTCACCGCAGCAGTAGCGGTTGTGGCCATGGCGACCGTGGCAGCGCCTGGCGCCGGTGCGAGTCCGACGCCGACGTGGACCGACACCGAAGTCGCCGGAGCGCTCAACACCGGTGGCTACGCCTTCGTCAACTCCGTGTCGTGCACCTCAGCCACCTCCTGTGTGGCTGGCGGGACCTACGAGGATTCGAACTCCAAGATCCACGCCTTCGTCTCGGTGTTGAGCGGCACGACGTGGACCGACACCCAAGTCGCGGGAGCGCTCAACACCGGTGGCAACGCCTTCGTCAACTCCGTGTCGTGCACCTCAGCCACCTCCTGTGTGGCTGGCGGGAGCTACACGGATTCGAACGGCAAAAACCAAGCCTTCGTCTCGGTGTTGAGCGGCACGACGTGGACCGACACCGAAGTCGCCGGAGCGCTCAACACCGGTGGCAACGCCTTCGTCAACTCCGTGTCGTGCACCTCAGCCACCTCCTGCGTGGCTGGCGGGAACTACACGGATTCGAACTCCAAGACCCAAGCCTTCGTCTCGGTGTTGGGTTCCCCCACTCCATCGACCCCATCGACCCCATCGATCTCGAACCTTCCCACCTCTGCCGCCTATGGAGGTTCCTTCACCCCAACGGTTTCGACCACCGGTGATGGCACCACCTCGGTGACCAGCTCCACGACCAGTGTCTGCACCGTTGATCCCACTTCGGGCCTCGTCTCCTACGTCGGCGCTGGTACCTGCACCCTCGATGCTCACGTGGCAGCGGGCACGAACTTCACGAGCGCAGACGGGACCGATCAGAGCTTCACCGTCGTCGCCGCCAAGCCCTCAGTTCCGGGAGCACCATCGCTCACCGACAACCACGGCTCGATCTCGCTTACGTGGTCAGCTCCGTCGAGTGACGGTGGTGCGACGGTGACCTACAAGGTGGAAGAACAGACGAACCACGGGACCTGGAGTGAAGTGGTGACGGGTCTCACGTCCCCGACCTACACCTACCAAGGCTCAACGGCCAAGAGCACCTACTCCTTCGCCATCGTGGCGGTGAACAGTGCTGGACGAAGCGCTTGGTCAACGGCAGTTTGGGTGAAGGCATCGGCGGTGAAGCCCTCTGTTCCTGGAACCCCTGTGCTCGTTGATCACCACGGCTCGTACTCGATCACCTGGTCCGCTTCGACGAATAACGGAGGCGACACCGTGACGTACAAGGTCGAAGAGCTCACCAACAAGGGTTCGTGGACTGAAGTGGCGACGGGCCTCACGTCCCCGACCTACACCTACCAAGGCACCACGGCCAAGAACACCTACTCGTTCGCCATCGTGGCGGCCAACAGTGCCGGTCAGAGTGCATGGTCGCCGGCTGCCTACCTCAGGGCGTCGTAGGAGTAGATCTGTTCAACACTGTGCACCACCCCCGGGGACTTCCCCGGGGGTGGTGGCATTTTGGGAGCAATGGAGAGGGCCCCTCGTCGCCACCCGGGCTGCGGAGACGGAACCTCATTCCCCCTCGGCAAGCGGGAGCGCCATGCGTCATACTCCCATGGTGATCGCTTCGCTTCTGCCCGAGGGACCAGTGAAGGTCGTTTCGTCTTGACCACGAATCAACCGCACGATGCCCGATAAATGGGTCGACATGCGCCCCTCCGAGAGCGAAGCAGCTCGAACAGACGTCAACACCGAGTTCCTCCACACCTCCAATCACCAACGAAGCCACATTGCGCTCGAGGACCATAGGCCACTGTGTCATGTCAATGACCTCCTTGATCACTTCGGCGAGGCCTCGTCCATCGCTTGAGCGTGGCGTGGACCCTCGCGATCGTCGACGGTCCTCGCCGGAGGTTTCGGCCCAACCGATACCATCGGCTCATGACTGCTCCAACGAGACGAATCCTCGCAACCTCCGGCGGCATGGTTCCCGGTCCAGTGCAGATGACCTGGAGGCTGTCCGAGCAACTCCTCCACGCCCTCACCTTGACCGGCGAGACCCGACCACGTGTCTGCCTCCTCGAGACCGCGATCGGCGATGCTGCCACCTACTACGCCCTCGGCCTCGAGGCCTTCGCGGTTGCTGGGTGCGACGTCACCCCATTTCGTGTGTTCCCCCAACCGAGTGGCAACCCTGAGGAGATCCTCGGCAGCGCCGATCTCATCTGGGTCGGTGGTGGCTCGGTCGCCAACTTGTTGACCCTCTGGCGCCTCCACCACATCGATGAGGCAATGGCAGCTGCGTGGGAGCGGGGCACCATCCTCGGCGGGGTGTCAGCGGGGTCGATCTGCTGGCACGTCGGCGGGACGACCGACTCCTTCGGGCCGGAACTCCAACCCGTGACCAACGGCCTCGCCCTCCTCCCCTACGGCAACGGCGTCCACTACGACTCCGAAGCGCAACGCCGTCCACTCCTCCACTCCCTCGTCGCCGACGGGACGATGCCAGAGGTCAACTACGCAACCGATGATCGAACCGGCATCCTCTACGAAGGCACCACGCCGGTCGCCGTCTTGACCGATCGGCCCGTCGATCCCGTCGCGGGTCCTGCCGCCTACCGCGTCGAGCGCCGCGGTGGCGAGGTCGTCGAAACACGACTCGCGCCCGGACCCATCGTCGAGTGAGCGCCCCCAAGGAGCAACGAGCGCTGTCGTTCGGCAGCGTCGCTGACGCTTACGACCGCTTCCGGCCGCCGCTCCCCCGCTCAGTGGCCGAGTTCTGCGGTGCAACAGCGGCGAGTTCGGTGGTCGATCTCGCAGCAGGTACTGGACTCGCCACCCGCACCTTCGTCGACCTCGGCTGCACCGTCACCGCCGTTGAACCAGACGCCGCCATGCGCGAGGTGCTCACGCAACGGTCGCCGACGGTGACCGCACTCTCGGGCGCTGCTGAATCCATTCCACTCTCCGATGCCAGCGCTGACCTCGTGACCGTGTGCTCTGCGTGGCATTGGTTCGACCCAATTCCGGCTAGCAGAGAAATCGGACGCGTGCTGCGCGATGGCGGCAACCTCGCCATTGTGTGGAACGGCCTGGACCAGCGCGTCGACTGGGTTGCAGCCTTCGCCCGACTGCGCGATGCCATGGTCATGCCCCACAACGACCAGAGTCGAGTGGGCTACTCGCCAGCGGCAGTCATCGTGGATGAGGAGCTCTTCGACCAACCAGTGACCACCACCATCTCGTGGACCTGGGAGCGATCCGCCGAGGATCTCGTGGCCATGCTCGCCACCTACTCCGGCGTCATCACCGCCGACGATGCGGCACGAGCGGCGGTTGCCCACCGAGGTCGTGAAC
>Ga0208507_1002173_pt1 | contig 10305 bp, 11 predicted proteins | sample CryBogCBH12Aug01_FD_184626 | JGI IMG/M metagenome (GOLD analysis project Ga0208507, IMG submission 184626) | Freshwater microbial communities from Crystal Bog, Wisconsin, USA - CBH12Aug09.1 (SPAdes) (version 2) | ecosystem: Environmental > Aquatic > Freshwater > Lake | place: Crystal Bog...
TGGCGGCGGCGGCGGCGGCGGCGGCGTCAGTGGCGGCGGCGGCGGCGGCGGCGGCGTAGGCGTCGGCGGCGTAGGCTTTACGAGCCAACTGTGCGTTTGCCTCGCTTGGACAATTCAGCCACGCGCGAGCGGCCTCGATGGCGAGGCGAGGACGTTTATCGTCGGGATTTTTCTTTTCGTAAATGGCAAGCACGCGATCGGCGCAGAGGATGGCGATTTCCACAGCTTGCGATTTGGTGATCTGACCAGTGCGGCGCAGCAGCCACAGCAGCCAATCCCCACGCGGACAGGTGTCATAGATTTTTTTGAAATCAAACTCGCACTCGGCGGCGAATTTCAGGCCATCCGTGCAGGGATGATGTTTCAGCAAGTCGGCTTTGGTCATTTTCACTTGGCACCTCCAGCGAGGGATTTCTCCAGCATGATCACGCCGCGCTCGATGGCGAACGTGCGGTTCACGCCGTTGTTGGTTTTGAGCCGGGCCAGTGCATCAATGGCGAGTTGGGACAATTCCAGATTCGTTTTTTTGATGACCAGCGGCGGCGGTGTGGGAGGATTCGGCTTTTTGTTTTTGATGATTTTCATTGGTTAATTGTGAGCGTTCGTCGCTCATTACTGACTACTGTATACAGTAATCGGAACTCGCGCAAGAAAAATCATGGAAAATCTTTTTACTGTGTGTTAGTATACTGCGTATGAGTAACCAAAACGTAGTTACATTCAGGGCCAAAGGCGCAAATCAAAACCGCGTCATTATGGCGAAAACACTGGGTATTGACTTAACAGAAGTGCTAAACGAGTTGCTTGAAAGGCACGGCGATGCGGAGATTAAAAAACGCATGGCGGAAAAACGGAGAGAGGTCGTTCAACTGCAAAAAGAAATGGAGCGAGCGAAGGGATTTGAACCCTCGACGTTCACCTTGGCAAGGTGATGCTCTACCAACTGAGCTACGCTCGCGTCCGAAAGTGATTTGATAATAAACAAACTGCCGCCGCTGACAAGCCTGAATTTCGATTACTTGACCGTTTCACCCAGCGTGGCGCGGATGACTTTCAGAAGATAATCATGTTCTAGCGGCTTCTGGAAAAAAGCCACCGCCCCCGTATTGGTGGCGCGCTGTTTGGCCGTCGGATCATCGCTGCCAGTAATGACAATGATGTGAATCCGTTTTACGGTGTCCAGCCGGTGAAACCATTCCATGATGCGGAAGCCGTCCCACGCCACGCCATCCACGTCCGGGGGAAAACTCAAATCCAGCAAAATCAAATCCGGTGATTCTTTCCGGGCGGTGGCTACGGCCGCCGAGCCATCCATGGCCGTCAACACCTGATACCCAGCCCCCTGCAACTTCAGGGAAATGGTCTTGATGACAATCTCGTTGTCATCCACCACCAGAATTTTTTTGGGGGTTGCACCCGTGTTCATTTCAATCGAACCTAGCAAAGCCTTGGCCCGGCGCAAAGACATTTCTCTGCTTTGCCACACGCCGCCGCCGCCGCTAGACTGTCCGCGTGAGCAATGCCTATTACACGCCCGGCGACCAGCGCGCCGCGAAAGTCAACGACCTCTTCGCCCGCATCGCCCGGCGTTATGATTTTTTGAACGACCTCCAGAGTTTCGGTTTGCACCGGAGTTGGAAACGCCGCGTGGTCAAACTCGCCGCCGCTGCGCCCGGCAACCGCGCGCTCGATCTTTGCTGCGGCACCGGCGACATTGCCTTCGCCCTCGCGCAACGCGGCGCGGAAACTACCGGTATCGATTTCAGCGCGCAAATGCTGGAGGTCGCCGCGCAACGCCATTTGAAATCTCAAATCTCAAATTTGAAATTCATCCAAGGCGACGCGCAGCAGCTTCCGTTTCCCGAAAACTCCTTCGACATCGTCACCGTCGGCTACGGCTTGCGCAACCTGACGAGCTGGGAACGCGGACTGGACGAAATGTTTCGCGTGGCGCGGCCCGGCGCGCGGCTCATCGTGCTGGATTTCGGCAAGCCGGCGAACGCGCTTTGGCGCAGCCTGTATTTCACGCACCTGAAAATGTCCGTGCCACTGATGGGCTGGCTGTTTTGCGGCAACGCCTCGGCCTACGCCTACATTCTGGAATCGCTGAAACATTATCCCGCGCAACTCGCCGTGGCGGAAAAGATGCGCGCGTTGAAATTGGAAAACGTCCGCGTCATCAACCTGCTCGGCGGCGCGATGGCCATCAACTACGGCGAAAAACCTAAATAAATTTCCGCAGCACCGCGCCTAGCCGTTTGATGCCTTCGCGGATATTTTCCTCGCTCGCGCTGCCGAAGCTGATCCGCATTTCATTCACCGGTTTGCGGCGTGACGAATCGTCCGCGTAACAAAGCTCGCCCGGAACATAGAGCACGTCGTTCTTGAGCGCGGCCTGAAATATTTTTGATTTCACGCCGGCGGAAATGTTTTTCGGCAGACGCGCCCAAAAATACAGCCCGCCGCCGGCTTCCCAGATTTCCACGTTCGCCGGAAAATGTTCCGCCAACGCGCGTTTCATGACGGCGGTCTTGCGCGCGTAATTTTTCCGCACCGTTACCACTTGCCGGTCGTAAGCACCGGACGCCAGCGCGCGGGCGAGCAGATGTTGCAGCAGGTTCGCCGTGCCAAAATCGTGGTTACCTTTGATGCGCAAGACTGCCGTGTAAACCGGCTCCGGCAAAATCCCGAAGCCCACGCGCACGCCGGTTGCAAACGGTTTGCTGTAAGTGCCGGCATAAATCACGCGATTCTTTGCGCCGGACAGCGTGAGTGCGGTCGGCACATCCGCGCCGTGGTCGAAACGGAGTTCTCGATACGCCGCATCTTCAATCAGATAAATCGGATGGCCGGCGTCACGCTCAAATTTCTGCAGCAGCTTCAGCACCGCGCGTTTCTTCGCCAGCGTTGTCGTCGCGCCGGTGGGATTTTGAAAATAGGTGACGAGATAAAGAGCTTTCAGCCGCCGGAGTTCACCGGATTTTTTCAACCGCTCCAAAACGGTTTCCAAATGTGCTACGTCAATTCCATCGCGCTCCAATTTCACGCCGCGCGCTTGGATGCCGCGGCTTTGCAAAATGCTCAAGAAAACAAAATAGGTCGGATCTTCGACCAACACGAGGTCGCCCTCGTCGCACAACGCTTCGAGCGTCATGTAAAGAAACTGCTGCGAGCCGCCGGTGATGATGGTGCGTTCCGGCGCGTGCGCGCTGTCATGGCCGCCGTCGAGCTTTTGCAAATGCGTCGCGGTGAGTTGACGCAGCGGTTCCTCGCCGGCGGTGGTGCCGTATTGCAACGCGGGCTGGCCGGTCTTCCGCGAGCGCAGGATTTCATTCAGCAGCTTCCGCGAAAATTCGACGGGCAACGTGGCATTGTCCGTGAAACCGGCGGCGAGCGAAATCAGCTTGGGTCGCGACAGCGCGGCTTTTATCAGCCACGAAATCGGCGGTGGCGCAGTGCGATGACCCATCCCAGACAAGGCGGTTTTCATTTTCAAAAATTTAACCGCGAAACACGCCAAATACGCGAACAAATTTTTAATTCCTTTCGCGTGGTTCGCGTATTTCGCGGTTTCTCGACTTCGCGCGGGAATGGGCTAAACTGGTTCCGTGAGTTTTGTCGCTGAATTCAATTCGTTACCGCTGGACGCGCTCGTCAAAAAATCGCTCGCCACCGGCATCGCCGCCGCCCGCGAGGCCGTGGGCAAAAACCAATTTTCCCTCGCCGACTTCGCCGCGCTGATTTCGCCGGCGGCCTCGGAAAATCTGGAAGCCATGGGCCAGCGCGCGCATCTGATGACGCAGCAGCGGTTCGGCAAAACCATCCGGCTGTTCGCGCCGCTGTATCTTTCCAACGAGTGCGTCAACAACTGCTCCTACTGCGGCTTCTCGCGCGACAACCCGATCTTGCGCGTCACGCTCTCGCTCGACGAAGTGCGGCAGGAAGCGCAGGCGCTCAAGGAGCAGGGCTTTCGCAACATTTTGCTCGTCGCGGGCGAACATCCGAAATTCGTTTCCAACGGCTATATGCGCGACTGCATCGCCACGCTGCACGCCGACTGGCCGAGCGTTTCGCTCGAAGTCGGACCGATGGAAGTGGAGGAATATCGTCCACTCGTCGCCGCCGGCGCGGACGGGCTAGTGGTCTATCAGGAAACTTACGACCGCAAAGTTTATGCGGAAATGCACACCGCCGGGCCGAAACGCAATTTCGACTGGCGGCTCGAAACGCCGGAGCGCGCCTACGCTGCCGGGTTCCGTCGGCTCGGCATCAGCCCGCTTTACGGTTTGGCCGACTGGCGTTACGAGGCACTGGCGGCAGCGGCGCACGCGGATTATCTGCTGCGCAACTGCTGGAAGGCGGCGCTGACGATTTCCACCGTGCGGATGCGGCCGTGCGCGGGCGAGTTCGAGCCGCTCACGCACATCAGCGACCGCGAACTGGCGCAACTGATTTGCGCCATCCGCCTGATGTTTCCCGATGTCGGCATCGTGCTTTCGACGCGCGAAAATCCGAAGCTGCGCGACGGCCTGATTCCGCTCGGCGTGACGATGATGAGCGCCGGCGCGCGCACCGAGCCGGGCGGCTACACCGGCGCGGGCCGGGAGAAAATCCATCACACCGAGCGCGGCATCATCAAGGAGCTGGCGTCCGGCGCGAGCGAATGGGCGCCGCTGGAAAACCGCGCGACGAATGCCACCGGCCAGTTCAACATCGCCGACGAGCGCACGCCCGGCGAAGTGGCGGAGCGCATCCGCAAGCTCGGCTACGAGCCGGTGTGGAAAGACTGGGACGCGGCGCTGACGCTGTGAATCAAATAATCAGAACAAGTTCCGTCACCAAATTGTAACTGGGAAATTAAGAATCCTACTTGACGCCCGCTGCCCTTTTTAGAAAAGTCATCGCACAAGCCATGAGTAGGTTAGGGACAATCAGAAGGCTCACCGAAAGCGCAGACATTTTTACGCTTCAAGGCATGGTTTTACCCGCATCCGTCCAACCTTGCCCCGCTGTCGTCAGCCGCCGCCCCAAAGTGACCGCTCGCGACACCACAGTGAGCTGCGGCAGCACCCCAGTGAACCGGCGCGGCTCCAAAGTGGGCTTCTGCGGCACCAAAGTAATTAAAATGTTCACCAAAGTTATCAAATAATTCACCACAGCAATCAACTTTTTCAACAAAGCAATCAAACGGAACAACCCAGCAGTTGAATAAAACACCAAAGTAATCAAACAAAACACCCCAGTAAGGCCAAAAACACCCAATTTCCCCTTAAAAACCGCAAAATTTGCCATTTTCCCTCACTTCCAACTCCTAACTCCTAATACACTATGAGCGACCCCGCACCCGCACCGACTCCGACACCGGCCCCCAAAACCCCAAAGCACCACGGCCTTTTGGACAAGCACCAGCTTGCCGAAATCAGCCTCGCCAATACCATTTACGGCGTGGCCAGCGACCCCGCCACGTTCGCCAAAATTCAGGATGGCCAGGTCATCAGCCCCGCCTTCATGACGCAGTTGGGCACCGATTTGGCCGGCATGAGCCAATACACCGGCGGCACCGTTCAGGCCAAGACCGATTCCAAACTCGACACCAACGCCGAGGCCAACGCCAAGAAAACGTTGCTCGACCAGATTCATTACATTCAGAGCAAAGCCAAGTTGAAATACGCCGGCGATAAAACCGTCCTGCCCGAATACGGCATCGGCACAAACATCACCATCAGCCGCGCCGCCCTTGAAACCGCCGCCGGCAACATCCTCAACAAACTCAAAACCGACACCCTGCCCAAAATCACCGCGCAGACCAGCACGGATTTGCAGGCCGCGCTGGACGCCTACAAGAAAACCAAGGTGACGCAGGTGGAAGGCAAAGGCGACGCCATCACCGACCACGCCAAGCTCACCGCGATGGTGGAAAGCATTGCCACGCGCCGCCGCCAGTTGCAGCACGCCGCCGACGGGGAATATCCGCACACCGACCCCGCCAACGCCGGGATGCGGGCCAAGTTCGGCCTGCCCGCCGACCACCCGCTCAATCCGTGAACGAAAAACACGGCAACGCGAGCGGCCTCCGGCGACGGAGGCCGTTTTTCTAATTTTGAAAATAGCCCAGCCATTCATGGCTGGGTTCCCGGTTTGCATGCCTATCAGTCCCGTCAGGGACGCAAGGTTCTTGCGGCCGGCCACCATGTTGTCTGCCGTCCCTCACGGGACTTGGAAGTTTTGCCCGATGATTTACCCAGCCTTGAAAGGCTGGGCTATTTTCAAGTTTCATTCCCGCAATGGTTACGGTTAAATCAGGCGCGTGAACAAACTCCTGTTCGGCGACAATCTCACTTGGCTGCGCGACCCCAAGCTGTTTCCCGACGCCAGCGTTGACCTCGTCTATCTCGACCCGCCGTTCAATTCCAATGCGGATTACAACGTCCTCTTCCGCGAGGCTTCCGGCGAGGCCAGCCAGGCGCAGTTTCATGCCTTCACCGACACCTGGAACTGGGCGGACGCCGCGCAGACCTACGCCGAGTTTGTGGACACCTGCCCGAACACCGCCGTCGTGGAAATGGTGGAGGCGCTGCATTCCTTCCTGAAAAATTCCCCCATGATGGCGTATCTGGCGATGATGGCGCCGCGCCTGGTGGAACTGCATCGCGTCCTCAAACCCACCGGCAGCCTGTATCTCCATTGCGACCCGACCGCGAGCCATTATCTGAAAATGATTTTGGACGGAGTTTTCGGCGCGAAGAATTTCAAAGCAGAAATAATTTGGAAACGGCACAATGCCCGAAGCACTGATGAATGTTGGCCTCACGTCCACGACATTATTTTATTTTACGGGAAATCTAATTCCATTGTCTTTCACGAAACGAAAGTTCCCGGAGATGAAAATAAAGTTCCACACACCTTGATTACGGGAGCGGACGGAAACAAATATCAGACTTATGAGCTAACTGCTCCTGGCAGAACAAAAGAAGGAGAAAGCGGAAAGCCTTGGCGAGGATTCAACGTCAGCGAAATGGGTCGCCATTGGGCAAATGTCCATTCAACGATGGATGAATGGGCGGATGCTGGATTGATTCATTTTCCCAAAAATGGAGGTTTTCCGAGACGGCGCGATTCAGAGCCATTTGTTGTTGAAGCACGCACAATCACAGTTGGCGATGTGTGGATAGACATTGACCGTTTGAATCAAACTGCAAAAGAAAGGCTCGGTTATCCGACGCAAAAACCGCAAGCATTGTTGGAACGCATCATTGAAGCCAGCAGCAACAAAGGCGACATCGTGCTTGATCCGTTTTGCGGTTGCGGCACCACCATTCACGCGGCGCAAAAACTCGGCCGGCAATGGATTGGCATAGATGTCACCTACCTCGCCATCAACCTCATCAAACGCCGGCTCAAAGACGCCTTCGGCGCGGACGTGGAGTTTGAGGAACACGGCGATCCCAAGGATTTTGGTAGCGCACGCCAGTTGTTTAAGAACGACCCGTGGCAGTTCCAACAGTGGGCACTTTCAAAGATTGACGCGCGCCCGCGCACGGAAGGCGACGGCAAAGGCGCCGACCGTGGCGTGGACGGAATGCTGTATTTCTACGATTACACCGATGAAAGTAGGAGACGACGTGAGGAGTCTCTAACTAAAAAACCAGATAAGAGTCTCGTCACCTCGACTCCTACAAAATCAAAGGAAGAACCCATCCGCCAAAAAATCCTCGTGCAAGTCAAAGGCGGCGGCGTCCAGCGCAACGACATTTCCACTTTGCTCGGCGACGTGAACAACCAGAAATTTGTCGGCGGCATTTTAATCACGTTGGAAAAGCCCACCAAGCCCATGCGCGAAGAAGCGGCGGATGCGGGCCGTTACGAATCCAAGCTCTGGCACGACAAGGATTATCCCAAAATCCAGATTCTGACGATTGAAGGTTTGTTGAGCGGTAAGGAGCGGGTGGAAGCGCCGCCGCAGATGAATCCCTTTGCCAGGGCGCAACGCGAGGGTAAGGCGGAGAAACAGACGGATTTGATTTAGCCTCCAATGAACCCCCCGCCAACACCGCGCTCGTTTTTGCGTTGGATAAAGCCACCACTTGGGCTGATTCACACCAGAATCGCGGCCTCCTCGTAATCATTCTGCGCGGCGTTGCGCGCGTCCTCGCGGTTAAACTCCAGCGCTTCGCCCAAAGCCGAGCGGAGATTTTTCAACAGTTCGCCTTTCGTTTTGCCCTGGCTGTTCACGCCGGGGATTTCTTCGACCCAGCCAATCCACCAGTCGGAGTCTTTTTTGATCACGGCGGTAAATTTATTTTTCATTGGAATCAAGATAACGGTTTTTACGGCACTGGCAACTCATCAAAGGTTTTCCAGTCGCGCAAAATCTTTTGCCAAACCGGGCGGGACTGCGGATAGTGTGGCCGCATGCGCCGGCTGGCCTTCATTTTATTTTTGTTCGCGGCGTCTTTGGTTGCTGCCGCCGCCGGGCCGACGAATTATTTCTGCGTCGTCTGCGGTCAGGGGCCGTTGACTGGCCGCATCTGGCTGTCCAAATGGGGCGCGGTCTGCAACGACTGTTATCAACTGGAAAATCATTGCTCCATTTGCGGCCTGCCCATCGGCAAGGACTTCGTCAAGACGGGCGACGGGCGCTTCATCTGCAAGTTCGACCAGCCGAACACCGTGCTGGACGCCGCCGGGGCGCGGGCAGTTTTCGCCAACGCGCGCCGCGAGCTGGTCGGGCGGTTCGGGCGCGGCTTCGCGCTGAATTTTCCCGACGTGACGGTGAATCTGTTCGACGTGGATTATTGGTCGGAAAAAGGCCACACCGACGGCCTGCACAAATTTGGTTTTTCCAGCACGCGCAAGACGGCCAAGGGCGAATGCACGCATGAGGTGGTGATGCTGAGCGGCCGGCTGCGCACCGAACTGGCGGCGACGGCGGCGCATGAATACACGCATTTGTGGATCAATGAAAATTGTCCGGCCAACCACGCCATGGACAGCGATACGACGGAGGCCATCTGCGAATTATCGGCCTACCTGCTGATGGGCGCGGAGCGGCAGCCGGAGATGCAAAGGAAAATCTTGGAGAATCCCTACACGCACGGAAAAATCAAAACGCTCGTCGCGCTGGCGGAATCGCGCGGCGTCACGGCGATTCTCGACTGGGTGAAAAACGGCGAGACCGCCAGCCTCGACGCGCCGGTGGCGGCGAACTGGAAACCCGCCGGCGCCGCGACCGGCCGGAAAATCCAACTGCCGGCGGGTTTGCGGTTCACCGGATTTTTCACGCTCGGCACGAACGCGGTCGCCATCATCAACGGCCTGGGTTTCGCGCCCGGCGAACGGCGGTCGCTGCGTTTGCGCAACGGCGCGGCGCTGGTGGTTTGCCACGAAATCCGCGCGGGCAAGGTTCTGGTCGAATCCAACGGCGTCCCGGCCGTGCTGGAATTGGAATCGCCCTAGGCAAAATTCAAATGGCGGCAACCAGCCGCGACACGGCCGCTTCCTGCCGGCGGATGGATTCAAACAATTTGAACTGCGCGCGGCAGCGGTCGAGATTTTCGCCGGCGCGCGGCACTTTGAAATAAGTGTCGCCGGAAAGAAAATCGGTGAGAAAGCGCAGGCCGAGTTCAAAGGTGATGACTTGGCCGGAAATCGGCAGCAAATTTTTTTCCGCCGGCGTGAGGAAGTCCGCCGCGCTCGACAGATAGCCGCGTAGCAGCGATTCAAACACGGGAAATTCCATCTCTACTTTCGCCAGATCGCGCTCGCCTTCCGCCGCCGGATTCGTCATCGAGCGCACCATGTCGCCAAAATCGTAAAGCGCCAGGCCGGGCATCACCGTGTCCAAATCAACCACGCAAACGCCGCCGCCGGTGGCGTCGTCGAGCAACACGTTATTGATCTTGGTGTCGTTGTGCGTGACGCGCTCCGGCAGGTTGGCGGCCAGCAACACGCCGCAAATCGCGCGGTGGCGCAAGGCGAATTCAATTTCCGGCTTCGCTGACGCGGCGCGGTTGCAAGCGTCGGCGGCAACGGCTTTTTCCAACGCGGCGAAGCGTTTCGGCGTGTGGTGAAAATCGGGAATCGTCTCATGCAAGCGCGGCACGGGCAAATCGGCGAGGAGTTTTTGGAACTGTCCGAACGCCTGCGCGGCAGCGAACGCCTGCGCCGGCGACTCGACGACATCCACCGTTCGCGTTCGTTCGATGAAAGGAAACACGCGCCAAAAATCACCAGCGGCATCGCGTTGAAAATATTTTCCGTCGCGCGCCGGCACCAGCGTGAGCGCGTGGCGCGCGGCGTTTGGCG
>Ga0208507_1002175_pt1 | contig 10288 bp, 7 predicted proteins | sample CryBogCBH12Aug01_FD_184626 | JGI IMG/M metagenome (GOLD analysis project Ga0208507, IMG submission 184626) | Freshwater microbial communities from Crystal Bog, Wisconsin, USA - CBH12Aug09.1 (SPAdes) (version 2) | ecosystem: Environmental > Aquatic > Freshwater > Lake | place: Crystal Bog...
CGCAATAATTTGGTGGCATTACCGCAGTGGTCCGACCCGTTCCCATTCCGAACACGGCCGTCAAACGCTGCATGGCCGATGGTAGTGGTTGTATAGCTTCCGCGAGAGTAGGTAGCCGCCAGTCTTTCAAAAAACCCAGAGAAATTCTCTGGGTTTTTTATTTCCAGAATCCAACGCAAGAGCGTTATCAAATAACTTAATCTAAATTTACTTTATCGGGAAAAAATTTGCCGAATCACATCCTCAATTGGCACTTCTTGAATATCAATGTCCGTGACGGGTAATTCATCAAGTAGTGTCTTGCAAACGGGAATAACGCGATCTCGTTTCACTTTCAGCTTAATTGCATGGGAATCTTTTTCAACCATCTCACCATAGCTGGATAATTTATTCGCTTCGAGTTTGTCTGCGTTCTTACATTGAATTGTCACCAGCTTAAAATCGGCAAACCGATCCACAATTTCGTTCAGTTTTCCGTCGAAGAATATTTTTCCGTGGTCAATGATGATAACGCGGTCGCACAACTCTTGGATGTCAGCCATGTAGTGACTGGTCAAAATAATGGTCGTCTTTTGTTCTGCATTATGTTGACGGATGAAGTCGCGGACCGTTTTTTGCGAAGTGACATCAAGGCCAATCGTCGGTTCGTCGAGAAACAACACTTTGGGTTGGTGTAGTAGCGATGCGATCAATTCCATTTTCATCCGCTCACCGAGGGAAAGTTCGCGGACGTTGACATTCAATTTATCCTTTACGCCGAGTAAGTTCGTCAACTCCTCGACAGTTTTCTTAAAGCGGTCGGCGGGGATGCCGTAAATCTTTGCATTCAGCTCCAGCGATTCGCGCGCCGGTAAATCCCACCAGAGCTGGTTTTTCTGGCCGAGCACAAGCGCGAATTGGCGGCGATAATCGTCATGCCGTTCCCATGGCGTGTGGCCGAGAACTTTCGCGGTGCCGCTGGTGGGATACAGCAATCCGGCCAGCATCTTGAGCGTAGTGGTTTTGCCCGCACCATTCGGACCAAGAAACCCGACGAGTTCGCCTGGCTCGATTTTGAAGCTGACCGCATTGACGGCGAGCGTCTGCTCATATTGACGATGAAAAAGCCCTTTGACCGCACCGGAAATCCCCGGCAGTTTTTTGTAGGTGCGAAAAGCCTTGGTCAGGCCGCTGACTTCGATGGCAGACATGGAAAGAGTTTTGAATTCTTAATTTTGAATTTTAGTTCTCTCCAGATTAACTAAAAACCAAAAATCCAAAATGCCAAACTGATTTTACCGCGTCAGCTGTTTTTCGAGGTGATTGACCCGCTGGCGGACATTGGCATCCACTTCCATGCGATCTTTGACGAGGCGGCAGGCGTGTAGCACGGTGCCATGATCGCGGCCACCAAAGGCTTCGCCGATGGTGCTCAAGGAACTTTCGGTCATCTGGCGTGCGAGATACATCGCAATTTGGCGCGGGAAGGCGATGTTTTCCGGGCGGCGTTTGCTGGTCATGTCCGCGAGGCGAATGTCGTAGTGTTCAGCGACTTTTTTCTGGATGACCTCGATGCTGATGGTTTGCCGGCCTTCCTCATGCAGCATTTCGCGGAGCAAATTTTCAACCACATCTACCGTCAATTTCTTGCCGGTGAGCGAGGCGAGTGCCGACACGCGAATCAATGCGCCTTCCAGCCGGCGAATGTTCGTGCGGATACGCGTGGCGATGAAGTTGATGACGTCTTCCGGCAAGGTCACATTCATGGCCTGCGCTTTTTTCTGAAGAATGGCGAGGCGGGTTTCGACATCCGGTGCCTGCACGTCGGCGGTCTGACCCCATTCAAAACGTGAAACCAAGCGTTGTTCCAAGCCTTGAATTTCGCTGGCTGGCCGGTCGCAGGTCAAAACGATTTGTTTATGTGCTTCGTGCAGCGCGTTGAACGTGTGAAAAAATTCTTCCTGAATGCGCTCCTTGCCGGCGAGAAACTGGATGTCGTCAATCAGCAGCACCTCGCTCTGACGGTATTTTTTGCGGAAGGCCACCAGCTTGTTGTTCTGGATCGCCTCAATGTATTCGTTGGTAAATTTTTCCGATGACACATACGCGACCCGCGCGCCTTTTTTATTATCGGCCACGTGCTGACCAATCGCTTGCAACAAGTGGGTCTTGCCCAAGCCGACCCCGCCGTGAAGAAACAGCGGATTGTAAACTTTGCCCGGCGATTCCGCGACCGCCTTGGCTACCGCAAAGGCAAAATTATTATTGCCGCCCACGACAAATGACTCAAAAGTATTTTTGGGATTGAAGTGCAAGTCCCCGTTGGTTGGCCCACGCTCGACCGTCGGCGCGACCGGCTTTGCCTTTGGGGTTCCCAGCGGCGAACGGGCGGCGGTGATGGCGGTAGCGGAATGCGGAATCGTGCCGGTCTTGAATTTTACCTGCAACTTGCAGCCCGCCGCCGCCGCCACGGCATCCTGCATCAAGCTCAAATAATTATCCTTGAGCCACACTTCGCAAAATTCGTTCGGGGCCTCAATCGTAATATGGCTGCCATCCAGCGCGCTCGCGCGCAAAGGCGCGAACCACATACTGAAAGTGTCCGAACTCAACTTGGCGCGTAAATGCTCCTGCGCCGAGTGCCAAATTTTTTCTGCCGAAATCTGCATGATTATCCAAAATTACCCAAATTTTACTGTTTTATTCACTCTGCTGCCCGGCTCGCTTTTTGCATCAAGCCGGACACCAGTCAACCGCGTAGCAAATTGTTATTCAAGCGAAAACATGAAATGTTTCAGCCTATCAAAACCTGCTCCTGCAAAATTAGATTCATAAGTTGTTTGTTTTGATGTAATTGCGACAACAAGATTGGGTGTTTTACCCGCCACGCTGTTGCCACAAATCAACGATCCAATCTGATTCACAAGCACAGGGATGTTTTTAGGGTATTCGGTCGAAACATTCGAGGACAACATATTAACTTTTATTCACGAGTTATTCACAAACCAAAAAACTCAATAAAATCGCGGCTTTAATCACGCGCTGGCTGGCCTTCAGCCGGCGCTGCGGGCTTCGGCTAACCCGGTTTTCTGGTCGCCAAGATTAACCGCGTGCAAGCCCCGTCCCGGCGCAGCGACTAATAACCAATTTCGCAGTGAATAGAACGACTTATACTTTGTTTACTGTATTGACAAAAATAAGAAACCATGATTTAATGGTCGTAGTTGCAGGGGCAAAGATAGTCCGCAACTTGATCTTTGAATTTAACAATTTCGGCTCCGGCTTGAGTGCAGCTGGAGCACGAGTTCTCCGTAATCCTACGTTGTGCTCATTTCTGAATTCCCCGGACCTTTCGGCCATCCTCTGGCTGACTGGTCCGGTTTTTTCTTTTAGAGATGGTAAGTTTTCATTTCAATTTTCCGCCGTGACAGGGTTTTTCGCCGCTGTTACCGTTTCCCTTCATTTTTTGCCATGGAATACAAAGATACCTTGAATCTGCCGCGCACGGACTTCGCCATGAAGGCCGACCTCGTCACGCGCGAGCCGCAACGCCTCGAAAAATGGACGGCCGCGAAGCTTTACGAAAAAATTCAGGCGGCACGCGAAGGCGCAGAAAAATTCGTCCTGCACGACGGCCCGCCGTTCGCCAATGGCGATGTCCACGTCGGCACCGCACTGAACAAGATTCTCAAGGACATCATCATCAAGTATCAGACCCTGCGCGGCAAAAGCGCGCCCTACATTCCCGGCTGGGATTGCCACGGTCTGCCGATTGAATTCAAAGTTTCGCAAGACATGCGTAAAGCTGGCGACACGAACGCCGATGCCGCGACCATTCGCAAAGCCTGTGAGGTTTACGCCCGGAAATACATTGATCTCCAGCGCACGCAATTCAAACGCCTTGGTGTGCTTGGCGATTGGGAAAATCCGTATCTCACGCTGAACAAAGAATACGAGGCCGACGAACTGCGTCTGTTTGCGGACATCGTGGCGAAAGGTTTTGTCTATCGCGGAAAGAAACCGGTGTATTGGAGCATTCCGTGCCGCACCGCGCTCGCCGAGGCGGAAGTCGAATATGCCGATCATGTCAGCCAAAGCTGCTTCGTAAAATTTCCCGTCGTTGGCCGCGAAAAAACCTTCATCGTCATTTGGACAACGACGCCATGGACGCTGCCAGCGAATCTCGCGGTCGCCTACAACAAGGATTTTCAATATGTCACCGCGTCGGTCGGCGGCGAAAAATTTATTTTATTCCATGGTTTGCTTCCCGCCGTCGCTGCGAAATGCGGATGGGCGAATTACACCGAAGCGTCGTTCCCGACCGAACAACTCGCGACGCTGCAATACCAGCATCCGTTTTGCAATCGCACGGGCAAAGCCTTTGCCGCCGATTTTGTCACCGCCGACACCGGCACGGGCTTTGTTCACATCGCGCCCGGTCATGGTTTGGATGACTACAATCTTGGGCGCGCACAAGGTCTGCCGATTTACTCGCCCGTCAATGATGACGGCGCGCTCGCGCACACCAACGATTTGCCGGCGGAACAGCAGATGCCTGCCGAGATGGTTGGCAAATCCATTCTCGAAAAGCATGGCAAAAGCGACGCCAACGAAGCCGTGCTCCACGAACTCCGCGTCCGCCACGCGCTGCTGCATCAGGAAAATTATCATCACAGCTATCCGCACTGCTGGCGCAGCAAAACGCCCGTCATCTTCCGCGCGATGGATCAATGGTTCATCAAGATTGATCACGACAAATTCCGCGAACAAGCCGTCGCCGAGATTGACCGCGTGAAGTGGATTCCCGACTGGGGCGTCAATCGCATCAAAGGCGCAGTGCAATCGCGGCCGGACTGGTGCATCAGCCGTCAGCGCACCTGGGGCGTGCCGATTCCCGCGTTTTACGACGCGAACGGCGAGCCGATGCTTGACGCGCAAACCGTCCGCAACGCCGCCGACCTGATCGAGAAACACGGTTCAAATATCTGGTTTGAAAAATCCGCCACGGAACTCTGGGCGCTCGTGAAGCCGGCGAATTGGACCGGTGCCGAAGCCGTCGCCAAGTCCAACGACACGCTCGATGTGTGGATTGATTCCGGCAGTTCCTCGCGCGCCGTCATCGCGCGGCGCGAAGAAATTCGCGGCAAGGACAAGGCGTTTCAGGCGGATGTTTATTTGGAAGGCTCCGACCAGCATCGCGGCTGGTTTCAATCCTCGTTGCTGCTCTCGCTCGCGGGCAACGGCGCGGCGCCGTTCAAGACCGTGTTGACGCACGGATTCATGGTGGATGCCGACCGCGAAAAGATTTCCAAGAGCAAACAGGGCGCTTACGAGAAACCGCAGACTGCCGAAGCTTACGTCAAAAAATACGGCGCGGACGTCGTGCGGCTGTGGGTGGCGTCGCAGGATTACCGCAGCGACATCGTCGTCAGCGAGGAGCGCATCAACAAGGTTGGCGAGACCTATCGCGGCATCCGCAACGCGCTGCGCTACCAGCTCTCGAACCTTTACGATTTCGATCCGGCAAAACATTCCGTGGCTGACGACCAGTTGACCGGCCTCGACCGCTGGATTCTCGGTGAATTTTCCAAGCTCGAAGCCGAAGTCCTCGCCGCCTACGACCAATACGAATTCCACGTCGTCTATCAAAAGCTGAGCCAGTTCATCGCCGTGGAACTTTCGTCAGTCTATCACGACGTCATCAAAGACCGGCTCTACACCGACGCCGCGAATTCGCCGCGCCGCCGCTCCACGCAGACCACGCTGCATGGCTTGGTGACCGGCCTGTGCCAGATGCTCGCGCCGATCCTGGCGTTCACGGCCGACGAAGCGTGGGAATTTATTCCGGGCAAACCGACCGGCTCGGTGCATGAAAGCGAATTTAAGCCAACCAAATTTTCGCTGACCGACGAAGAGAAAATAATTTGGGACGTGGTTCCGATGATTCGTGAAAGTGCTTTGCTTGTTTTGGAAAAGGAACGGCAGGCAAAGCGAATTGGCAAATCGCTCGATGCTGTTTTGCATTACAAAACAAAACACTTCGGTTTGGTCGTGGCAAAGGGCAACACGGAATTGCTTCGGGAGCTTTGCAATGTTTCAGCTTTGACTGCTGAAGAAGGTGATGACTTTTGCTTCACGGTTTTCCCGGCTTCAACCAAAGGCCGTCAGAAATGCGAGCGCTGCTGGCATTGGGAAACGGACATCGGCCAGAACGCCGCGCATCCGACCATTTGCGGCCGCTGCGTCGAAGCGGTGAAACAACTCAAGGCGTAACCGCGTCGGGTTCGTGCCGAAGGCACACCCGGAAATTAGCCAGCCACGAAGTGGCTGGTGTGGTGGCAAAATGAAATCCGTCCTGAAAGGACGGTGGAACCGGCGGACACACCGGCAATAAATCATTGCCACCGTCCTTTCAGGACGGGATTTATTACGGCATTGACCAGACACATTGTGTCTGGCTAATTTCCGATGTCGCTTCGCGACACAATTGCGTATGCCTTCCACCCATTTAAGCCTGCATTTTCACATCGTGTTCAGCACGAAAGACCGGCATCCGTTCATCGCGGATGAATGGCGTGCGCGTTTGCACGAATACCTCGGCGGCTTGGTGCGCGCGGCGGACGGGATTCCCGAAGCCATCGGCGGCACGGCGGATCACGTTCATCTGTTGGTCGGTTTGCGCGCGACCCATTCGCTCGCACCGTTTGTGCAGGACATCAAACAAACCTCGTCCCGCTGGATTCACGAAACCATCGGCGTGAAAAATTTTGCGTGGCAGCCGGGCTACGGCGCGTTCACGGTGAGCGTTTCCAATGGCGATGCGGTCAGGGAATACATTGCGCATCAAGTTGAACATCACCGGACCAAAACCTTTCAGGAGGAATATGTGGCGTTTCTTCAAAAGCACGGCGTGGAATACGATGGGAAATATCTGTGGTGACGGTTTCCGTCGTCCCTTCAGGACGGATTTTCTTGATGCCATGATACCAGCCACTTCGTGGCTGGCTAATTTCCAGTTGTCCCTGCGGGACGAGAAATGCGAACGTTGCTGGCATTGCGAAACGGACATCGGCCAGAACGCCATCCTCCGCCCGGTTGCAACCGGGCGGAGGACTCCAGTTTGGCGTTCCCTTTCAAGGCTGCCAAGCAGGACAATCAGGAAGATACAAGTGCGGCAGCCCGCTACCGCTTTTTCCCGGACGTGGAGCGGTTCGCTATGGGGACGAACCGATTCGTGGGCTGGGTCAACGGGTTCAGCTTTGCGGTGAATGGTTTGGCCGGTGGCTTAAACCGGTTGCTGGTGGTCCTGAACCGGTTCGTTCGCAACCGGAACCCGTTCGTCGTCGGCTTGAACCGGTGGCCATTTTTCCCGAACCGGTTGTCTCCGGCCACGAACCGGTTGGCGGCGGAGGTCAACGGGTTGGCAAAATCCCCCAACCGGTTCAAAAACGGTGGCCAAGAGTTCACCTTGGAGGTCAACCGGTTCACTTCCGAGGTTAACTGGTTCACAAAAAGGGCAACCAGTTCACTTCAGAGGTCAACTAGTTGCCAAATTTTGGAAGTCCTTGCGGACGGCCACCCTGCGGACGGCGCAGTAACGTCGCCCGACCATAGCTTAGGGAGTCGGTTTGGCCGGCTTGGTCTTCTTTTTGCCCTGGCCTTCGAAATAGGTGCCAAGATTAGCCACCACGTCATTGTAATCGCCGTTGGTGTTGGCGGCTTGGAAGTAGTTGTAGATTTTCAGGGCTTCCTTGTAGCCGTCGGCGTTGATGATACGGAAGGTGTCCACGACTTTTTCGTGGTTGCTGGCGTCGGCGGTGTAGATGGCCGCAAAGGCGGTGAGGAGGGTGGTGGTCGAGACAAAGGCCGGCAGGCTGAAGGTGGCGGGGATGACTTCGGGATGTTGCTGGGCGTATTGGCAGGCCTGCTGGGTGAAGGGCAGACGGCCGTTGGCGGCGTCGTTGTTGGCCTTCTTTTCGTCGGCGGTCATGGCGCGCATGAAGGGCATGAGCGTCTGGAGGCCGGTGTAGTGGGCGAGCGCGGCGGTCTGGTCGCTGGTGGACAAGGTCGCGGTGATGCGGTTGTTGTTGTTCATGGTTTTGTTTTGTGCGTTGATGGCCGCCATCACTTCCTCGACGGTGCCGCCCCAGCGAGCGCCGGGCGTGTCCCAGCGCAAAGGTTCGCCGTTGGGCAGGATCATGTCGTAACGAAGCGGGGTGGCCATGATTTATTTTGTTTGTTTTGCCGTTTTATCCGTGGGGGAATCCGCGATGAATCCCGGCCCTTCCCGATGGCCGCACTAGCGTTGTAATCCCGTTGCGAAAGAATTGGAAGCCCGAAGATGCCGGTTGGGAACGAATTCAGCTACGGTAAAGGGAAAAATTAAATTTCCCAATCGGCCGCCACTGGTCGCCCGGTTGGAAAATTTCAGTTCGCCGGTGTTTCCGGGAGAGTTTTGCCGCCGTTCACCAGAAACAAAACCGCCATGCGCACGGCCAGGCCGTTGGTCACTTGCTCCAAAATCACCGAGCGGTTGCAGTCGGCAATCTCGCTGTCAATCTCCACGCCGCGATTGATGGGGCCGGGGTGCATGATAAGCGCGTCCGGCTTGAGCTGGGCGAAGCGCGCCTTGGTCAGGCCGAAGAGCTGCGTGTATTCGCCGATGCTGGGGAACATGGTCTTGCGTTGGCGTTCGTGCTGGATGCGCAGGAGGTTGATGATGTCCGCGTCGCGGATGGCTTCGTCCACATCGTGCGTCACGCGGCAGCCCATTTGCTCAAAAGTTTTCGGCACGAGGGTCGCGGGGCCGCACAAAGTCACCTTCGCGCCGAGTTTGGTCAACGCCCAGATGTCCGAGCGCGCGACGCGGCTGTAAAGGATGTCGCCGAGAATCGTGACATTCAGCCCGGCGATACGGCCTTTTTTCTCGCGGATGGTGAAGGTGTCTAGCAGCGCTTGGGTGGGATGTTCGTGCGCGCCGTCGCCGGCGTTGATGACGTGGGCGTTTAGCACGCGGGAGAGAAAATGCGGTGCGCCGCTCGCGCTGTGGCGGATGATGATGAAATCGGCGTTGAGCGCCTGCAAATTGAGCGCGGTGTCCTTGAGCGTCTCGCCTTTTTTGAACGACGACGCCTCGGTGGAGAAATGCACGATGTCCGCGCTCAACCGTGTGGCCGCCAGCTCAAAGCTCGTGCGCGTGCGCGTGGACGGCTCGACGAACAGATTGACGACGGTTTTGCCGCGCAGCGCCGGGACTTTTTTGATGGCGCGCTCGCCGACGGCCTTAAAGCCGCGCGCGGTGTCCAGCACGGTGGTGATTTCTTCCGCCGTGAGCGACTCGATGTCGAGCAGATGTTTTTTGGTCCAGGCCATAAATTATTTCTTTTTGAGGATGACTTCGTCCTGCGCCGCGCCGGCCTCGGTGAGTCGCAGGGAAATTTTTTCATCCAGCGACGTCGGCACGTTCTTGCCGATGAAGTCCGCTTTGATGGGCAATTCGCGGTGGCCGCGATCCACCAGCACGGCGAGTTGGATTTTTTTCGGGCGGCCAAAATCGTTCAGCGCATCCATCGCGGCGCGCGTGGTGCGACCGCTGAATAATACGTCGTCCACCAGCACGATGGTCTTGCCGGTCACGTCAAAGGGAATGTCCGTCGGATGCACGGTCGGCGCGACGCGGTGGTCGAGGTCATCGCGGTGCATCGTCGTGTCGAGCACGCCCACCGGCACGGCGTGATTCCAGATGCCGGCGAGAATCTTGGCGAGCCGCGCGGCCAGATGATCGCCGCCGACGGGAATACCGACGAGCGCGACTTCGGCGCTGTGTTCGTTGCGCTCGGCAATTTCGTGGGCGATGCGGGTGAGCGCGCGCTGGATGGCGTTGGCGTCGAGGATGACGGTCGGTTCAGGCATAAAAAATCGCGAATCGCTCCCGGCGGGCGGGGCTGATTCGCGTTTTGGTTTGGGTTTTCATTTTTCCTTCGTCACCTCGCAGGGCGACGTTAAAGGAACCGATTTAATTAAATTCAATTCGTCGCGGCGGCTTGACGGGATTTGCGCCACTGGGCGCGGTGCCGGATGATCCAATCCGTGAGGGCGCGCTCAAAGCCGATGTCGTGACCGGCTTTCTCGGACTCGATCCACTTGTGGCGGAGGATTTCCTCGCGCTCGGCCTGAAACTCACGGTAAAGCGTGGAGTTTTTCAGCAAGTCGTTCGCCGACGATGATTCTTTTCCAACATTCGACATGGCAAATTTAATAACGAGACTTAACTTAAGACCAAGCCCCGTTTCTGGCAAATGAATTCTGA
>Ga0208507_1002176_pt1 | contig 10279 bp, 8 predicted proteins | sample CryBogCBH12Aug01_FD_184626 | JGI IMG/M metagenome (GOLD analysis project Ga0208507, IMG submission 184626) | Freshwater microbial communities from Crystal Bog, Wisconsin, USA - CBH12Aug09.1 (SPAdes) (version 2) | ecosystem: Environmental > Aquatic > Freshwater > Lake | place: Crystal Bog...
CTTCTGCAGACCGGCTTCATACAGTGAAGAGCCATCAATTTACGAAGTCTTGGAGGATCCAATCGTTAACCTCCTCATGGTCCGTGACGGCGTCCGGGCGACGACGCTGGTTCTGCTTGTTAGCGCCGGTGAGAATCCGCGCTTATTCGCCGCAGCGTTTTTGCCCGGCGCCAGCAGCGGTGGCCGATTCTGGCCGGAACGCCAGCATCCATAAAGCCTGGCCCCTGGCCACCGCCTTCGGCGGCAAGGGCTTGACGGTGCTGGCTTATCCCGGCTGTGTTGGCCACCATCACTGCCATGGGTGGTTCTGCACCAAGCAAACTGGGTGCCAAGAATTTTTGCTGCGGCGTTATTACGCGGATTTCGACCGGCGTTCACAACGGGTAAAAGCGTCGCAGGAAATATCCGGATCAACTCTCGGCCCATTCTATGGGAACCAATGTTAGGTCTCGATGGCGAGAAACACCTCATTCTGGAGGGAGCACAATTTGTGTTCCCGATCGGGTTATTTCCCGTGGCGTAGAATGTCTCTGTGGTTGCCTTCCGCCAAGCGGTGGCCGACATGAGAAGGCTATCGTTTTCCTGATGACCGGAGATGTCCTGCTTCCGGATCAGGCCAATAGTCGGAAAGCGGTGTCGCTCACCCTTGCGCCAGGCGTAAGTTGTGAAGTTCACGGTCGGTTGCTGGTCCGGGATTTGGCGCCTGTGCTTGTAACCACTGTGGCTTCGTCGCCATCGGGGCCGGAATGAAAAAATCCTCGAGACCGATCGTCCTTCGGTCCGGGTCAAAAAAAAGGCCGGCACATTCAAGTCCGGCCTTTTAATCGGCTCCCTCGTGGATTACTGGTGCGACGTCTCACCAACAGCGACCCCGGTGAGCAGTTGATCTATTTCCTGCCTAAGCGCTTCCAACGCCTCTCTGTGCCCATCTTCGATTTGCGGCGATCCCGCGCGAAGGCTGGCTAAAGCCTTTGTTATCTGTTTCACGAATGCGGACAGGGCCTTCTGAGGAAGCGGTGTTGGTGCTCCATCCGCGGATTGAGGGCCGCGCTTTTTGGCCGCTCTCACTTCCTTAACTGTCCCGCCAGATTTTGCCTGTTCCCACAGATCGGTCCTTTCCGTTGGGTCCGAAACACCGGCAATTTCCATCATGACCGATTTAGGAATGGCTCGGTGGAGAGTTTCATATTCCCCCAAGATCTCTTCGGGCAACGCCAACAACCCCAACAGTCTCGTGACCTCTGTATGATCTTTGCCGATGATTTCACCGACCTCCCTGTGTGTGAACTGGCCGTCCTCAATTAGACCCTGGAGCGAGCGAGCCAGCTCAATCGGATGCAGGTCTACCCGCTGAAGGTTTTCGATAATGGCGATTTCGCGCGGATCCCCGCCGGTCAGAATGGCATAAATGGTGGGGCGCCCAAGCATCTGGTGCGCACGCCAACGACGTTCTCCAGCGACGACGATATACCCACCTGCATCCTCATCTTCCTGTACGAGAATAGGTTGTTTGAGGCCGGACCGGTCAATAGATCGCGCCAGATCATCCAAATCGACTTGATCAAAGATGCGACGCGGTTGTTTGGGGTTCGGATGGATGTCGGTCACGTCAATCGCGATCACTTTAGGGTGGTCTGCTGAGACACCCATTAACTGCTCGACCGCATTGGCGCCCTGTTCGGCGACACGATTGGCGAGGCGCCGCTGTAGAGGCTTACCCATTGACCACCTCCTTCACGGCCGGAAGAAGGTTGATAGCCTCCTCGCAGAGGAGATTGTAGGCCTCAATCCCAATTGTCTTTGGTAGCACCTCCAGGGTGGCCCGGGCCGCCGCCGCCGCCTGTTCGTAGTTTGTTGACCTAACCACGTACGGGAACAGCCGAATCCGACCTGCATAAGTTTGTTCGAGATCGTTAAGGGTATCGGCGTCCTGTCGATTGCGCGGTTGCACCATGGTGGGAAGAATGCCCCAGATCTTCAGTCGCGGGTTAAGCCGGCGATTTGCCACTTCAATAGACCCCAGCAATTGAGTAAGCCCGTCGACCGAGAGGACGGCCGCCTGGGTGGGGATCAGGACATAGTCCGCGGCAGCCAATGCGTTTTGCGTGGCATTACCCAAATGCGGCGGACAGTCAATGATCACGAATGCAAATTTGCCAGGAATGGTTTCGAGTCTTTCGCTGAGGAGTTTTTCTCGACCCGCCTCCATCAACATCTCGAGACTGGATATGTCGAAACACGAAGGAGCCACATGAAGAGGTACATCCCATTCCACAGGATGAAGAACGTCAGCTAAGGCCACTTTTCTGAGTAAAGCGTCAGCGATGGTGCGGCCTGCTTTTTTCACGGCGGCAATGTTCATGTTCAGATGAAGGCTGGCGCTGGCCTGCGCATCCATATCCACCAGCAGCGTTGGAAACCCGCGGGCCGCCAGTCCATACGACAGGTTTACGGCGGTGGTGGTTTTCGCTACTCCGCCTTTTTGATTGGCGATGGCGATAACAATGGGCGACCGGCCGACGGTATACTGCGTCCGTCGCTGCGTCTTCATGCCATTGCTCCTCAAAAATTGGGCCACATTTGCGGGGATTGATTGGGTGCCATTTTCCCAACGACTGATCTGTGCCTTTCCGTAATTACGATCGAGCGACTGATTAAGGAACACTGCAAAAGCGCTGAGATTAAGGTTCTTGGTCTTCCTGAGTTCCCTCATTTCGGCGCCAGGCATGGAAGATGGCTGCTCTGGGTCCTGTGTTCCTGTTGTCATTTGCTCGCTCCGAGAAAGTCCGTAACGAGAACAAAAATACCACATCAGATACCAGTAGCAACACCTTTTCATTCTGCTGGTTGCTAGTTGGCGCGGCGCCTTTTCCTCGTTTCTTAGGTTCCGGCCGAATGCGCAGGGTGCTGCAGGCCTTCTCATGGAAGGCCGGAGGGATCGTGGAGTTCGCGGCCTTTGGTGCGACGTCACACCAAAACGGTCACAAGTAACCGATAACGCCGGGAAGGGCAGGGGTGCTCCTTCATCTTTATCCCGTTGTGTCTTGTTGCCCATTTCACCGCATTGGGTGTGCCGGTGCCGCTCTTTTCCGTGTTGGATCTTTTCTATTGCGGCTCACTTTTCGCCCCAATATAATAGGCCTATTGTTGCTCTTGTAGCACAACGGCCACTGCTTACGTCAGCAGTCAGGCGATTCAGTTCGCTCCACGGCTATTTCACCCACTGGGTGGCTTAGCTTTTATTAATCCCAACGGGAAGACAGCTTCTTCCCGCAGGGAGAGGTGTGCCTTCCAAGAAGGTGCGCCATGAAACATCCTCTCAAAATTTGGATTTTGGCCTCCGTGGCCATTTTCTTGGCATCTTTCGCTACCAGCAGTCTCTTTCTGTTGATAGTGCCCTGCAAACTGACTTTGTCGGTTTGTGTTGGATCATCCATCTGCTTGCCGCTTGCGGCAATCGGTGCAATCTGGGCGCGACATGTTCACGCCTTGTAATATCCTTTCCACTGCAGGATAGCAGTGGCAGGTTTGAACACCTGGGCGCAGTGCTTAATAGCGCTGCGCCAAAGTTCATTCTCCATCCATTCCCATTTTCTCTGATTTGAATAGGCCCCTGAGAAGCGGGCTCCAATGCCGCTTCTTTGGATATATGGTCTTCAGGCTCGAGACAGGCTGCCAGACAGTCTGGCTCGACACGAAAAACCGGACGCCTCTTCCTTATGATCCTTGTTCGTCGGCGAGATTGGTCTCGTTCCGTTTCGCTGATGCCGGTGCTACTCGATCCGCAAGAACCCTCGAAATTCGGGCGATCGACAGATCGATTTCCGCGAAGAGATTGTCAAGGGCTGCATCGTCGAGGTGAGGGGGGTCGTCTTTGGCTGGAGTTGGGGGATAATGCAGAGCCTCCACATCGCCCGGGGATAGAGTTGGAGGGCGTTGTTGTCCCTTTTGTGACGGTCGTCCGCGGCTTCCTCTCCAGTCTTCTCGTTTCGGCCCGCGCGTTTGACCGCGCACACTGACCTGGTCGAAAAGACCGTAGAGCTGGAGACGCCGGCGGTTGGTCACCTCAACCACGATTTTTGCATCTTCCAATTGCCGCAGCAGCTTGGCGATGCCCTGGCGGGACATTCCAAGCGCTTGTGCCATTTGGCTGGGGTTCGCCAGAGCGCTGGCCAATAGCAGGTCCACTACCGCGCCCAGGCGGGAAGTTGAACGGCTGGCCGGAACAGATGCGCGGGCGCGTTGCCAGACCTGAATCATTTGATCCAGTAACTTCCAGCCGCTTTCGGCCTCCTTGCGCAGAGATTCAAAGAACTCTCTTTGTCCTATGGGCCCAGAGTGAAGATATTCCGTTGAGGAGGCTCTCGCACATGATAGGCAGGGCAGGGGGCTCATTGTTATCTTGCGACGCTGCAGGACCTCGGGCAGCACTGCCCGGATTGCCAAGCGGTCCCCGCCATCTTCTATCCACCGGAAGAATGCCCTGGATATCGACAACAGCGCTCCATCTTTATCGTCATGCATTAAGGCCCGCGTTGCCTCTGCCATCACGCGGATTTCGGTGTCAGGGACATCCCCCGATGAGTAAGCCATTACTCGTACCGCATGGACGCGACCTGCGACGTCAGCGCCGCGATCCGCCAGTTCACCGCCGGAATACGGTCTGAGGCGCAATCCGTGTAACTCCGCCATAAGCCGCGGAATATCAACGAGATGCCCATCAGCCGCGGACTGTCGCTTCGCCGCCTCGATCCGTGCACGGTGTCTCCATGCTTTAGCCAGTGGATGCCCGACGAGCCGGCCGTCCAGTCGGCCGATAGCGATGGCGGCGTCTACCACAAGAGATGAAATTGGGTCAGCCATGACCGATCCTATTTTTTGCCCTGATATCTCCCGGACATCACCGTGAGTCCCATAGGGTAACCTAACCGCGCCTCGGTTGACCATCGGGATATTTTGATCTGCGCATAGCGATGGGTGTTTTTCCCTGCCTGCATTTTTTGGGGGCGGCGGCCGTGGGTCGGCCACCGCGCGCTTTCCACGTTACCGCAAGGCCGGTCGGCACATAGGTTCCGCCGGGGGGCGAAGCCCATCCGGCCCGATTCGGTCCAGAGATACGCTCGCATCTGTGTGCCGAAACGTCCCTTTTGTTAGGCCTCGTTGGAATGGACAGCGGGCCGCCAAAACCGTAAAATGCAAGACATCGCGAATCCAATAGGCGCCGGAATGTCACCAATCTCGCCGTCAGCCACGCTTTGGATGTCGCGGCAGATCTAATGGTGGTGCCATGCTTATAGGTTACGCCCGTGTTTCGACCGTCGAGCAAAATCTTGACCTGCAAATTGACGCCCTCAAAAGCGCCGGATGTACTGTCATTTATGAGGAGCGAATGTCCGGCACCTCGACTGCGCGGCCGGAGCTGACCAGGTTGCTGCGCGAGATCAAGCCTGGCGATACATTGGTGTTTTGGAAACTCGATCGTCTGGGGCGATCCGCCCAGCATTTGCTGGCAATCGCGCATCGCCTTCGGGATGCCGGTGTTCATCTTCGCTGCCTTACTGCACCGTTCGACACGACCACATCGGCTGGCACCCTAATGTTCCAGCTTCTCGGCGCGTTTGCCGAGTTTGAGGCAAATTTGATTTCCGAAAGGACCAAGGCCGGCATGGCGGTAGCGCGAGGGCGCGGCAAAATACCGGGAAACCCCGCGCTGCGGCGTGGGGACGCAAAGGCTCTAAAAAGAAACAAGGAAATGCAGGACCGGCGGTATTTCCAGAAGATCAACAGCACGGCCCATATTTGGCTGCCGGTTGTGTTGCGCATGCGGCCCGATCGCCCCTGGGGCGATGTGGTTCGCTCCGTTAATGCTGCCATGACAACGGAAGAGGGCAGGGGGTGTTGGACTGTTGGCCGCCTGGTGCATGCGGTTAAGCAATTTGCTGCGGATGGTTTGGCTCCTGTCGGATTGCTGGAACGAGCTGCTCCTGCGCCACTGAACGAGAACGTCGTAACCCTGGTCGCTGCGATTAAAATGTCTCGTCCTGACATCACTCTCCAACAACTTGGAACCCACCTCGATGCCCTCGGACAACGCCCCCCAAGGGGCGGGAAAAAGTGGCGGCGGAGTTCTGTTCATCTGTTGCTTTCGCGGGCACGAGAAATCGGCCTGGTGAGCGAAATAGCCTAGGTTACGACACAACTGATGTTCGCGCGGGTGACCCCAGCCAAGTGGTGGCCGGGGGATAGGGTGTGTCTTCTTGTCTACCGCGTAGCGGGGGTGCATCCGCCGGATCCGACGGTAGACCCACTTGCGTTTTGGTGCGACGTCACACCAACATCCGACGCCGGTTCGCGGTCATTTAATTCCGACTTGCTTTCTGCCTCTCTTGTGGTAGATTTCATATATTCATGGTGATGCCCTAATCGGCTCACCTCGAAAACTGAGCGGTTTAGCCCTCAGTTCCGCCAATGGCGGAAGGAACCTGCCCACAGCAGGGCCTCAGCGAAGCTCCCATTTTTGGCTTCCTATTCGGCTGGTTCCAACCGGCGCGGTGTCGTTCTTCTTTGCACGTTGTGCTTCCAGGAGCGGCCAAAACTTCCACGCAATGACTTTGATCCCGGATCATAGCCCTGCGTATTCCATTACATTTTTCCACCCCGAGCGGGGGCGTCTGTGCCCGCTTGCGGGTGTGGGTGCGTCCGCTCGGCCAAAAGGAGGACGAAAGATGGCACAGTTCCAGTTGCCGCCTTTGGCCGATGACACCCAAGACCGTATCGATTCCCTCCTTCAGGAGGAAATGGAGATCATCCAGAAATCGACATCGGGTAAGGACGATCACCTACGACGACTTAGGAACACGCACTCGGTCTCAACCGCACTTGCGTTTCATCTAGTCATTTAGCTTCTCGCGCCCTCGTTTTGGGGCGGGATTTCCCGGGGTCGGCCAACGCCAGTCGATCCCCCCATCGCTGCCGGCCAATCGGTTGCCAGCATTCAACACACACAACAGGTCGGCTCAATTCTCCCCGACGAGGGGAGGGCAGGGCTACCATTGTGAAGGAGGTTACATGGACGGTTTTTTTGAAAAACAAGAGGATACACTGCTACCTGTCTCGCTCCAGATCTGGAACGAGAAATACCGCGCCAAGGGCCATGGTGGGCTCCCTCTCGATAACAGCATCGACGACACGCATCTGCGTGTCGCACGTGCCCTTGCTTCGGTCGAAACCGACCCGGTGCATTGGACAAATCAATTCTTTTGGGCGATGCAGGATTTCAAATTCCTGCCGGCCGGAAGAATCGTAAGTGCCTCCGGCATGGATCTCCGGGTCACCATGTTCAATTGCTTCGTGATGGGCAATATCCCCGATGATCTCGGAGGCATTTTTGACCATCTGAAGGAGGCGGCCCTCACCATGCAGCAGGGTGGTGGCATTGGGTACGACTTCTCCAGCCTACGGCCCAAAGGGGCTTGGGTGAAGGGGGTCGGTGCCGATGCGTCAGGCACATTGTCCTTCATGGATGTATGGGATGGCATGTGCCGTACCATCATGAGCGCTGGTTCCCGTCGAGGAGCGATGATGGCTGCCATGCTTTGCGACCATCCTGATATTGAAGCTTTCATCGAAGCCAAGAGGGAGGCTGGACGCCTTCGGATGTTCAATATGTCGGTATTGGTGACCGACGCGTTCATGACCGCCGTTCGCAACGACGGTTCTTGGACACTGAAGTTCGATGGTGTCGACTACAAGACCCTGCAGGCGCGGGATCTTTGGGACAAGATCATGCGGGCCACTTATTCATACGCGGAGCCCGGTGTGATCTTCATCGACCGCATCAATCGCCGGAACAATCTCTGGTATTGTGAGAACATTCACGCCACAAATCCCTGTGGCGAACAGCCGCTTCCGCCCTATGGGGTGTGTCTGCTGGGAAGCATCAACTTGGCCCGCCTGGTGAAAAATCCCTTCGAGGATAATGCCAGTCTTGATGGCGAATTGCTGTCGCGGCTCGTGTCGGTATGTACAAGGATGTTGGACAACGTCATCGACGTGTCCAAATATCCTTTGCTTCAACACGAGCAGGAGGCCAAGAGCAAACGGCGCATTGGAATGGGTATCACTGGTTTGGCCGACGCACTGATCATGTGCGGGGTCAAATACGGCAGCCCAGAGTCGGTCGCCTTGTCAGAACAGTGGTTGGCCAGCATTCGCCGGCAGGCGTATCTGACGTCCACCGCACTGGCCGAAGAGAAGGGCGTGTTTCCGTTGTATGACGGGGACAAGTTCCTTGAGGGAGAGAATGTGTTGACATTGGATGACGATGTTCGTTCGGCTATTGCCAAACACGGCATCCGCAACGCTCTTCTGACCTCAATCGCCCCCGCTGGGACGATCTCTCTTTTCGCTGACAATGTCTCTTCTGGTCTGGAACCGGTCTTTTCTCTGAAATACGACCGGAAAATTCTGAACCAGGATGGCACATCACGGATCGAAGAAGTATCCAATTACGCCTACAGACTCTTCCGCCGCTTGAAAGGGGACAGCGCACCTTTGCCTGCCTCATTCGTCACAGCGGAAGGCCTGAAGCCGATCGACCACCTCACGATCCTGGCAGGTGTACAGAAGCAAATCGACGCCTCGATTTCAAAGACGATCAATCTTCCCGAGGATATCGCCTTTGAAGACTTCAAGACCGTCTACATGGACGCCTACGATATGGGGTGTAAAGGTTGCACCACATACCGGCCCAATGATGTGACTGGCAGCATCTTGTCGACCAGCGAGACGAAGGCCCCCGTGAAGGGCGCCGAAGTACCCGCTCCGTCGCCGGTCAAGCCAATGGCACGGCCTGAGGAACTTCCGGGAGCCACCTACAAACTGGCCTATCCCAGCAGCGATCACGCCATGTACATCACTATCAATGACGTCGTGGAAAACGGACAACGCCGTCCTTTCGAGATCTTTATCAACTCGAAGAACATGGAATGCTATTCTTGGACTGTCGCTTTAACGCGGATGGTCTCAGCGGTATTCCGTCGGGGCGGTGATATTTCCTTTGTTGTGGAGGAACTACAATCAGTCTTTGATCCGCGAGGAGGACAATGGATGGGACGCCGTTATGTTCCGTCGATCCTCGCCGCAATCGGGGACATTCTCCAGCAGCATCTTCGGTCCATCGGTTACTTAAAGGATGACCCTTCGGTGATGCCGGAAACCACTAAAATCGAGGAACAGCCAGCCTCGGCAAAGGTGTTCGGAAAGACATGCCCAAAATGCAGTCAACCGACCCTAGTAAAAAAGGAGTCGTGTGATAGTTGTATGTCATGCGGATACTCTAAGTGCTCTGGTTGATATTGCGTCCACACTACTACTAATATTTCGGTTACTTCCAAACTTAGCGCTATTTCCTTCGGGGAGTGGCGCTTTTTTTTTGACAGTCCGGTCGTTTGTGCTATGCTATTTAGCACTTCCGGGGAGAGCTTTTGTTCTCCTCAATTGTCGAGCGGTCGATCCCTCGGCTCCACTCAGGTGGTTGGTAGCCGTCCCGAATAGACGGTCCCCGATTTAGCTCTTCACGGGCTGAATTTTACCCATCACCGACGTTTAGCACGTCAATCGTCATCCTGGCCGGCATGCTTACCGCATCACTGCCTGGATGAGCGGTTTATCCCCTGTCCGGGGAAACGCTTTCCAAGGGAAAAGATCGGGTTCATCCCGGCTGCTCTCGTACATGAACGACAAGCACGGCGACGTTTCTCCGTGCCGTCATTTCCGCCACTCATCGGGCAGGGAAAGGTACTTTCTTTCCCTGATGGGAGCGAAAGGCCAGTCCTGTCCTCATTTTTTGAAAGGACAGCACCATGAATATCTTTGTTCGCCTCTGTGAGGTTGAGGTTTCCTATCCTGATTTGCTTATTGCTTACAGGGATGATCTCTACGCGACAGACCGTGTCATCCTCGCTCAGGCGACCGCCGGCACGGAATACATATGGCTTCTTCGCCGACATGGGACGGAGTTGTTTCCGATCGCAGAAGGGTGGGATCCCGCCACTGTGACCTTCTGGTTGCAGGACGGGGTTAAGGCTTTTCATATTCGGGTCACCACCGACAACGGTGGCGACGGGGATATCGTCCCCATTTCTCATGAGAAGGCTCGTCGCCTGGCGATGCTTCCGCCGAAACCAGGCAGGCGGACATGGGTCCCGGCTGGCTTTGCTCTTCTCTATCAAACAGACGGACGAGAACTCGGTCGCGTCACCAACATGTCGGGCCAGGG
>Ga0208507_1002178_pt1 | contig 10271 bp, 4 predicted proteins | sample CryBogCBH12Aug01_FD_184626 | JGI IMG/M metagenome (GOLD analysis project Ga0208507, IMG submission 184626) | Freshwater microbial communities from Crystal Bog, Wisconsin, USA - CBH12Aug09.1 (SPAdes) (version 2) | ecosystem: Environmental > Aquatic > Freshwater > Lake | place: Crystal Bog...
TGCCAGTGCCGCCGTTGGCATACAAATTGATAGTCCCGTTGTTGGTTACCGCAGCGCTACCCAAGGCATTGGCATTGTAAAGATTTACGTTGCCACTATTAATTGTTGTGCTGCCAGCGTAGGTATTTGCATTGGAAAGCGTGAGCGATCCAGTGCCGGACTTGGTTAAAGCGGTAATGCCAGCGATATTTCCGCTGCCGCCGAAAAAGTAATTGGCAGATGAATTTACCGTCACGGAATTCGGCGAGAGGCTTCCGGTAAGGACCACCACCGGATTGGTACCAGGATCAGTGAAGGTGACATTATCGCCAGAATAAAACACTGACTGGGGCGAACCGCTGTTGGTCAACCAATTCGGACTGGTTCCTGGATCCCAAAAGTTGAACCCGCCGTCACCCGCCCATGTGAGGGTCTGTGGCGCCACAATGTTTGTGCTGTCAATCACCAAATCCACCCAGTGCGATGCCGCTGATGTGGTATCGTCCAAATGAGCGGTGAAATGCGGTCCGTTTAGCGCCAGCCTAATGTTTGCAACTGAACCGATTTCAGTGCCGCCATAGTGAATGAGATGGAAACGGCTACCATTGGTCAATCCAGAGGTTGCGGTATAGCACGCTCGAATGGTGCCTGCGGTCAAGTTCAAGTTGTTGCCAGCAAAGATGGCATCGTTGGTGACGGACCAAACGTCAAACGAGAGCACTCCTCCGTTTACAGTTAGATTGGTGGTGACGTTAATGTAAGGAGGAATATTAGCAAACGGAGCAACATTGGTTTGAATCGTAGTGTTAAAATCGCCGCCCGGATATACGGTGGCTCCCGTGGGCACTACCAACGAGCCGACAATGGTAGCGCCTTGGTCTCCGCGTAAATTCTGGTTTGCGGCCAGTGTCAGTGTTCCGTCAACCCGCCCGCCTACATCCAAGATACCCGCTGAGCTTTGGTTGGTGCCAAATCCTTGCAGCGTTATGTTCGGAACTTGCGAGATGGATCCGTTGCCAAGTAATCGCAATCGTGTGCCGGCACCAGAGTTACATTGCGGAATGGTAATATTTCCTGAAAATGTGTTTGACGCAGCCAGGTTCACATAGCTCTGGTATTGTATATTAAATGTTCCGGAGCCGCTGACAACATTGCTATAAGCTATGGTGCCATAATAGTTGCCATTGTTGTTAATAGTGCACCCACTAGGAATGTTCACCGGACAAGCAATATTCAGCACCTGACCAATGTTAAAGCTAACATTGGCGCCGCTCACCAAAGTCAGCGGACCAAGAATCGTGTTGTTGGCACCACTTCCACCGTCGGTGGCCAATGCGGCACCGTTACTGCAAATAATGTTTTTGCTCAATGGAACAGTCGTGGAATAAAAATCTAATGCCCCGCCATTACCGATGAAGATAGTGTTGTTGGTATTTCCCAAACCTGTGGTGCCGGTTTGGATGGACAATTTGCCGCCCAGAATATATATGTCGCCCAAGTTGGGACTGACAGTGGTTCCCACCAAGCCGACATATCCAGCACCAACTTTGGTCAAAACGTAATTTGTGGTCGGAGAGTTTAACTGGTTAGCACCACTACGGATGTCAAAGCGATTTGTACCGCCAATGGTAGCACTTCCCGCTAAGGTTACGCTTCCCGGACCGTATGCTTGCGCCGCATTGGTGTAATTGGCTACAAGCGTTCCTAAACCGTTGAATCCGGTGCCACTAATCGTGCAAGCCAGCGCCGTTGGGTTTTGGTTGTTAAAGTCCAAGGCACCGTTGCCGGAAACCGTCACCGTGCCGGAACTGTTATTCAATGATCCGGCATTGCCCAGTTTGACCGTACCGCCAATAATCGTCGCCCCTCCGGTGAACGTGTTAGCGCCATTGGTCAACAGCAGCGTACCTGTGCCTTTCTTGAGCAATGCGGTACCGCCCGTAATGCTGGATCCCGTAAAGGTATAAAGCGCATTCGTGTTATTGACAGTTATCACCGACGGAGATACAGCCGTGGTAATCGCAACATTGGTAACGCTGGACGCGTCGTTGAATGTAACTGCGTCACCTAACAGTCCATTTTGCTGATAGGTGGTGGCCACGGCGTTCAGGGACCAGTTAAGGCTGCTGCCAATGTCCCAGTTGCCAAGACTATTCGTACCAGTCCAAACTACCGGGTTTCCGCCGGGAACGATCAAGTCAATCGAACTATTAGCCACATTGTTGGACAGAATACCAGGCAAGCCCCGGACTCCAGCTGCTCCTACGACGAGGTTATTAATACTACCGGTCAAGGTGCCGTATTTGATAAGCGGGAAATCACCGGCATTAACAAAGGCAGCACCTGACAACAGAATCGAGTTGGTGCCGCTCAAAACTAAGTTAGTTGCAGTAATCGGCGCATTCGTGGTTAAGGCCGTCAGGCGGGTAAAGCTCAAACTCGCGCCCAAATTGGTACCGACCAATGCCAAGGTGGACATGGGTACCGTGGTATAGCCGGTCTGGGCGGTTACATCCAAAACTGCGGCATCGTTATTAGTATAGGCACCACCACCTTGTTGCACACCGGAGAGCAATAGATAACCGCTATTGACCACAGTGGGACCAGTGTAGCTGCAAACACCACTCAGGGTTGAAATATTGGTCGGGGCCTGACTGCAAACTATCCCGCCGGTTCCGGAGATCGGTCCAGTAATAGTAATTTTGCTGATGCCACCGCCACGCTGACCGTTATTATTCAAAGTCAGGTTAGCGTTCAAGGTGAAGCTGCCGACATAAGTATCATAGTTACCGTGACTACCGTTATACGCTGCTGTGGTATCGAATAATGTACCGCCGCCGATGCCGACTGTGACATTGTTGTAAATGGTTAAACCAGGGTTACCAGTGCCGCTACCGGTATTATTGTTCCAAGTATCAAAACCACCGCCATTCGTAAGTGTCACGGCAGCTGAACCTAAGGCATTAGTATTTTCACAAAATTCCACAATGCCTCCGCCAATAATAACTTGCGAAGGTGACGTGACTGCAGGCTGACGAAAATAGAGAGAGTTACCATTGCCCATCAGGATAGTGAGCACATGGCCGTTGCCGCTAAGGCCTAAACCACTATTGCCAATCTGCCAATTACAGGAAGTTTCGCCGATGGTTGCATCGCCCGCCAGCACCAGATTGTTGACGCCAATGTTACCATAACCTAGATTCATACCTCCACCGCCGCTAACGCTGGTGAGCGCACCGAGCTTGCCGGGCGCTCCGGAACCGCTGATGATCACCGGATTGGTGGCACCGAGATATTGACCATTTATATCCAGCGAAGCTCCGCTGGCAACGGTCACGGTGGGAACACCTGCGCCAGGCACGCCCAAGGTGTTGGCAACATTCAATTTCAAAGTGCCCTGGCTAACCAACGTTCCGCCTGTATAGGTGTTGGCTGCATTATTTATCGTCAGCGTGTTGGTATTGTTATTAACCACGTTACCCGCGCCGGAAATAGTACTGGCCACTGTGACATTGTTGGAAAGATTAAAAGCAAGCGTTCCTTCGACGTCCACCGATCCACTGCCGAGTGCGCCGTTGATCCCGCCGTTGCCCACCTGCAATGTACCGGAAGCAATGAGCGTGTTGCCATAAGTACTTGCGTTCGTCGTCGCAATGACCAACTTGCCCGTGCCGCTCACGGTTAGCTGGCCACCGCTCAACGGGCCATTGCCAGTGAAAGTGTAAGTGTTGGTGGTGTTCACCAAGGTGGATGACGGGGAAACTGAGGTGGTAAGATTAACACTATTCGTTTTGGAGGTGTCATCGAACAAAATGGGGTTACCGTCCGCATAGGCTTGGGCAACACCGGTGTAAATCCAGTTTGTTGTACTAAAATCCCATAAATTATTGGCTTTCCCCGTCCACGTTAAAATGGGCTGCTGCACGACCAAGTCAATGGTTTTCGTGGAAATGTTCGTCACGATGGTCGCCGTTATGCCCGCGCCAAAATTCGGCTGAGTAAAGCTGCCACCGCCCGTAAGAGTGTTGTATTTGATCAAATGAATTGTACCACCCACCAGATTGTTATAATTCTGTAATTGTATATTTACCGTGCCCTTGATAGTCACCAAGCCGGTGCCGTTTGTGGCATTGATTACCGGCTTGCTAGGATTGGGATAACCATTCAAGTTAATGTTCAAATTCACACCCTGATTGCTGCCGTTAAAATACGCGCCAGAAGCTTGCATGGACAAATTTGCGGCGGCGTAATCCAGTTGGAGAGTTGTGCCATCGGCCAAACTAACCAAGCCACCGGTATTGCCGGTTGGAATAGTGATTTCCAATGAACCACCTTGTACCACGTTGGAACCGGTGTAACTATTAGCTCCAATCAACAAAGTACTTCCAGAAACGTTGATAACGCTCAACGCACCACCTCCACTATTGCCAATCGCGCCATTTAAATAGGCACCATTTAATAAAGTCAAACTAGCGGGGTTGGTCGAGCTATTGTCCAAATTATCCTTTTGGAGACTATCGTCTTGCAAGAAATTGACCGTCGCGCCATAGCCATTTAAATCCAGCACGCTCGATCCATTAAGGTAAACAACGCCATTCGTTGGCCCGTTTGGCAGTGCCTGCGGAGAACCAATTTGTAGGGTACCGACATTAATCGTGGTATTACCGGCATAAGTATTATTCCCACTCAAATTAAGAAGTTTGGTGCCAATTTTCACCAAGCCGCCCGGTCCCGTGATGTTACCAGAAACGGCCATGTTTGCGCCGACGGTGCCAGCCGATGTCTGGGCGCCAAAAGAAGTGTCGCCATAATCATTCAGGAGGGTGATAGTATTGCTAAAGGTAGCCGTTGGCACGACCCCTCCCGCCAGTCCTGAATAAGCCTCTTGACTTGCTACGAGAGCGCCATTGTTATCGGGGCCTTCGCCGCCGTCCAGGGTTATCGGATTCATAACTATGCCGCCGTTATTGACGCGCAAGGCCGCCCCGTTGTCTACGGTAATGGGCTCAGTCCCCAAACCCGTTACGTTCGCGCTGCCATTCGCTAGCGCGCTCAGCACAGCGGGCGAGGTGACTTCGACGGAACTCGCTGCCACACGACCAAATATCTGAAAGCGACCGGTGCCTACTACCGTCCACTTATAACCGGCAGAACCAACCGTGCCGTAGGAATCGTACCGACCTCGGCTATTATAACTTCCCGCAACATTGACACCCAAGCTTGAATCAGATGTGAAAGAATAATTCGCGCCGGAATACCAAGAACCCAAGTTTAGGAACAGGGAACCACCAGCTAGCGTATAACTTCCGCTGTCATTCCAAACATTCAGGGTTGCACCGGAGTTTATGATAGTGCCACCGGCATAAGAAATGTTACTTACCGACAGCGTGCCGGGTCCATTCACGGTCAATGGACCAGTACCACTAATACCACCAGCACTCATCCCGATGTTGATATCCGATCCCGTGGCATTGATCACCGAACTGCCAGTGAGCACAATCGGCAGATCAATTGACTGGGCCGTTGCACTGTTGTTTGCTATCGCGCCTAAGAAATTAATGGCGTTGCCCGTCAAATCAAATGTGCTGGCCGTGGCGTCAAAAGTAATGCCGCCAAAGAGGGTGCCCGCCGTGAGGTCGTTGTTTGGGACGGTTTGTGCCGTACCAGCGAAAACCAAACTGTCGCCGGGATTCGGCGCGGCGGCGAGTGACCAATTGCCGGCATCACTCCAGTTGGCGCTCGAGTTGCCATTCCAAGTGTTGGTGGTTTGCGCCCGACTCAGCGCTGTTGCTGAGCACAGGATGGCCAGAGACATTTTTACGATCGGGAGGCGTTTTTTCATTTTGATTGGTTGATTAAATCAGGATTTCAATCCGGGTAAATTCGCCAAAGCGATAAAAGCAAAGTATTTTGCAAACCTGAATTGGTGAATTTCAATAACACTAGCAGGTGACGCGGCAATTGTTCTACTACCCTTTCGGGTGGTTTTGGGGTGGTTTTTCAGTCCTTATGAAACCATTGATTTCCCAATAAAACCAATGGTCAAATTGAAACTACCCGATTGGGTAGTGGTCGTTCCGCAATTAACCGCCATAATCATTTCACAGCCATGTCCTCGCACTCGCCAACATTTTTTGCGTTGTTTGTTATGCCGAAGAACGACTCGCCAATCTTGCCTGCAAAGCCTTGGTTTAATCTTGGCCTGCTGTCCGCCGTTTTAGTGTCCGGGTTATTTTCCAATGGCTGCCAAAAATCGGAGACGACAAAGAACATTCCTGTCATTCCGACGACCGATTCCCACCCCAGTGAACCTGCCGCTATCCATGCGCCGACCGCTCAGACTTTGCCTAGCGCCGCCGCAGCCATTGCTGTGGACGCGCCGCTGGATGTGGCAACCGAAAAATTAACTACAGAACTTCACCGTTATGTGGCCTACACGCGGACGATTCCAAAAGACTTTGCCGATTTTATCGCCCATGACCCGATGCAGTTTCCACCGCCGCCCGCCGGCAAGAAATATTATATCCGCGCTGGAAAAGTTTTGGTGCAATAACTTAATCCCATGCTATCACCCCACCATTCGTCCCGATTGAAAGGCTTTACCCTCATCGAGCTGTTGGTGGTCATCGCCATCATCGCGATTCTCGCCGCCATGCTTTTGCCGGCGCTGGCCAGCGCCAAACAAAAAGCGCAACGGATCAAATGCACCAATAACCAACACCAGTTGGGCATGGGGTTTATAATGTTTGCCGGCGACCACAATGATCGGCTCCCGCCCGCCGCGTATGGGGTGGACAATGATCAACAATACACTTGGGACGGATGGATTGATTCGTACATCGGCGGCCACGCGCCCGACTGGGCGTTGGCCATGTCGGTGCGCCCGGTGCAATATTGTTCGGGTATTCTCAAATGTCCCGCCGACATCATCGAACTGGCACCCGGATGGGGCGATTACACCGCGCGCCGAACTTATTGCATGAACGGCGTCGGACCGGCCTATGGCTCGGAATGGCAAGTGGACACAAAAAATCATACCTACCCGCTGCCGCCGCTGGACCACGGAGTCGGCGTGTATTGGTCGGACAGTGGTCCGCTCGACCCAGATGCGCACGGATACAAATCTACCGTGGTGCGGGATAATTCCGGGACCATTTTGCTGGTGGAACAACCTAATTACCAAAATTTCTGTGGGCAAGTATGGCCGTCCATGAGTGTCGGTCCCGTGGCAGGCGGCGGGGCACCGGCGGATCTTTACCAAACGGATCCGGCGTCGCCCGGCATGAGTGCCGCCAGTCATAATTTTGGTTACAGTGCCTACGGACTGCATAGCAAGCGGTTTGATTATCTGTTTCACGATGGACACGCCGAAACGTTGAAAATGGAACAGACCGTGGGGAAAGGCACCTTGACCGCTCCGCTGGGCATGTGGACCATTGCGCAGGGCGACTAAACCTTTCCGTGACCAACCAAAATATTTTTGATTCTAATTTTTATGAAAAATAATTCATGTCAAAATAACCAAACCGTGGCGCCAACACGTTGCGCCTTTACCTTAATCGAGCTGCTCGTCGTCATCGCCATTATTGCCATTCTGGCGGCGATGTTGCTGCCTGCGCTGGCCAAAGCCAAAGCCAAAGCTAGTGCTGCGGTTTGTTTGAGCAATCAAAAACAACTTGGCTTGGCTTGGCTTATGTATTGCACCGATAATCAGGACATTCTCGTCAATGTCAACAATGTGGATAACGCCAATATCACCGGCGTTACGCAGCATCCCTGGCGATACCAGCCCAATGCACCCGGTTATTACACTACCAGCCTCCCCGTAGTTCCGACGCAACCGACTGGCATGGATGCCCAAACCTATGCCATTCTGGTGATGAATGAATGTGTCCGTCAGGGCGCCTTTGGTCCAGTTTTGAAAAATGCCGGGGCCATTCATTGCCCGGGAGATTTGAGGTTTCAGCGGCCGATCGGCAGTGGCTTTTCCTATGGCAGCTATTCGGGAGTGACCGGCCTCAACGGACAGGGCTGGCCGTCGCATCCCACCGCTCCTAATTCTTCCACCGCCCCGGGACCGATGGAAATATTGACCAAGCAAAGTCAGTTGCGTCATCCGGGCGAAAAATTTTTGTTCGTGGAAGAAAATGATCCGCGATATGAGAATTGGGGTTCGTGGGTTATGGGCGTTCAAGGAACCGCTGCCAATAATTGGTCCGGCACCACGATTGTCGATTCCCCGGCAGCCTTTCATGTGACCTCCAGCACTTTCAGCTACGCCGATGGTCATGCCGCCTCACGCCGCTGGCTGGATGGCGCAACTGTGGCTTATGCCGCCAGCATGAATCCCTCCAAATACGGCAGCGGACCTCAAGGCAACACCGCTGACGACGTCGCGTTTCTCGTGAAAGCGTATCCCTTCGTTGGCAACGAATAAGCCGTGTCACCAGCCTTTCAAAAAAATTACATCGCCGCCAGCCAATGAAGTTAACTCTCAAGTGCACATTCTCACTGGCAGTGGTCATGTGCACGTCTATCGTCATCGGCGCCAACCGGTTGATTTGCGTCGACTGGCAGGAAATTCAGGGACCGACAACCCAACTGTTTCACGAATGCATCGGCGCCGGCCGCGCGAACGAAGGGCTGCGCGCGGATTGGCAACAACAACTCGCGATGTGCCAACGAGAAATTGGTTTCAAACAAATTCGCTTCCACGGCTTGCTTAGCGACGACATGGGTGTCTATGCCGAAAGCCACGATGGCCAGCCCCGCCATAACTGGCAATACATTGACCAGCTTTACGACGCGCTGCTGGCACAAAACATTCGTCCGTTCGTAGAGTTGAGTTTCATGCCTTCGGCACTCGCTAGCGGCTCCAAAAAAATCTTCTGGTGGCAGGCCAATGTCACGCCGCCCAAATCGTACGAAAAATGGGACAGCCTCATCCGCGACCTCACCGCACATTGGACCGAACGCTACGGCGCCGAGGAAGTCGCGCGCTGGAATTTTGAAATTTGGAACGAGCCAAATTATCCCGGTTTCTGGGGCCCGCGCAATCCGCAGCGCGCCCGCGAAGAATATTTCGAACTGTACGCGCACACGGCTGCCGCCGTGAAAAGCGTGAACGCACAATACCAAGTCGGCGGTCCGTCTGGAGCCGGCCCGGATTGGGTAAAATCATTTCTCGATTTTTGCATCGCCAGCAACGCACCGCTAGATTTCATTAGTTACCACGGCTATGGCCTCGGCGGCGGCGCCAGCGGTTTGGACGCGGACGGTAATTCATTTCTGTATCTCAGCCCCGACCTGCTGGCACCGGCGCACAACGCCGTCAGCCAGCGTGCAGTAATTGATGGCAGCGCCAAACCCAATCTGCCAATTCACGTCACGGAATGGAGCACATCCTATTCGCCACGCGACCCGGTGCATGACGCCTATTTTTCCGCGCCGTATATTTTGGAACAATTCAAAAACACGCAGGCTGGCGTCGCCTCGTTTTCCTATTGGGTGTTCACGGATATTTTTGAAGAAAACGGTCCGCCGCTCACGCCGTTTCACGGCGGTTTTGGCCTGCTGAATTTTTCCGGCATCAAGAAACCGGCCTACTTCGCGTTTCAATTTTTGAACCGGCTCGGAAAAAGCGAATTAAAAAATGCTGACCCGCATTCGTGGATTTGCCGCGATGACAAAGGCGGCGCGCAGATTTTGCTTTGGGATTTGACGCATGCAACCGCTGGAAAGATTGCGAACCAAGTTTATTTCCGCCAACCGCATCCGGCAGCGGAGACCAGCCCAGCGCAGGTGAAGTTGACCAAGATGCCGCCGGGAACTTACCGGCTCAAAACGTGGCGCGTCGGCTACCATCACAATGACGCCTATTCCGCGTATCTGGAAATGAAGTCGCCGCCGCAGCTTACACGGGCACAGGAAAAAATCCTGCGCGAAAGCAGTTCCGGCGAACCAGATTCGGTGCAAACAATTTCTATCGGTGCCAAGGGTGAATTTGACTTAACCGTACCAATGCGGGCCAATGACGTGGTACTACTGGATTTGGCCCCCAGCGAAGCGGCAAATCCACAAAAGTAAAACCACCCGATTGAGTGTTTGCGCCGAACGGCTGACTGGTCGATGATTGTACATCATGCACCGCGCCCTGAAATTTGCGATTTTCCTGATTCTGCTTACCGGAAACGCGCGGGCACAAATGGTGACGAATGTTCTGGAAACATTCGACACCAACGCCTACCCGAACGGCACGATTACTACCAAATGGTCAAACTGGTTTGGCGGCG
>Ga0208507_1002179_pt1 | contig 10268 bp, 5 predicted proteins | sample CryBogCBH12Aug01_FD_184626 | JGI IMG/M metagenome (GOLD analysis project Ga0208507, IMG submission 184626) | Freshwater microbial communities from Crystal Bog, Wisconsin, USA - CBH12Aug09.1 (SPAdes) (version 2) | ecosystem: Environmental > Aquatic > Freshwater > Lake | place: Crystal Bog...
GCCGGCCCGCCGGTGTCCGGGCGGAAAACCACAAACACCGAGCCGCCCGCAGGCAGATTGACTGGCACCACGGTGCGATCCGCCTGATGCTGGAAAAACGCCGCCGGTCGGCTGGCACCGGTCAGCGGATCCCAGAATTCCGGCCGACCCGGACTGCGGAAGCTGAGATTCGCATCCAGTGCCGCCGCCCGGTCCGCCGCGACAAAGTAAATGTCCGCGCCATCCGTCTGGCGATGACACCAAGTGGCCGCACTCGCGCCGGTCACGTCTGGCGCAATGCCAAGTTGCGCCAAGGCCGCCGCCAAATTCTTCCCCCACAACAGCTGCCCGGCGCCCAACTGGCGCTCGCCGCTGGCCGCCGGAGCATCGCCCCACAACTCCTGCTTCAGTAAGTGGAATTGTGCCCCGGCTTCCGCCCCACCGCTTAGCGACGGGTTCTCCAGGGAAGGCAGATCCAACACGGTGGCCCCCTGCCTCACCAGATCGCGCAGTCGGGTGAGCGTGGTGGCGGTTAGGCGTGGATGATTCGCCAGCCACAAAACTTTCCAAGCTACGCCCTCGGGCGTGGTCAGCAAACCGTTGGTGACACTAAGGCGGGTCAGCAGCGCATCTGAGTTCAGATAATCGAACTTGTAGCCATTCGGAAACGCCAAGCCCTGCGGCGGTTTGTGATCTACATCATCTCCGAGATACCACAGCACATCCGCCACCGGCCGGCCCTGCTCCAGCAGCCAGCCACACCGCGCGAGATATTCAGTAAAATGCGGCATCTGCGGCCACCACGTCTGCCCGCGCAAAAACGGGTCACCAATCCCACCGCCAAAAGAGGTGCCCGGCACCAGCTTCAGGCTTGGGTTATGTGTATAGGTGTGAAAAACCAGGTGGTTCAGGCCCAGAGTGAAATTTAAATCGGCCAGATGCTTCAGCATGAAAGGATGCTCATCCCAGCGCAGCCGCGCGCTGGTAAAGGATTCGGCGGCGACGCGCTGCTTGCCATAAATGTGCGCGGCGGAAACGGTGGGTAAAATGGGCTTGGTCTCCCAGCCGCCCCATTGCGGATCATTGGGCTGCCAGAACTCGCACATGGGCACATCCGCCTGCCGGTAGTATTCCAAGATGTCGCCAACCATCGTATCGCCCGGCCCGGTTTCGAAGAGCAGCTTCATTCCCCGTGCATGCGTCAGCGCGGCCAGCCGTCCGAAATAGTTGTCCACCACCAAATCGTTGATCGTCGCGCGCCAGTCGCGCAGAAAGCGTTCGCAGGTCTGCGGATCTGCCACTACCCAGCCAGCCAGCGCAGGCAGCCAGGTGCGCAGCGCATAGCCCCGGCGGGCGGCAAATTCCTGCTCCATCGCCGGCGTCCAGGTCTGGGTTTTGCATTCCCAACTGTCTATGACCAGGTTCTTCAGTCGGCCGCCATCCACCGGGCCACCCGACGCGGTCAGTCGCCCAATGTAACCGGCAAAGCTCGCCTCGGCACCCCGGGCGGACAGCTTGTCGCACTCAAACCCGGTTGCCTCCGGCGGGGCAGGATGGTTACGCACCCCGTTGTTGACGTGGCCAAAGCGCAGCACCGTCCACCGGCCCGGCGGAGCCGACCAAGTCAGCCGGCCCTGCGCGTCCATGTTCCCGGTCAAATCCAGAATGCGATTCGTCGGCACCCAGGCCGCCGCATCCGGTGTCGGAACAAAGCTGTGATCCAAGCTGCGCAAAGTAAAACCCGCCTGTCCTTCCCAGTCATCCATGCGGGCGGCGGCCGAAAGATGCAGATATTCCAAATCCAGCGGCACCCGGTTCTCAAACGTGATGCGGAAGCCTGTGGCGGTCGTGACCGGCAGGGCCACGGTGAGCGGCTCACTATCCTGCCAGTTGCTCCGCGGAATTTCCCGCCGGGCCACTTCGGTTAACCCATGCTCTCCGAGGGCTTGGACATGCAGGGTGGTGGCCGGATCATAATAGTGGTTCTTGCTGAATTTGCTGACCGGCGGCAGCTCCAGCGAGCGCAGCGTTACCGGCCGGGCAAAAGTGACTTCCACCCAAACCGGATTCGTCGTGGCGGGAATCTCCACCCCGGCACCGTTGCGGACGGCAAACAGCCCGGCCCAAGCAGATTTACCGTGGTTGCTGCGAACGGCAGACGGAATCAGCGCCTGCTCATCCGCCCCGGCGGGTGTGGGAAAAGCCATGACCGCCACCTCCCGGTAATCGGCCGACTCTCCAGCCTTGCCCACCTTGGGGGCCGGCAGATTGGTGACCACGGTGCCGCCGCCAAAAACATCGGTGCGGCTCCACACGAGATTGCGCATCGTGTTATCCAGTTTGATCCAAGGTCCGCCCGACTGGCTCCAGCCGGGGCAGTTTTGCATGGTGAACTGCAGACCCAGCCGCTGGCATTCATTGGCGGCGTGGCTGATCATTCCGTCCCAGGCCGGGCTGAGACATTCAATTTCCGGTGGCAAATCCGGCCAGGCCCCCTTGGATTTGACTTGAAATAGCTGGATGCCGCCGAGACCCGCCCCAGCGATGGCTTCCAAGTCTGCCGTCAGTCCCGGCTTGGTGATGTTGCCGCCCACCACATGGAACCAGGTTTCCGGACGGTAAGCGCCGGGGGGCTTCGCAAAACCGTCGGCCAGCAAATCGGCTGCCGTCGCGCCGAGACTGCCAGCCAGCCACATCACTGCGGCCAAATGGAACCGACGACCGTTAAAGCATAGTTTGCGCATAGGGTGTTATGAGGTCTAAGCATCACCGCTGGATTTCACCCAAAGGAGCGGCAATGGCCTGCGGTGTGGGGCTTCAGACGTTTCTCCAACCACCTTGGTTTCAAGTTGGACTGATTTTCGGGCATTACCCATGTTTATGGGTATGGTGACGGTAGAAAAAATTGTTATTGTATGAAAAGAATGATTTTCCTTTCCACAATGCTGGGCATTTTAAACCGGAATTGTGCCGGCAAAATGCCTGCCGGAAAGGACTTCTGAAAGGAAGCGTCTATTTCCGCTGGTTTGGGTTCCGGCGGGAAGTTGGGTAACCGGCCCGCAGTGTTTGGGTTCACTGCGGGCCGTTGTTTTTTCCGGATTAAATAATGCCCGCATCCCGTCGGCCAGAAGTCACCCAAAGCCGCCTGCTCATCTCACCCAATCCACTGTCGGCGAGTTGCGGATGCTGATGCCTTTCACATCAGGGGCGAAAACGACCGCCTTCACGCCCTCTGCCACCTGCGGCTTGAAGTTGTCAATTTCCAGCCCGTCAATGTCCGCAAAAACCGCCGCCGGGCGCAGGTCCGTTTTTTCATAACTCACACGGATATTTGCCAATTCCAGTCCTTTGACGTGGCGCGCGAAAATTCCATAGGCCGGCATCATGCCAAGTCGGTTCGGTTCGGGATAACCAGTGCCCAGTTCCTTCGGGGTTCTTCCGGCATCTTTCGCCGTACCGCCGCCTTTGCTGGCCAGCCGGATGTTTTCCAACCGCACGCCTTCGATGGGCTGTTCCGGCAGGCCCATGATTTGAATGCCGCTTAAGTCGTCCACGCCATCGGCAATGACATTCGAGATTAAAATGTTCCGCGCGCGGCTGGGCGTGGTCACCGTGCGGTTCCGCTTGCCGGTGGTGAGGTAAATCGCATAGTTGCGCACATCCATCATCGTGAGGTTGTTCACCGTGATGTTTTCCAAGATGCCGCCATCCACCTCTTCCAACGCGAGTCCGTGACAGTTGCGGAAGGTGCAATTGGCAATGGCACAGTTGCGGAAGCCGCCGGTGGCCTCCGTGCCGAGCTTGATGCGGCCGACGCCGCCTTTGCCGATCATCGTCCCGTCGAGAAGCGTGCCCTCCTTGAAGCCGGATACCTGGCAATTAACGATGGTCAGGTTTTCCGTGATACGGACTTCGCCCAGCGCAAAAGTGCTCTTGAGACAAATGCCGTCGTCGACGGGCGAATTGACGCGGCAATTGGAGACCATCGTGTTGCGGCAGCAGTCGATGTCCATGCCGTCGCGCTGGGTATCGATGGTCACATTGTCAATGGTCAGGTTGTCGCAGCCGGTGGCGAGAATCCCAAAATGGCCGCCATGAAAGATGGTCACGTCGCGGATGAGCACATTGCGGCAAAGCTTCAGAGCGATGGCCTTGTTGCCGACGCGGACGGGTGGGGCGTTGTCGGGAGCCGGCGATTTGTTATTGAATCCAACCATCTCGTTGAGTGCCACGCTGGTGTGAACCAAGTCCCCGCCATTGATCATCCCGTTGCCGGTGATGAAGACATTCGTCAGATTCACACCCCAGATCAGGCTGTTGTGAAAGAAATAATGCCCGCCATCGTCATGATAAAGTTTGTTGGTGAACGCCTCAGTTTCGTCGTAGGCATTCAGCTCTTGCGGGGCACCCAGAATCGTCGCCCCGGCGTCAATGAGCAGATGGATGTTGCTCTGGAGATGAATCGAGCCGCTCAAATACGCTCCAGCGGGAACCAGCACCGTGCCGCCACCGCCAGCGACCGCAGCTTCAATGGTTTTGTTGATGGCCGGACTGTCCAGCGTTTTGCCATCGCCGGTCGCGCCAAAGTCACGGACGTTGAAAACATCCCTGGCGTTGGCAGCTTGGGCAACCAACGGGGCTGCAAGGCCGAGCCACATAATCAAGGCGGCAAGCAGCGAGACGAAATCGGTTTGCTGCATGCTAATGTTCATTGAGATGGTGTTTGTTTGCAGGCGGGGCCGGCGCAAAGGGCGGACAACCTCATCATACTGGACCAATATATTTTCATGGGCGAAGCTATTTTTTAGCGGATGAGGTAAAGCGGAACCAGTCGAGATGGACGGTGTCGGGGGCATTTCCTTTGAAGACGAGGACCACCTTTTTGGTTCCGGCACGGTTTTGGAGTTGGCAGCCGATTGTCTGATAGTCATTCCAGCCGCCGGTGGCGGGAATGACGCAAGTGCCGAGCAGCGGACCGCCGGCACTGGCTTCCCGCACCTCGATGATTCCACCGTTGGCCGAGGCGCAATTGAATGCCATGCCACTGTTCGCCGGGACATCTTGCACATTGGGATAAGCGACCCAACTGCCGTCTTTGGTGGCGCTGACTTCAAAGCCGCCGTGCGGAGATTCGGTTTTCTGGTTACCCTCAGAGGCCATGTACCATTCCGCCTCGATCTTGTCCCAGACAGCGTCGTATTGTCCGACGCCGGTGGCATAGTGGTTGTCGAGAAAGTCGCGATCATAAACCAAGTCACCGTTTGCCCGGTAATGAACATAGGTCATCAGCGATTCACGGTATCGGATGGGATACTTGATAAAGCGGCACCACACAAAAAAAGACTGGTGGTTCCAATCGAAAAGTTTCCCGTGCGCCCTTTGATTCAAGCCATACTTGTCCGTGTCATCTCCTTGATTGCGGCGTGAAGTGTAAGGCCCGTAAAGCTGATCCGAGATGGCATAATTGGCACCGGCCGAAAGATAGTAATGGCCGTTGTGTTTGGTGATGTCCGGCTTGTCGTTACCGGCGAACGACCCGATAATTTCGATGGGCTTGGGCATTTCGGCCAATGAAATCATGTTCGGTTTGAGTTTTGCCAGGTGATAGTTTGATGGCTTCCTCCCTTGGTTGCCCGCGATATAATGTCCGAAAGCGATGTAGGGCACACCATTGTCCACGAGCACGGAAATATCATATTCCTGCGTGGGAACCAGCCCGGCCGGCAGTAACGGTTTGCCCAGGGCGTCCCGGTATGGGCCGGCCGGATCACTGGCGACCATGACTCCCGCGTCGGTATTCCCATTGGAAAAATAAAAATAATAGTTCCCGTTCAGCGTGGCCGCATCGGGTGCCCAGCAACGGGTGGATTTTCCCATGTAAGTTTCCTCCGGCAGGATGGTTCGTTCATGCTGCCAATGGACCAGATCGGCCGACGACCAAATATTCCAATCCGGCATCACAAACGATTTGGCGGAGCGGTCAGCGTCCCGAGTCGCATATAAATAGGCCCGGTTGTTGTAAATATGAATATGGGGATCAGCCATGCCGACATTCGGCACCAGCGGATTGTCGGCCAAGGTTAGTGAACAAGTCGCCAAGCCCAACAGCGCACCCACGGTAATTAAGGAAGGTGTTTTCATTGTAGCAAATTCATCGTCTATCCTTCATGGCCTCCGTTTGGGTGTCAGGACGGGAGTTGAACCCTCATCGTTATACGGTATGGGGGCGTGTTTCAGGGTTGGATACCACTCCGCGATATAGGCCGCCCCGGGGCGGAAATCATCTTTAATACGGGTTAGTTCAGCGGTCAGGCGCTGGTTCAGGTCAGCCCGCACGGCTGCAAAATCGGGATTGTCGATAAGATTAGTCATCTGCAACGGATCTTTTTCATTGTCGAAGAGATATTTCGGGCCGGCCAAGGTCCGGACGAAGGTATAGCGCCCGCTGCGCAAGGCCCGATATTCCCCGTTGTCCACATTCATATATAACGCTGTACGGTCCACGTCATCGCGACCGGCGCGCAGGCGGGGCGAAAGGTTCTCGCCCTCGATGGATTTCGGAATCTGTATGCCAGCGAATCCCAACAGAGTCGGCAAAATGTCTGTCGTGGTGATCGGCAGTTGCAAATCACGTCCTTCTTTTCCGAGCACGGCGGGATAACGCAGCAGGAAAGGCACGCTGGCCGTCTCGTTCCAAAAAGCCACTTTCAGGAATGGCTTGATGTCATGGGAGCCGAGCGACTCGCCATGGTCGGCGCTGAAGATCAGGATGGTGTTATCTGCCAACCCGGTCTCGTCGAGCGTCTTCATGATTTCGCCAACGCACGTGTCCAGCGCAGTGCAATGGGCGTAATAACCCTGTGCGTCCTTGAGCGCCATACCCCGCCAGCGCTCGGAAACGTTGGCGGGCAGCTTGATGGATTCGGCAGGATACTTAGCCTGAAGTTCCTTGGGGGCTATGGCCGTGGGAAAATGCGGCGGGCCATAGCAAAGCATGAGCACGAATGGCTGGTCGCTGTGGGCGTGTTCGCGAATATAATCCTGGGCCGCCCGGGTCTGGGCATAGGCATCGTAACCCGCCCAGAATTTCTTGATGGGGGAATTGCCCTCATAGTAGGCCGAATGATTGTAATCGTGGGTACATTCATTGCCCCGCCACCATTCCCAGCCCTGGCGCCGTTCCGGCGGGATGTAGGCCGTGCGCCCGTGACCGTCAAGGTGCCATTTCCCGATAAACCCGGTGGTGTAGCCGGCGGCGTCAAATATCTTCGCCAGGCACAGTTCCCCGTCCGGCAAATGCGCGTCGTTCAGGAACATGCCGGTGGTCGTGGGAAAACGCCCGGTCTCCAACGCCGCCCGATGAGGCGTACACAGGGGCAACGTGGAAACAGCGTTGCGAAAGTTGCAAGACTCCCTGGCCAACCGGTCCAGGTTGGGTGTCTTCACATTGGGGTCACCGGCGTAACCGGTCGCCGAAGCCCGCCACTGGTCGGCCATCAGATAAACAATGTTCGGCCGGCGAACGGATGGATTGGCCGCCGGCAAGCCGGCTGCCAGCGGGTCATTTGCCGCACCGAAAGCCGTGAGTACGGCGCATAGGGAAGCCGTCCCCGTCAGGAGTCGCAGTGATTTCATTCAATGAGTTTCGGCTGGTTTCGTCCCGCCATTCTCACTTGTCTTGCGGGATTTTTTGGGATTGCTAATCATCGTCAGCGGCTGGCCAATCAACAGCGGATGACCAAACACCGTCTGCTGATCAGCCTGCTGTTTCATCCACGTTTTGAGTTCGGCAGCGCGGGTATATCCCCGGCGGCCTCGGCGCGGTCGGACAGCGGCCAAGTTGCCAGACCGGCCCCCAGGGAACCGGACATTTTGATAAACTCGCGACGCGGTATTTGATTCATGGTGCTGGTGGCGTGTTAAATTGCAACACCTGTTCCAACATGCAGAGTTACGCCTGCATCAAATTGTGTCATCCTTCTGCCGGTTCATTCAACTGGACTTTTTTGGAGATCCGCTGACTTTCGGCCGGCCTGCTTTTGATTCGGCAAATCGGTAAACGGCGGGCGATCAAAAGTGTGGCCGTCGCCGAGCACGCGCGGATCCTTGGCGTCGGCCAGGATTTTCAACAGGCGCGCCGATAATTCCGCCTTTTGTTTGGCATAGGCCGGATCGTCCGCACAATTGGCAATTTCATCCGGATCTTTGTGCAGGTCATATAACTCTTCGGCCGACCGTTTCCCGAACGCGTAGTTATATTGCCATTCCCAATCTTCGCCGTCGAATTGATGCACCAGCCAGGCTTTCGTTGGGCTGGCGTCCATGTCGGCGAACGCCGCCTGCGTATTTTTTTCCAATTCAGCAACGGAGGGCATGTCGGCCAAGCTGGTGAATTTCGGACTCCCCATCGGCCAGCGATCCGGCGCAAAATTACGGATATAGAGAAAATTCGGCGTGCGCAAGGCGCGGTGCGGGTAAGGCAAATTGCCCTCGCGCGCCGCGGCCACATGACGTTCCCGACCGGTCACCACCCACGTCCGGCTGGGATCAATCTGACCGGACTTGTCGGAGTGCAGCACATCCATGAAACTCCGACCAGTCATCACCGCCGGCGGTTTCAAGCCGCCAGCTTCGAGAAACGTCGGCGCGAGGTCCATGAGGTTGACGAAGTCATCCACCACGCGGCCGCCTTTGATACCCGGGCCGCGCACGATGAGGGCGACCGCGACGCCGTGGTCGTAGAGATTGCATTTGCCGCCGGGAACACCGGGCATGCCGTGATCACCGCTGATGACCAGGATCGTGTTGTCCAGTTCGCCGATGGCCCGGAGACGGTCAACAATCACGCCGACGCCCGCATCCCAAGCGAGAATTTGGCCCATGTAGTCGGTGTAATCCTCGCGCACTTCCGGAACATCCGGCATGAACTTGGGCAGCTTGCCGCGCACGGAATCCGGGTCAAGACCCCACAGCGCTTTGCCAGAGCCTTTGACGTATGGCCGGTGCGTGAGCGACGGACCAAACCAGTAACAGAATGGCTGGCCGGGTTTGCGGTCGGCGAGAAAGGCGTCGAAGTTGCCGCGGATTTGGTTGAGAATATTTTGTTTCGCCGCCGCCAGAGTCATGCCGCGGTGCATTTTCGCCATGACATGCGCGTCGTATTGGAGCCGGAAATCCGAGCCAGCTTTTTCATAGGCATAAAGCTGGCCGCCGTAGGGCGCATCCATCGGCGCGCCCGGACCCCAAACCTTGTAGGTCTTGCCGATATGATAGCCGGCGTCGCGCAACAGCAGCGGATAACTCGGAATGGACTCATCCCACACCGCACCGGCCAAAATCGCACCCATGCCGGTGCGAAAAAAATACTGCCCCGACAACAGCGAACTCCGGCAGGGCGTACAACTGGGTGCCGTCACAAAGGCGTTCTTGAACAGCACCCCCTCCCGCGCGATGCGATCAATGACCGGCGTCTGCAGCACTTGGTTGATGGACGGACGCGTTTCGACATTCGTGTAAATGCTGGCATACCGGCCCCAATCATCGGCAAAACAAAAAACGATGTTGGGCTTCGGTCCCGCCGCCCAAAGCGGGAGGCTTGCGGCCAGCGTAATGAGGGATAGAAAGACCGGGAAACGAACTAACAGCCGGTATTTCCAACATGACTTGAGGTTCAGGATACGAATGGAGTTGTCTGGATTATTCGAAGTCATATCGTGCTGGTGACATTGATGGAAACTGTTTGCATGAGCTTTGTCGAGGTCAAAAACATTAGCTGGAAAAGCGAATAGGGAAATCCAGGCAGAGAATCAATCGGGCGGATTTTCCACCGTTCCCGCCGCCGGCTTTGTTTTGGCACGGGCATTGGCGGCCTTCGAGTTTTCCACGTGCGTGGCGTAAAGGGCGTCCGATTTGGTGCGATCCACATGGACGGCAAAGAATTCGTTGTCCTGCTCGTTATCCGGCGCAGCCGGGCCGGCTGGCTGCAACTGGGCGCACCATGTCTTCAACTTCGCCTCCAGTCGGGCCGCCAACTCCGGCTGGGCGGTGACGAGATTGGTCAACTCTCCCTCCGGCTGGGTCACGTTGAACAGGTAGCTTTCCTTCCGGCCGAGCTGGATGAGTTTCCAGGGATAGGCCAGCACCGCCGACTGTGAGCGCCAGCGCCAATAGAGATAATCGTGCGGCGCGGTGAATTTTCTCCCGGTGAGATACGGCATCAGATTCACTCCGTCCAATTTGTCGTCTTGCGGCAGGCCAGCCAGGGCGACGGCGGTGGCGGCGACGTCGAA
>Ga0208507_1002180_pt1 | contig 10265 bp, 9 predicted proteins | sample CryBogCBH12Aug01_FD_184626 | JGI IMG/M metagenome (GOLD analysis project Ga0208507, IMG submission 184626) | Freshwater microbial communities from Crystal Bog, Wisconsin, USA - CBH12Aug09.1 (SPAdes) (version 2) | ecosystem: Environmental > Aquatic > Freshwater > Lake | place: Crystal Bog...
CGACGCAAAATCCACCTCGGCCCGCTGGAAGGCGGCGCAAACCGCGGCGACGGCGCTGGAATCACAACGGGCGCAGGCCGAGGCGAGGCTGCGCGATGCCGAGGCCGCACCGCAGCGGATCGCGCAAAAAGCGGCGCAACTGGCCAATGCGACGGCGCAGACGGAACAGGCGGCTGCCAATCTGCGGGCCGCCGAACTGGCCCTGTCCTACACCACGGTGACGGCGCCGCAGGCGGGTCGGATGGCCAAACGGGCGGTCAATATCGGCGACGTCGTGCAAAAGGGCCAGGTCCTGGCCCAGTTGGTGGTCTATCCCCCCTGGGTGACGGCCAATTTCAAGGAAACCCAACTCGAGCGCATGGCCCCCGGGCAGACAGTGGCGATCACCGTCGACGCCTTGGGCGGGCAACGGCTGACGGGCAAGGTCGACAGCCTGCAGGCGGGCACCGGGGCGCGTTTTTCACTGCTGCCGCCGGAAAACGCCACCGGTAACTTCGTCAAGGTGGTGCAACGGGTGCCGGTCAAGATCGTTCTCGATGGGGTGGCGCCCGAACTTTTGCGCCGCCTGGCCCCTGGGATGTCGGTGGTGCCGGCGGTGGACCTGTCCTCGGGCCCCGGCAAATGATCAACCCCTGGCTGGTGGCGCCGCTGGTGGCGCTGGCCGCCTTCATGGAGGTGCTGGACATCTCCATCGCCAATGTGTCGCTGCAGCATATCGCCGGCGACCTGTCGGCCGGCCAGGACGAATCCACCTGGGTGCTGACCTCCTATCTGGTGACCAACGCCATCGTCCTGCCGATGTCCGGATGGCTGTCGGAAACCATGGGACGCCAGCGATTTTTTCTCGCCTGCATCGTCGGCTTCACCATCAGTTCGCTGGCCTGCGGGCTGGCGCCGACGCTGGGGTCGCTGATCTTCTTCCGCGCCATCCAGGGGCTCACCGGCGGTGGTTTGCAGCCGGTATCCCAAGCCATACTGACCGACACCTTCCCTCCTCGTCAGCGGGGTATGGCCTTCGCCATCTACGGCATGGCGGTGGTGTTCGCGCCGGCCATCGGCCCGACCCTGGGCGGCTGGATCACCGACGAGGTCAGCTGGCGCTGGGTGTTCCTGCTCAATGTGCCGGTCGGCATCGTGCTGTCGATCCTGGTCAGCGCCGTCATCCGCGATCCCGAGGCCTTCACCCGCATGCGGGCGGAAAAGGCCGCGCGCGGCCGCAAGGTGGATCTGCTCGGCTTCCTGCTGCTGTCGGCCGGGCTCGGGTTGCTGCAGGTGGTCCTCGACAAGGGCGAGGAAGCCGACTGGTTCGCCTCGCCGATGATTCTCGGCATGACCGTCCTTTCGGTGGTGTCGCTGATTGCCTTCGTCATTTGGGAACTCGGCGAGAAAGACCCGGTGGTCGACCTGCATCTGCTGGCCGACCGCAATTTCGCCATGGCCAATCTGCTGATGTTCGCGCTGGGCTTCATCCTGCTGGGCAGCACCGTCCTGCTGCCGGCGCTGGTGCAGCGCCTGTTCGGCTATACCGCCACCCTCGCCGGAATGGTCCTCACCCCGGGCGGCCTGTCGATCATCCTCGTCATGCCGCTGGTCGGCAAACTGGTGTCGAAGGTTGACCCCCGCCATCTGATCGCCACCGGCCTGGTCCTCTGCGCCCTGGCGCTGTTCCGCCTGGGCACCTTCACCCTCGAGACCGACTACGCCAGTTTCGTCTGGGCCCGCATCTACATGGCCTTCGGCCTGTCCCTGCTGTTCATTCCGATCAACACCAGCGCCTTCCGCACGGTGGCCCCCGACAAGAGCAGCGCCGCGTCGTCGCTGGTCAATGTGTCGCGCAATCTCGGCGGCAGCTTCGGCATTTCCCTGGTGGTCACCTGGCTGTCGCGCTCGGCCCAGGAACATCAGAGTATCCTGGCCGGACAGGCGACGCCGGCCAGCCCGGCCTTTCGCCAATGGCTTGATCATTTGACCGGCTACCTGCAGGTCCATGGCGGCAGCGGCGGCGAGCACCGGGCGCTGGCGGAAATCTACGGAGTCATCCAGCAGCAGGCGATGATGCAGGCCTTCATCGACGATTTCCGCATCCTCGGCGGCATCTTCCTGGCGGTGGTTCCGCTGGTCTATCTGATGCGCCGCGTCGCCCCGCCGGCGGGTGGACCACCGGCGGCGCATTGACTTTACCGCAGAACCGCCAGCCGCGCCCGCCAATGGCTGAGCAGCCGATGCAGCCGGTCACGCAGCAGACGCACCGCCGCTTTCAGGCGGTGCCACAAGGGAATGCGGTCGATCTGCTGATGCGCCCAGGCGGTCCATCGCTTGACCAGCCCCTCGAGGCGGACGAACCAGGCCAGCCGGTACAGGGCCGGACGGCAAAGGGCATAAAGCCGTGCCAGGAACGCCATGCCGAAGCCTTCCCCGGCGACGAACAACAAAATCCCGCTGCCCGGCCGGCCGTCGGCGATCAGCCACAGCGCCATCAGCTTTACCGGCAGGATCACCGCCCAGGGAATAATGAACAGCAGCATCGCCGCATAAGGCGGCAGCCGCCCGATGGCCGCTTCGATGCGGGCAATCGGCGCCCAGCGGCCGAACCACGCCATCAGCCGGCCGAGCGGTTCCCACAGCAGGTCCTCGCAGAGGACCAGCAGCAGCCACAACGCCAGAAGCGGCAGCTTCCACAGCTCGGTCCAGTTGGGTCGTGTCATTCAGCCGGCGATGCGAACGATGACATCGACCCGGCGGATATGGGTGCCCGGAGGCGGCGACGGCATTTTCGTCACCGACACCATGTCGCCGGGGATGTCTTCCAGATGACCCGACCGCTCAAAGAAAAAGTGGTGGTGATCGGAGGTATTGGTGTCGAAATAGGAACGACCGGCATCAACCACGATCTCCCGCAGCATGCCGGCGGCGGTGAATTGGTGGAGAGTGTTGTAAACCGTGGCCAGCGACACCCGGATATTGTTGTCCATCGCTTCGGAGTGCAGCTGTTCGGCGGAAATATGCCGATCACAACTATCGAACAGCAATCTGGCCAGGGCCAGACGTTGACGGGTCGGTCGCAGTCCCGCCGAGCGCAGGCGGTCGAGGACTTGGCTGAATGGTCGGGAACAGGCAGCGGTCATTCTGAAACCTCGACACCCCTTATCTGGAATCTTTTCAGATTACTTCATCAGAGTAGTAATTGGAATTCCCTTGCGCAAAATTCAAGCCCCGGTAGCTAATCGGGCGACAAGTTCCCCCACCGTCGGGATAAATCCGTTGCGATAAAACGGATCAGTTGAAAAACGATGCGCGTTATGGCCGGCGAACATCAACTCCTGCTCGACATCGCCGGTATGGACGATGTTCTGCAAAGTTTTCTGGATGCAGAATGATCGTGGGTCGGCCTTCTTGCCGGTATTGCCGGTCTCGCCCTGCGCCCAATTGGAAAAGCTGCAGGCGGACAGACAGCCCATGCATTCGAACTGATCCCGGCGGATGGCCTCGGCCCTCGGCGGGGTGACGAAGACGAGCGTGGAATCAGGGGTCCGCAGGCCTTCGCTGAAGCCTTCGGCGATCCAGCGGTCGGCCCGCAGCTTGTCGGCCGGGGTCACATAGACCTGGCGGCCGCGGGCGCCGATCGGCAGTTCGGCGCTATGTTCGCCCACCGGTTCGGCGGTATAGGGGATCTGGTGTTCCACACGCTGGCACAGTTCGTCGATGAAGCCGTTCCTCACCGCCGAGGAATAAAAGCCCGTCGGACTGAATTTATGCAGCAGCACATCGCCCGGCGCCAGCGTCAGCAGGCGATGCTTCCAGGCGTCGGGGATCGGACTTTCCTTGGTCAGCAGCGGACGGGTGCCGAACTGAAAGGCGATCGGTCCCAATTCGGGATTGTCGATCCAGTCCTCCCATTCGTCGAGACGCCAGACGCCGCCGGCCATGAAGATCGGCCGCTCGGGACAGCCCGCCGCCCGCATGGCGGAGCGCAGCTCGCGCACCCTCGGCAGCGGCAGCTGCGGCACCGCGGGATCCTCGGAATTGGACAGGCCGTTATGGCCGCCGGCCAGCCAGGGATCCTCGTAGACGACGCCGCCCAGCCTGTCGGCAAACTTGTGGTAGGCCCGCTTCCACAGGGCGTTGAAGGCCCGCGCCGAAGACACGATGGGATAATAATAGACCCCGTAGGAGGCGGCGATCTCGGCCACCTTGTAGGGCATTCCGGCACCGCAGGTGACGCCGTCCACCAGGCCTTTGGCGCCTTCCAGGACACCGTGCAGGATGCGCTCGGCGCCCCCCATCTCCCACAGCACGTTCATATGGATGCGCCCGCGGTCAGCCGCCATGTCATGGGCGATGCGGGCCTGGGCGATGCCGCCGCGGATGCCGTAGGCGACCAGTTCCTCGTGGCGGTCGCGGCGGGTCTTGCCGTGATAGACCACCTCGATCAGCCGGCCGCTCTCGTCATAGAAATCGGCATTGACGCCGGAGAAGGTGCCGACTCCGCCGGCGGCGGCCCATGCTCCCGAGCTTTCGCCGTTGGACACGGCGACGCCCTTACCCCCTTCCACCAGGGGTAGAACCTCGCGACCCGATATCAACAACGGTTTCAGCGCCTTCACTGTCTTTTCCAGTTCCCGCTCGTGCCTTGGCTTAATCTACTCAAGTATTCGCGCATTGACGCCACTGCGCCAGCCTCGACGGCTGGGGACTTTACCCCGGCGTGTCCAAGAATCAAACCGGCATTTCAAATTTAAACGTCCGATCACTGAATACCGCCTCGACCCCCCACCCCCACAACCGTCGGGCGCGATCGATCCGATTCACCGTGTAGGCGAGCACCGCGAGACCAAGTTCCCGCGCCGCGCTAACGCGGGCGGCGGTCAGCAGACGGTGGTCGGCATGCAATCCGGCGCAGCCCAGCGCCCGCGCGCGCCCTGGACCCTGTCCCCAGACGCCGCCCAGCAGCAACCCCCGCGGCCAGTCGGGAGCCCGCCGGGCCGCCTCAGCGAGAGCGCTTTCGGCGAAACTCGACAGCAGCGGCGGCGCCCGACCCGACCAGAGGCCGACAGCGAGGTCAAGGGCGGCCGCCGCCGTAGCGGCGCCGGCGGTCTCGTCGGCCTTGATTTCGATATTGACGCCCAGGCCAAGGCCGGAGATCACCTCCAGGGCTTCGGCGAGATGCGGCACCGGCTCGGCCGGCCAGCCGAACCAGGAGGCGGCGTCGAGATGCCGCACCACATCCCAGGGAGTGTCGGCCAAGCGGCCGTGACCGTCGGTGGTGCGGTCCAGTTCGTCGTCGTGAAACACCACCGGTTGCCCGTCGGAGGTCAATTGGACATCCAATTCGACCCATTCCAGGCCCCGGCGTTTGGCCTCGCGAAAACCGGCCAGGGTGTTTTCGGGGGCGGCTGACGCCAACCCCCGATGACCGATGACCGGCGGCAGGCCGAGCAGGCTCACGCCTCGGTCTTTTCCTCTTTGTCTTTCTTGGTCAGGTCCTCGCCGGTCTCCTGGTCGACCTGCTTCATCGACAGCTTCACCTTGCCGCGGTCGTCGAAGCCGATGACCTTGACCTTGACCAGGTCACCCATCTTGACCACATCGGTGACCTTCTCGACCCGCTTGGGCGCCAGTTCCGACACATGCACCAGGCCATCCTTCGAGCCCAGGAAGTTGACGAAGGCGCCGAAATCGACGGTCTTCACCACCTTGCCGTTGTAGACGACGCCCATTTCCGGTTCGGCGACGATGCCCTTGATCCAGTCGATGGCCCGCTGGCCGGCTTCGCCGTCCACCGCCGCCACCTTGATGGTGCCGTCGTCCTCGATGTCGATCTTGGCCCCGGTCTGCTCGCAGATTTCGCGGATCACCTTGCCGCCGGTGCCGATCACTTCGCGGATCTTGTCCTTGGGGATCTGGAAGGTGGTGATGCGCGGCGCATTGCCGCTCACCGCCTCGCGGGCATGGTCGATCGCCCGGGCCATTTCCTTCAGGATGTGCAGACGTCCGTCCTTGGCCTGACCAAGCGCGATCTCCATGATCTCGCGGGTGATCGAGGTGATCTTGATGTCCATCTGCAGCGCGGTGACGCCGGTCTCGGTGCCGGCCACCTTGAAGTCCATGTCGCCGAGATGGTCCTCGTCGCCGAGAATGTCGGACAGCACGGCGAAGCCGTCATCCTCCTTGATCAGCCCCATGGCGATACCGGCCACCGGACGCGGCAGCGGCACACCGGCGTCCATCATCGCCAGCGACGAGCCGCAGACGGTGGCCATCGACGACGAACCGTTGGATTCGGTGATCTCGGAGACGACGCGCAGCGTGTAGGGGAAGCTTTCCTTGGTCGGCAGAACCGGATGCACCGCCCGCCAGGCCAGCTTGCCGTGGCCGATCTCGCGCCGACCCGGGGATCCCATGCGGCCGGCTTCGCCCACCGAATAGGGGGGGAAGTTGTAATGCAGCATGAAATTCTCGCGGTATTCGCCGGCCAAAGCGTCGATGATCTGCTCGTCCTGGCCGGTGCCCAGGGTCGCCACCACCAGGGCCTGAGTCTCGCCGCGGGTGAACAGTGCCGAGCCATGGGCGCGGGGCAGCACCCCGACTTCCGCCTCGATGGGACGCACGGTGCGGGTATCGCGACCGTCGATGCGCAACCCGGTCTTCAGGATGTTGCCGCGCACGACGTCGGATTCCATATGCTTGAGCACCCCGCCGGCAACCGCCAGCATGGCCGGCTCGTCGCCCAGGGCGGCGATCGCCTTGGCCTTGACCTCGCCGACCCTGGCGTAGCGATCCTGCTTGACGACGGTCTTGTAGGCCTCGGCCAGCTGGTCGACGATGCCGGCCGCCGTCAGTTTCTGCTTCACCGCCTCGACCTCGGGGGCCGGCGGCACCAGGGCCCAAGGCTCCTTGGCGCATTGCTCGGCCAGCTGGATGATCGCCTTGATCACCGGCTGGAAACCCTCATGACCGAAGACGACGGCGCCCAGCATGATCTCCTCGGACAGCTCCTTGGCTTCCGATTCGACCATCAGCACGCCTTCCGTGGTGCCCGCCACCACCAGATCGAGGGTCGAGCCGGCAAGCTCGTCGGAGGTCGGGTTGAGGATGTATTTGCCGTCGACATAGCCGACGCGGGCGGCGGCAATCGGCCCCATGAAGGGAATGCCGGACAGGGTCAGGGCCGCCGAGGAGCCGACCAGGGCGACGATGTCGGGATCGTTTTCCAGGTCATGCGACAGGACGGTGCAGACAACCTGGGTTTCATTGCGGAAGCCGTCGGCGAACAGCGGCCGGATCGGCCGGTCGATGAGACGGGAAACCAGGGTTTCTTTTTCGCTGGGACGCCCTTCGCGCTTGAAAAAGCCGCCGGGGATCTTGCCGGCGGCGAAGGCCTTTTCCTGGTAATTGACGGTCAGGGGGAAGAAATCGACCCCTGGCTTTACCGTTTTGGCGCCGACCACGGTGCACAGCACCTTGGTTTCGCCATAGGTGGCCAGCACGGCGCCATCGGCCTGGCGGGCGATCTTGCCCGTCTCGAGCACCAGCTTGCGGCCACCCCAGGTGAGTTCCTTGCGGAACGGCTTGAACATCGACATTACAAAATTTTCCTTATCCGAATAGGGGCGCAGCCGAATTGCCGCGTCCCTGACGTGCCCGGAACCGGGAACACCAACATGTTTTGCCCGCGAGAGGCCATCCCCGCGCGGGTTCCAGTTCCGGTCGACCCCGTTCTGTCTGACAGAGGGTCTATTTGCGCAGGCCCAAGCGGGCGATCAGCTGTTCGTAGCGCGAGCTGTTCTTGCCTTTCAGGTAGTCCAGCAGGCTGCGGCGCTGACCGACCATGACCAGCAGGCCACGGCGCGAATGGAAGTCTTTTTTATGTTCCTTGAAATGCTCGGTGAGATTGCGGATGCGTTCGGACAGAATCGCCACCTGCACCTCCGGCGACCCGGTATCCCCGGGCTGCGTCGCATATTCGGTAATGAGCTCCTGCTTGCGCTCGGCAGTGATCGACATCGCAGACTCCTTCAAGTCAAAGGTTAAACACGCGCACCGGACGAATCTCTTCGCCGTCGATGCGGGCCAAAGCCACCAATCGCCCGCCGTCCATGGCCCTGAGGACACTGTCCAAGGGCGTGGTCGGCAGGTCACGGTGCAGAGCCAGCCGAGAGATCGACAGGAACTGCCCGCTCTGCAGGCGGCGGGCCTCGTCTTCCGTCAGGGCCAGGGCCGGGATGTCGTCCAGCGCGGTCGCAACGGGAAGCACATAATTTGCAGCGGCGGCACTATGCCCAATGTCCTCCAGCTTATCCAGGGAAATCGACCGCTCCTCGGCAAACGGGCCGCAGCGGGTTCGCCGCAGGCTGGCCACATAAGCGAACGTGCCGAGCACCAGGCCGAGGTCGCGGGCCAGGGCGCGGACATAGGTGCCCTTGCCGCAGGTCACCTCGAACAGGGCCTCGTCGGCAGCGGCGGCCAGCAGGGTCAGGCTGTCGATGCGCACTTTGCGCGGCGCCAGCGTGACTTCGGCGCCGGCGCGGGCCAGATCATACGCCCGCTGCCCATCCAGTTTGAGGGCCGAGAAGATCGGCGGTTGCTGGCTGATCACCCCCAGAAAACCCGTCAGCGCGGCCTCGATCTCGGTGGCGGCGGGGCGGTTGGGGCTGGTCGCGATGACCACCCCTTCGCCATCGTCGGTGCTGCGCTGCTCGCCCCATCTGACGCCGAAACGGTAGGTCTTGACGCCGTCCATGACGAAGGGAACGGTCTTGGTCGCCTCGCCCAGGGCGATCGGCAGGACACCGCTGGCCAGGGGATCGAGGGTGCCGCCATGGCCGACCTTGGCGGCATTGAGGATGCGCCGCACCCGGCCGACCACCGCCGTCGAGGTCAGGCCTAAGGGTTTGTCGATGGCGACCCAGCCATGGATGGGGATGCCCCTCATCCGGGCCGCCGCCGCGGGGCCTCAGCCCTCATCGTCGGGGGCGACGATATCGCGGCGAACCACCGGACTGGCCAGCAGGGCGTCGATGCGGCTGGCGCGTTCAAACGAAACGTCGGGGGCGAACACCAGCTCCGGCGTCACCCGCAACTGCACCATGGTCGCCACCTCATGGCGGAGATAGGCCCTCACCCGTTTCAGGCCGGCGACCAGCGAGGTGCTGTCGCCGCCGCCCAGCGGCACCACGAAGACGGTGGCATGGCTGAGGTCGGGGCTGACCGACACTTCGGTGACGGTCACCGGACGGCCGGCAACATCCGGGTCGCGGATTTCGTTGCGCTCCAGGATGCGGGCGATGGCGTGGCGCAATTCCTCGCCGACCCGCAATTGCCGCTGGCTTGGTGGGCGACGGCCTGCTCGACTCATCTCACACTCACTAGACCATTCTGTAATTAGCTTGATCCACCCTCACCCCCCTCGCTGCCGCTCGGGACCCTCTCCCGCTCGCGGGAGAGGGGGGGACCCGCCGCGGAGCGGTGGGGGGGTGAGGGTCACTCTGCGTCGAACTAATCACAGCGGGCTCTATAGTGAAAGTTTCATCGGCTAAAGCGTCGCGGCGACTTCTTCCACTTCGAAGCATTCGATCACGTCGCCGGCCTGGATGTCGTTGTAATTCTCGAACGACATGCCGCATTCATAGCCTTCGCGCACCTCGCGGACATCGTCCTTGAAGCGTTTCAACTGGCCCAGCGACCCTTCGTGGATCACCACATTGTCGCGCAGCAGGCGCACTTTGGCGCCGCGCTTGACCGTGCCTTCGGAGATGAAGCAGCCGGCCACCTTGCCGACCTTGGTGATATTGAAGACCTCGCGGATTTCGGCATTGCCGAGGAAACGCTCCTTCAAGGTCGGCGCCAGCATGCCGGTCAGGGCTTTGCGCAGGTCGTCGGCGACGTCATAGATGATCGAATAATAGCGGATTTCCACGGCGTCGCGGCGTGCCAGGTCGCGGGCCTGCGGATTGGCCCGCACATTGAAGCCGATGACCAGCGCCTCGGAAGCCTTGGCCAGGGTGATGTCGGACTCGTTGACGCCGCCCACGGCGGAATGCAGGACCCGCACCTTGACCTGGTCGGTGCCCATTTTCTCCAGGGTGGAGACGATGGCTTCCACCGACCCCTGGACGTCGCCCTTGATCACCACCGGCAATTCCCTGGCTTCGCCGGCGGCGATCTTCGAGAACATCTGTTCCAGCGTGCCGCGGGCGCCTGCCGCCACCTTCGCCTCGCGCTCCTTGCGCTGCCGGTAGTCGGCGACTTCGCGGGCGCGCATTTCG
>Ga0208507_1002181_pt1 | contig 10258 bp, 12 predicted proteins | sample CryBogCBH12Aug01_FD_184626 | JGI IMG/M metagenome (GOLD analysis project Ga0208507, IMG submission 184626) | Freshwater microbial communities from Crystal Bog, Wisconsin, USA - CBH12Aug09.1 (SPAdes) (version 2) | ecosystem: Environmental > Aquatic > Freshwater > Lake | place: Crystal Bog...
GTCCGCAGCGACGCGATGATCTCGAGAATCTGTGCGTTGGAGAGGTTGGACATTTTGCAGGTGGTCTTGCTTGTACTTACTTGCCAATAAAAAATTATTATTCAAATTTTTTTTATTAGCTCTTGCCACTCTGCCAAATAAAAATTGGGTGTGATTTTTTCTTTTTATTTTCTTGTTTACACCCGTTTTTTATTGCTGTCTACTCGTCATCCGCAGCCGACTCCTCTGCAGCCGGCTTCTTGGCACGAGGCTTGCCCTTGTCAGAGCGGGGCTTGCGCGCCTTGGGCTCAGCAGCCTCTGCCTTCACCTTCACAGCCACTGGAGCAGGGTCAGGGTTCTGCGCCTTCCACTCTGCAATCCACGCCTCATAGGCTGCGGGGTCCGCCGTCTTGAGAGCGCTAGCAGCCTTGACTCCGCCGTTCTGGACGACATAGGCGTTCCATGCCGTCGGCTTGCGGACCTTGGGCTCTGCAGCGACAGGTGCAGGAATCTCATCCTCCTCTGCCGCCACAGCCTTAGCCACCTTCTTCTTGGCAGCAGGCTTCTCGGCGGCTACTGCGACTGCAGGCGTGCCGAGAGCTGCATCCAGAGCCGCCACCGCAGAGCGGAGCTGGGCCATCGCCATCTTGATTGCGTTGGAGTTGCTGATGGAAGACATTGTAGGATATGCTAATACTTGTTGCTGTGCTGATTTACTAGGGCGATTTTCAATTTCAAATTTTTTTATTTTTGCCTCTGGGCCTCTGCCACTGGAAAAAAGAGTGGGGACGTTGGTCCCTCTTTTTTTGTTCTTTTTACACCTTCAGCACCTGCGGAGGCAGAGGCATTGTAGGCACAGGAACTGAGCCAGGCACATCAAGGGGCAGTCCCGCAGTAGGTGCACCGAGGAACATGTTGCCAGGTAGATGGTCACCGAAGTAGACCTTCATGTTTCCAGCCAGTGCCTGAATCTTCAGAACCTCTGCGTAGCCAGGAATCTCGTAGAGCTTTGCTAGGCCAAGTGCCTCGAGCCGTGTACTCTCTGAATTTGCATTGGCAAGAAGAGTAATCTGCTCAACCTCGCGACGAGTTGCACTGAGAAATCGCTCATTATCGGCCTGCTGAATGATTGCCTCAGTCTCCTTCTCGATTGCTACGCGATTCTTCCGCTCCTCTGCGAGAATTCGGTTGGCCTTCTCTGCAGCAAGCTCAAGCCGCTTCTGCTTAATTGTATCAGGAACCTTGATGTTCATGATACGGACCCAATCGACCTCTACTCCAGTATCCAGGTCATCATTATGCTTCTGAACTGCGGCGCGAAGCTGATCGTTGAGATTCTTGAACTCTGTAATCTCAATCTGGTCTAGCGTATTCTCTGCACAGAACTCGCGGACAAGCTGACCAAGCTGCTCGGTAACAAGCTTCTTATCGTAGTCTGGGCCATACTTGTAGAAGGTTGAGAGTACACGGCTACGACGAATGCGGTTTGCAGTCTGAATGCTGGGAATCTCAATGTTGACACCCTCCTTCGAGACACACCGAACATTGAGAACCTCGTCCGTGTCCTGCTCCGTCTTCACGATATGGACCTTAGAGAAGAGAGGATTGTAGAAGACGACGCCGTGCTGAAGCTCATCATACTGCTGGCCCATCCAGACATGTACACCAACTGAATCGCTCGGAATGGCCACATAGATGGCCGTCGCCGACGCCAGGATGCTGAGGAAGATGATTGACTTGGACATTTTGGATGATGATATTCGCTATGCTGCAAAAAAAAGTGGTGACCATTTTTCAAATTTTTTTAACAAAAGAAGTTTGGCTTTCGCCGTTCTTTTTGTTGTGGTTTTTTTCTGGGTTTTTCTAGTTCTTCCAGGCCGAGTAGCAGCTGCCGCAGAGAACGCGGCCGCCGAGTTCGCCCGAGCGTGCAACGCCGCCGTCGCCGCCGCAATTGTCGCACGAAGCCAGCGCCTGGTAGAGCTTGCGGATGATGGAGGAGATGGACATTTTGTATATTGCTTTGTCTTGCTCTACCTAGTTTATTTGGAACCAGGTATTTCAATTTTTTTTATACCTCTGTCGCTGGAGGCAGAGCACCAGAAGCTATGGGCAGAGGCAGGGGCTTTGTAATCTTCACAGCAGCTGCCCCATTTGTGAGATCGATGAAGCAGTCCTTGTAGCTCTCGTCGTAGTCACCAAGAAGACGCCAACTCACCTCCCATGTCATCTTCAGACTCGTTGTAGGATTGCGATGGTTCTGGTAGTCACGACCATAGTTCGCCTCCAGAGTGTGAACGGGTCCGCTGCGAACTGCGCCCTTGTAGATCTTCGAAGGAACCCAGTCGTGCGCGTTAGATGAGGTGACGAGATAGAGAATGTCGCCGTTCTTAATCTCCTTCAAATTCCGCCAGGCCCACATATCGCAGATGTTGCTATTCACCTCTACGCCTTCTGCGTGCATCCTCGCGAGAAACTCGGTAGAGGACTGTGAGGAGTAGAAGGCTGCAGAGGGCAGCATCGTTGAGTAGGTGCGGTCGGCAATCATCTTTTCAAAGACGCGCGGACCGAGGTCATCTGAGACCTGGTAGCGGACAGGACGCCGTCCGCCCGCCTCAACGCGAGCCTTGTCAAGAGTCTTCTCTGCCGTGCGAGCGGCAGCCGCAGCAGTCTCGTAGGTAATGCGAGTCTCCTTGGCTGCTGCATCTGCGGCTGCGAGAGCAGCTCGGTAGATGGCCTCTGCTGCCTTGATGGCTACGAGGCGGGTCTCCTGTGTCTTCTGGAACGCCTCAAACGCCTTGAGCTCTGCGTCGCGAGCACGGCGGCGGACGGCCTGCAGCTCAGGAAAGTGGGCATATGTAGTGGAAGACATTGTAGCGTATGGAGTGATACTGATGCCATCAGGCGACATGCAAACTTCAAATTTTTATTAAAAAAAGAAGATGGGTGTTTTTGCACCGTTTTTTTCTTTTCTTTTTGGGGGGTTATGAGCAGAGCTTCTACTTGGTCACGGCTGCACGACGCTTCCGCATGGCGGCGACGCACCGCGTAATTGCGGGGAGAATGAGCGTCTTTCGGCCTACGTGTTGGCGAGCGCTAGGGAAGAGAGTCTCTCGGATGACAGGCGGCGGAGTGGGCGGCGTAGTGTCCTCCTCAGGCTCATAGTGGAAGACACGGCCGCAACTGCGCTGCAGAACCGCGATGTACTCGTCAATCTCGTCGCGGTCATCGTCGTCTGCGAAGCGGTAGTTCTGCGAGTCAGGCTCAGACTCGTACTCGTGGTCAGAATCATCGGAGAAGTTGGAGGCCATGGTGTCTGTAGTATGTGTAACTCCTACTGGACGGCGGCCGCGCTTCAATTTTTTTTGCGCACAGAAAAAATAAATAAGAAGTTTTTTTTGTCTGTGTGTATTTACTGGCGGCGCAGCGCGAGGTCCATCTTGTTGATGTCGTCCTTGTCGAAGGGGCAGAGGCAGGTGGCGCGACCGTTCTTGCTGTGCTTGCCGCACTCATCACACGGTCCGTCTTTCGAGAAGGTGACGTTGAGGACGGCAGTGTCGAACATAACAGTGCCATCCTCTCCAACCTTCGTGTGGCGCTCAAGAGGATGGGCAGTGCAGGCGCACGAGTTGCGTCTGGACTCCTCTTGGCCCACAAGATACAGGAACTTAGGTGTGTTGACCACATCGCGCATAAAGATGCGCTTGCCCCCCTTCTCAATTTGGAAGTCCCAGTGGAACCACCAGATGGTGAGGGCGAACGTCTTGAAGTCAGTCGCCTGAATCTCCTCATCGTTGAGGCCAGAGAACATACTGTACTCGTCAAAGACGAAGGTGATGGCCGACGAGAGTAGGAGGCTTTCGTGGTCGTCTGGAATGGCCTTGAGGTCAATCTCCTCTACTTGGCCAGGCAGAGCGGCGCTACTAGAGGAGAGCTCGGGACGCTCTGCGATGATCTCGCGGAGGCGGTCGTGGAATGCAGATGGGGCAGATGAGGCCATGGTGTCTGTAGGTAGATGGTGTATATGTGGATTGCTGTAGCTGCCATAGGCAGGCCACGGCATACTCAATTTTTTTTTATCACCACCTCTTACCACCTCTTACCAACGCAAAAAAAGAGAACAAAAGAGAGTTGGCTTTCGCCGTTTTTCTCTTTTATTTTTATCTTTCGGTTCTTTTTTCTTTTCTTTTTGTCTTTAGTCTGCTGCTGCTGCGCGCTTAGACGTCAGCCTCCTCCTCCTCTGCGAAGGGATTAGGGGCGGGCACAGCCTTCTTGACGGCCTTCTTCTTGGGTGCAGGGGGCGCGTCCTCCTCTGCAGCGGCGGCGGCCTTCTTCTTGGGCGGCGTCTTGGGCGCGGGCGCCTCCTCGGCGGCGGCCTTCTTGGGCTTCGCGACCTTCTCGGGCGCCTCGAACATGAGCGCGTGGTTCAGGATGGCGTCATCCGTGAGCGTCTCGTACTCTCCGTTGCAGAGCGCCTTGCAGGACGAGCAGAAGGCGAGGCGCGCGGGCCAGGCCGCGCTCTTGGCCTCGCCGTTCTCCTCCTGCAGCAGCGCCGTGATGCGCGAGCAGAACTGGAGCCAGGGCGAGCGCTCCTTCTCCTCGCCGTCCGCGGCCGCGGGCGCGCTCTTCTTTGCCTTCTTTACCGTGGGCGCGCTCTGCAGCTCAGCCAGTCGCTCCTCAATGAGGGCGAGGCGAGCAGTCAGGGCAGCGAACTCGGTGCGGGAGACAGTCTTGGTGGCCATGGTTGCGATGGGTGCTAGATGGATGGATGGATGGATAGATGGATAGATGGCGGTGTCTCTCCAACCAATCAGCTAAATGGCCTCCTCTTATTCAAATTTTTTTATACTTTGAGTCTGCGCGCCATCTAGCCGCTCTGGGCGCACAGAGATTTTCTCTGCGTTTCACCTCTTAAAAAAATTTGAAAGAGCCTCGCGCGCGGGCGCGCGCGCCCGCCTATGCGCGTATGCGCGCGCACCTCTGATATTGGTCTTGCGCTCAAAGAATAAAAAAATTTGAACAAGAGGGGGCCATTTAGCTGATTGGTTGTGAGAGATACCCGCCCCCATTTCTCTCCATTCGACTCTTCCGCTCCCACAGCAACCATGTCGAACTGCTTCGCGCTCGCCTTCGGCGAGAGTGAGGACGAGAGCACACCGCGCGCGCAGGCGACCGAGGAGACTAACGTCTCTGCCGGGGCCAGCGCGTGCGAGGTGCTCTGCACAGCGTGCAACGACGAGAGCTGCGCGCTCTCGAAGATGCTGCGCCACAAGGCCATCGTGGCCGCCCTGCCCGCCGAGATGCGCTGGATTGGCGATGAGCCGCGCAACTGGGCGGACATGATGGAGGAGAGCGAGCCGCGCCCCGTCGACCCCTGGGTCACAGAGCTCCTCGCGCTCGCCGCCGCCCAGCTCGAGGCCGGCGCAGAGCCCGCGCCCGCGCCCGTCACCATCCCGTTCGTCGAGAACACGGATGTCTGGGCGCGCAACCCCAATGGCAGCATCATGTGCTGCCGCTGCCACGCCCACGAGGGCGTGAAGGGGCGCCTCTCGCCCGCCTGCACCAAGCTCATCGTGAACGCCGAGGGCAACAACGAAGAGCGCGCGTTCGAGGCCGGCTGCGAGAAGTTCGACGCGAGCGAGCTCTGCACGCTCAGCAAGGGCGCGCAGGCGGGCAAGCGCGTGGCGCACATGGGCGAGCGAGAGTGGGATGAGGCCGAGCCGCGCCCGACCTTCGAGCTCTCGCGCCCTGGCTCTGCGGCCTTCGGCGGTGGCGGCGGCGGTGGCGGCAACTGGCGCTCTGGCGCGTCTACGCCCCAGCAGAACTGGCGGTCTGGCGCAAGCACGCCCCAGCAGCGCCCCCAGCGCCCGTGCTGCACGAACCCGCGCTGCCGCCTGCCCAGCGGGCAGCAGATGTCGAACCACACGCTGGAGACCTGCGGCAAGCCTGGCGGCGGCGCCTACAAGGGCCGCAACTAAAGACAAAAAAAACACCCAAAAGACAAAAAACAAAAGAAAAAAGCACCATAAGACAAAAACAAAAGAGAAAAACGGCGAAAGCCAACTCTCTTTTGTTCTCTTTTTTTGCGTTGGTAAGAGGTGGTAAGAGTCGGCGGTAAAAAAAATTGAGGTGGCGACGCCCCGTAGATGGAAGGTACGGCCATCCCATACACTCTATCTACCCATTCACGCCACAATGGACTTCTACCCGCGCGAGAACTTCAAGTTCAGCGACGACGACCTCTCCATTCTCGCGAAGGAGATCGCCGCAGCCAAGAAGCTGGACGAGGCCGCGCGTCTCCAGGCCGCTGCCATCTACCTCATGAAGAGCATCATGGTGGAGAGAAAGGTGAACCACGAGAAGATGATGCTCGACTTCATCTCCGACATCCGCGCTGGCCGTCAGCCCCAGAGCATCCTCTGGCGGACCTTCACGACCAAGTTCGCCCCCTCTGCGACCCATCCTGACCGCGACTGTCGCGACGAGGTGATGGTCGCGCCTAGAAGCGGCAACAAGCTGACGCATCTCGACTATGTCACCAAGACGGGGCGACACGACCAGATTGAAGATCCGATGTTTGGCCGTTACCCCATCAGCATCTGGAAGGTGCTGAAGTTCACGGACATCGCTCTGGCCATCTCCAGTGAGCTCGGTCCGAACTTCATCTGTCACCACGAGTGCAAGGAGATCGAGCAGCTTCCCTCGGGCATCTGCTACCAGCAGAGCATCGTGGTGAGCTACCTGTGCAACGGTCGCAGTGAGCGGCAGGAGCTGGCGGTGCAGAGGGCGGCGACCAAATTCCCCGTCACTCACTGCGACCACTGCGGCGAGACCTACTCGATAGGCTCTTCACCTATCCGTTTCCCCAAGAATAAGAAGGTCTTCTGCACACAGACTTGCGCTCTCGAAGCACAGGAGGTGAAGCGCCTTGAGGAAGAGGAGGAGGCCGAGCATGCGGCTGACTACGACTACTGAGAGTCAGCTCCCCCAAAAACAAGAGAAAAAAACGGCGCAAGCCAATTCTCTTTTTTTGAAAATTTGAAGTGGCTTGGCACCATTTGATTTGTATAACAAGCACATCTACCATGGCATCTATCTCCATCAATGGCATCTCTGTTCCTGTGAAGTGCAACCCGAATTCGCCTGGGCTCGATCTGGATGCCGCGGTCAAGTCCAAGCTTCTCACTGACTGGGCGGCTGGCGTGGAGCCTGGTCTGGATGTTCGCGAGATTTCCGTCTCCAGCATCGACTTCTTCGGTCCGCGCGTCGGCTTTCTGAAGATTGAGACCATCACCTTCTTCCAGGGAGTTCGTGTGCCTGGCATCTGCTTTCTCCGCGGTGGTGCCGTCTCCATTCTCGTCATTCTCGAGTGCGAGGGAACAGACTACATCATCTTGACGCGACAGCCTCGTGTTCCTGTAGGTGAGTCTGGTCTTCTCGAGCTTCCTGCTGGTATGCTCGATGGCAGCGGCGCCTTTGCGGGCGTAGCGGCCAAGGAGTTAAAGGAGGAGACTGGTCTGGAGTTGCCCGCTGCAGACCTAGTTGACCTCACTGCAGCGGTGAATAGGCTCAGTGGTCTGAAGCCGGTGAAGGGGATGCTTCCAAGCCCTGGTGGCTGCGACGAGTTTCTTCGTCTCATGCTCCACAAGCGTCCCGTCACTCGCGCACAGTTAGATGCGATGCGCGGCAAGGCGACGGGTGTTCTGGAGGAGGGCGAGGTGATTAAGTTGGAGATTGTTGAGTATGCAGACGCATGGAAGATCTGCGCTGACTCGAAGCTCCTCTCCTCCATCTTCATCTATGAGCGCCTGCTCGCGACGGGTGCGCTTTGAGAGCTATATACACAAAAAAAAAGAAAAACGGTGTTCCCTGGCGGCCACCCACTCTTTTTTTGTAAATTTGAAGTCAGTTGTACGCGACATACGAGTCACTCACTACAGACACCATGGAGGGCGCTTGTGGCAAGATTATCGACACCGAGGACCAGGCTGTGGTCATCAAGAGGGTCCATCGCCATAAGGGTCCACATACACGCACTTCTTCTCACCGTGCTCCTGCGCAGTGTCGCATCCAACAGTGGGCAGGCAGCATCTTGACGCCGAAAAATGGTTTCAAGAAGCTCTTTGTACCTCGTGCCTGGGACCCTGAGCAGCATCAATACAAGATGGAACGTATTGACTGTCTTGTGCCTGTCAAGCACAGCGAGGTCGCAGGTGAACTGAAGATGTTCTATGCAATGGCTGGACAGCAGAACATCTTTCCATGTGACTACGAACTCTATAAGCAGCAGGATGGCAGCGTGGCCATGATTGATTTCGACAAGTTCGCCGAGTGGCGTGAGGATGGCACTGTGCTGTTTCCTTGGGGACAGGTGCTTGAGACTGTTATCCTGCCGTTTTAACGGTGATAAAATTTGAAGCCGTTGGGTACTTAATCATTTTTTACAAGCATATACCAATATGGCCTCCATTAACCTGTCATCTAAGGTTTCCACCAAGAACGGCGTCCCGCAGGGGTTAACCGGCGTAGCCGGCGTCAAGGGCAGCGACGTCTACGAGAGCACGGGCGACCCTCGCGTTGACCTCTCCACTATGGCCGTCCGCGGCTGCTCAGGCGACACTCTTAAGAGCCTCATGAAGGCTGTTCTGGAACTCGGCAAGACAGATCCGCAGGCTTACGAGGATGCCTTTCTGCTCGCTTTCCAGACACGCAATGTACGGGGCGGCAAGGGTGAGCGTGATGTATCCTATACCATGATGGCGATTCTACTTCGCCACACTCCCTTCATGATTCAGATGCTTGATCTTGTTCCCAAGTACGGATGCTGGCGTGATCTCTTCCATCTAGCATCCCACATGCTAGAGCGTGAGTCTGAGCGATGCAACTCGGTTAAGGAGGCAGTCATTGAGATTGCTCGAAACCAGCTAAAGAAGGATGCCTTTACCGTCGATGAGCCGATTAGCCTCTGTGCAAAGTGGGCGCCTCGTGAGGGCAAGGGCAGTGCCAATGATCAGACACTTGCGAAGGAACTTGCAGCCGCTCTCTTCCCTCAGATGAGCAAGATGAGCCAGCGCCTCGCTGCCTATCGCAAGTTCCTCTCCAAGTTGAACAAGCGCATTGACACCGTCGAAGTGAAGATGTGCGCGGGTGACTGGGAGGAGATTAAGCCGGCTGTGGTGCCTGGTCGCGCCCTCGACAAGTATCGCGCCGCTTTCCTCAATGAGACACTCCATAAGGTTCCCCGTGGCAGTGTCTACCGCCCTCGTTTTGAACCTGATCTTCGCCATCCAGATGATGAGGTCCGCATGGCGTGCCGCGAGCACTTTCAAGAGCACTTTGCAGCCGCTGCGCGTGGAGAGGTTACGCTCAAGGGTGCTGACACAGTCTACCCTCATGAGGTTATCAAGAAGATCCTCGATTCCTACCGCTACGACCAGTACTATGGAGAGGCGCCAAACCTTTCACAGGGTCAGCATGATCTTATCCTCGGCCAGTGGCGTGGCTTTGTAGAGAAGGCTCGTGCGTCAGGTGCTCTCCGCGACTGCATTGCTCTCTGCGACTTCAGTGGCTCCATGGATGGTGTTCCAAAGATGGTCTCGATGGCCCTTGGTCTCCTGATTGCCGAGGTGAGCGGCACCAATAAGTTTCTGACCTTTGACTCCGAGCCGAAGTGGCACCAGATGCGCCCCGAACAGACAATCATTGAGCGTGTAGCGGCCATTGGCAACATTGGCCACGGCCTCAACACAGACTTCCAGAAGGCGATGGATCTTGTCCTCGCGGATGTCAAGGCGCAGCGCCTCCGCCCTGAACAGGTTCCCAAGGATCTCATTGTCTTTACTGACATGGGCTTTGACCAGGCGTGCGGCTCGGATAAGACCAGTTTCTGGACAGGTCACTCCTACCGCAATGTGGTGAAGACAGCGCCTTGGCAGACGCACATCGAGATGATTCGTGAGGCGTGGAAGCGCGCTGGCGAGGACATGTGGAATCAGCCTTTCATGCCGCCTCGCATTGTCATCTGGAACCTTCGTGCAGAGTACAAGGACTTTCATGCGGCTGCCGACCAAGATGGCGTCATCATGCTGAGTGGCTGGTCGCCCACACTCTTCAAGGTGATTCAGGAGACTCGCGTTGAGGTTCTTACACCTATAGCCGCACTGCGTCTTCAGTTGGATGACCCGATGTACGATGCTGTCCGTGAGCGTCTTCGTATCCTGATGTCAAGTGCGTAATACTCCCCAAAATTTGAACCTTTTACTTATTTTTGTAAAATCAGTAG
>Ga0208507_1002185_pt1 | contig 10243 bp, 14 predicted proteins | sample CryBogCBH12Aug01_FD_184626 | JGI IMG/M metagenome (GOLD analysis project Ga0208507, IMG submission 184626) | Freshwater microbial communities from Crystal Bog, Wisconsin, USA - CBH12Aug09.1 (SPAdes) (version 2) | ecosystem: Environmental > Aquatic > Freshwater > Lake | place: Crystal Bog...
GACGGCAGGCGTATTCGTTGCAGCCCAGACAGCCGCACTTCGGGCACACCGGCTCGCCGTCGGTCGACGCCCAGCGGACGCGGCGGAACGCCGTCCGCGCCTCCTCGTCGGTCATCCGCATGACCTGCTTCACCGACAGGCTTCGCGCCTTGGCGGAGAGGAGGAAGTGCTGGCCTTTGGTCTTGCGGGGCATGCTGTCGCATCCGTATCGTAGCTAACGAATATGTTAGCTTTTTGGTCCTCTCTTGTCAACGCCGAACCATTCACATATGTTAGCTTTCGTTGCACATACGCATGAGACCTGACATGGACACCAAGGACGAATGGGCCGAGAGGGCGAAACGCTACCTCAAGGCCGAACTGAAACGCCGCGATGTCACCTATGAGGAGTTGGCCCAGCGCCTGTCCGGCATGGGCATCCCCGAGACGGAGGGGTCCATCACGGTGAAAATCAACCGTGGCACCTTTCCCGCGTGGTTCCTCCTGGCCGGCTTGAAGGCGATCGGCTCTCCCCAGGTTCGGATCGACGACGTGTGAACCTGTCCATGATTGTTGACCACCTCTCCGTGTTCTCCTATTGTTCTTTCGTATCGGGGATTTCATGATTTCTTAAGGGCGCCAGTGGGATTCGCCGTCAAGCGGGGCACTATTTGTTGCAATGGCGCCAAAAAGGCGCCATAATGTCCGACATGAAAGACGAACATCGCGCAAATCTTCGGTTGTCCGCCGAAACCTACGAAGCAATCGACGCCTTGCGGCGCCGCCTGCCCGGCAACGTCTCGCGCAATACCTGGATCGCGCTCGCCATCGACGAGAAGATCCAGCGAGACATGGCCAACTCCAAGCAAGAGGAGGCCGGGCATGGCTGTCAAATCGGTGGCCATTGATGATCAGCGGCGGCTCGCTGGCCGTCTGCTGAAGGAGGCGGCTGCGGCCGTCGATGCTGAGCCGTCTCGCGCCCGCGAGTTAGCGAGGCGCGCGATCATCCTTCTGGAAGCGGCGGAAATCGCCAACGAATTTGGGGCCTAACGAAGGGGGAACACTATGCCTGGATTCTACGAATTTTTCGCCGGAGGCGGAATGGCGCGGGCCGGATTGGGCGACGGCTGGCAATGCCTGTTCGCCAACGACTTCGACGACATGAAGGCCGCGGCCTATCGCGAAAACTGGTCGGCCGGTGGCGCGGCCGACGAGCTGTTGGTCGAGGACATCAATAAGGTGACGCCGGCCCAGTTGCCCGGCCAGGCTGACTTGGCCTGGGCTTCGTTTCCCTGCCAAGACCTGTCGCTGGCCGGGAACTATCTCGGCATTGGGCACCCCTCCAACAAGAAACAGACCCGGTCCGGCACGTTCTGGCCGTTTTGGAAGCTCATGCGTCAGCTTGGCGACCAGGGCTGCGCGCCGCGGCTTATCGTTCTCGAAAATGTCTATGGCGCGCTCACTTCAAACGGCGGCCAGGATTTTGCCGCCATCGCCTCGGCGTTTTCTGGAGCCAATTACCGCTTTGGCGCAATGATCATCGACGCACGCAGGTTCCTGCCCCATTCCCGGCCTCGGATGTTCATGGTCGGCGTGCGCGCCGATTGCGACATTCACGCCGGCCTTATGCTCGACGGCCCTTCGGCCGTCTGGCATCCCAAGGCGCTTGTCGCCGCCTATGAGCCCCTCTCTGCGGAGGCGAAAAGGAAGTGGGTGTGGTGGCGTCTTCCCACCCCCACCAAGTCGGGCAAGCGTTTCGCCGATCTGATTGAAGAAGTCCCAACTGGCGTTTCCTGGCACTCCAAGGCGGAGACGGCGGCGCTGCTCGCCATGATGAACCGCCGTCACCTTGCCAAGGTCGAAGCCGCCAAGGCAGCCGGCAAAAGCGTTGTGGGGGGGGTGTACAAGCGCACCCGCACTGAAAACGGCGTGAAGGCATGCCGGGCGGAAGTGCGATTTGACGACACCGCCGGTTGCCTGCGCACGCCGTCCGGCGGATCGTCCCGGCAAACCATCATCGTGGTGGATGGGTCGCGCGTGCGTTCCCGTCTGCTGTCGCCGCGGGAGGCGGCGCGGCTGATGGGGCTTCCGGAGTCCTATATTCTGCCCGCCAAATACAATGACGCGTACCACCTGGCGGGCGACGGCGTGGCTTTGCCTGTGGTGAGGCATCTGGCCGAGCACATTCTGGAGCCCGTGCTGGCGCACAACACGGTGCCGCCCGTCGCGCAGGCGGCGGAATAATCCATGTCGAGCATCGCGCCGAACCCGGAATTGCGTCAGCGGTTTGACGCCTTCATCGCGGCAAACACCCATAAGAAGGCGTCGGAGACCGACTTTCGCCGGAAGGGTTCTCTCGGCGTAGGGCTGATCATTACCCACACCCTCACGACCAAGCCCCCGAGTTTCCCGCTAAATCCCGAAGATTTTCTTGCGGATGCCGGCACTCAGGTGAAAAACCTGAGCGGGTCCAACATCAACAAAATCCTCAAGAGCAACGGGATTGATAAATCGCTTGGAACAGAGGTCGGGCGAACCAACCGGGGCGCTCCGCAGCATATGCGCGTTTATGTCGAGTTTCTGAATGGCTTGCACGCGGACGGCCTACTCGATCTGCCGGCGCTGATGAGCTTTTGGCTCGAAAAAGTTCACGAGTTCTTCGCCGCCAAACCTTTTGAATTAAAGCTCGATCCTTCCCTTGGCTTGCGCGCCATGGTCAGACATCTGATGAAGCAGGCCGAGGAGCGGCAGCGTCAACAGCAGGGCTTCAATTTTGCTGGCACCCTCGCGCAACATCTAATCGGCGCGAAGCTCGACCTGGTGCTGGGGGTCGATGACACCCGACACCACGGCGCCAATCAGAATGACGCGGGCGGTCGGCATGGCGATTTTCTGATCAACGATGTCTGCATCCACGTCACGACCGCGCCGGCGGCGCTGCTGATGCAGAAATGCAAGGCGAACCTGAGCCACGGCCTGCGTCCGATCATCGTCACCGTGTATTCCCGCGTGGCGGTGGCGGAGGCGATGGCTGAGGACATTCTGATCGGCGACCGTATCGACATCTTCGAGATTGAGCAGTTTATCGCCACCAACATGTTCGAGCTTAGCCTGTTCAAGCCAGGCGATCGCCGAATCAAGGTCGCCGAGTTCGTGGCCCGTTACAATGAATTGATCGACACGCACGAAACGGACCCGAGCCTGAAAATCCATTTCTTGGAGTGACCGCCATGGTCGCCAGCATCGGCATCGATCATGCGCGGTACCGGTAGATTTCCGCTCACCCGGTCGGAGATCATGGAGCGCGTTCGCTCCGAAGACACTGGCCCGGAACTGGCGGTGCGCCGCCTCCTCCGCGAAATTGGGTTTCCTGGCTACCGGCTTCACCGTCGAAACCTTCCGGGAAAGCCTGATGTGGCGTTCGTCGGCCGAAAGAAGGCCATCCTGATTCACGGTTGCTTCTGGCACGGCCACAATTGCCCGCGCGGACTTCGCCGGCCACGGTCAAATGAGGTCTATTGGCGGCGCAAGATCGAGCGGAACCAGGAACGGGACGCAGCCCACATGGCGGCGCTGATCGGCATGGGCTGGCGGGTTCTAGTCGTCTGGGAATGTGAAGTGAGTGGGCCGGACCTCGGTCAGCGGCTCCGGGAATTCATCGAATCGCCGTAGGTGTATCTGCTACATAATGCCGGTTATTCCTGGCTTGGAAACCTGTGTTTGTTAGGAAGATCGGCGTGTGTCGAGGTCGCCCGGGGTCACCACCATCGAAAAATTATATTTCCGTTTGTGGTGAAAATGCCTATATTTCATCAAATGGCAAACATCCCTCATAGCGAGATCCAACAACCAACGGCAGTCGATCAGGTGGACGCTGGGCTCACCATTTCCAAGGAGTTGGCGGAGGCGGCATTGGCGCCGTCGACGAGAAAGGTGTACCGCCGCGCCTTCGCGCAGTTTTCGGCGTGGTGCGAGGAGCAGGGTATAGAAGCGCGGCCGGCCACCGCGGCGGGGGTCGCTTCCTACATCGGCACCCTGCACAGTCAGGGTCTGACGCCGAGTCGCATAGCGGTCATTGTAGCAGCCATCGGGTATCATCATCGCGAGGTCAAGGTCCAGGATCCGACCGTAGACCCAGAGATCCTGATGGTGCTAAGGGGCACCAGACGGCGGGATGCGGGACGGAGCAAGCGCAAGGCCCGGGCGCTCCTGGCGCAGGGGATAGACGGGCATGACAGCGACATTCAACGAATGGCCGCGACAATGCCCGGTGCCGATCTGGTCGCCCTTCGGAATCGAGCCCTCCTGTTGCTGGGGTTTGCCGGCGCGTTCCGGCGGTCTGAGTTGGCCGGCCTGGCGGTCGGCGATCTCGACTGGCGGCCCGACGGTCTTGTCGTCGTGCTGCGCCGAAGCAAGGCCGACCAGGAAGGCACCAGGCCGGTCCGCAAGGCTATTCTCCCCGGCGAAGTCCTTTGCCCTATTCACGCCTTGAAAAGTTGGCTCGCTGCCCTCGAAGCGGCAACAGGACGCGAGGGTCGATGTAATGGAGCCGTAAATCGCGGGGCGCTGCCGGTCTTTGTCAGTTTTGGGACGAAGCCAAAACGACAGGCTGATGGAACGGTCATCCATGTCAGTTATCCGAAAAGTACAGCGATGTCGGATCAGGTCATCAATCAGGTGCTGAAGGCTGCGGCTGCGGCTGCAGGAATCGACCCGTCCATGGTCTCCGGGCACAGTCTCCGGAGAGGCTACGCAACGTCATCGGCGATTGCCGGAAACGATGTTGCCGGGATCCGTGACCAGCTCGGCCACTCGTCGGTGCAGATGACGATCAGCGAATATGTCCAACCGGCAGAGCAACTAAGGAAAAAGAACTTCCGCAGTCTGCTTTAAATGCCCAAGCCGATTGAATTGGTCACCTCAGGCGGACGTGAGAGCGCCGCTATATTTAAGGCCTGCCCTCGGCCAGGACACGGGCATAACCGGGCGAATCATTCAACAAGGAACGAGCGATTGCCAAATCACCATTGGCGCCGGCCCGGGAGGATGCTGGACAGGCCAGCCGCAGCTTCTGGCGAGTGGTGATGTCGTCGACAGTAACGCGTCTCCACGCCTCAAAAACCGACCTTCCTGGCGAGGGAGCCACAGTGCAGACATTAGGCAGGACGCCGAGGCCATCTATCGGATATCCGCTGGGGCTATAAAAACGCGCGACCGTGAGAGTAAGAGTGACCTCCTCCGGCAAGGGAATGACAGCTTGAACCGTGCCCTTTCCGAAACTTGTGGTGCCAATCAGGACGGCCCGGCCGCGATCCTGCAGGGCTGCGGCCAGGACCTCAGCGGCCGACGCCGATTGCCCGTCTATAAGCACCACTAAAGGTGCTTCCTCCTTTGGTACCGGCGAATTGCCTTCAAAAGAACGGTTGGCATCTTGGGTGCGCCCCGACGTAGTCACAATCACGCCACTGCCAAGGAAACGCTGGGCGGTGAGAACAGCTTCATCTATCGGTCCCCCCGGGTTACCCCGAAGGTCCAGAATAAGCCCGCGGAAACCCGGCATTGTCGCGGCCCTGCCAACTAATTCCTGAACCCTGCCAGCAGTGCCGTTCGTAAAGCGCGAAATTGTAATGAGCGCAATCCCGCTCTCGATCTCGCCCCTGACACCGGAGGAGGCAAATTTCGACTGCACCGATCGAAGGCCTGACGAGGAATCGACATCGAAGAACGAAGGTTCGGAAAGGTCCCCACCGCGAGGGGTGCTCCGTCCGGAATTAGGAACACCAACCGCATTCCCTGCCGCAGCCGGGTAGTAACGGGAATGTTCGTCGAGTGACCCCAGGGCGCGATCGAAGATGGCACGGCAGACCGCGGCAGGCGATGCGCGGGAGAGACGGATAGAGACAGTCCTGGCGTCTTCCACGATGCGATCGACCAGGACCGCCCACTGACCAGGATCGCTTTCGGGAGAGATGTATTCGTGAAACGCAGTCCCGCGATAGGTCAACGTCAACCCTCCGGCGGTCACAATCACGGCCAAGTCGCTATCCAACCGCGACAACCCCTGTAGACCTTCACCGACGAACTGCAGCAAAGAAACAGGTCGGATGTAGCGGTCAGCAATGGCCTGAAAACCGGCCTTGAGGACACCTTCGGGAGTCGCCGGCTGCAGATCGGCGATAGGGCGTGGCAGATCTCCGGCCATGACAGAGGCAAAGGGGATTGCCGACAGCAATACGGCTGACACGGCCAACGAAAGAAACCGTGCGGTCAAAACCATCCGTGTCATCCGCGGATCACGCGATAGTCCAGCGGGTCATCGACCGGGCAAATATCAACCTCGATGCCAAAACGTGTGGAAAGCTCATCTCGGATTTCATTATAGCGGAGGCATTCGCCATAATCGTTCGAGAGATAAGGGTGTGCCCGCCATTCGCCGGCCATTTTCTCCAGCTTCGTCAGAAGATGCTCCGCGGTCCTCAAATCCTGACTGATCGACATTGTTTCCTCCTTCAGCACTATGATTGGGTAAATCCTTGGTTCTAAGCAACAGGGCACCAGAAATTTATGAACCTGGTTATATTCATTGCAATCTGGTGAAAGTGACAACAGTCACTTCCTACCCTTTGATGATTGGATGGGTGACCGCTAAAAAAAATGGCCGCGTGCCCCGAAAGATGGTGAAAAATGTGATCGTTCCTGCTTGTCTTTTTGTTAGACGTATTGTACCGTTAATTCATCTTCGAGCGTGAACACCTCGGAGACGGCATGGGAGGATATCCCATACCACGGGAACTGACCCTCATTCAGGACTCCTAAGCACTGCGGTGCTTAATCAAACGGACCCTCGCCGCCTCGGCGATGTGGCTCTTTTACCAAAAACACAATGAAATAAAAAAGCGATCGCCTATGCGGTCAGCGTTGGGGAATCGTGCAGAAAAATAACAACGCGCAGCAATGACAAGCGCGAACGACTGCACAAAAGAAACTGGTGGCACACCTCTATGTGCCGTTGTCTGCCGTAATCCGTTCGCCAGAACGTCGACAGCCCCATCTTGCAGAATTTTTCAACCATCCCGACCAGCGACGAACTGGAGCGGCGGTGGATTTCATTCGTTTGGTTTTTTCTCTGTGTTTGTTTCCAGAATAGGAGGTTCCTATGGCCCGTATCAATCGTCGTAACAGTTGTCCAAAAGTAGAGTATGTAAATTTCCAGCAACAGGACAAAACATGTTCCCCGAAGTTTGTTAAGAACGTCAAAGGGCGTACTGCGAACCAGGAGTTGCTATTGGAGGCGATCGACACCAGTCCTTTGACTCTGGCGATCGGACCAGCGGGGACCGGGAAAACCTATCTCGCCGTGGTAAAGGCCGTGGAAGCTCTTTCCTCGCGCCGAGTGTCGAAGATCATTATCTCCCGGCCGGTGGTGGCTGCTGAAGAAGAATTGGGGTTCCTGCCTGGCGATCTGAACCAAAAGATGGATCCCTGGATGCGGCCTATTTTCGACGCTCTTAATGAGAGAATGGGGGCAAAACAGGTCCGTGACGCTATCCGTAATGGGGAAATTGAAATCGCCCCTTTGGCCTATATGAGGGGAAGGACGTTTTCCAATGTGTTCGGCATTTTTGACGAAATGCAGAACGCAACCCTCGGCCAACTGAAGATGGTCCTCACCCGGTTGGGGTGGCAATCAACGATAGTCATCACCGGCGATCCCGACCAATCTGACCTGTTGCCGGGCGTATCAGGCCTGACAGAAATCGCTGAACGACTGGCGGATCTTGACGGCGTGTCCATTGTCCGCCTCGAGGACGGTGACATCGTGCGGCATCCATTGGTTGGCGCGATGTTGCCTCGCCTGGCCAAAATCGGAGCGGCCCAATGACCATAGCCATCCCACAGATACAGGCATCGAAGATGGAAGGCTCCGCTGATCCAGCTCATAGGGAACCCCGTCCACTGGCGTCGGTCCGAGAAATTGAGGTGTTTACCGTCATTAAGGCGAACGGGGTTCCTTACCTGTACATCTTTGCAACCGTGCCTGTGCGCCAGGGATCGATTCCTGCGCCTCACCAATTAATCGACATTCGCCGCCTTCCTAAAACACTGACCTGCGGCTTCCTTGATTTGTATCCGAAGATGCAAATCTCCGCTCGGCTCATGGATGCCGCGTGGCGCTGGGAATGCGCGATTGCCGAGGGCCTTTTTGGTGAGGCTGTGCGAGCAGACATCCGAGACATGGCGTAGGGGGGCGCCAGGTGGCGGGAAAAAGCCGGCATTAGGTTGATATCATTTTTATCGGCTCCGCGGTGAATGGACCGACCACCCGGGCTTATGGCCGCCCACCTGCCGGGGTCAAATGCCACCGATCTCGGGTAAAGAACGCGGCAGGCCAGAACGACACTGCCGGGACGCCCGCGTTATCCGGTCATCCATCCAAGAACCAACCAATTTAGGGGTGGCCCCCGCCGACTGGTGGTCAGGGGGCCGATAAGAAGACATTATCGGCCGTGTGGCGGGTGGTACGACCACCGGGACTGACTGGTAGACCCCAATTTAGAAATCCCTTCTTTTCCGCACGGCCTTGGCAAGGGTCTGGTATATGCGCTATTGAATTGATATGTTCTTTGCAATCATTGTTATTGGTGAGAATGGGAAATGTCGAAAATTCTGACCGCCGCCGCGTTGGCATCTGCCATTTTGTCGACCTCGGTATCTCCGGCAAAAGCCGACCCGTGCAGTTCCGTCCTTTGCATGATGGGACTGGTCGAGGGTGTGGGTGTCGTAACCAGTTGTGGCGGATTCGTGGCTGATTTCTTTAGCCTTCGGCAATTCGGTGGCGGCGGCGTTTTTCTGCCTGGTGCAACGGCGGCATTGAGAATGGCTTTTCTATCCCAGTGCTCGGCAGCCGATCCGTCCTCCGTCAGCGCGATCATATCTGCCTTCGGCGCTGTCTACGCTCTTTAGGGGAGACGCCAGGTCGCGCTTAGTTAATCGAGCCTAAAAGATGTCCGCGATGAAGCTTTCGCCACGTCGGTTGCAAGCAATGCCGTGTTTGATACCGTGCAATTCGTATCGGCAAACCGGCACGTTTGCGATAGGGAGGGTGAGATGCTTCGCGACCATTTAATCAGAAGCAGAGGTAGAAGTCGTCAGACAAAAAGGTCTGTGACACCTCCGGCGCTGTTTGTGTTTGTCGCTGTGATTATTGCCCAGATCGGAATTGCCGGACCCTGTTGGGCCTGGGGCAAAACCGGACATGAAGTAATTGCCCTGATTGCGGAAAAGCATTTGACCCCGTCGGCGCGGGAAAAGATCGCGCCCATTTTGGAATCCGAGAACTCCGTCAGTCTCGCTGACCAGTCGAGTTGGGCCGATGTGTACAGAACCTTTCACCCGGAATCAGCGAACTGGCATTTCGTTAACATTCCATTTGATTCGGACATATATGACCCGGCAAGAGACTGCCCTGGAAATGACTGTGTCATCGCCAAGACACGCGAGTACGCCCGAGGACTGACGGCATTACCGGACGATCTCATCACGAAAGGAAATGCCCTATCTTTCCTCGTGCATTTTGTCGCAGATCTCCACCAACCGATGCATTGCATCGAGCGTGGACATGACAAGGGCGGAAACCTGGTAAAGGTGAAATACAAAGGCCATCCGACCACTCTCCACCATGTATGGGACATGGAACTGGTGAACTCCCTTGGCGGACCGGACGCTAATGCAATTGCAATGATGGTCGAGACCTACATCACCCCAGAGGCGCTGAAGCAATGGAGCGCTGGAACGCCGGAGGCCTGGGGCACTGAATGTCATGGCGTAGCAGTTCGAATGGCCTACGGGAAAATGCCCGCCGGCGATGAACCGGAACTGTCCGACGCCTATGCCAATCTCGTGAGGCCAGCAGTTATCACCCAATTAGGCCGTGCCGGGGTGCGGTTGGCTGGGATACTCAACGCTGTATTTTCAGCGAAATAAATCGACAAAAAAAAGAGCCAAGACAAGCCCCCTCCCCTCCGCACCAAGCGGAAAGGATAGGACTTGTCTGGCTCGAGAAAAGGTGACGCCACCGTTTCGGTAAGCATCCCTGCCCTGCTGCAACCGCGGTATTGGTTGACAGCAACATTTATTGGCCGACTTCCGGCGCCGTATGGACAGATAGGACGCCGGGTGTCGTCTTGTGGATCAAGCTGCGGCTTTGATGGCAAACACCTCCTCCACCGCCTGTTTGGCCCGTTCTAACGTCTCGTAACGATCG
>Ga0208507_1002186_pt1 | contig 10242 bp, 2 predicted proteins | sample CryBogCBH12Aug01_FD_184626 | JGI IMG/M metagenome (GOLD analysis project Ga0208507, IMG submission 184626) | Freshwater microbial communities from Crystal Bog, Wisconsin, USA - CBH12Aug09.1 (SPAdes) (version 2) | ecosystem: Environmental > Aquatic > Freshwater > Lake | place: Crystal Bog...
CAACAAATCCAAATTTAGTTTCACAAGGCGCTGTAGCAAATCGTGATGCGTATAGAAGCGCTCCAGCAGTTCCGGCAATAACCCCTGAAATGCAAGCTGAAATAGACAAGCAATCAGCAGCCACACCGAGCCTTAAAAATAACCAACAGGGGAACGTAGGCAAACCGCCAGTTCAACCACAGGCTCCGCAAGATTCAGGTATTGCAGCGGCATATAAAGACTTTATGGGAAGAAAAGATCCGTTTGCTGGTTTGGGAGACACTGACGCGCAGCATGCGCAGAAGATTGCCGAAGCCAAAAACCAAGGTTTAAGTAGTTTCCTTATGAACATGGGCGCTAAGATGATGACTCATGTAGGGCCTCTTGGGGCTGCTGGTGGTGAAGGTATTACCGCTGGAATGCCTGCCCTTGAAAATAGCCATAAAGTAGTTCGTGAACTTGACAATAATCGAGAACAATTTAAGTTTAATAAAGCTAAAGCTGAAGAATTGCGTGCCCAAGGTAACATTGAAGCAGCTATTAAGTACGAGAACGCTAATACTGACCTCATGTATAAGTCTGGTAGTTTGGCTGTTGAGCACGAGAAAAACGATATGATGCGTCCATACTACGCTGGATTGGGTAGTTTTTATGCTAGCGGTAGAGGAAAAGATCCTAATTCAGTACCACTAGAAAAAGCTACTGAACAATGGAATAAGTTGAAAACTGGGGAACTAAGAAAGTTAAACGCCCAGAATATTACAAACCCCAGCCAATATCGAGAATTTTTAATTACAGGTCAGGTACCGCTTAATGTTGCTGGTACAATACCAGAAGGCGCGCCAACGGCACAGTTAAAATAAAGTTAACGCCTGCTTTGTAATTACAATTTAAATTAACGCATTTAGTGAAGAACTTATGGCATACGTACAGCTACCAAATGGAGTATATCTTGAAATCCCTAAGGGGATGGATCCCCATGAAGCGTACGCAAAAGCGCAGCAGCAAATGCCAGAAGCATTCTTATCACCAGCTGAACGAGAAGAGCGCCAAGGTTTTGGTTCTGCAGTAAAGCAAGGTTGGAATCAAGCTAAATCAGCAACTGAAGCTGGTTTAGGTTCTTTATTAAATAGTGACACACTCAAAGCATGGGCTGAACAAGATAAAGCTGAAGGTGCCAAAGAAAGTTTTATCCCCACAACAGAGGAAGATGTAAAAGCTGGATTTAAAGAAGGCTTACTTCCAGGTGTTGGTGCTGGCTTTAGAAAATATGTTAGCGAACCAGTTGGTGGAATTGTTGGCCGATATGCTGCTCCCGCAGCTGTTGGTGCTGGTGCTGGTGCTCTTGCGGCTGTAGCCGCTCCAGAAATTGCTGGCGCTTCTTTAATTGGTGGTATGACAGGTCGGGCATTAGCAGGAGCAGTAGCAACCTCCGCAGCAGATTTACCTGCTGAAATTGGCGAGAATTTAGAGTACCAAAAAGAAAAAGGCAAACCCGAGAATCTACCTAAAGCAGTGGCGGCAGGTCTTCTTCAAGCTACCTTTGCTGGATTTGGTTTGCCGGGTATGGGTGCAATTCCTAAATATGCCCGCGGTCTTTTAGGTAAAGAAGCTGAAAGCCTTGGCGAACAAGTAGCCAAAGGTGCGCTTAAAAAAGAAGATGCCCTAGCTAAACTTAGTGGCACAACAAAAAACTTTTTAACTGAAACTGGCACTAATGCTGTTGCTGGTACTGGCATGATGGTTGGCACTGAGGCTGCACGGCGTGCGTCCGCTGATCAAGATTTATTAAGCCCAGAAGCACTCCAGTCTTATAAAGAAAGCGCTCTTGGAGCTGCTGAGTTGTCTCCCATCTTCGGCGCCTTGCACGGTCTGCCTAAACGTAAGGGTGAAGTAAGAGCGATTGAAGCTGGCGAAGCTAAGTTTAATGAAACAGAACGCAAGAAAAAGCAAATTGCAGATGATGCAGAAGCCGCTCGTCTAGCTGAGAGACAGCAACAAGTTGATTTTGAACAATCGCAACGTCAGACTGGCGACTTGCTTGGTATGGAAGTTCCGGCGCAAGAACAACCGGGTGTTAGCGGTGTTTCTCGTGACCAACGCACGTTAGCTGAAAAAGAACAAGCCGACACTGATTTATCTAGCCATAGACAGATGCTTGAGAATAGTGTTCCAGCGCTTAAGCAAACAATAGCAACGGTTGAAGGGCACTTAAATACTGCCATCGAAAAAGGCGACATCCCCACATACAAACAGTTGTCTGAGCGCCATGCCCAACTTACTGGCGTTCTAGAAACAACGCAAAAGCAGCTGGAAGCGCTTGGACCTACTGAAAAAACAGATGCACAGCAGCGCAAAGCATTAGAAAAGCAGCTTAAAGACGCTACGTCTGAATTCCAGAGTCTTAATATGACTAACGGAATGTACGACAAAGAACGTTTAGATGCTCTTACTACTAAGATTGAAACCGCTCAGAAAAAATTAGCTGACCTTGGCCCTGCAAAAGAAACCCAAGGGGGGTTTGACTTTGAAGCTGGTCCAAAAGAAGACCAAACAGCTAGCGCAGCTAAACAAGCTGAAGAACTTACACAGAAAAAGTACCTTGGCGAAGAAACCGCGCCTGCTACTGAAGAAGATATTGCAGCGCAGAAACAGCAAGAAGCAGCCTATGCGCAGGCTACCGAACGCCACAGTATGTTGGAAGATTTGTTTAACAAGGCTAATAGCAGTAATGATATTCAGGGTGCTATTCAGATTAAAAAACTGATGGAGCAAAGCGCTGCAGCAGTTGAAGCCGCTAAGCCAAAAGCAAGAACAGAAGCCGAGCCTTCTAGAGAGCAGGCTCTCAACCGTGTTGATCCTATAACTGAAGCTAGAGAAATCCGCGATATGGAAAACAAAGCTAAGGCTTTGGATGACCAAATGAAAGCGGCTGCCGGTAAAAAACAAGCGCTAGAAAAAGATGGTGAGCTTACTCCTGCCGGTAAAAAATTAGCGGCAATTCAAGTTGAACGAGACCAGCTGCTGGCCGACGCTAAAAGACGTCAAGATGCTCTTAATGCCCAGAACCTCAGCGAAGGCTCTTCTCAGCAAACTACTGCTGCAATAGCTAACGCGTTCCCTAAAAATGAAATGCACCCAGAAGTAATGGGTAAACTAGCTACACTAAAACGCCATGTTGGGGATAACTTAACATTACGTGGCGCTCTAATGGGGCTAAAACGCAAGTTAGACTTGGCTCGTGGCAAACGCAATCGTTCTACTGCTAATAGAGAAGAAGTTTCAGAAGTTATTGGTCAGATGCGTAATTTGGCTGAGCGTATTCAACATTTAGATAAAGATATTGATTTGCCAGTTGGGGAACATGTGCCAGGAAAAATAAGGGCATACCATGAGCTTCTCAATAGTGTAAGACGTACTCAGCGCAAACATTTAGAAACATACCTTGATTCTCTTAGCGCCCTGGCTAACCGTGACTATATTGGTGGCGATACTAAGCGCGCAAAAGTAACTAAGGGTGTGTTGGAAAACCGCGTGGCGCAAGCTGAAAAAGCTTTTTCTGATTCTTTAGTTGATGAAGTAGCTGCCCACCGCCATGTTGCGGGTAGTATGCCGCTAAATGAACAGCAAGTAAAAGAAGTTAAAGCTAAGTTCATGGAAGCTGTTGGCGATATTAAACGTTTAGCCACAGGTGAAATTGCATCCCCAGAAGCAGCACAAGCGGTTATTGCTGAACATATTGCTAACGTAACCCACGATGCCGTTTCTATTAAGAATCCAATAAGCAGATATACCCCTGAACTTAGAAACCAGTTTAATGGTGCTGATGAGCGTTCTACAGAAATTAAGTATCAAGAAGCGCGTATTAAAGAAGAACGCAGTAGCGAGAAACCCGACTTAGAAGTAATAGCTAAAGCCCAAGAAAAGATTGGTAAGCTGGTTAAGGAGTTGCGCACAGAAGAAGCACAACGTATGGCGGAAGAAGACCGCAAAGCTAAAGCCCCAGACGTATCTAATGTAGGTAACTTAGAACAACAAGATTTGTTTGGTAAAGAAAACCAAGAAAATACACAAGCAGCTAACGTTGAGCGTATTGAACGCGCTATTAAAGAACAAGAAGATATTGTTAAGGAAGTAAATGCCTCTAAGTTCCCTGATTTAAAACGTGGATTCGAGGCTCAGAATAAAGCCGCCGAGTTACGCAAAGAACTAGAGCAAGCTAAAGAAAAGAAACCGCTAGCTAAACTAGAACCAATTGCTACAGTACGTGCAACAACATCTAACTTTATGCGCCTTGTAGAAACTCAAGGTAAAAAACTTAAAGCCGCTAAAGAAAAAGTTGCAGCTGAGCTAGATGCTTTAGAAAAGCAAGCAGAAGAACGTAAAGCTGCAACAGAGAAACGTGCTGCCGCCAAAATGGAAGCTACTGCCGAGTCATCTGCTGAACTTAAAAAGCAAATTGAAATACAGAAGTCTTTTGTTGAAGACGTTGCTAATGCAGACAAGTTAATTAATAAAATTAATGCGGAAACTGCGGGCTTATGGAATGCAAGAAGTCAAGTTACTAAGCAACTTGAAGCAATGAAAGCTAAGCTTGAAAAAGAACAAGTTTCTTCACGTCATTTTGGCAAATATAAAATTAGACTTGGGGAAAAAGACAGAGAAGTAGCTAGACTTCTTGAAGATTCTAAGGCTGTTAATAAAGAGTTGAAAGAACGTTTAGCGGAAATCGATGCCCTTCATACTCGCGCTAACAAAATAAAAGAAGCAAACATTAAAACTGAACGCGCTATCCTTTCTAGCATGGAGCGTAAGTATGAAAAAACCCCTCAAGCGCAATTAGAGCGCCAGATTGAGCAGGCTAAAACAAATATTCGTGTTCAAGAAGCTGCGTTGCTTAAGTCCATAGAAGATAATGCAAAGCAAAATCGTGAGAACGAACAACGCCTACTAGAAGGTTTAGGCCTTCCAGGAACCAAAGTAACTGGCGATGTGGTTGGTTTGCGCGGTGAGTTAGTTACTTTACAGGCTAAACTTAAGACTGCTAAGGGTAAAAACCGCGATAAAGTTAAAGCGGCTATAGAAGAAAAAGAATCCGAAATTAAAGAAGCTGTTGCGCCCACTCAAACCGTAGAAGAAAAAACTGCATCTGATAGATTAGCCCTTGAAAAACAGCGTGAAAAAGATGTCGATTATTCTACACGTAGAAAAGCGCGTAATGAAGTTATTGCAGAAGCGAATCTACAAGGCGCTAAAGAACAAGCTAAAAAACAAAAAGCCAAGATTGATGGTGAAATTAAAGTTTTAGAAGAAAAGATTAAGAAAGTAAATACTCCGGAAGCTGCGGCTGAACGAGTAGTAGAAGCTAAAGCGTCTGTCGCTGAAACTCGCAGAAAACTGGCTCAAGAACGCAATCTACTTAAAGAAACATACGAACGTACAGACAAAAAATCTGTGGCTGCGAGAACTAACTTTCTTCAAGAAGCTAATGCTATTACTGAAAAAATGAAAGCAGCTAAAGCTAAACCATTAACAGCAGAACAAGCTGTTACTAAACTTCAAACTGAAGTCGCTCTATTAAAAGAGAAAAAAGATAAGATAGAAGCTAAGGTAGAAGTCGAGCCAAAACAATCTGAAAGAGCTAAAGGCCCAGCAGTTCGTGTAGTACACTCACCTAAAATGTTTGAACGCGGCACCAAGAAAGAACTTACCCCTGAGCAACGTAAGGCTAATGAAAAAGAACTAAAAGAAGCGATAGAAGCGGAAAAAGATTTTGCTGAGCTACGTCAATCAGATTTAAGCGCTGAAGATTTCGGTGACTTATTTAGCGGTTTAAATTCTAACAATTGGGAAGCTCGTACGGATAAAGCGCATGGCGGTGAAGGTATTAACCACGCAGAAGCCAAGGCTATTATTGGCGGTGTAAGCAAACCAAAGGGCCTTAAGCTCATGGTCGTTAAAGAAGCAACGCCTACACTACGTAAAATCATCGAAGCATCTGGCCACAACCCAGATGAAGTACGCGGGGGCGTTCTGCCAGACGGAACAGTTTTTGTTATTACTAAGAACCACGCTGACGCTATTGACCTTAAGAAAACTATGGCCCACGAAATTACTGGTCACTTAGGCGTTGAGGGTGTGCTTGGCGATGAAGGTGTTAGAGCGCTAGTAAACAAAATAGCCAAACAAGAAGGTGGAGTTTTTGGGCTTGCTGAAAAATTAGGCGTTCGCGATGATGCGGAGAAAGCTCATGCAGCAGCGCTCAACTCTGGTAAAACAGAAGCGGAAGCAATGACAGCCGCAGTTAAGGAAATGATAGCCTATACTGAAGAAGCAAGGCCGTCCAAAAGTTTTGTTGAAAAAGCAAATGAATGGCTTAAAGCTTTAGTCGGCGCGGTTCGATCTGGCTTACGTAAAATGGGCCTTGATTTAGATATTAGTACTTCTGACATTTATAAGATTCTTCGTGACGCTAGAAAAGACTTTGACGCTTCGCGGCCTATCGCCTCCAGATTAGAAAACGGCGAAGTGTCTTTTGCAAGCAAGCCTTTTTACAAAGCAGGATTTGATACGTCTCTTCAAGGATACGCAAAAGATGTTATCGCCCAAGAAAAACCCTTTACCGATAGAATTAAAGGTCACGTTCTTGGTATGAGCTTAATGCATCGTTTTGTTGACCGTTTTGCGGGTCTCGAATATATAGCACGGGCAATGTTAGACAAACTGCAAGCGGTTCAAATGATGTACTACAACCGCCTGTATGACCAACGTAATAATATGGTGTCCGAAATAGCTACGCACGGACCTATCAGGCTAGAAAAGAATGAGCTTGGAGAACATCAATATAAGAGTGCAAAAAAACCTGGCCTTAAAGATATATTTGCAACTATTGGTAAAGCCATACCAGAAATTGGTAATGCGGAAGCAGCTAATGAGCAGTTTGGTTTGTATTTAGCAGCCGAACGTGCCTCATCTACACCAAACGGCTTAGAAAAATTAAACTTAGCGGGCAAAATTTCACAAAAGCAATTAGACGATATTTTAAAATTTGGCCGCACTAACCCCCACTTTCAAGAAGCTCGTAAGATGTACCGTGAGTATAATAATGGGCTACTAGATTTTGCTGTTCAAACCGGTCGCCTATCTAAAGAAGTTGTCGATAAGCTAAAACAAGGCGACTATGTTCCGTACTACCGCGAACGTGCAGATGGTTCTGTTTGGGATGAAGAAAACCACATTCGTATTGGCGATATTAAAACGCAGCAATATCTGAAAGAGCTCCTTGGCGGAGACAAGTCTATTGTTAACTTTGAAGTAAGCTCTCTTCAAAATACATACATGTTGACAGACATGGCGATGGGTAATGTGGCTACAAAAAATACAGCCCACACATTACGCACTTTAGGCGTTGCGGAAGTCCACGATGGGCATGCTCGCACTGGCCCTAATGTAATACGCTTTTACGATAAAGGCGAAGAGCAGCACGCGGTTATTCAAACTTCAGGTTTGTCTACCCAGCTTGAAGACCGCCTTGATAAAATGCGTGCAGAAGGTAAAGCCAATACTGAAGAGTACAAGAAGCTACGTGAACGTGCAGAAGTTAGCCGCCAGTCTGAATCTTTGTTTGGCGATATTCCTGGCGATATGATTGCGCGCGGCATGGAGGGCGTATCTATGACTCTGCCTTCCGCCATTAGTTTTATGCAAGGCCCAGCCAATTTACTTCGTAAAGCCGTAACAAGATTTCCAGCTTACTCAGCCCGTGTGGCATTTAAAGAGTCTATTGATAGCTGGATTAAGACTGGCGCAGATGTACGCCCTATAGTAGATGTCCTTGGCAACATAAAGAAAAGTTGGGAAGGTTCTTCTCCTGAAGTTCGCATTCTCCAAGAGCAGGGTATTATTGGCGGCCATGTATACGCCGGTACTATGGCTGATATGCGCACTATCTCGCAACAGATGGCCCGTGGTCAATCAGGTTGGGAAAAACTTTGGGCTAAGGCGGACAGATTGGCAATTGTAGCTGATGAATCCGCTCGTTTGACGCTATACCAAGGCTTTATTAAAAAGGGTATGTCTCCAATGGAAGCATCCTTAGCTACTTTAGAGTCCCAAAACTTTACCAAGCACGGCTATTCACCTAGTGTGCGGGCGTTAAGCGTCATGATTCCTTTCTTTAATGCGCAGATCCAAGGCCTTAATACTTTGGCACGCGCTGGTTTAGGTAAATCTTTGTTTGAAGATAAACTTAATGTAAAGAATACGCTACTTAAACGCGGTGCTATGGTCGCTGGTATGTCATTACTTTATACCTCGCTAATGCAGAATAACAAAGCGTACAAAAATGCTACGGATGAAGACAAGCTTAACTACTGGTTTATTCCAATTCCCGGCATGAAAGACCCAGTTCGTGTACCTATTCCATTTGAATCTGGCGTTATCTTTAAAGCGCTACCAGAAGCAGTGTTTAACTTGGCGGCTACTGATGCAAAAACAAAAGATGTTCTTCCCGCATTTGCTAAACAGTTAATTGGAAACGTACCTGGAGTGTCTACTGCATTCTTGCCACAAGGGGTTAAGCCTGTTATTGAAGCATTAACAAACACTGATTTGTATTCATTATCCCCGATTGAAAGTGCCCGTGATAAAGCGCAGCAAGCAGGATACCGTTCTCATGCTAATACGACTGAAGTATCGAAGCTTGTCGGTAGCTACCTCGGTGTTTCCCCCGTTCAACTAGACCATTTCATTCAAAGCTACACAAGCAGTACTGGTATAGCGCTGATGTCTATGTTTAATCCTGTTTTACGTAGCACAACTTCTCCTGAAATGACAGCGCATGACTTGCCGATAGTTGGCGGTTTTTTCCAACCTTCTGACGGTGCTGGTTTGATTAACAAAGCCTACAACTCTATGGTTAACATTGAGCAGCTGCACAACACCTACACAGCGCTTGAGGCAGAAAACCCGGACAAAGCAGATAAATTCTATCAGAAGTATTCCAAAGAAATTGACTCTACTTCCTCAGCTGGAGCATTCAAACAGCAAATGGGCGATCTTAATAAGCGTGAACGTGAAGTACGTGGCGATAAAACGCTAACACCTTCACAAAAACGCAAAGAACTTGATCTAGTTAAGCAAGATAAAATTGATTTGGCAAAAGACTTTAGGTCTAGCGTAGGCGGGTAAACCAAACGCCTAGCTTGCCATTCTTGCGCCCTATCTCTGCCTTGGCTTGTACTCGGTGGTAAAGGGCGGCTTTTAAACCGTTTACCTTTACCACATCCAAGTTTAAAGTTGGTACGAAAAAGCCCCCTTGTGGGGGTACTTCTAACCACGGAAAATGCACTTTAATCTTCCTCACTTATCACCAGCGGCCGTGTAATTCTCATTACATTGACTCGCATCGATGGGCCGCGTGTCTTAGCCAGCATGTCTTTGCGCATGTACGCTATCTTGTAGTTAGGTAGCGTTTCAAGCTCCTTCTTCAAGTCAGAGTATCCATAACTCATAGTAGAGCAGTGTTGTTTAAGCAATTGCTCCTCAATGAAGTAGTCAACGTGCCCCGGGGTCATATCATGCTCAACCCTTCCAGCCACATCTGACCTAGTTAACGACTGGTCGATTTCATTGTTGCCCCCCAGCGTTGCCTTAGTAATACCGTCAATGGCTTTAACCACAACGAATTTACCGTAGCACTCACGGGTGTAAGCATTAAGAACGTCTTCAGCGGAACGGCGGTTGCCTCGTACTGCAGCTCTAGCTTCATTAACCATGCCACGAAGGGTTTCTATAATTGGACGAATAGGGACATCAACAATGCCTGCGTATTTTTTGCTCATAAGAATCACTATAGCTACGATGGCGGCATTACCAGCAGTCCAATAACGCTCGTCATCTGATGAATTAAATTCCGCTTTTAACTTCTCGCGGGTCTCTTCAAAAACCTTAACTGCGGTTTCTCTGTTCCTGACAATCCAACGAATCAATTCACGACCTACGACACCGTAATTAGACTTTAGGAGATCAACAGTACTACTCTCTGTTGACGACGCCCATTGAACTTCCTTGGCAGGCTTTACTTCTAGCATACGGAGCATTTCAGCTTGGGATGTGTGCTTGCGCCCACCCGATAAAAAGTCGTAAATATGAGTGTTGCTTGAAAACAACACCATCAAGTTCCATACAGTTGTGTTCAAACGTTCCTTATTGGCGCCTTGTTCCATGCGCTCTTTGCCTTTACCTTGGGTTAAATCCAGTAGG